>Ga0209342_10007639_pt1 | contig 10887 bp, 7 predicted proteins | sample RifCSP16_2_FD_184023 | JGI IMG/M metagenome (GOLD analysis project Ga0209342, IMG submission 184023) | Soil microbial communities from Rifle, Colorado - Rifle CSP2_sed 16_2 (SPAdes) (version 2) | ecosystem: Environmental > Terrestrial > Deep subsurface > Rock core/Sediment | place: Rifle... | reverse complement strand
CCGACCTACAGTACTACGTAGGTCAGGCTGTGCCTGACGGAAATGACATCGTAGTCCCCGACAGCAATAGTCACACCACCACGCCCGTAATAGCCGCCGGAGGAAGCCCTCGGTTCCTTGCCACATGTCATGCCTGCTCTTGTCAGGCACAGCCTGACCTACGGGCCGTTTTGCTTTTTTTCTTGCTCCTTCTCGCCGTTCCGTCAACCGCCGCACGGGCCGACGACGAACAGAAAGTTGTCATCCCCTTCGATTTCCTCTCGACGTTCGACGACGGCCGCTACGGCCAAACGATCGGCGAAATGATCTGGAAGAAACTCGACCGCCAGGGCGGATTCATCATCCCTGAGTCGATGATCGAGGTGCGCGAGACGGTCGCGTCGCGCAACCTTCGCCTCGCGCCCGACATGACGCTCGAGGCGGTAGCGAAGATTGTCCGGGACGATTTCGACGGGCAAATCGCGATCTGGGGAAGCGTCGAGCGAGTCGCCGGGCACGACTGGGACGTGTACGACCTGAAAATCCGCTGCGTCGATTTTTCGACCCGGCCGGCGCCGACGGTCGTCTATTCAATCGACGCCCGGACGAAAACCGCCGGCGAGATCCCCCATCGTTACGTCAAGGAATTGCTCGACCGGCTCCACGGCCGCCGACCGTTCGGCCCGGCGCCGGTCGATCGACTCTCGGAGGAGAAATGGAAAAACGGCCCGAATCTAGTGACGGGCGGCGATTTTCAAAAAGCCACCGGCGGCGTGCCCAAAGGATGGGACTCCCGCGGCGGCCAAAACCGCGAGCCGCTGGGCCGGCTGGTTCGTTGGACCGTGGAAAAAGGCAAGCCGAGCAATCGCGTGATCCGACTCGCGTTTGAAAAATCGCTCGGCGACACGTTCGGCGTGATGTACTACAGCGATTTCTTCCCGGTCGACGAGGGGGCGACTTATCGTTTCCAATGCCGCTGGCGGTCCGACGGCCCCAACGCCAAGGTGTTCATCAAATGCTACGACGCGATGGGGTCGAACTATCAAGCCGAGCATGTTGAGGCCCATGCTCAGGGCAAGTCGCGTGGCAAGGAACCCGGCTCGCTGGAACGCCGGGAGGTTTATCGCTCGCAGCAAAATCTCAAAGGCCCCGCCAACACCTGGAACACCCACACCGAGGATTTCACGCCGCGCCACACGTACTTCACGCCCCGCTGGGGCCGCGTCATGCTCTTCGGCTACCTGGGCGCCGGCACGGTCGAGTTCGACGATGTCGTGGTGAAACAGATCATCCCCGCCTCGCCCGCCGTGGAAGCAAAACAACGCCGCCCCTCCCAGGAATCAGGCGTAACCATCGACCAAATCCGCGAGAACCAGCGGCCAGAGGCGGAACCGTCCGTGCCAACTCGGTGAACGGAGCGCCGTACTAACCCGAAGCGCAAGCGAGGGTAAACCGCCCAATGGTCCTCGCTTGCGCTTCGGGTTAGTAGGGGGTCGTGCGTATGGCTTCTTCGACAAAACGGCGTCTCGTCACGCCGAGGTTATGTCACGATACGCTAAATCGGGGGGCTGGAAATGGCCCTGCCGATTTGTTATAAAGCGTTACGATGTTTCAAGGTATGCGCGGAGGCGGCGTGGGCCGGATGAGCGGCTCGGGTCGACGATGCGCCAACGGGTCTCTTTTCGTTGGGGTGCCTTGAGTTTTTGTCCGGGTCGGCGGCATCGACCGGGCGTTTGTCTCGGCGAGCAGCCTCCCGGCCGGCCGGCCGCAAACGGCGGTCGGACGCTGTATTTTCGCGGGCGCCGGCCCGCCTTGTATGGTGAGGATGGCAGCAATGCCGCAGGGAGTCATTAAGAAGATCGTGTCGGATCGTGGTTTTGGGTTCATCTCGCAGGCCAATGGCGTCGACGTTTTCTTCCACCATTCGTCGGTGGTCGATGAAGGGTTCGACAACCTCCACGAGGGCCAGCCGGTCGAGTACGAGATCGACAACGGAGATTCTGGCGGACGAAAAGGCAAAAAGGGCCCTCGCGCGGTCGACGTCAAACCCGTCTGACGCCTCCGCCGTCGCCACTCATCTCGCTTATCGCCAGGCAGAGCCGTGGGAAGCGTGTTTACGCATCCCCGCGGCTCGGGCACTCGGATCGCGGTGCGTCCGGTCTGTAGGGTGCGGCGATCGACACGCTCTGATAGCCGTCGGCGGAAGCCTGCGGAAGGAATCAGCGATGACGCCTCAATCTTGTCCTGCACGGTCTGCCCTACAGAACATCCCCTTCATCATCTGCGTTTATTCGCGGTTCCTTTTTCTCCGTGTCCTCCGTGTCTCCGTGGTAAGAAAAGACTCTCGGCCGGCCGATCAATAGTCGTACCAGATCCCGAACCCCACCTTGCTCTCGTACTCGTCGTAGAATTCGTACTGATCGCTCATCCCAACGTAGCAGTGCATGCCCATGCGGAGCAGGTGGCCCGTCGCCCCGCGCCACTGCCAGCCGCTTTGCACGGTGACGTTGCCGCCGAAATCGACCTCTTCGCGCAGGTGGCCGTTCACGGCGACAAACGGCACGGGCCGCAGCCCGGTCGGCTTCGCCGGGCTGTATTCCACGCCGAACTGAAACTCCCAAGGCTCCGTCCCCTCGCCCGACCCCAACGCGCAGGCCGTCTCGCCGTAAAACCGAAAATCCTTTCGCCAATAATATGAATAGCCCACGAGAATCGAGTCGCGCACGTAGTTGATCCGCCGGAGTTGTCCCGGATAACGCAATATCCACTCGTCGCCCAGGTGCGAACTAATGTGGTAATAACCGATCTTATAATGGTGCGGCCCCTCGGCGTGCGTCAGCGGAATGCCCATGCGATAGTCGCACGCGACCAAATCCGACTCGCGGGCCACGTCAATTCGCGGAAACGCCGCCCCTTCCAGATCGACCTGCCACCCCTCGGGCTCAAGCGGATCGCGCGTCCCGTGGCGAAGGATTCCCACGCGTCCGCCGATCGCAATGTCCCAAATCTGCCCCCCGGTCCGCTCGTTGACCCATTGCGACGCGAAACGCGGCTCCTTCACGCCCGCCAGATACGATTTATACATCAACCCATCAGGCAGCACTTGCCACGTCCGGCCGTCGTGGGCGCGCGAAGCGACCGACGAGGGCGGCGTCATGAGGGGTACCCGGCCAACGCAACCTCGTCGGCCGCTGCTGACGCCACGGGCGGAAGTCGTTCAATCCGCGGCGCGTCGCCGGCCGCGCGCGACGCGATCGACAACGCAATCAGGAAACAGGCCCACAGCGGGCCCGTCGAGGCGGGTCGGAAAGCCATGCTGGGTCTCGTGGCAGGCTGGGAAATCAAGGCGAACTTTGCGGCGCGTCGATTCTGCGGGAAGAATCGGCACGCCGACCTCAAAAGGAACTATCGACACATCCGGCAAGTTTTTCCCAACGCGCATCGAAAAAACAAGCCTCCCTGCCGCTGAAAATTACCTCGGTCGCTTGAGAAATCCGAAAAGTTTCCGTAGAATACCACGTTTTGTGACCGTGATTTGCCTCGCAACCTACCACGCCCCACTCCCGACGGAGACCCCCGAGAATGGAAAGCACGCTAGTCCTCTTCAAGCCCGACTGTGTCCAACGCCGCCTGCTGGGCCGCCTGCTCGCCCGGTTCGAGGATAAAGGCCTGAACCTCATCGCCCTGAAGCTCATGCAGGTCACGCCCGAGCTGGCCAAAAAACACTACGCCGAGCACGTCGGCAAGTCGTGGTACCCCCGGGTCGAGGCGTTCATCACCAGCGGCCCCCTGGTCGCCGCGGTGGTCGAGGGCCTCGAAGCCATCCGCGTGGTCCGCGAAATGGTCGGCGCCACCAACGGCCTGAAAGCCGCCCCCGGCACCCTCCGCGGCGACTTCAGTTCCAGCCAGCAGATGAACCTGATCCACGCCTCCGACGGCCCCGACGCCGCCTCGCGCGAAATCGCCATCTTCTTCCAACCCGGCGAGATCCACGCCTACCAGCCCACCATCACCGCCTGGCTCCGCTCCGACGAAGAGCGATAGAGCAAAAAACTTTTCCCCGCTCACCGAACGAGGATTTCCCGTGCATTGCTTCCACGTTCTCGGCCGCGCGGCGCTGGCCGCCGCGCTCGTTTTTTGCCTCGACACAGTCGGCCGTGCAACCGATGACGCGAAGCTCATCCTCACCCCAAAACCGGCCGCCGCGCCCCACATCAATGCCCCGGCCGTCCATGGCTGTCGTCCCGGCCGGCCGTTTCTGTTTCGCATTCCCTCGACGGGCAATCGCCCGATGGAGTTTTCGGTCCGCGACCTGCCCGATGGATTGCAGCTCGATCCCGCCGCCGGCATTATCACCGGCACGGTGCCCGCGGCCCGCGGCGAGTATTCCATCACGCTCGAAGCCCGAAACGCCGAAGGCGCCGACCGCCGTCCAATGAAGCTCGTCGTGGGCGACCAGTTGGCCTTCACGCCGCCGATGGGCTGGAACAGTTGGTACATCCACTACTCGCGCGTCACCGAAAAACACATGCGCGACGCGGCCGACGCGATGATCGCCTCGGGCATGGCCGATTTTGGCTACCAATACGTCAACGTCGACGACTGCTGGACCAAGCACCGCAACGACCGTCCCTATCGCGACGTCGAAGGCCGACTGCTGACCAACTCAAAATTCCCTGACGTCAAAGGTATGGTCGATTACATCCATTCGAAGGGCCTCAAAGCCGGCACGTACATCTCGCCCGGCCGCTGGACCTGCGCCGGCTACGTGGGCAGCCTCGGCCACGAACGCCAGGACGCCGAACAATTTGCCGCCTGGGGCTTCGACTTCCTCAAATACGACTGGTGCTCCTACGGCTCCTACGACCCCAAACAAAACGTTGAAATCCTCAAGAAGCCCTACATCCTGATGGGCGACCTGCTCAAGCAGGCCAATCGCGACATCGTCTTGAACCTCTGCCAATACGGCATGGGCGACGTCTGGAAATGGGGCGGCCAAGTCGGCGGACATTGCTGGCGAACCACGCACGACCTGGGGCTCATGGCGAATAGCAGTCTGCCGAGCTTTTACCACGCCGGTCTATCGAACGCCCGACACTGGCAATATGCCAAACCCGGCCAATGGAACGATCCCGACTACATCCTCATCGGCACGGTCGGCGACGCGCGGACGGGCGGCCCCGGCGCGGCCACCTCGCTCACCGCCGACGAGCAGTACTCCTACATGTCGATGTGGTGCCTGATGGCCTCCCCGTTGATTTTCAGCGGCGACATGGCCCGCCTCGACCCGTTCACGCTGAACGTGCTGTGCAACGCCGAAGTGATCGCCGTCGACCAGGATCCGCTCGGCCGCCAGGCTCGCATCGTCCGCCAAACCAACGACGAACTCGTCCTCGCCAAACCCATGGCCGACGGCTCCGTGGCCCTCGGCCTGTTCAATCTCTCCGAATCTCCACGCAAAATCTCGGTCTCCTGGCGTGAACTCAACCTATCGGGCCCCCAAACCGCCCGCGACCTCTGGCGTCAAACCGACCTCGGCATGGCCGACGCCACCTACTCCGCCAAAATCCCCCGCCACGGCGTCGCCCTCGTCCGTTTGCAACCGACAAAATAGCCGGAAACACCCCGATAGCGACACAAAATTATCGCCGCCGGATTCGCAACGCCGACCCCTTCCACTTTTACTCAAATTTCAGATCCCCGGACCCCCAATCCCGAGCTTTCAAATCCGAAATCCCGATCTCTCAAATCTGAATTCCTGAAATCTGAAATCTGAAATCCTCCCGCCGCCCACCCCACGATCCGTCGCGCGAGCGATGCCCCGGCGCTAGCCGTGCGTTTCAACCCACGGACCGAATGCCCCCGCCGACCCCCGCGTCGCGCGAGCGACGCCTGAGCGATTTCTCGTTCCAACGGGCGTCTTGACGCAGTGCATCACCCCGCTATATTGTGGGGAAATGGCTTGCACGGTATGCGGGTGCCTCTTCTTGACCATCGCCGGGGTTGTGCAGAATGGTTTCTTGAAAATACTCAACGCGCAGGCGTCACCCACGCCGAATCGCGTGACTTGATCGCAGGGAGATATTGACTGGCAAGATTCCGAAGTCACCCCATAAAAAAACGCCCCACGCGGGGGCGTTAAGAGGTCGCTGACCGGCGAGAATCGCCGACAGACGGAGCCTTGCGCGGTCGAAAGACCCTTACTATGACAGTAAACGGGGCAATCGTCGCTCGGATACACAATGCAATTTACCACGATACCGTGCCAATGCAAGGGGTGTAGCCATGAAATCCACGAGTCGTTCGCGTTCGGAAACCCATACCTACCGACTGGGAATTGACCTGGGAAGCGCCTCCATCGGTTGGACCGCCGTCGCCGAAGACAGCGAAGGCGAGCCCGCCGAAATTCTGGCAATGGGCATTCGCCGATTCGAGGCGGGCGTAGATGGAAGTCTCGATGAAATAGAAGCAGGCAAAGACAAATCTCGTGCCACCGCCCGCCGTGAAGCACGCGGTCCCCGCCGCCTCACCTGGCGTCGCCAATACCGTCTCCGAAAACTCTTCCGCCTCCTGCAACGCCTCGACCTTCTCCCCCCCGGCGACGATTCCCACGACGGCCGCCATCACGTCTTGGCCGAACTCGACCGCAGAATCCGCGACGACCGCATCGACCCAAACGATCACGTCGAAAACCAACTCCTCCCGTACCGCCTTCGCGCCCGCGCCCTCGACGAACCGCTCTCGCGCCACGAATTCGGCCGCGCGCTCTACCACCTGGCCCAACGACGCGGTTTCCTCTCCAACCTCAAGGCCGCTCCCAAGGACAACGAGGACGGCGGCAAGGTCCGAACCGGCATCACCGAACTCGAAGGCTACATGCGTCAGGCCGGAAGTCGAACGCTCGGCGAGTATTTCGCCTCGCTCGATCCCGACAACCTCCGCATCCGCCAGCGATGGACCGCTCGCTCCATGTACACCGACGAATTCAACCAAATCTGGGCCGCCCAGGTCGCTCGCCACAATCTGACCGACGAGGACCGTCAGCGGATCCACGACGTCATTTTCTACCAACGGCCCCTGAAATCCCAAAAACACCTCATCGGCCGTTGCGATCTTGAGCCGGGCAAACGCCATGCGCCCCTGGCCTCTCTCGCCTTCCAGGAATTTCGCGTCCGCCAGCGAGTGAACGACCTTGTTGTCACCGCTCCCGACAATACCCAGTCCCGTTTAACGCCCGAGCAGTGCAACCAGCTCGCCGCCGCCCTCGACACCGAGGCAAAACTCACCTATGTGGCAATCAAAAAACTCCTCAGCATGAAAAAGTCCCGCGAGTGGGGCCGTCACTACGTCTTCAACTTCGAGGAAGCCGGCGACAAGGAAATCATCGGAAACCGCACCGCCGCCAAGCTCATTGAGGTGCTCGGCGACCGCTGGCTCGCCATGTCCCGCGACGACCGCGCCGCGATGGTCGACGAAATCCTCGCCTTCGAGTCCGAGGAACTCCTCGTCGCCCGCCTCATCAAAGCCTGGAAACTCGACCAGTCCACCGCCAAGGCCGTCGCCGCCAAATCGCTCGAACAAGGCTACGGCTCCCTTTCGCGCAAGGCCATTGCCCGGCTCATGTCGCTCATGGAGCAAGGCATGCAATACGCCACGGCCCGCAAAAAACTCTACGCCGACCGCGAAGTCAAGTGTGACCCCGTCGACCAACTCCCGGCCAACCACCACTGCGCCGTCTTGAAGAATCTCCGCAATCCGGCCGTCGCTCGTGCCCTGAGCGAACTCCGCATCGTCGTCAACGCCCTGATCCGTCGCTACGGCAAGCCCGCGACCATCCGCGTCGAACTCACCCGAGAACTCAAAAAATCACGAAAACATCGACAAGATATCACCGATCGCATCAAGAAAAACACGCAGTCGCGCGACGATGCAACAGCAAAAATCCTTGCCGAAATGGAAAACGGCGAGCGTTTCTGCACCGACCGCAACAAGCTCAAGGTCCAACTCGCCGAGGAGTGCGGGTGGAAGTGCCCCTTCACCGGCCGACCTATCCCGATGCAGGCCCTTGTCGGTGACGGTCCCCAATTCGACATCGAGCATATCATCCCCTTCAGCCGAAGTCTTGACAACTCGTTCGCCAACAAAACTCTCTGCTACCACGAGGAAAATCGTCACGGCAAGAAGAATCGCACGCCGTTCGAGGCTTATCACGGCACCGACAAGTGGGATGAAATCCTCCAGCGGGTGCGAGGGTTCAACGGCTCCGCCGCCCGTCGCAAGTTGGAACTGTTCACCGCCGAAACCCTGCCCGATGCCGACGAATTCACCAACCGCCAGCTCACCGACACCGCCTACATGTCCCGCCTGGCGTGCGACTACTTGGCCCTTCTTTACGGCGGCCAATGTGATGCAGAAGGCCGACGTCGAATCCTCGTCAATCCCGGCCGCGCCACGGCCTACATTCGCCAACGCTGGGATTTGAACGCCATTCTCGGCCATCCCGACAAGAAGGAACGCGGCGACCATCGCCACCACGCTATCGACGCCCTCGTCGTCGCCCTGACCGGCCCGCGCGAGGTCAAAATGCTCAGCGACGCCGCCCAACGCGCCGAATCACTGTTCGACGACCGCCTCTTCGAAAAGGTCGATCCACCGTGGGAAGGATTCCTCGAAGAAGCCTTTGAGGCCGTCAAACAAATCAACGTCTCTTCCCGCGTCGGCCGAAAACTCAACGGCTCGCTCCACAAGGCGACCATCTACAGCAAGCCGCAAACCAAATTCGACGAAAACGGCGCCCCCGTCATCCAACGAGATGGAACGCCCGCCACCGTCCATCACGTCCGAAGAAAAATCGAATTGCTCAAGGCGGCCGACCTTCCCGATATCGTCGATCCTCGCATCCGCGCAGCCGTCGAGGCCAAACTCAACGGCGGCGATCCCGCCAAAGTCTTCAAGGACCGCGGCAATCATCCCTACACCAAAACCAAGGACGGTCACGTCATCCCCATCCACAAAGTCCGCGTCCGCGAAAACGTCCATCCGATCTCCGTCGGCGCGGGCGTCAAGGCCCGCTACGTCGCCCCCGGCTCGAACCACCACATGGAAATCGTTGCCGTCCTCGACAAAAACGGCAAGGAAAAGACCTGGGAAGGGCGCATCGTCAGCGCCTTCGACGCCAACCAGCGATTCCGCGATGGCCTGCCCATCATCCAGCGCAACCACGGCCCCGACCGTCGCTTCAAATTCTCGCTGGCGGGGGGAGAATATGTCGAAATGGAACACCAAACGGGGGTCCGTCAACTGTTTCGTGTCGTAGTGATTTCTGAGGGTAAGATCGAGTTTCATTTGCATTCCGATGCACGCCCCACTACACTTCTAAAGAAGACTCCAGGAAGTCGAGTTACAAGATCTCCCGGATCGCTGTTCAAAATCAACGCACGGAAGGTAACGGTCGATCCGTTGGGCAACATCCTTCCGGCCAATGATTAACCGCATCCTCGATTTTTCCGTCGCGCCGGCCCGGCTCCGCGTGCGCCATCGCCAGTTGCTCATCCAACGCGAAGACGCACCCGAGCAATCCGTCCCGCTGGCCGAATTGGCTGTCGTCCTCGTCGCCCATCCCCAGGTCACCTACTCTCAAGCCGTCCTCGCGGGCCTTGCCACCTCCGGCGGCGCGTTCATCGCCTGTGACCGCCAAAATCTGCCCGTCGGCATGTTCCTCCCCCTGGTCGGCCACTTCGCCCAGGCCCAGCGATTCGCCGCTCAAGCAGGTCTCTCCCAGCCCACGCGAAAACGTCTGTGGCAACAATTGGTTCGCGCCAAAATCCTCGCCCAAGCCGAAACCCTCCAAGAACTCCACGGCTCGGACCACGGGCTCAAGCGGCTCTTGCCGCTAGTCCGCTCGGGCGACCCGGCCAACGTCGAGGCCCGCGCCGCCCGCCGCTATTGGTCGCGGCTCTTCGCCGACGCGAAATTCCGTCGCAACCGCGAAAACCAAGACCAAAATCTACTGCTCAACTACGGCTACGCGGTGCTTCGCGCCATCGTGGCCCGCGCGATCTGCGCGGCCGGGCTCCATCCGTCGCTCGGCCTGTACCATCACAACCGCAACAACGCCTTCTGCCTGGCCGACGATCTAATGGAGCCGTTCCGACCCACGGTCGATCGCTCGGTGGCCGAGTACGTGACCGCCCACGATGCATTCGACACGATCGAAGCCGCCGCCAAACAACACATCATTGGCGACCTGACCGCGCGCTACACGATCAACGGCGAGCAACGTACCTTATTTGACACGGCCTCGCGTCTGGCCGGCTCACTGGCTGACGTGTGCCTGGGAAACGCCCCACAGCTTGAACTGCCCGAGTGGTAAAACTATGCCCCGGCGAGAATTTGTCCTATCGGGATATCGTGGCATGTGGCTTTTTGCGATGTTCGATCTGCCGACTGACACGAAGAAGGCAAAGAAGCAATACGTCGAGTTTCGCCGCCTCCTCCTCGAAGAGGGATTCTCGATGCTGCAATATTCGGTCTATGCCCGCTACTGTGCCAGCGAGGAACACAGCACGGCCCACCGACGGCGCATCCATGCGTCGCTACCCCCCGACGGCCACATTCGCCTCGTGGCGATTACCGACCGTCAGTTCGGCAAAATGGAGATTTTCTATGGAAAAAAACGCGATCCCGCCGAAGAAGCCCCACAACAGCTTATGCTGTTTTGAGGCCCCCGCTCGCCGCAACTCATTCCGCGGTAAGGCTTTCGGGAAAAGGTAGTGTATCCGAGCGACGATTCCCCGCAAGCCACAGCAAGTTGATGTAGATAAAGGAGAGATAATATAGTGTATCCGAGCGACGATTCCCCGCAAGCCACAGCTACGGGGAACACGGTCCAGGAATGTGCTTGAGTGT
>Ga0209342_10007638_pt1 | contig 10887 bp, 8 predicted proteins | sample RifCSP16_2_FD_184023 | JGI IMG/M metagenome (GOLD analysis project Ga0209342, IMG submission 184023) | Soil microbial communities from Rifle, Colorado - Rifle CSP2_sed 16_2 (SPAdes) (version 2) | ecosystem: Environmental > Terrestrial > Deep subsurface > Rock core/Sediment | place: Rifle... | reverse complement strand
AGAGGCGATTAGAGATTAGAGATTGGAGGCTTGTCATTTCTAATCGCTAATCTCCATTATAAACCAAGCCTTCTGCGAATCAGGTCAACGGCCAGGCGGACTTCGCCGATGTTCAACCGCGCGGCGAGCCAGAAGTAGGCGACGACGCCAACCGTGCCCGGCAGGACGACGGCTAACAGGCGACCGACCAGCTCGGCCGGCAGATTGATCGCCTGTACTCCGGCGGATGCCCCCCACGCGAGCGTGGCCATCACGAGGGAGGCCAACCCCGCGCGGGCAAACGTCGCCCACACGCTTGCGTCGCCAAAGCCCCCCATCCGCCGCCGGAAGAGGGCCAGCATCACCAGCGCGTGCGCCGCGAGCTGCGCGTCGTTGGCGAACACCAGATCAAACAGAGTGAGTGGGCGCAGCCGGGAAACCACAAAGGCGATGAGCAGGTAGACGCCCACGCCCGCCATGCCAACCAGCGCCGGGGTCAGCGTGTCCTTGCGGGCGTAGAACGCGAAGATCAGCGGCTGGTCAATCGCCGCGAAGAACACGCCGATCATCTGCACGCGCAAGACGAGGCTCACCATCTCGGTGTCGCGCGCGGTGAACGTGCCGTGCTCGTACAGCAGCGCGTTGATGGGGTGAGCGAGCAGGATCATCCCGGCCACCGCCGGGATGATGAGCGCCATCACCAGTTTCAGCCCCTGCGCCAGCGTGGCCTTGAATTCGACTTCCGAGGTGACGGCTTTTTGAGAGAGCGTGGGGAGGATGGCGACCGAAACGGCCGTGACGACCAGCCCCAGCGGAAACTGCATCAGGCTGGTGGCGTAGTCGTTCCACGCCACACTCTGTTCGCCTGTAGCCGCGATGAGCTTGGCGCTGATGAGCACCGCCAGATTACTGATGACCAGTCCGAGGATAATCGGGAGATAGAGGCGGCCAATCCGCCTCAGCCCCGCATGCCGCCAGTCGAAGCGCAGCCGCAGTCGCACGCCGCGCAGGCCGGGCAACTGCACGGCGACTTGCAGCGCCGACCCAATGAGCAACCCGATCGCCAGGCTGACCACGCCCAGCGCCTTGTGCAGCGCCAGCGCGCCGAGGACGATGCCCAGGTTGAACAGCGCCGCGGTGAAGGTGGGCAGGGTAAAACGCTTGAGCGCGTACAGCAAGCCTGTGAGCACCGCCGAGAGGCTGAGGAAAAACAGGCTGAAGACCAGCACACGCAAGAGCTGCACGAAGAGCGCGCGCAGTTCGGGCGAGTACTTGGGGGCCATGAACGCGGCAATGGCCGGGGCAGTGACCTGGATCAGCAGGACGAACGCTGCCATGACGACGGTGATGAGCGTGAGCAGCGCGCCCGCCAGCCGCCACAAGTCCTCGCGTTTCTCGCGGGCCAGGTACTCGCTGAATACCGGCACGAGCGCGCTGCTCACCATCCCGCCCACGAGCAGGTCGTACACGGTCACGGGGACGATGACGGCCAGTTCGTAGGCGCTGACGGCCCCGGTCGCGCCGAAGTAGTGGCTCTTCACCGTGTCGCGCACCAGCCCCAGCACGCGCGAGGCGACGTTGCCCAGCGCGATGATCGAAGCGCTGCGCGCCAGGCCGCGCGTTTCCTCGGCGAGCGGGGGTTCGGCGATGAGTGACTCGGTCATGAGTGTCAGCAGACGACGGAATACGCAATACGTCGTATTGCGTATTCCGTGCGCTGTGGTAAAAAAGCAGCGGGCCGCTGCCCGCCGCTGCGCGGCATTGTACCGCGAGAGGCAGGGCCTGCCAACCGGCGCGCAGGGGTTTTCCAAAGTCGCCCGGCGACTGGAAGTCGCAGCAACAAAAGGCACAAAGTCCGTACCCTGAAGGGCATCTTCGACCTGCGCGGACTGGTTTAAGCCGACGCAGATGAGCTTCGTGCAGTTCCGCGCAGCGGGTGCAGTTTTATCTGCTGTACCGAGGGGGAATGGAGAAGCCCTGGACGAGTTGTAGATTCGTTTGAGATGGACAGAAAAACCTGTCGCGTAAAAACCGCGCTCGTGCTACATTAAGCGCATTGTGCTAATCATTACTGCCTCACTGTGGAGGTCCCCATGAAAGTCACTCTTGCCGACCGCCTGCGGTACGCCTTCGACAACCTCATGGCCAAAGGCCCCATCGCCCTGCTCGGCGGCCTGTTCGTCGCCTCGGCCATCTTAGTCCTCCTCGTCGCGGCGCTCGTCGTGGTCACCGGCAACGCGCCTGATCTTGGCGACGGCGTCCGCCCAGGCTTCCTGGAAGTGGCGTGGATGGGCCTGCTGCGCACGCTCGACACCGGCACGATGGGCGGCGACGCCGGCAGCCCCTTCTTCCTGTTCATGATGCTCGTCGTCACGCTCGGCGGCGTGTTCACCGTCAGCACGCTCATCGGCATCCTCAACAACGGGTTGGAGGACAAGCTGGAGGAACTGCGCAAGGGCCGCTCGCGCGTGATCGAGGCCGACCACACCGTCATCCTCGGCTGGTCAGAGCAGATCTTCTCGGTCATCTCCGAGCTGGTCATCGCCAACGAAAGCCGCAAGGGCGCGTGCATCGTGGTGCTGGGCGAGAAAGACAAAGTGGAGATGGAGGACGAAATCCGTGACCGCGTCGGCCCGACCGGCAAGACGCGCATCGTGTGCCGCACGGGCAGCCCGATTGACCTGGTGGACCTCGAAATCCCCAGCCCACACACCGCGCGGTCCATCATCCTCCTCGCGCCGGAAGGCGACGACCCCGACTCGAGCGTCATCAAGACCATCCTCGCGCTCACCAACAACCCCAAACGCCGCCTGGAGCCGTACCACATCGTCGCCGAGATCAGCGACTCGAAGAATATCGAGGTGGCGAAACTGGTCGGGGAGAACGAGGCCGAGCTCGTGCTCGTGGGCAACCTGGTCTCGCGTATCATCGCGCAGACCTGCCGCCAGTCGGGCCTCTCGGTGGTCTACACCGAACTGCTGGACTTCGGCGGCGACGAGATTTACTTCAAGGCCGAACCCGGCCTCGTGGGCAAGACGTTCGGCGAGGCCCTCCTGGCCTACGAGCATTGCGCGGTGATCGGCCTGCGCCCGAAGGGCGGCGCGCCCCAACTGGACCCGCCGATGGAGGCGCGCCTCCGCGAGGGGGATCAGGTGATCGTGGTGGCGGAGGATGACGACAAGATTAACCTGTCAGGCTCAGGTGGAGCGGGCGTCAACGAGAGCGCGATTCAACTGCGCGACCCCGCCGCGCCCGCGCCAGAGCGCACACTCATCTTAGGCTACAACTGGCGCGCGCCCGCGATCATCAACGAACTGGACCACTACGTGGCCCCCGGCTCGGAAGTGACGGTGGTGGCCGACGCCGAAAACGCCGAGGAAGAGATCGCTCAATTGTGCGCGGGCGCGAAGAACCAGAAGATCGCGGTGCAGATGGGCGACACGACCGACCGGCGGACGATTGACGGCCTGGGGGTCGAGGCGTACAAGCACGTGATCGTGCTGGCCTACGACGGCCTGGATAACCAGCGGGCCGACGCGCGCACGCTCATCACGCTCCTGCACCTGCGCGACGTCGCCGAAACGCACGACCACCCCTTCTCCATCGTCAGCGAGATGCTCGACGTGCGCAACCGCGCGCTCGCCGAAGTGACCAAGGCCGACGACTTCATCGTCAGCGACAAGCTCGTGAGCCTCATGCTCGCGCAGGTCTCCGAGAACAAGGAGCTCAACGCCGTCTTCGCCGACATCTTCGACCCCGAGGGCGCGGAGATTTATCTGAAGCTGGCCTCGAACTACGTGAAGACGGGCGAGCCGGTGAATTTCTACACCCTCGTGGAAGCCGCGCGGCGCAAGGGCGAAGTCGCCTTCGGCTACAAACTCCGCGCCCACGCCAACGACCCCGAGAAAGCCTACGGCGTGGTCGTGAATCCGGATAAGTCGAGAGAGGTCACTTTCACGGAGTGGGATCGGATTATTGTGTTAGCGGAGGAGTAATTTACTCACCTCGGCGCGTTGCTTCAACTACCCCTTCGCCTCCAGGATATTCTGCACTTCGGCCAGTTCGTCAGTCGTCAATACCCAATTGCCTGCGGCGACGTTCGCCGCTACCTGCTCAGGGTTCGTCGCCCCGGAGATCACCGAGCACACCTGCGGCTGGGCGAGCAGCCAGGCAATGGCCAGTTCACCCACCGTGTGGCCGTGCGCCTCGGCAAACGCGCGCAATTTGTCGAGCACGTCGAAGTTGGCGTCGGTCAGGTACTTCTGCACATACGGGCTGCGCTCGCCGCGCGTGCCTGCCGGAGGCGGCTCGCCCCGCTTGTATTTGCCCGTTAGGAACCCGCCCGCCAGAGGGAAATAGGGCAAGATGCCGACGTTCGCCCACTGGCAATACGGGACCAGTTCGCGCTCGATCTCGCGTTCCAGCACGTGGTAGTGCGGCTGGATGGTCACGAACGACTCCCAACCCATCATCTCGGCCACGTCGTTGCCGCGGCACAACTGCCACGCTGCAAAATTGCTCGCGCCGAGGTAGCGCACCTTGCCCGACCGCACGAGGTCGTCCAACGCGCGCATGGTCTCTTCCAGCGGTGCGCCGTCATCCCAATTATGAACTTGATACAAATCAAGGTGATCGGTCTTCAATCGGCGCAGGCTGGCCTCGACCGCGGTCTGGATGTAGTAACGAGACGCGCCGCCGTCGTTTGGCCCCTCGCCCATTTGGCCCTGGAACTTGGTGGCCAGCACGACGCGGCCCCATTCTCCGGACAGCGCGCCGCCCAAAAACTCCTCCGAGCCGCCCCGGTTTCCGTATACATCGGCGGTATCAAAGAAGTTGATGCCGAGGTCGAGCGCACGATGGACGATGGCCCGTGTGCCCTCGCGGTCTACCTTGCCCCCGAACTGGTTGCACCCCAACCCGACCGCTGAGACTTTGACCCCGGCCCGACCCAGTTTGCGGAACTCCATGCGTCATGACCTCCTGTGTGATAAAAAACCGCGTCCCCAATCTCTCGCAGATTCCATCAGTCAAAGTTGAGGGGGGTTCTACTTAGCGCCAGGCCGATGCCAGGAATCGCATCGCGTTGAAAAGCCAAGCCATGTCGTATTAGGCTTGCGAGGTGGGGAGAGATGCAGGGGTGATTACCTTTGGACGCGCGCCACCCCAAAGAGCAATTCGTACACCGTTATCGTCGTCACGCAACAGGCATAATCTTTGATTGCCCGCTCTACGGCTGACGCGCCTGGCTCCCGCCCTTTGAGATAGGCGATGAGAACAGTCGTATCTAAACAGAGGCGGGAACCGTCCACGATTGCCACGCTCGGTCAAGGAACTGCATCGCTTGGTCAAAGGCCTCATCCGCGCTCAACACACCGCGCAGATTCAGAAATTTGTCCAATCGGGCAATACGGATATGGTCCCCTTCGACAATCGCCTTGACCTCGTCACCTTCGCGCAAGTTCAAGGCCGCCATCAGTTGAGAGGGGAAGGAAATGTGCTTATCATCAGAACTTTTGACCACAATTGTCATGTGCGCCGCTCCTCATCCATAACAACCAACGTGAGACACTGGCATTGTAGTTCTTCTTGCCCCGGCGGGCAAATAGGCTACAAATTCTCCTTGACCGCCTCCGCCGCCTCGCGCGTCATCCCTTTCACGCTCAACAGCTCTTCGACGCTCGCTTCGCGGATCCCGTCGAGCGAGCCGAAGCGTTTGAGCAGCGCCTTGCGCCGCCCGGGGCCGATGCCGGGGATGGCGTCCAGTTGGGAGGCAAGGCCGATGCGGTTGCGACGGCCCCGGTGGTGCTCCAGCGCGAAGCGATGGGCTTCGTCGCGCACGCGCTGGACGAGGTACAGCCCCTGCGAGCGGCGTGGCAGCAGGGTGGATTCCGGTCTCCCCGGCCGGAAGATTTCTTCCTGCTGTTTGGCCAGGCCGCACACCGGCACGCGCTCGAACAATCCGTATTCTTTCAATACCTCCACCGCCACGCCCAGTTGGCCCTTGCCGCCGTCAATGATGAGCAGGTCGGGCAGGCGCGAAAAACTCTCGTCAAGCTTCTTGCCGGGCTGTGGGGGCGCTCCGCTGGCTGCCCCTGCAGAATCCTGCCAACGTCGGAAGCGCCGCATGAGTGCCTCCTTCATCGAAGCGAAGTCGTTCGGCCCTTCCACCGACTTGATGATGAAGCGCCGGTAGTGCGCCTTCTTGGGCGCGCCCTGCTCGAAGACGACCATCGAGGCCGTGGCCGCCGTGCCCTGCGTGTTCGAGATGTCGAAGCACTCGATGCGGTTGGGCGGCTGCGCGAGGCCAAGCGCGGATTGAACCTCGCCGAGCGCCTGCGTCTGCTTGTTCGTGTCGGCCTCCCACTGCGCCCGCAGCGCGGCGAGCGTGTCGGCGGCGTTCTCGGCGGCCATCTCGATCAATTCTTTCTTCGTCCCCCGGCGCGGGACGGTGATCGTCACTTTCTCCCCGCCCCGCTTGCTCTCCAGCCATTCGTTGACGATGCGCGCCTCTTCGATCTCTTCGGGGAGGAGCACCTCGGGCGGGACGTAGGCGGCCTCGTCGTAGAACTGCTTGACGAACTGCTCGACGATTTGCGCCCCGCTCTCGTCCTCCGTCCCCTCCAGCACGAAATATTCGCGCCCGATCAGTTTCCCGGCCCGGATGAAGAACACCTGCACGCAGGCCTCGCCGTTCGAGCGGGCGAAGGCGATCACGTCCGAGTCGGTCTGCTCCGTCGTGATGACCTTCTGCTTCTCCACTACGCGCTCGATGGCGACGAGTTGGTCGCGCAGCGCCGCCGCCTTCTCGAACTCCAGATTCTCGGAGGCCTTGAGCATCTCCTCCTTGATCCGCGCGACTACTGGCTCAGTGTGGCCGCGCAGGAACCGGCCCAGGTCGTCAATCATTGCGCGATACTCTTCTTTAGAGCACGCACCGATGCACGGGGCCATGCACAGCTTGATGTCGTAATACAGGCAGGCGCGCGGGTCGTGGCCGGTGATCACGCGGTCGCAGGTGAGGTAGGGGAAAATCCGGCGCAGGACGTACAGCGTCTGGTGCACCGCCCAGACGCTGGTGTACGGGCCGAAATACTTTGCGCCGTCATTCTCCATGCGGCGGGTGACGGTCACCTTGGGGAATGGATCGGCGTAATGGACTTTGATGTAGGGGTAACGCTTGTCGTCCTTGAGCCGGACGTTGTACTTGGGCCGGTGCTTCTTGATCAGGTTCATCTCGAGGATGAGCGCCTCGAGCTCGGACCCGACGATGATGTATTCGAGATCGGCGATGTGCTTGACCAGCTCGCGCGTCTTGGGAGAGTCCACGGCATCGTGGAAATATGAGCGGACGCGGCTGCGGAGGTTCACCGCCTTGCCCACGTAAACGATCTTGCCCGCGCCGTCTTTGAACAGGTAACAGCCGGGTTTGGGGGGCAGGGTGTCCAGCTTTTGCTGGAGAGCATCAGGTGTGACCATTGGGTTGGATGATTATATCTCTATTTACCCATCTCATCGCGTATAATTAATAACGCTTATGAGCGACGATCAGAAAAGGAGTTGGTAGAGTTTTGCGTTGAGGCTAAATGCTAAATCTATCTCCCCTCTCTCTCGAAATCCTCGTCGGCCAGTTGCTGACGCAGCACAAGCTCACCCTCGCCGTCGCCGAGTCCTGCACAGGCGGGTTGGTCGGCCACCGCCTCACCAACGTGCCGGGGAGCAGTACGTACTTCCTCGGCGGCGTGGTGGCCTACGCCTACGACGCGAAGGAAGACTTGCTTGGCGTGAGCCACAACACGCTCTACGATCACGGCGCGGTGAGCGAGGAGACCGCCCGCGAGATGGCGCGCGGCGTGCGCCGGGCGCTCGGCGCGGACATCGGCGTCTCCGTCACGGGGATTGCGGGGCCGGGCGGGGGGATGCCGGACAAGCCGGTTGGGCTGGCGTGGGTGGCGCTCTCCACGCGCGAGGGGGAGCACGCCAAACGCTTTGTCTGGGATGGCGACCGGATCACGAACAAGGAGAAGTCGGCGGAGGCGGCGCTGGAGATGGTGAGGGAGTATCTGGAAGGACTGGCATGACTGGCGAGCGGAAGGCGGCAGGGCCGAGGCATGAGTGAGCCAAGCGAAGTCGAAGCTCGCTTTGATGCGGAGGGGAAGATCACCCTGCTCAGTTTTACGTGGCGCGGCAGCCGGCTGCAAGTGACGGGCCAGGGACGTGAGTGGGAAGCCGAAGATGGCCGCCACTTCCTGGTGATGACGACGGGCGAGCGCATCTTTGAGCTCGCCTATGAAAGCAAGAACAACATCTGGCGCGTGGTCAAAATACCCGAGTCAAAGTTGATCGCTTAGATTTGCCTCAGAAACAGGGTCTTTCCAGTCTCTCTTGACACGGCGGTTGACGCGCGGCGGGCACCCGCTGCGCGTAAAGCGAATCCGACCTTCTGGGCTAATATCCAGACCGCGAAGGCGGTCTTCGCCTCTTGTTGCCGCCGCGTAGCGTCTAATCGCCGGGCGGGTGGCAAGGCCCGTTAGCGCGTGAGTACGATCGGGCTGAGGCTGCGCCAGTCCTGGCCGGAGTCGCTGGGCAGCGGCGCATCGCTCCCGGCTGGAAACACACGCAGCACCAATTTGTATTCGCCGGGCAGGACAGCCGGGTTGGTGTTCACGTCAAAATCCTGGCGGATGATCTCGCCCGGCTGCCACTGGAGCGGTGGATAGAAGGCGCGCAGATCGCCGGCGCGCGGAAGCTCGTTCCCCCACACATTTCCCCCCTCGTCTTCCAGAGTTATGGCCACGCGAATATCCTCGGTCAGGGATTGAGCCACAGACCAGTAGAGGGTGACATGCACCCATGTGCTGGGCGGGTGGAGCCAGGTGTCGTTGACCGGCAAGACCGTCTCGGGAACGTGATAGCCTACCAGTGTCAGCCCATTGAGATAGCGTCTGGCCGTAGGCACGGCGGATACAGGTAAGGTGGGCGTGCGAAAGTTCACTGCAAAACCTTTGATGGTAATCCCATGTGGATACACCGCCGTGACCAGCGGATAACGTTTCGACAGCCACCCTTCCACCCTGTGCTCCGGGTCGGTTCCTGGCAGGTCAATCCACCCCTGGGTGAGCCAAATGACTTCAGAACCCAGGAGTGGCCGTATCCCGTTTTTGATTTCGGTTTCATTGTGAATCTGAGCGCCCCATGGGTAGGCTAAGGGGTCCGGGTAGTAATGTTCCAACATAATCCGATACCACCCATAGTGGACCAGCGCCGTATCCTGCCGTGTCACGTGTGCCCGGAGAAAGTGCGCGGCATTGCGCCAGTCGTCCTTCTGATAACCGACGCGCCAGAGATAGAGCAGGCCGTACACCTGCAGCGCCACAAACGCGGCAACAAGCAGACCGGTCAACCATCGCCTGCGCCATCTCAGCCCATCCATGCCCGCCGCGAGAAGCAGGGCAAACGGCGGGGCGACAAAGTTCATCGTCTTGGGCGTGGGCGTGTATCGCATCCACACCACAAAGGTGATCACGAGTTGAGGCAACAGCCAGGTTAAGGCGACACGCCCTCCCCGCCGATAGCGCCAGACTCCCCAGGCCAGCAACCCGGCCGTGGCGACCAACATCACATACCCGGCTACTGGATTCTCAAGTGGCGCCCAGTTGATCAACAATAATTGAACAGCTTGCCGGAAAAGCCCCAGCCAGTCAAGCAAGCTGGTACTGACGGGGTTGACATTCAGTTCTGAACTACGCGCATAGAGTAGATAGGGCACATAAAGGAGACCCATGGCCCCTACCAGGACCAGCGCAAGCCAGCCGCTTGCTCTGGTCCTCCGAAGATCAGTCAACACGATCAAGCCAAACCAGGGCAGGAGCATCCCGCTTACGAAGTGGCTGTAGCTCATCACAAACAGGCTTCCCCCAAATACTACCCAGGCGAGCGCCGCGTAGGACCCGGGGCGACGCAAGGGACCCAGGAACATCCACAGCGCGAGCAGGCTGAAGGCCGTCGCCACAGCGTAGTTGCGCGCGTCCTGCCCCTCGGACACCACGATCGCGTTAAGCGCCATGAAGAACGCCGCTAACGCGGCTGCGCGCGGTCTGAATAATAAACACCCGATGCGGTACGTCAGCGCTACGCCCAGGATGCTTGTCAGCGCCGAGAGGAGATGCAAGGCTACGTCGGAGTCGCCAGCCAACGTCCGCCAGCCCTTGACAATCAGGTAATAGAGCATCGGATGCGGGTCGAGAGTCATATTGGCGAAATTCGCCAGCAATTGCGAGGCTGGCAGCGAGGAAAGATACAAGGTGGTCCCCTCATCACTATCCATGCTATTCCAGGTTAGGTTATGCAGACGCAGCATAGCCGCTACTGCCACCACCATCAGAGGAATGATCCAACGGCGCATTTTGGTTGACATACTTCACTTGACGAGGCTCACATCTACCGGATACGCCCAGAGGGCTGACCAGGGTAGGCTGGAGTGGCATAGGCCGACCCCCTCATCTCCGTTTAACCTGCTCCGGGCGAGAATGAATGGGTGGAGGGCCGCAGCCAGAAGCGCCACAGCGATCATGATGGCGTGACAGGGCAAACGCGGGCGCATGTCAGCGGACCAAGGCGGGGACGATGAAGCGGTAGAGGGCGAAGAGGTCGAGGAAGGCCGTGAGTGCGATGGGGAGGAGGGGGAGGGTGGAGGGTAAAGCGCGGAGTGCGGGGAGTGAGGCGTATGGCGTATGGCGTGTTGCGTATGGCGTGTTAAGTATTGCGGTGAACCACGCGGCCCATTGGCGGAGGCCGATGGCTGAGCCGAGAGCGATAACGGGCAGCGCCGGGAAGAGATAGCGCCCCTGGAATTGGACAAAGGTCAGGTTGTAATACAGGTAAAGCGCGATGGCAAGCAGGAGAGTGATG
>Ga0209342_10007637_pt1 | contig 10888 bp, 7 predicted proteins | sample RifCSP16_2_FD_184023 | JGI IMG/M metagenome (GOLD analysis project Ga0209342, IMG submission 184023) | Soil microbial communities from Rifle, Colorado - Rifle CSP2_sed 16_2 (SPAdes) (version 2) | ecosystem: Environmental > Terrestrial > Deep subsurface > Rock core/Sediment | place: Rifle... | reverse complement strand
TCCGCCGCCGCTCCTCGTCCACGTTGAGCACTCGCAGGGTGATGGTGTCGCCCTCCTGCACCGCCTCGCGCGGATGCTCGATGCGGCGATCGGACAGCTCCGAGATGTGGATCAGGCCCTCGATGCCGAAATCCTCCAGCGCCGACAGGCGGGCGAATGCGCCGAACTTGGTCAGCTTGGTGATCACCCCTTCCACCAGCTGGCCCTCGCGGAATTCTCGCTTGATCTGGTCCCAGGGGTTCGGCTCCAAGTCGCGCAGCGACAGGCTGATGCGGTGGCGCTCCTGATCCACCGCCAGGACCTTGACGGTCACCTCCTGCCCGACCGTGAGCACCTCCCGCGGATCGGTGACCCGCTTCCAGGAGATCTCGGAGATGTGCACCAGACCGTCGGCGCCACCGATGTCCACAAAGGCGCCAAAATCGGCCAGGCTGATGACGTGCCCGCTGCGGATCTCGCCCGGGCGCAGCTCTTCGATGAGCCGTCCCTTGAGCGCCTCCCGGGCCTCCCGGGCGGCCGAGCGCTCCGACAGGATCAGCCGGTTGCGCCGGCGGTCGACCTCAATGACCTTGCTCATGACGTGCTCGCCCACCATCTTGCCCCAGCGCTTGTCCGGGGTATCCCCCTCCGCCCGGCGGCGACGGGCCAGGCTGACCTGGGAGGCGGGAATGAAGCCACGCAGTTGGCCCAGTTGGACGATGAGCCCGCCCTTGTTGTACCCGGCTACCTCCCCCTCGAAAATCTCCTTGCTCTCCAGCAGCTCTTCGGCGCGCTGCCAGTCTTGCTCCTCTTCCGCCCGCGCCAGGGAGAGCTCCAAAGAACCGCCCCGGCCGCCGGGCCGAATGACATAGACGCTGACCTCCTCGCCAACCCGCAGGCCGGCCCGCTGCTCCTCGCTCAGTTGCTCCAGTTCGCGGGAGGTGATCACGCCCTCGGACTTGGCGCCGATGTCGATGAACACATCGCTCTCGGTGACCCGAGCCACGGTACCGATGCGGATTTCGCCTCGCCGGGGGGCCTCCAGCCCGTAGTCGCCATCCTCCAGGAAGGCGTCCATCGGGTGGACTTCTGGGGCCGGCTCGGGAGGGCTGGAAGTCGTGGGCTCTGGCCCGGTGGTCTCGTCAGATGCTTGCATGAGCAACGCTTGACCTTAATCGGATAAGTTCAGGCATTATAAAGGCCTTGAGGGTGGTTGACAACCTGTCCATCGGGGCAGGCAAAACGGATGCGGTATAATGCCGCGGGGTCGCCCCCAGCAGGTTTGCCCCCACTCCGGAGAGCCGCTCTTTGACGATCGTCTACCCCTTTACTGCCATTGTGGGACAGGAGCGCATGCTACGCGCTCTTGTTTTGAACGCCGTCAACCCGCGCATCGGCGGGGTCCTGATCCGGGGGGAGCGCGGGACGGCCAAGTCCACCGCGGCCCGGGCCCTGGCGGCGCTCCTGCCCGAGGTGCGGGTGGTCGTCGACTGCCGCTTCAGCTGCGATCCCGACCAACCCACCACCTGGTGCACGGAGTGCCGCGAGCGCAGCGCCCAGGGCGAAGAGCTGCCGGTGGCGGTGTGCCGCACCTCCTTCGTGGACCTGCCGGTGTCGGCCACCGAAGACCGGGTGGTGGGCACCCTGGACATCGAACGGGCCATCAAGGAGGGCGAGCGCCATTTCGAGGCCGGCGTATTGGCCGCCGCCAATCGGGGCCTGCTCTACATCGATGAGGTCAACCTGCTGGATGACCATGTGGTCGACCTGCTGCTGGATTCGGCCGCCTTGGGTATGAACATCGTGGAGCGGGAGGGCATCTCCTTCACCCACCCGGCGCGCTACATCCTGGTGGGGACCATGAATCCGGAGGAGGGCGACCTGCGCCCGCAGCTGCTGGACCGCTTTGCCCTCTCGGTGGACATCCGCGGGCTGCGCGACCCGGCCTCCCGCGTCGCCATCATGGAGCGCAACCTGGCCTACGAGGCCGATCCGCAGGCTTTCCGCCAGCAGTGGATGCAGCAGGAACAGGCGTTGTCACGCCAGATCGAAGCGGGCCGCCAGTTGGTGGAGAGCGTGCTCTACACCCGGCGTGATTTGCTCTCCATCGCCGCCCTGACCTCCTCGATGCAGGTGGACGGCCATCGTTCGGATCTGGTGATCCTCAAGGCAGCCAAGGCGCACGCCGCCCTGGAAGGCCGCCGGACCATTCAGGACCTGGATATCGCCCTGGCGGCCGAATTGGCGCTGCCGCACCGCCTGCGCAAGGGGCCGTTCCAGCAGAGTGAAATCAGCCTGGCCGAGCTGCAGGAGCGGATCGAGGACATCCAGTCCGAGGTGGGGGCCGCCGAGCAGGTTCAGCCTGAGGATGCAGAGCAAGAAGAAGACGCCCCAAAAAAAGTCGGCGCCAAGGCCTAGCGCAGGAGGGGGAGACCCACAGCGAGGAGCTGGGGCAGGCCAAACCCGTCGAACGCCCGCTGGTTGACTCGCTGCAGGCTCACTGGTGGGAGGGCGGCGACCGGGTCAAAGTCGGCGAGGCTTTCATCCCCCGCAGGATCGAGAGCCCCATCGACCGGCTGACCCGCAAGCAGGGCGGGCGCCGCACCCATACCCGCACCGATCGGAAACGCGGCCGCTACATCTCCGCCCGGCCGGCCGGTGAATCCACTTCCGACATCGCCTTCGACGCCACGTTGCGCGCCGCCGCCCCTCATCAGAAACGGCGCAAGGCCCAGCGGACGGTCGTGGCTTTCGCCATCCAGCCCAGCGACCTTCAGCAGAAGGTGCGGGTGCGCAAGGCCGCCAACCTGATCATGTTCGTCGTGGATGCCTCCTGGTCGATGGCGGTCGCCGAGCGGATGTCGGCCACCAAGGGAGCCATCCTGTCGCTGCTCACGGATGCCTATCAGCGCCGGGACCGGGTTGGGTTGGTGGTGTTCCAGAAAGACCGGGCCCTGACGGTGCTGCCCCCCACCAACTCCATCCAGCTGGCTCAGAAGGCGCTGTCGGATATCCCGGTGGGCGGGAAGACACCCCTCTCCGCCGGCCTGACGCTGGCTATGGAGACGCTGCTGCGCGAGCGGACCGTCCACCCCGAGGTCCTGCCGCTGATGATCCTGCTCACCGACGGCGCCGGCAATGTCTCCATGGGGGAGCTGCCGCCGCAGGAAGAAGCCCTGCTGGTAGCCGACCGCATCCGGGAAAGCGACCTGCGGGCGGTGGTCATCAACATGGAACACGCCGCCTTCGATCAGGGGTTGGCCAACTCCTTGGCCGAACGGCTGGGGGCCCCGTGCTACACACTGCACGAGCTGAAGGCCGAACACCTGTATCGCACGGTGCGCAGGGAAATCGAGGCGGCCGCCTCCTAGCGATCGGCTCAGCGCACCAGCCCGGCCTGAGCCTCCAGCTTGCGCTCCAGGCGTTTCAGGCGGTGCTCCAGAGACTGGCGTGCCTGATCCCGGCGCCAGCCAGCCGGCCAGCGGCTCAAGCTGAGCAACCCCTCCAGAGTCCAGTGGTGTGCAGCCGCCAAATCAGCCGCGGCCCACTCGTAGTACTTGGCCAACTCCACGCAGGGCGCCGGATCATCGGCATCCAGAGCGTGCCACTCCCGCCATCCCGCCAGTGCCTGCTTTCTGCGACCCTGGCCCTTCAGGTAAGCGCTGTAACTGCGCAGGGCCTCCAGCCGCACCGGGGCGGGGCCCACCCCCTGCAGCGCAGCCTGGTAGGCCTGCTCCGCAGCGTCCCCCCGGCCCAGGGACTGGTGCCAGCGCGCCACGGCCAAGGCCTCTTCGCCGGTCAGCGCCTGCAGGCCGTCGTGCAGATGCCGGCGGAGCACGGCGGCGGCCAGGCCCACCAGGGAGAGGATATCCTGGGCGTTGTGGTAGATGACCCGGGTGAGTTCGGTCGCGTCGCCGGTGCGCAGGTAGTCCTGATACATGCCGGGGATCAGGGCGCCCGGCACATCGGCCTCGGTCCGCTCGACACCCAGCACCTGCCCCTCCAGGGTGCCCAGACGGCAGTCGGGCAGGCCGCGGCGCCACAGGCGGCGGGAGGGGTAGAGCAGGTCGAATTGCGGCAGGGCAGTGAGGCGCCAGCGGCGCCGCAGCCCCAATTGATAGCGCATCTCCAGCAGCGGCAGGTCGAAAGCCCGGCCGTTGAAGGTGACGAAGCCCTGGGCTTGCTCCAGGTCTTCCTGAAGTGCGTGCAACATCCCCGCCTCCTGGGCGGGGTCGCGCAGGAAGTACTGGCGCAGCCGGAACTGCCCCTCGACAAAAGCCCCCAGGCCGACCAGAAAGCCCAACGTTCCGGCCCCTCCGGCCAGGCCGGTGGTCTCCAGATCGAGGAAGGCCCAATCGGAGAGCGGCGCCTCGGATCCCGCTTGGAGGCCGGCGAGCTCGCCGGCCAGCGCCGGGCTGAACTCCAGTACCTCCGCCAGGGAGCCGGCGCCGTGGCGATGGTCGAGCGGGTAGGAGTTCTGGATGCGGTAGGCGGAGCCGGCCGGGGTGGATACCTCTTCGCCCGGCTGCAGCGCGATTGCGGCCTGGGATGGCCCGGCCGCCGAAGGCCGGCCCGGACGCTCCGGCGTGCGGCCCAGCCGGCTCAAGCGTCGCCGTAGATCCGAGGCATCGCTCATGGGGTCAGCTCCGCCCGAGCGTCAGGCCCTCCAGTCGGACGAATATCACCTCCCGCTGATGACCTTCAGCAATACCCGGTCTCAGCGGCCAAAGCTATTATAGCGACCGGAGACACGAGACGGGGCACCCTACGCTCATCGCTGTCTCCTCCTTTGGCGAAGGCCTCCACCGGGAACTCCCCCTCACCGCCCCGGTGGAGGCTAGATTTAACCCACAAGCGCGCGGCGACCGCCGCGCGCTTTGCTTATCCGGGCCTGGCGCCGCTAGTCTTCCGCCTTGGGGAGCACGACGGTAAAGGTGGTGCCCGCGCCCAGCGTGGAGTCGACCCAGATCCGGCCGCGGTGGTTGTCCACAATGGACTTCACGATCGACAGCCCCAGGCCGGTTCCGGGGACGCTTTCCGGCACATTGCTGGCGCGGAAGAATTTGTCGAACAGATAGGGCTGGTCCGCCGGGGGGATGCCCGGCCCGGTGTCGCTCACTCGTAGGATGACCTGGTCGTCCTCGGCATCGGCCTCCACCCGCACTTTCCCACCCGCCGGCGTATAGCGGATGGCGTTCTCCAGCAGGTTGGCGATCATCTGCCGCAGTCGGATGGGCGAGCCAATGACCATCGGCAGCTCATCCGGCAGGTCGGATTCCAGGCCGAGTCCGCCCTTGGCTGCCATGGCCCGCAGGCCGTCGATGGCGTAGCGGGCCAACACCACCACCGGGGTGCGCTCTTTGGCCACATCCAACCCGGCCTCAATCCTGCCCAGGTCCAGCAGATTGCTCACCAGGTCGGTGATTTGCTCGACGCTGAGCTGCACCCGGCGAATGAACTCGCGCTGCTGCTCGGTGAGCGCCCCGGCCCGCTCGATCAGTTCGACGTAACCCAGGATAGCGGTGAGCGGAGAGCGCAAGTCGTGCGATACGGTGGTGACGAACTCCGACTTGATCCGGTCCAACTCCTTCAGGTGGGAAATGTCTAGCATCACGATCGCCTGACCCACCCCCTGGATGGGCGTGCGCTGGGCGTTGAACACCCGGCCGTCTTCGAATTCCAGCTCTTCCCGGCGGGGCAGCTTGCCCGGAGAGCGCAGCAGCTCGAGCACCCGAGGATCGTCGAAGACCTCCGCCGCCGAACGCCCGACGAAGTCGCCATTGACCCCGAAGGCCTCCTGGGCGGTCCGGTTGAGCAGCAGCACCCGGTTGTCCGGGTCGACCACGATGACCCCGTTCTCCACCTGGGAGAGGATGGTCTCCAATTTTCGCCGCTCGGCGTCGGTGTCGTTGTAGAGGCGGGAATTCTCGATGGCGATGGCGGCATAGTCCGCCATGGCCTTCATGACCACCACGTCGTCTCGGCCCAGCGGCCGGCCGGCCTTGCGGTTGTCCACGCCCAGCACCCCGATGGTCCGGCCCAGCACCTTGAGCGGGACGTAGATGAGCGAGTGCACCAGGTAGGAGGTCTTGATCTTCTGCGGGGCCTGCTCGTCGATCAGCACCGGCTCGCCGGAGGAGATCACCATCCCGGCCAGCGAATCCTGCACGTGCAGCCGGAAAGTGCGAGCGAATTGCTCATCGAAGTTTTTGGAGGCCCGCATGTAGAGCTCGCCGGTGGCCTGATCCAGTAGCAGCAAGCTGCCTTCCTCGGCGCCGCTCAGTTGCACGGCTGCGTCCACTACGGTGGTGAGCACCTGATCCGGGTCCAGCATGGCGGTCACCGTGCGCCCGATGCGGGAGAGGGCCTCCAATTCCTGCACCCGGCGCTTCAGCGCTTGCTCGTTGGCCTGCGCTTCGGACTGCATGCGCTGCAGCTCGGACCAGCGCCGGGCTTCCGCCATGGCCCGCCCCACCGCCGCGAGCATGTACTCCGCCTTGAAGGGCTTGCTGAGCAGATCGAAGGCGCCGGCCCGCACCGCCTCTACCGCCAGCGATTCGCCTCCCTCGGCACTCATCAGAATCACCGGCGTATAGGGAAGATCGGCCCGCAGGCGCCGGGTGAGTTCAAGTCCCGAGAGGCCGGGCAAGTGCTGGTCGGCGATCACTGCCTGCGGCTTCAATTCCCGGGCCAGGCTGAGCGCGGCCAAGCCGTCGCCGACCGTGCGCACCTGATAGCCCGCCGGCCGCAGGATCGAATCCTCCACGTAGCGGCAAATGTCCTTGTTGCTCTCCGCCACCAGGATCAAGACCTCAGCCATGGCTCTGGCGCTCTCCAAACTCCGCGCTCCCTGCACGGGTTTCCTGTCTCTTCGGCATTCAATGGTCGACCGATGGGGGAAGCGGGCCCGGGTGGGTAGGGATGATGCCTGACTGGGCGCATGGCTTTGCAGCGGGCGAACGGTTCAGGGGCCGGCCGTTGCCGGGGGGCTCCCGGCCTGCCCGTCCAGCATCTGCTCCAGCTCCTGCAGGATCACATCCACATCGCTGGACAGCACCTGCAATCCCTTGCGCTGGGCGGGGCTCTCGGAGCCCTCCACCAGGCGGGGCAGTTGGCCGCGCAGACCCTGCAGCCCGCGGCGCATCTTCTCCATCCAGGTCCGTTGGTCCTGCATGCCCGAGCGGGTCTGGGTGACCACCGCCTCGAGTTGTTTGGCCCGCCCGGAGAGCGCCTGGAACAGCCGGGAGTTGACCAGGGAGATGGAGGCGTAGTCCGCCACCGCTTCCAGCATGCGCTGGTTGGGTTCGCTGAAGGCCCGGCCCTTCTCGCGGGCCACGGTAATCACCCCAATGGGCTGCTGGCGAGCCTTGATCGGGACGATCAAGGCAGCTTTGGCAAAACGGGCCAGCTTGAACTGCTGCAGCCCCTCGCCGTGAATGTTCAGCGACTCCGCCGAGAGCATGACCAGCGAGCTCACCCCATCATCCCAGCTCTGGTGCACTTTGAGTGCCAGGGCCTCGGGCATCCCGCGCTGGGCCCGCAGCACCATCTGGCCGCTATCTTCCTCTTCCAACAGGATCCAACCCATGTCGGCGTCGGTGACGTTGAGACTGTTCTCCATCAGCCGATCGAAGAGCTGCCCCTGATGGGTGACGGAAGTCACCGCCTTGCCCACTCCGAAAATGGTGGTCAGCTCGCGCACCCGCTGCTCCAACTGGCGATTGCTCTCGGCCAGCTGCCCGGCCAGCTGCTCGCGTTCATGCCGCAGCCGGATCTCCTTCAGGGCCCGCTCGATGGCCGACAGCACCTCCGCCTCACGCAGCGGTTTGACCAGGTAGTCGCGAGCGCCGAGGCGGAAGGCCTGGATAGCGTCCGCCTCTTTCCCGGCCGAGGCGGTCACCAACACGGGTACCTCCACCCCTTGAGCTCGCAGCGCCACCAGCAGATCCTTACCGCTGAGCCCGGGCAGGGTGAGGCTGGCCACGATGAGATCGGGCCGGAAGTTCACCGCCTTTTGGATGGCGCTCCCGGCGTCGGGGGCGGTGGCGGCCTTGTAGCCCATGGGCTCCAGGACCTGCCGGGAGAGCAGATCGAGCACGTCGGGGTCTTCATCGACGATCAGGACGCGCTCGGGATGCTGCGCGGGGCTCATTAAACGTATGATAGCACGGAAGCCACGGCGGGAGGGAATCCGCCACGCCGTGCACCCGGGCCGGTCGGCCAGGCCGCCCGCCGAGTGACCCGCCGCATTAGAATCGCATCAGAACCGCCCGCCTCGCTTGACGCTGCTTCTCGCCGGCCGGTAGAATCGATTCGAAGGTCGCTCCTGTCTATGGAATACAAAGACTACTACGATACCCTGGGCGTCCAGCGTGACGCCGATGCGAAAGAGGTCAAGCGCGCCTACCGCAGGCTGGCGGTGCAGTACCACCCCGACAAAAACCCCGACGACAAGGCCGCCGAGGAGCGGTTCAAGGAGATCAACGAGGCCTATGAGGTGCTGGGCGACCGTGAGAAGCGCGCCAAGTACGACCAGTTGGGCGCCTCCTACCGGGCCTGGGAACGCAGCGGCGGGCGGCCGGGCGGATTCGATTGGTCGCAGTGGGCCGGTGGTGTACCTGGCGGCGCCCGGGTTGATATGGGTGACCTGGGCGAACTGTTTGGCGCAGGTTTCTCCGATTTCTTCACCTCCATCTTCGGAATGAGCGGGAGCCCCCGCAGCGCACCGCGCCGCGGGCGAGACCTGGAACAAAGCACCCGGATCTCTTTGGCGGAGGCCTTCCGGGGCACCTCGCGCTCCCTGCAGCGCAACGGCCGCCAGCTGGAGGTCGACATCCCTCCCGGCGCACGCACCGGAACCAAGGTGCGCCTGTCGGGCAAGGGCGAGTCCGGCAACCGCGGAACGGGCGACTTGTATCTGCGCATCGAGGTGCTCCCCGACGAGAGCTTCACCCGCCAGGGCGACGATCTCTACACCGAGGTTCCGGTTGACCTGCACGTGGCCGTGCTGGGGGGTGAGGTCCCGGTGCAGACCTTCGAAGGCCCGGTCATCCTTAAGGTGCCGCCCGGCAGCCAGCCGGGGCAGACCATCCGGCTGAAGGGGCGCGGCATGCCTACCCTGCGCGATCCGTCCAAGCACGGCGATCTCTATGCTCGCCTCAAGGTGAGCCTGCCGCGTGACCTGGGCGAGGAAGAGCGCGAACTCTTCACCAAACTGGCAGCGCTCCGGGGCAAGCAGCGCTGACCACTCCGGTGTCCCCATTGCCAAGGAAAGGATCCACATGAGAAGAAGCTACCTCTACGCCTCCGCCCTCGCCCTGCTGCTCGCCGGGCTGGCCTGCACCCTGCCATTCGCGGGGAACCCCACCCAGCCCCCGCCCCCCAGTCCCTTCCCGCCGACGCTCCCGGCCGCCGCGACCGTCCCCATCGGCGAGCCGGTCGGCGGCCAGATATCGGATTTTGCGCTGGAGGCCAACCTGGTGGAGCTGTACAGCCAGGTGAACCAGGGGGTGGTGACCATCTTCGCCTACACCGACCTGGGTCCCCCGCACCCCGATGATCTTCCGGCGGGCCAGGGGTCAGGATTCGTGATCGACCATCAGGGCCACATCGTGACCAATCAGCATGTGGTGCAAGGAGCCACGCAACTGGAGGTAGATTTCGCCTCCGGCCACAAGGCCTGGGCCGAGGTGCTGGGCGTGGATCCGGACTCCGACCTGGCGGTACTGCAGGTGTCGGTCCCCCCGGAGGCGCTGGTCCCCCTGCCGCTGGGCGATTCCGCCTCGGTGCAGGTGGGTGACTTCGTGGTGGCCATCGGGAATCCGTTCGGCCTGTCCGGCAGCATGACCGTGGGGGTGGTCTCGGCCATCGGCCGGGTGCTGCAGTCGGAGCGGCAGACCCCGGAGGGCCGGCCCTTCAGCGCCGGCGGCTTGATCCAGACCGATGCCGCCATCAACCCGGGGAACTCGGGCGGACCGCTGCTCAACCTTCAAGGGCAGGTGGTTGGCGTAAACCGGGCCATCCGAACCGAAGACTTCACCGTCACGGGGAGCGCGGCCAACTCCGGCGTCGGCTTCGCCGTACCGGTCAATATCCTCAGGAGGGTGGTGCCTTCGCTGATCGAGCAGGGCAGCTACGACTACCCCTACCTGGGCATCTCGAGCCTGGATGGAGGGCTGAACCTGGTCCAGTTAGAGGCTTTGGGCCTGCCGGCGGACACCACCGGCGCCTACATCACCTGCCTGGTGGCGGGCGGGCCGGCGGCGCAGGCCGGGCTGCTGGGCGGGAGTACGTGCGACGACCCGGAGCTGAGAACAGGCGGGGATCTGGTCATCGCCATTAATGGCCAGCCGGTGGAGACCTTCAGCGACCTGCTGTCCTATCTGATCACGCAGACCGGCGTTGGCGAGGACGTCACGCTGACCGTGCTGCGGGACGGCCAGACAGTGGATGTGCAGGTGACACTGGCACCCAGGCCCTAAACGAAGCACCGGGCTTTCGCCCGGCGCAACCGTCTACCCAATCGCTCTCTGCCGCCCGCCTCCTTCGGCGGGCGGCTTGCTCTTATCCGCCAAACAGCTCGCGATCCATCTCCAGCAGGGTATTGGACAGGATCTCGAGATCGCGCTGGGCCGCGAAGATGTCGGCGTTCACCTCGGCCACGACCAGCTGCAGCCGTTCGGCCATACCTTGCACGGCCTCGGCATCGCTCCCGCTCAAGTGCCCTTCCAACGCAGCCAGTTTCTCGGCGGTACCGTCCAGCGCGGCCAGCGCATGCACCGGATCCTCCTGGGCGACGCCCAGTTGACTCCGGCTGACGTCGACCAGAATGCTGAGCAATTCGAGCCGGGCCTGCGCCTGATCCAACTGCTCGGTCAACTGCAGGTTCTCCTGTCGAACCGTCTTTAGC
>Ga0209342_10007630_pt1 | contig 10897 bp, 9 predicted proteins | sample RifCSP16_2_FD_184023 | JGI IMG/M metagenome (GOLD analysis project Ga0209342, IMG submission 184023) | Soil microbial communities from Rifle, Colorado - Rifle CSP2_sed 16_2 (SPAdes) (version 2) | ecosystem: Environmental > Terrestrial > Deep subsurface > Rock core/Sediment | place: Rifle... | reverse complement strand
CTCACGCACCTCACCATTCAGGCGGCTCGCGCTGGCAATATCCAGCGCAAAGGTCCACATGGATGAAAACGGCGCATAAGCGCTATAAAAGGCAACCCGCTCTCGAATTTTCGGGTGGGCGGCTGCCATGATGGCGAACGATCCGCCTACACACGTGCCTAACAGGCCGCTCCGGTTTACATCAACATACGGTTGATCGATCAACCAGTCGTAGGCCAGAGCGATATTTTCCACGTCCTCCGGATCCAGCCGAAAATCCCGCATGGTAGGCGACCAGTACAGCAGCCCGACAAAACCGGCTCTCGCCAACGCCTTTCCCAGCACAGGTACCTGGGGATGTTCAACGCCAAAGGGCACAACGCCCAGGCACACCACCATGGCTGGGTGCGGGCCGTCTGAGGGCGGGCGGTACACCTCGCCTTCAACCATGCCGGTCCGGCTAGGGTAACTGACCTTTTCGATGACCGGCTTCGTCGTGACCCGATCGATCAACCGCGAAGGCAGCATTGGAAAGACTTTAATGAAAAAGACAAACGCTCTAGCCACGGCGCGAATTGGCTGTGTGGCGCCAAACCAAATATTGGATAGTGTGGTCATTTTTATTATCTTGAGGGCGGGATCCTATGAGTATACCAGGTCCGATTTTGAGATGAGCTGATTCCCTTATCATTTTTTTTATCCAAGTCCTGCAGCCGCCACCACCATCGCCCTGCCGCCCAGCCGTCATTCGTGAAATCTGTGATTATTGCTCGCCGTAATAACTTTACGGATTGTTTTATTGTTGATAAAATGTTGGGGTTGGGCGGGTGTTGGTTACCAGTTTCCCATTGGTCCAAAAAACAATTCTATAGGAGCTACCATGCTGAACGACTGGCTCTACGTGGGCATATTTGCCCTGGTATCCATGTTCCTTCCGGCTGCAGCCATTTCCATCGCCGCGTTACTTTCTCCCAAAAAGCCAAATTCGGTAAAAAACGCTACGTATGAATGCGGTATGGAAACCGTAGGACCCGCCTGGGCGCAAATGAAGGTCCAGTATTATGTTTTTGCGCTCATTTTCCTGGTGTTTGACGTGGAAGCAGTGCTGCTGTTCCCCTGGGCGGTTGCTTACAACCAACTGCCGCTATACGCCGTGATCGAGGCTGTCCTGTTTATATTAATCCTGCTGGGCGGCTTGTTGTATGCCTGGCGAAAAGGCGCTCTCGAATGGCTTTAGCCATTTGGGGTATTAGCCGCTCGCCGGGTTGGAGGCAATTATGAGCTTCTGGCGTGACCCTATCGTTTTCCTCATCAACTGGGCCAAAGGCCTGCTGGACGGCATCGGTTGGGGACCGGGGTGGGCGACCACTGTCGGTTTTGTGATCGGTGCATTCGTTCTGGCAGCTGGAGCCATGTTCTTTGTGGTATTTCTGATTTGGTACGAGCGCAAATTGATCGGGCGTTTCCAGGACCGTTTCGGTCCCAACCGGCTGGGCCCTTTTGGCCTATTCCAGCCGCTCGCGGATATGCTCAAAATCTTTACCAAGGAACTGATCACCCCGGTCGGCGTGGACTGGGTCGCCTATAACCTGGCGCCAGTTCTTTCAGTCTCGGCCGTGTTGATGATGTGGGCGGTGACGCCTTTCTCCAAGACCTTCTTCGGCGTCAACATTTCGGTCGGCATCCTGTTCCTGATCGCCATTGGCGGTCTGGGAGAACTTGGCATCCTGCTGGCAGGCTGGGGCTCGAATAACAAATATGCCCTGGTTGGAGCCCTGCGCGCCATCGCGCAATTGATTTCGTACGAGGTCCCGTTTGTACTTTCCGCCCTGGTACCGGTGATGCTGTCTGGCTCCATGAGCCTGGTGGACATCGTCGAGGCGCAGCAACCCTGGTATATTGTGGTCGCTCCGGCTGCCGCGTTCATCTTTTTCATCGCCTCGGTCGCCGAAACCGGCCGCGCACCTTTCGACCTGGCTGAAGCCGAGTCTGAAATCGTCGCCGGCTACAACGTCGAATACTCCGGTCTCAAGTTCGGTATGTTTTTCGTCGGCGAGTTCCTGCATGCTTTTACCGCCTCCTTCATATTTGTGACCGTCTTCCTGGGCGGCTGGCGCGGTCCGTTTGCCGACGAAATTCCCGTCCTCGGCCTGGCGTACTTCTTCATTAAAACTTTCATCGTCTATTTCGCGCTCATCCTCTTCCGCGGCACCAACCCGCGCTTCCGCATCGACCAGATGATGGACCTCAACTGGAAGGTGCTCACGCCGCTTGCCCTGGTCGTCATCATGGCGGTGGCCCTGGTGAACAGCCTGTTCGCTTCGAGCGCCGACTGGCTGCGCATCAGCGCGCTGCTGGCGGTTAATCTGGTCATCGTTTTCGCTGCGGAGCGACTGGTGCGCCGCGGGGTCAAAACAACCCGTCCGGAGGTCGGCTCGCGTCAGAGGCCGGTTGCCAGCCCGGACAATGTCTTCATTCAACCTGGCTCAGGAGTGAAGGGATGAGCGGATTACAGGTCGTTTTCTTGATCGTCGCCATTGTCACCCTCTTCTCCGGTCTCATGGTGGTCGCATCGCGCAAGATGATGCATTCTGCCCTCTGGTTGATCCTGTCGCTGTTAGGTGTAGCGATTTTATTTGGCACCCTGCAGGCTGGTTTTTTTGCCATCGTGCAAATTCTGGTCTACATCGGCGCCATCAGTATCTTGATCATTTTCACGCTGATGCTCACCCGCCGCGTCATGGATGACGACCATCCGGGCGTGATCAAAGGGTGGTGGCTGCCGGCACTGATGGCAGTCATTCTTTTTGGCCTGCTGGCTGGTTTTATGGCCACCTGGGACAATTTCCAGGCGATGCTCAACGAACTGCCGGCCAACCCTGAAAATCTGGCCGGTTTTGGGGCTGCGCTGGTCGACCCGGCCGGATATGTGATCCCCTTCGAAGTCGCTTCGGTGCTGCTTTTGGCTGCCCTGGTTGGCGCCATTTATATCGCCGCTGAGCGTAAGGAGAAAGCCGGATGATCCCGCTGTCCTGGTACCTGATTGCCGCGGCTGCGCTTTTCTGCATTGGCCTGTTTGGTGTTCTCAGCCGCAAGAACGCTGTTTCGATCTTGATGAGTATTGAGTTGATGCTCAATGCGGTCAATATCAACCTGGTAGCCTTCTGGCACTACCACTCCCAAATTCAGGGGGTAAGCCAGGTGGCGCCGCAGGTCTTCGTGGCCATGGTCTTTATTATTGCCGCGGCGGAAGTCGCCGTCGGCCTGGCGTTGATCATCTCGGCTTACAAGCGCCGTGAAACTTCAGTCGTGGACGAAATGACCCTGCTCAAGGGTTGATCTTGCTGGCGGAGAGGTGCAATGACATCTGAAACCCTGGTTTGGCTGATCCCACTTCCGCCCCTGCTGGCATTTTTCTTGATTGTGGTGTTCACCAACCGCAACAAAGCCCTTAGCCACTGGCTGGCTTTGATCGCCGCCGGGCTGTCCTGGGCGATCAGCATGGTGATCTTCGGCCGGGCGGTGCGCACCGAGGGGTTGGCGGAGCATCCAATTGCTCAGGCTATTCCTTGGCTGCCCACGGGTACGACCAGCCTGAATATTGGCATTCAAATCGATCCGCTCTCGGCTGTGACGCTCTTTTTTGTCGCCATTACCGTGTTGATGATCTTCATCTACTCCACCGGTTACCACAACTACGGTCAACCGGCCGGCCAACATGACCACAAGGGTCTGCCGCCGGAAGGGGCAGAGGTTGAGGACGCTAAAGGCAAGCTGGTCAAAGTACCCTCCATCGAACCCATGTACTCGCGCTTCTTTGCGCTCATCAGCCTGTTCGCCTTTGCCATGTTCCTGCTGGTGGTTACCGATAACTTGCTGACCCTGTACGTCGGCTGGGAAATCATGGGCCTGTGTTCCTACCTGCTGATTGGCTTTTGGTACGCCAAAGAATCGGCGCGCAAGGCCATGATTAAAGCCTTCCTCACAACCCGGGTAGGGGACGTTTTCATGCTTCTTGGCCTGGCAGCCCTTTATACGCTGACTGGCACCCTCAATTATCAGGAGATCCTTGGGAATCCAGACGTGCTCGGGCAGTTGGCTGGCGCGCTTTCGCCGGTCTTAGGCCTTTCCTGGGCAGCACTGATCGGCATCCTGATTTTCATCGGCACTGTCGGTAAATCGGCCCAGTTCCCGCTGCACATCTGGCTGCCGGATGCCATGGAAGGCCCGACCCCCGTATCCGCCATGATCCATGCCGCCACTATGGTCTCCGCCGGCGTCTACCTGGCGATCCGCTTCTTCCCGCTGCTCTCTGTTGGTTGGGAACCCGGCGCCGCGCTGACCACGCCTATGATGGTGATGGGCGTAATCGGTTCCTTTACGGCCTTATTCGCCGCCACCATCGCTGTGGCGCAAAATGATGTCAAACGTGTCCTGGCATTTTCCACCATATCGCAGCTGGGCTACATGATCGCAGCGCTGGGAGTCGGGGCGTATGCCGCCGCTGCCTTCCACCTCGTGACCCATGCATTCTTCAAAGCGCTGCTCTTCCTTGGCTCCGGCTCCATCATTCACGGCATGGAACACGGCATCTTCCATACCCACGAGCATGTCGATCCGCAGAATATGCTCAACATGGGCGGCTTGCGCAAGAAAATGCCCATCACCTTCTGGACTTTCCTCATCGGCGGCCTGGCGCTCTCGGGTTTCCCGCTGATCACCGCCGGCTTCTGGTCGAAAGACGAGATTCTGTCCGGCGCCTTCAAAGGCGGCCAAATGGGTGTATTTATTACCCTGGCGCTGGCAGCCCTGTTGACGGCTTTCTACACCGCCCGCCAGATTACGCTGACCTTCCTTGGCAAGCCGCGTAGCAAAGCCGCCGAGCATGCCCATGAGTCCAAATGGACTATGACCGCACCGCTGGCTATCCTGTCGGTGTTTGCCATTGGCGCTGGCTGGGCTGGCATCCCGGAAGATTTCCCCGGCCTGGGCGGCCTGCTCCCCAATTGGTTTGAGGAATTTGTCGGCAGCATGTTGCACTTTGAACATGCCGAGGCGGTTCACAGCCTGGTTCCATTGATCACATCACTGGTTGTTGCTCTCGGCGGTCTGGCGTTGGGCTGGGTGGTCTACAGAGGCTTACAGAGGCCGGTGGACCCGCTCGAGAAATCTCTGGGTGGCTTGCACACGGTCCTCAAGAACAAATATTACATTGACGAGTTCTACCAGGCAGCCTTCATTCGACCGGCAAACTGGGTAGCCAATGTCTTCACCTATAAAATTCTCGACCAGACCGTCATTGACGGCATTTTGCACGGTATTGCCCGATTTGGCGTCTGGCTGGGTAAAGGCTTGCGCAATGTCATCGATCTGCCGGTGGTCAACGGTGCCGGTGACAATGCCGCCCGCGGCACGCGCGGGGTGGGCATGTACCTGCGCAGCCAGCAATCCGGCCGTATTCAGCAGTACATGGTGATCGCCATCTCGCTGTTGGTGCTGGCTGGCCTGGTCATATATTTCACAGTTGGGATGAGTTAAGGCGGGGAGGCACTCGACGAATGGATTTCATCGAAAAACACCTGCTTACGTTGATCTTGTTCGCGCCTACGGTCGCGGCGCTCATTTTGCTGTTCGTCCCGGGCAAGTACGTCAAAGCTTTCCGCTGGGGAGCGCTGGCAGCCTCCATCATCCCCTTTGCCTTGACCCTGGTCGCCTGGGCGCGCTTCAACCCAGACCCGAATCCGGCTGCCCCCTTCCAATTTGTGGAACAGGCTGCCTGGTATGCCGCCATCAATGCTTCATACCACCTGGGTATCGACGGCATCTCGCTGCCGATGGTGCTGCTCACCACACTGCTCACGCCGCTGGCGCTGCTGGCTTCATTCAGCATCAAAGAACGAGTCAAACCCTACATGATCCTGTTCCTGTTGCTGGAGACTGGCATGCTGGGGGTCTTCATGTCGCTCGACTTGATGCTGTTCTTCGTTTTCTGGGAAGTCGGTCTGGTGCCCATGTACTTCCTGATTGCTCAGTGGGGCGGTTCCAACCGCAACTATGCTGCCCTCAAGTTTGTGTTGTACACCATGGGCGGTTCGCTCGGGCTGCTGCTGGCGATCCAATTGATGGGCGTGGCTGTCGGCTCGTTTGACCTGGTAACCCTGACCGAAAAATGGCCCACCATCCAATCTCTGGCTGTGCCCATTGGCATTCCGATCGAGACGGTCAAAACGATTGCTTTCTGGGCCTTCGTGATCGCCTTCGCCATCAAAGTGCCGGTTTGGCCGTTCCATACCTGGCTGCCCGACGCCCATACCGAAGCGCCCACCGCCGGCTCGATGATCCTGGCAGGCGTGCTGCTCAAGCTCGGCGCTTACGGCTTCCTGCGCCTGGTGCTGCCGCTCTTCCCGGTCGAGGCACAGCGTTTTGCCTGGGTACTGGCAGCCCTGGCTGTGGCTGCCATCATTTTTGGTGCACTGGGTGCGCTGGCTCAGAATGATTTCAAGCGATTGGTGGCATACTCATCGATCAATCACATGGGTTTCGTGGTGTTGGCAGTGGCTGCCGCTGCCTATACCTGGAATACCACCGCCGCCAATACCCTGCTGGATAAAAATCTGGCGCTTAGCGGCGCGGTGCTGCAAATGTTCAATCACGGCCTCAGCGCGGCAGGGATGTTCTTCCTGGTCGGCGTCATTTATGAACGCACCCACACCCGCGATCTGAAGGAAATGGGCGGGCTGTACGCCATATTACCGGTCTATGGCACCGTGTTGATTTTTACTGCCATGGCTTCGCTCGGGCTGCCGGGATTGGGCGGCTTCGTGTCTGAATTCCTGGTGGTGCGGGGCGTCTGGCCGATTTTCACCGCGGCAGCTGCGCTCAGCATGATCGGGTTGTTCTTTACTGGCGCTTACATTCTCAAAGCGCTCAAGCTGGTGCTTCATGGTCCGCTCAATACCCGCTGGGAAGGTCATCTGACCGATATCTCCGCGCGCGAATTGGTGGTGATGGCGCCGCTTATGGTTCTCATTCTACTCATCGGTGTCTGGCCGGCCTGGCTTTTGGATATGATCAACCGGGCTGTCGCGTTTCTTTTCTGAGAGGTGAAGGATGCAGTTTCCCATTTTGAGTGTTCTGATCTTCACCCCCCTGGCTGCCGCTTTGATCCTATTGCTGCTGCCCGAGGAAAAGAAAAACTGGATCAAAGGGCTCGCCCTGGCTGCCGGCATTATTGTGTTGGCGCTCTCGGTCTGGCTCTACGCCAGTTATGACATTGCCGCTGGCGGCTACCAATTCCAGGAGCGCGTGGATTGGCTGCCAGCTCTGGGAATCTCGTATTTCGTCGGCGTCGATGGCATCAGCCTGCCGCTGGTGTTTCTTTCCGGCCTGGTGATCGTCTCGGGCGTGCTGGTCTCCTGGAACGTGCACGACCGCCCGCGCGAGTTTTTCTCCTTCCTCATGTTCCTCGGCGCCAGCGTGCTGGGCGTGTTCTGCTCGCTGGACTTATTCATGTTGTTCTTTTTCTTCGAACTAGCGGTCTTCCCCAAGTACCTGATGATCGTCACCTGGGGTTCGCCCAAAACCCGCGAGTACGGCGGCATGAAATTGACGCTGTATCTGTTCATTGGCTCGATGCTGGCGCTGATCGGCGCGCTCGCGATCTATTTCGGCTCCGGCTTGCGCACATTCGATATGCTCGCTCTGGAAAATGCCGGGTTCGCCATGGCCTTCCAGCGCTTATGGTTCCCGTTTGTCTTCCTCGGCTTTGCCATCCTGGGCGGTATCTTCCCGTTCCATTCCTGGGCGCCGGATGGTCACGTTGCCGCTCCTACCGCCATCTCCATGCTGCTGGCTGGTGTTGAGATGAAGGTCGGTGCCTTTGCGGCGCTGCGCGTTGGCATTATGCTGCTGCCGGAAGGTGCCCGCCAGTGGGCCTGGCTGATTTTGATCCTGGCAACGGTCAATGTGGTTTATGGCGCATTTATCGCCCTGATCCAAACGGATTTCAAGTACGTCATTGGCTTCTCATCCGTTTCGCACATGGGTCTGGTGCTGATTGGCTTTGCCACCCTTTCCCGCGAGGGGTTGATCGGCGCGGGCATGCAAATGTTCTCGCACGGAGTGATGACGGCTCTCTTCTTCTCCATCGTCGGCATGGTGTATGACCGGGCTCACACCCGCGACATCCCCAAACTCGGCGGCCTGGCGCGCAAGATGCCCTGGGCAGCCATTGGCTTCATCGTAGGCGGCCTTGTATCCATGGGCATGCCCGGTTTCTCCGGCTTTGTGGCTGAATTCCCGGTATTCATGGGCGCCTGGCGCGCCGCACCGGTGGTGGCGGTCATTGCCATCCTCGGCATCCTCATCACCGCGGGCTACATTTTCCTGGTCATCCGTCGTGTCTTCTTCGGCGAGGTCCCGGAAGAGCTTGCCGGTGTGACAGACGTGACCGTCAAAGACAAAATTGTCATCGGAGGGCTCGCCGTCGTGATGATTGGACTGGGTGTGTTCCCCTCGCTGATGGTCCCCATGGTTGAATCCGGGGTCAAAACCATCCTCGCGATCCTGGGAGGTGCTTAGTGGTCTCCGGTGAATTTACTTCAGCAATGGTACTGGCAATACTGCCGGAAATCGGTCTGGTGGCTCTGGCTGCCATTCTGCTGGTGGTGGATCTGCTCTGGCGCGGTGAAACCCGCCGTTACCTGGGCTGGTTGACTGCTGCCGGTCTGGCGGTAATCATGCTGCTGGCAATCTTATTTGCCCGCCCAGCAGTAGAAGGCGGTCTGATGTGGGGCGGTATGCTGCGCTTTGACTCGGCTGGCTTCGTCTTCCGCATGCTCTTCCTTGCCGGCGCTGCTTTGACCGCTCTGTACGCCGCGGTGACCGAATCCGTGCGCCTGCGCGGCGAATTTTACGCCCTGTTACTGGTCAGCACCCTGGGTATGAGCCTGATGGCTTCAGCCGCTGACCTGATTATGTTGTTTCTGGCAATCGAAACCACTTCCATTCCGCTATACGCGCTGGCAGGCTTTGTCCTGCGCGATCAGAAATCGGTGGAAGCCGGCGTCAAGTACCTGCTTTTCGGCGCCATGTCCTCGGCTATTCTGCTATACGGCTTTTCGCTGCTGTATGGTTTCACCGGCACCACCCAGCTCTACAACCTGAGCGCAACGTTCCAGGCGGGCGGCATCCCGACGATATTGATTGCCGCGGTGATCGGTCTGGTGTTGGTCGGGTTTAGTTTCAAAGTTTCCGCGGTTCCGTTTCACTTTTGGGCGCCGGATGTGTACCAGGGTGCCCCAACACCGGTCGCCGGCTTCCTTTCGACCGCCTCCAAGGCTGCCGGTTTTGTCGCGTTGATGCGCGTGGTGACCGTTGCCTTCCCGGAACAATCCGCTCTGTGGTCGATTATGATCGCGGTTTTGGCTACCGCCTCCATGTTGGTTGGCAACTACCTGGCGCTGGTGCAAAAATCACTCAAACGGCTGCTGGCCTATTCCTCCATCGCTCAAGCCGGCTATATGCTGATCGGCGTGGCTGTGGACACTGAATTTGGCCTGGTGGCTTCCACCTACTACCTTATGGCTTACCTGGTCACCAACCTGGCAGCCTTCGGCATCGTCGCATGGGTTGAGCACAACACCGGCTCGGACGACCTGACCGCTTTTGCCGGTCTCAGCCGGCGCGCTCCAGCACTGGGCCTGGCAATGATCGCCATTATGCTGTCCTTGGGCGGCGTTCCGCCGTTTGCCGGCTTTTTCGGCAAGCTGCTGGTGTTTGGCTCGGCGATCGACAAGGGCATGATCTGGTTGGCGCTGGTCGGTATCTTCAATGCCATCATCGGTCTTTACTACTATTTGGTGATTCTTAAAACGGTGTACGTAAACGAACCAACCGATTCTGCCAGACTCCCCAAAGCCAATTTGTCCTGGCAGTTAGCCCTTGGCATTTGCGTGCTTGGCATCCTGGTGCTCGGTTTCTGGTTCCAGCCCTTCTACAGCTTCGCGCAAAATGTTGCCGCATCAATTCGGATTTATTGACGCTGAATTTTGCATCTGATATAATTTACCCATCATGAGCCAGTTGAAACCCGGTGAACCTTCAGACAAGCAGAAGATTCTGAACACCACCGTAATCAGCGCCGCTGCTCAGGTGGGTTGTTTAACATTTGTGATCATCCTGGGAGCCGTATTCTTGGGGTTATGGCTCGACTCCCGCTTTGGAACCAGGCCCTGGTGGACTTTAGGACTGGTTCTTGGGAGTATCCCTGTTTCAATCATTGTTATGCTGTACGTAGTTCGCCTGGCCGTATCCAAGATCAAGACCAAAAATGGCCGTGCACAAACCACTCAACCGGAGGAAGCAGACCTTGGAGACAACTCGTAAATGGCGCTGGGGCGTTAACCGCTGGATCGTGCTGGGATTCATCATCTTTAGCATCATTGCCGTTAATATTGCCACCCCGGTTCAACCCCACATTCAAGTCGCCCCCGAGCGCATCACCGAAGGTACCCTTAACCTTGGACCTCTAGGTGAAGTGCCTTTTCTCAATACCTTTCCAACTCTGTTGATTGTGGATTTGGTCATCATCTTGCTGGCCTTGGCTGTGCGTCAGGCGGTCAAAAAGGGCGATCTGATTCCCCGCGGCATTGCCGGAGCTATGGAATCGCTGATTGAAGTCATCTACAACCTGACTGAATCGGCAGCCGGTAAATGGACCAAACAGATTTTCCCCTGGTTCGCCACCATCATGCTGGTTGTGCTGGTAACCAATATGGTCAAGCTGCTGCCTGGTTTCGAGACCATCGGCGTTATGCATCACGCTGAAGGCGAAGGTCACCTCATTTCCGGCCTGGGCGGCAACTGGTATACCCTGCTGCCGGATAAAGTAGAAGGGGAAGGCTATGTGCTGACGCCT
>Ga0209342_10007629_pt1 | contig 10897 bp, 6 predicted proteins | sample RifCSP16_2_FD_184023 | JGI IMG/M metagenome (GOLD analysis project Ga0209342, IMG submission 184023) | Soil microbial communities from Rifle, Colorado - Rifle CSP2_sed 16_2 (SPAdes) (version 2) | ecosystem: Environmental > Terrestrial > Deep subsurface > Rock core/Sediment | place: Rifle... | reverse complement strand
CGCGTAGCGATGGTTCGCTACGGGGTATCCGACCTCCGGGCCTTTTTCGACGGCGACGTCAGGTTCTTGAGGCAGTTCGAGGGCGTCGCATGAGGATCGTGCTGTCCTGGGTTCGCGAGTTCTGCCCGGCGAAGCTCGGTGCCGAGGAGCTCGCTGAGCTGCTCACGTCGCGCGGGGCCAAGGTGGAGGCGATCGAACGCCCGTGGGAGCGACTGTCCGGTGTTGTGGTCGCGCGCGTGATGGAGGTCCGGGACCACCCGGGCTCCGACAAGCTGTGTCTCGCCCGCGTGACCACCGGCGCGACCGAGCGGCAGGTGGTCGTGGGTGTGCGAAACATGGCGCCGGGCGACCTCGTTCCGCTCGCCGGTCTGGGGGCGACACTGCCCTCCCTGCAGGAACCGCTCGCGGCCCGCAGGATCCGCGGCGTCGTCTCCGACGGCATGTTGTGCTCCCCGTACGAGCTCGGCATCAATGCGAACCACGAGGCGATCCTCGTGCTTCCTCCGGACCTCTCGCCGGGTGAGGAGGTGCTGGGCGCGCTAGGCCTGGACGACGCGGTGCTCGACATCGAGGTCACGCCGAACCGCCCCGACTTCCTATCCGTGATCGGGGTCGCGCGAGAGGTGGCCGCGGCGACGGGGGCACCGTTCACGTCGCCGGACACGTCGGTGGAGGAGGACGACGAGAAGGCGGAGGAGGTAGCCACGCTCGAGGTGCTCGATCGCGAGCGCTGCCCCAGATACCTCGCGAGGGTCGTGCGAGGGATTCGCCACGTCGACGCACCCCTGCGCGTGCAGGCGCGGCTGACCGCTTCGGGGATGCGCCCGATCTCGGCCGCGGTGGACGCCACGAACTACTCGATGCTGGAGATCGGGCAACCGCTCCACCCGTTCGACCTCGGCCTCCTGGGTGGCCCCGGCATCCTGGTGCGCCGCGCGGCGGCGGGAGAAAGACTCGTCACGCTCGATGATGTGGAGCGCGCGTTCACCGAAGACGACCTCCTGATCTGCGACACGGAGCGCCCTGTGGCGGTGGCGGGGGTGATGGGGGGCGCGGTCGCCGAGATGTCGGAGTCGACTACCGACGTCCTCCTGGAGAGCGCGCACTTCGAGCGCGGCGGGATCCAGCGCACCCGCCGAAGGGTCGATCTGTCGACGGAAGCATCGATGCGCTTCGAGCGCGGGACCGACCCCGAGGCCGTCCCCACCGGCGCCGATCGCGCGTGCCGGCTGATGGCCGAGTGGAGCGGCGCGCGAGTGCTCTCCGGCGCCCTGGAGGTGGGCGCCGCCCCGGAGCGGCGGCGGATCGCGATGCGGCCCTCGCGGGCGACGATGCTGCTCGGGTACCCGGTATCGGCCGTCGATACGAAGGAGGCCTTCGACCGGCTCGCCATGGCGAACGACGTCGCCCGAGACTCGGTCGTGGTCGAGGTTCCAGGCTACCGCGTCGACGTCGAGCGCGAGGTGGACCTGATCGAGGAGTTCGTGCGGGTGCAGGGATACGACCGCGTCCGCTCGACGCTGCCCGCGGTTCGGCAGGCGGGCGGCCTCCCCGCGACGTACGCGTTCGCAGGTCTCGTGCGGCGGGCCCTCGCGCGCGCCGGTCTACGGGAAGTTCGACTCCCTTCGTTCGCGTCTGGGGAGGATGTCGCGATGTTCGGCGACGAAGGCGCGGTCGGGATCGCCAACCCGCTCGACGCAGCCGAGGATCGCTTGCGCGGGCGACTGCTCCCAGGACTGCTGAGAGCGGTCGGACGGAACCGGTCGCGCCAGGTCCGAAGCGTGGCCATCTTCGAGGTCGGAACCGTGTTCCGTAGGGCAGACCCCGTGGCCGAGCGGCTCCAAGTCGGCCTCGCGATGAGCGGTCCGGCGGAACTGTCCTGGGTCGAGCGGGAACGGCCCTTCGACTTCTTCGACGCGAAGGGCGCCCTCGAGGCACTGCTCTCGGACGTCGGTGTGCGCGACTGGTCGCTAGGGGGGCTCCACGGCGGGCCGTTCCATCCAGGTCGGGCCGCAGCCGTTCTCCTAGGAGGAGACCCCGTCGGCTTGGTCGCCGAGCTTCACCCTGCGATGGCCGAGGACCTCGCGCTTTCCGGTCGGGTCGCGATCGCCGAGCTCGAGCTCGCCGCGCTGATGGCGCACGCCTCTTTCGATCTCGTGGCGCAGGAACCGTCGCGGTTCCCGCCGGTCCGACGCGACCTAGCGTTCCTGGTGAACGAGACCGTCCCGGCCGGAGCCTTTCGGGAAGCCCTCCTTGCGGCCGGCGCGGAGCTGGTCGATGCCTGCTTCCTCTTCGACGTCTTCACCGGGGGCCAGCTGCCTGCTGGGAAGAAGAGCCTGGCATTCTCGTTGGATCTCCGGGCGACCGACCGAACCCTGACCGACGACGAGGCCGAGGCCGCGATCGCGAGGATGGTGGGGCGCGTGGCCAGCGACTTCGGCGCGGAGCTACGCGCCGGCTGAACTGCGCGTTCGGTGCCCTCCGGATAGACTTCTTGCTCGATGAGTCGCGACTTCCTATCGATCGACGACCTCACGCCCGAGGAGCTCGGTGGGCTTCTGGACCTTTCCGCTCGCGTGAAGCGGTCGCCGGATCAGTACTCAGAGCGCCTCCGGGACCTGAGCGTGGCGATGATCTTCGAGAAGCCCTCGACACGGACCCGCGTCTCCTTCGAGGTCGCGATCGCCTCGATGAGCGGCCACCCCGTTCCCCTTTCGGGCGCAGAGCTCCAGCTGGGCCGCGGCGAGACGATCGAGGACACGGGCCGTGTCCTGTCGCGCTACGTCGACGCGATCGTCCTCCGGACCTTCGAGCAGGAGCGCCTGGAGGTCCTCGCGGGGGCAGCCTCGGTCCCGGTGGTGAACGCTCTCTCGGACTTCGAGCACCCGTGTCAGTGCCTCGCCGATCTGCTGACCGCTCTCGAGCACAAGGGTGAACTGGCCGGGCGAACGCTCGCCTATCTCGGCGACGGTAACAACGTCACCCATTCGCTCCTGTTGGGAGGCGCCAAGCTGGGCATGCGCGTCCGCGTCGCGACCCCGCCCGGGTTCGAGCCGATCCCGCAGATCGTGCACCGCGCCGAGGAGATCGCCGAACAGACCGGCGGCTCCGTCGAGCTCGGTCACGACCCGATGGCGGCAGTGACCGGGGCGGACGTCTTGTACACGGACGTTTGGGCCTCGATGGGCCAGGAGGCGGAGGCCGACGAACGCTCGCTCGTGTTCCCGGCGTACCGTCTCGACGAGAAGGCCGTCGCCCTGGCCGCCGCGGACGTGATCGTGATGCACTGCCTTCCTGCGCACCGTGGCCAGGAGATCACCGACGAGGTGATCGACGGCTCCCACTCGGTCGTCTGGGATCAGGCAGAGAACCGCATGCACACGCAGAAGGCGCTTTTGCTGTGGCTCCTCGATCTCGCGTGAGGTAGGAGCGGTCCCGTGCCGCGCGCCAACGACGACGTCGAGACGCTGCTGCTGGAGTACGCCGACCTCCTCTCGATCCTCTCCGATGACCCCTTCAAGCCGCGCGCCTACGAGAAGGCCGCCCGAGCCGTCGGCGGCTACCCGGCGGACGTTGCGGATCTCGACCTCAAGGGTCTCCACGAGATCCCGAGCGTCGGGAGGTCGATCGCGGAGAAGATCCACGAGTACTTGACGACCGGGGCGATCCTGGCTCTGGAGGAGCTCCGCGAGCAGATCCCGGACGGCGTTCGCCAGCTGCTAGGCGTGCCGGGGCTGGGACCGAAGAAGGCGATGGCGCTGTATCGGGAGCTGCACATCTCGTCCGTCGAGGAGCTGCTCGACGCCGTCCGCGACCACGGGCTCGCCGAGCTCAAGGGGTTCGGCGCGAAGACGGAGGAGAACATCCTTCGGGGGATCCGGCAGATGCGAGACTCGGGGGAGCGCGTCCAGGCCGGCGTCGCCCTCGATCTTGCCGAGGAGCTTCTAGGCGAGCTCCAGGCGCTCAAGCAAGTGCGGCGCGCCACGTACGCGGGCTCGCTCCGGCGTATGTGCGAGACGATCGGTGACATCGACCTCCTCGTGGCGAGCACTGCCCCCGGGCCGGTCATGGACGCCTTCACCTCGCTTCCCGCGGTGGACCGCATCCTCACAAAGGGCGAGACCAAGTCGTCGATCCTCACGACCAAGGCACTGCAGGTGGATCTCCGGGTCGTTGCCCCAGAGGTCTGGGGCGCTGCGCTCATCTACTTCACCGGGTCCAAGGCCCACAACATCAGGATCCGAGAGATGGCGGTGAGGCGAGGCCTGAAGCTGAACGAGTACGGCCTGTTCCGGGCCAAGACCGGAAGGCTGATCGTAGCCGAGACCGAGGAGGAGGTCTACGCGCACCTGGACCTGCCGTACGTGCCGCCGACGATGCGCGAGGACCGCGGCGAGATAGAGGCTGCGCTCTCCGGGGAGCTGCCCACCGTCATCCAAGCCAAGCAGGTCCGGGGCGACCTCCACACGCATACGAACCTTACGGACGGGCTCGCGCCGCTCGAGGGGATGCTCGAGACCGCGGCGGGGATGAGGTACGAGTACTACGCGGTAACCGACCATGCTCCCAAGCTCTTCATGCAGCGGATGACCGACGAGAAGATGATCGCCCAGCGCGAGCAGCTGAGGAGGCTGCAGGCGCGCTACCCGAAGATGACGCTTCTCCACGGCTCTGAGCTGAACATCGATCCGGACGGCGGCGTCGACTGGCCGGAGGGCTTCCTCGAGGGCTTCGACGTGCTCGTCGCCTCGATCCACACGCACTTCAACCTGTCGAAGGATCGGATGACGAGACGGCTCGTCCGCGCGATGGAGAATCCGTTCGTGAACGTGATCGGGCACCCGACCGCTAGGCTGATCGGCAGGCGGCAGCCGATCGAGCTCGACCTGGACGAGGTCTTCGCTGCGGCGGCGCGCACGGGAACGGCTCTGGAGATAAACTCGTTCCCCGACCGTCTAGATCTGAAGGACGAGCACATACTCTGGGCCCGCCGCCACGGCGTCAGGTTCTGCGTGAACACCGATTCACACGCCCCGGTCCACCTGCCTTTCATGCGGTTCGGCGTCGCCACCGCGCAGCGTGGGTGGTTGGGCAGGGAGGACGTGATAAACGCGTGGCCGCTCGGGAAGCTCCGACGGTACCTTGAGAAGGGTCGGTCGGGCTGAGCATGGACCGGCGACGGCTCGGCCGGCGGTTCTTCGCCCGCCCGGCTCCGCAGGTGGCACCCGCGCTCCTCGGGCGAGTGCTCGTGCGCTCCGCGGCGGATGGGAGGCGTCTGGCGGCGAGGATCGTCGAGACCGAGGCCTACGAGGAGGACGACCCGGCGAGCCACTCGTTCCGCGGCCGCACGACGCGGAACGACGTGATGTTCGGGCCGGCCGGGCGCCTGTACGTCTACTTCACCTACGGGATGCACTTCTGCGTGAACGTCGTCACCGGCCGCGACGGAGAGGGAAGCGCGGTGCTGCTGCGCGCGGCCGAGCCACTCGAGGGCGCGGACGCGATGGCGGAGAGGCGCGGCACGCTCGACGCGCGACTCCTCTGCAGCGGGCCCGCCCGGATCTGCCAGGCGTTCGGCGTGGATCGAGAGGTCGACGGGGCGGATCTTGTGGAGGGCGATGAGTTCTGGATCGAGCGCGGGGGGCGGGTCGGAGACGCCTTCGTGGCGGCGGGACCGCGCGTTGGGATCAGGACCGGGGCGGACCGGCGATGGCGCTTCGTGGTGGCCGGCGACCCATTCGCGTCGAGGATCAGTCCGATTCCGGCCTCACTGCGACGGTGATAGTGACGACGCTGGTCTGCTGCAGATCGACCCCGGCCCCCGGGCTCTGACCGACGACGGTCGCGGGCGGCTGTGTGGTCGAGGTGGCGGCCTCGACCCGGGTGTAGAAGCCGCTCTCCCGGAGAAGCACCTCCGCGCGGGCCCGCGCGAGCCCGATCACGGAGGGCACGGACACGACCTGGTTCGACGTGGGCTGCGCGCAGGTCTTGGTCGGCTGCGTTCCGACGACGAACTCACGGGTCTCGATGTTGCCCGGAGGTGTGAATCCGTTGGGCAGGCAGACGGGATCCTGCGTGACGTCGACCTCCAAGGAGACGAAGTCGATCTCGGGTCCCGGGAAGTCGCGGATCGGATAGCGCTCCGCGGCTTGCGACATGAATGCGCGCCAGATCTCGGCCGGCCAGCTCCCGCCCGTCACTCGGTACAGACGAACCCGTCCGCAGCACATCGAGATCTGCTTCTGTGGGAAGCCAACCCAGACGGCGGCGACGAGCTGGGGGATGGCGCCGACGAACCACGCGTCCCGCCACTCCTGCGCGGTTCCTGTCTTTCCGAACTGCGGCCTGTCGATGTCGGCGAGGTAGCCGGTCCCGTAGTCGATCACCTTGGACAGAACGTCTACCGCGGCGGCGGCGACCGGTGGGTCGACGACGGGCTCGGGCTCCCGTTCCGACAAGTACAGAGCGTTTCCGAGCGGGTCGGCGATCCGGATAACTGGGGTCGGCTCCACACGGTAGCCGCCCGCCGCCAGCGTTCCGTACGCCGAGGCCATCTCGAGCGTGTTGACCTCGTTCGTCCCGAGTACCGCCGAAGGGGTGGCTTGGAGCGGCGCGTCGGGCACCGTCGTGCGCGTGCAGCAGCGGACGCCCATCCGACGCGCGGTCTCCACCACCCTTCGCGCTCCCTCGTAGACGTCGCCTCGACCCACCGCTCGCTCGATCTCCACGTACGCCACGTTGACCGAGTTGATCGTCGCCGACTCCATCGAGACGTATCCGTAAGCCGAGCCCTCATAGTTCTCGGGCGTCCAGGCCGTGCCGTTGTCGAGCGGCACGGTGGTGCTCCAACCGGGGAAGGTCTCGCTCGGAGAGATACCGCTCTCGAGGGCTGCGACGAGCGCGAAGGGCTTGAACGAGGAGCCCGCCTGACGTCCGGTGCTGCCGCCGACCGCCAGGTTGAGCCGAGCGAAGCGGTCGTTGTCGGAGAAGTAGTCGCGGCCTCCAACCATCGCGGCGATCTGGCCCGTGCGCGGATCGATGACCGTCATCGCTGCCCGGGGGTCGCTGCGGTAGGGAAGGACCGAGGCCACGGCGTCCTCGGCGAGAGTCTGGAGGCGAGGAACGAGCGTAGTCGTGATCCGCAGGCCGCCGCGGAAGAGCAGGGCGTAGCGTTCCTGCTGCGACTCGCCGAAAGCCGGGTTGGATAGGAACCACCGCTCGAAGTAGTCGACGAAGTAGGGCGCGATGTATGCGTCCTGCTCCTTCGACGGGCGGAGCCGCAGCGGCGTCTCGAGCGCCTCCGCGAGTTCGGCGTCGGTGGTCATCTCCTGCTCGCCCATCTCGCGAAGCGTCTGGTTGCGCCGGGACGCCGCCCGAGCAGGATAGACGAAGGGGTCGTAGTCGGACGGGTTCTGGATGATCGAGGCGAGAAGGGCAGATTGAGCAAGCGTGAGGTCCGGCGCGTCTCGCGAGAAGTACGCCTGCGCCGCGGCCTGCACCCCGTAGGCCCCGCGGCCGAAGTAGACCGTGTTCAGGTAGCGGGTGAGTATCTCGTCCTTGGAGTACGCCTGCTCGACCTGCATGGCGACGACCGCCTCCTTGATCTTCCGCTCCAGGGTGCGCTCGGTGCCTACGAAGGCGTTCTTCACGTACTGCTGGGTAATGGTCGAGCCGCCCTCGACGACGCGGCCGGAGGTGGCATCGATGTAGGCCGCGCGTAGCAGCGCCTTCAGGTCGATGCCGCGGTGCTGATAGAAGCGCTTGTCCTCCACGGCCACGACGGCGTCGCGGAGACTCTGTGGGATCTGCGTGGAATCCACCACGATGCGGTTCTCGCCGGCGTGGAGCTCGGTGATCAGGGTGCCGTCGGCAGCGTACAGGAAGGAGGTTTGCGCGATCGCGTCTGAGCGGACCTCCTGCTCCCGGAGCGGCGGGAGGCTGCACGCGGAAGCGGCTACTGATAGGACGAGGAGCCCCGAGACGAGTGGGAGACGGCGACCGGACATCGCCCGGCAATGATACCGGTGGTTACCTTAGTCGCTGGTAGCATCGCCCGCGTGAGCGGGCGGGATCCCTTCGACGTCCTCACCACCGGTGTGGCCGACGTGGTGCCCGAGGAAGGTCTCCGGGAGCTGCTCGCGTCGGGCCGCACGCTCCGCGCGAAGCTCGGCATCGACCCCTCGCGTCCGGATCTGCACCTTGGCCACGCGGTGGTTCTTCGTACGCTACGGCGCTTCCAGGACCTCGGCCATCAGGCCGTGCTTATCATCGGTGACTTCACCGGCCGGGTCGGCGACCCGTCCGGACAGTCTGAGACGCGACCGCTCCTCTCGGAGGACGAGATCGACGCGAACTCCAAGACGTATCTGGAGCAGGCGGCGCTCGTCGTCGACATCGAGCGCGCGGAGGTGAGGCGCAACTCGGAGTGGCTGGCCACGATGGACATGGGCGACGTGCTCCGACTCGCTTCCACCTACACGGTCGCTCGGATGCTGGAGCGCGACGACTTCCAACAGCGCCAACGTGCGGGGCAGCCCATCACCGTCGTGGAGTTCCTCTATCCGCTCCTGCAGGCGATGGACTCGGTCCAGATCAGCGCAGACGTGGAGCTCGGGGGGACCGACCAGCTCTTCAACCTGCTCGTGGGCCGGGAGATCCAGCGCGCCTACGGGCAGAACCCTCAGGTGGCACTCACGATGCCGCTCCTCGAAGGAACCGACGGCCGGCGCAAGATGTCGAAGTCGTTCGACAACTACGTGGGACTCACCGAGCCGGCAGACGACATGTTCGGGAAGCTGATGCGCGTGCCCGACGAGCTCGTCGTGAAGTACCTCCGCCTGTGCACCGATCTCGATCTCGACGAGCTCGACCGGGTCGAGTCGGACTTAGCGTCGGGGTCGCTCAGGCCCGACGTCGCCAAGCGCAGGCTGGCGGCCGCCGTCGTCGACCTGTACCAGGGCGCGGGGGAAGGCACAGCTGCCGAGAGGCGCTTCGATCGCGTGCACCGTGAGCATGAGCTTCCCGAGGAGATAGCGGAGGCGCCGGTCCCCGCGGAGGCGATCCGCCAGGAGGGCGTGTGGGTGCCGGGGATGCTCGCGGCTCTCGGTCTCGCCTCGTCGAACTCCGAGGCCAGGCGGTTGATCGAGCAGGGTGGGGTGCGCCTGGACGGGACCCCGCTGGACGATCCGGACCGGGAGTTGGCCCTCGAGGACCTCCGCGGGCGGGTGCTCCAGGTGGGCAGGCGCCGCTTCGTGCGGCTGAGATAGCCCTGGACCTGCGGTTCGACGGGCTGTTGACGCCCGCGGCCCTGGTGCTAGCATCTACGTGGCGCGCCCCCGACACTTTCGGGACTGGGTTCGCGCTGCGCGCACCTTGAGAACTGAACAGTGTGCCAAAGCCAGTGCGTTTCCCCGTTAGCTGGGGGCGTGTTCTTTCGCGCCCCGCAGCCGACGGTCGTACGAACGATCCATCCGGATCACGGTCCGAAGGGGGGTGTCCCCCGAGGGCCACTCCATCGAAGGAAGCGAACCCGGCCCTTGGCCGGCTCGTGGATCTCTACGGAGAGTTTGATCCTGGCTCAGGACGAACGCTGGCGGCGTGCTTAACACATGCAAGTCGAGCGGTGAACCGGGCTTCGGCCCGGGGATCAGCGGCGAACGGGTGAGTAACACGTGGGCAACCTGCCCCAGGCTCTGGGATAACTCCGGGAAACCGGGGCTAATACCGGATACTCTCGCGACCCCGCATGAGGTCGTGAGGAAAGCTCCGGCGGCCTGGGATGGGCCCGCGGCCTATCAGCTTGTTGGTGAGGTAACGGCCCACCAAGGCTTCGACGGGTAGCTGGCGTGAGAGCGTGGCCAGCCACACTGGGACTGAGACACGGCCCAGACTCCTACGGGAGGCAGCAGTGGGGAATCTTGCGCAATGGGCGAAAGCCTGACGCAGCGACGCCGCGTGGGGGACGAAGGCCCTCGGGTTGTAAACCCCTTTCGGCAGGGACGAAGCGATCGTGACGGTACCTGCAGAAGAAGCTCCGGCTAACTACGTGCCAGCAGCCGCGGTAAGACGTAGGGAGCGAGCGTTGTCCGGATACTGTGCGGCTCGAGGCAGGCAGGGGAGAGCGGAATTCCCGGTGTAGCGGTGAAATGCGCAGATATCGGGAGGAACACCGGTGGCGAAGGCGGCTCTCTGGGCCTGTCCTGACGCTCAGGCGCGAAAGCTAGGGGAGCGAACAGGATTAGATACCCTGGTAGTCCTAGCCGTAAACGTTGGGCGCTAGGTGTGGGGAGATATCGACCCTTTCCGTGCCGAAGCTAACGCATTAAGCGCCCCGCCTGGGGAGTACGGCCGCAAGGCTAAAACTCAAAGGAATTGACGGGGGCCCGCACAAGCGGCGGAGCATGTGGCTTAATTCGATGCGACGCGAAGAACCTTACCTGGGCTTGACATGCGGGGTGAAACCGGCGAAAGCCGGCGCTCTACGGAGCCCGCACAGGTGGTGCATGGCTGTCGTCAGCTCGTGCCGTGAGGTGTTGCCTTAAGTGGCGCAACGAGCGCAACCCTTGTCCCTAGTTGCCAGCGAGTCATGTCGGGAACTCTAGGGAGACTGCCGGTGCCAAACCGGAGGAAGGTGGGGATGACGTCAAGTCATCATGCCCCTTATGTCCAGGGCTGCACACATGCTACAATGCGCGGTACAGAGGGCTGCGATCCCGTGAGGGGGAGCGAATCCCAAAAAGCCGCGCTCAGTTCGGATCGGGGTCTGCAACTCGACCCCGTGAAGTCGGAGTCGCTAGTAATCGCAGATCAGCAATGCTGCGGTGAATACGTTCCCGGGCCTTGTACACACCGCCCGTCACACCACGAAAGTGGGCAACACCCGAAGCCGGTGGCCCAA
>Ga0209342_10007628_pt1 | contig 10898 bp, 12 predicted proteins | sample RifCSP16_2_FD_184023 | JGI IMG/M metagenome (GOLD analysis project Ga0209342, IMG submission 184023) | Soil microbial communities from Rifle, Colorado - Rifle CSP2_sed 16_2 (SPAdes) (version 2) | ecosystem: Environmental > Terrestrial > Deep subsurface > Rock core/Sediment | place: Rifle... | reverse complement strand
CTGCACGTAGACGCGCACGGCCTCCTCGCTCTCCGCGATCTCCGCGCCGGTGCCCTCGACGTGGGGGCAGGAGAGGTTCATCTCGATGGCGTGCGCCCCATACCCCTCCATGGCGGCGGCGACCGCTGCGTAGTCATCCGGGGTGCTCCCGAAGACGCTGGCGACCACGGGGGCGCCGGAGGCGACGGCGCTGCGGCACTCCGCCTCGTAGGCCCCTATCCCCGGGTTCGGGAGCCCCACCGCGTTGAGGAGGCTGCCGTCCGCCTCGAACACGGTCGGGTTCGGGTAGCCGAGGCGGGGCTCGCGGCTGATCGATTTCGTGACGACGCCGCCCGCGCCCGCCTTCCAGACGCGGACGAGGGACGCGCCGGTCTCCCCGAGGAACCCGGAGGCGAGGAGGGTCGGGTTCCGGAGCGTCACGCCCGCGACGACGACCTCGAGGCGCGCCATCCTCGGATGGAGAAGGGGCCGGCAATAAGACCTTTTGGAGGGGTGGGGCGACGACGGCGCATCGACGGCGTCCCCACAAAGCTTATCGGCGCGGAGCCGCTCGTCCCTCCTTCATGCGCCGCGCACTCCTGGCGCTCCTCCTCCTGGCGCTCCTTGCGCCGGGCGCAGCGGGGAGCTTCGGGTTGAATCACCGCGTCAGCTCGGCGAATCCCTCCGGGTTCCGGGGCAACCCGACGATCGCCGCAGGGTCGCAGGGCGTCTTCGCCGCCTGGCAGCAGGCGAACGCCGCGGGCGGGCACGACGTCGTCGTCGCGGCCTCCTTCGACGGCGCCTCGTGGTCCGCCCCCGTGGTCGTGGACGACATGACCAACGACTCCTTCCAGGAGAACCCCGACCTCGTCATCCAGGGTCGACGACTCTACCTCGTGTGGACGGACTTCCGGACCGGATTCGACGATGGGGACCTCTTCTTCGACACCTCGGAGGGAGGCGTGGCCTGGGGGACCGACCGGCTTGTGGCGGACGAGGTCGGCGGCGTTCTCCAGGACCATCCCTCGATCGCGGTCGCCCCGAACGGGAGCCTCTACGTCGCGTACGCGGTGGGCGGCTCGGCCGAGACCACGGAGATCCGCCTGGTGGCCTCCTACGATGGAGGGCTCACGTGGAGCCCGAGCGTGGCGGTGAGCGGCGTGCATCCGGAGTCCCGTTTCTCCCCCCGCGCCGCCGTTGCGCCCAACGGCACCGTCTACGTCGTCTGGGCTGACGCGCGGTCCGGCACCTATCTGCCGCCGGGAGGCGGGCCGGCGCTCTGGGACTACGATGTGTACATGGCCCGCTCCACGGACGGAGGTCGGACGTTCCTCCCTGAAGGGACCGTGGGCACCCCCGTCGCCCAACGGGGCCAGTCCCTGCCGGACCTCGCCGTGGACCGGAACGGGACCGTGTACGTGGCCTGGCAGGACGCCCGCGCGAACCCCTACGATCTCCCCGACATCTTCTTCGCCAAGAGCCTGGACGGCGTGACGTTCATCGGGGAGACCACGGTCAACGACACATCCCCCGTGGTCGACAACCCCAGGCGGACCACGCACCAGACCCCCTCGATCGTCTGGGACAACGAGACGGACGATCTGTTCGTCGCGTGGGTGGACGACCGCAGCGACCTCCTGGGAAACCTCAATCACAACGTGTACGTGGCCCGCTCCCAGGACGGCGGCGCCACCTGGCGGCCCTTTCAGACGGGGGCCCAGGGAGCCACGCACTTCTTCGACGACGCGGCGACCCACAACGGGGTTCATGACACCGCCGAGGCGACGATCTCCAGCGCGGACGACCGCCTGCAGCCCGGGGTCCTCGACGGATTCGGCTCGCCGGACCGCGTCGTGGCCTCAGGCCGCGCGAGCCTGCGCGTCGACCTGACCGGGGAGGCGCTCCGGTACGACGACGCGGACGCGGACAGTTCCTATTCGACCGGCGAAGGGATCCTCCTGGATTCCCGGACGGTCCTCTTCCCCCTGATCGAACCCACGGCGTTCCTCGAACCGCCAACGGACCTCGTTCCCCCGGACCACACGCTGTCCTTGCTCCGCCGGGTCGACTCCAACGCGACGACGGACCGCGCCATCGATGTCGAGCCCGGGAAGACGCTCGCCCTCACGAACTGGAGCACGCCGTCGGCGGCCTCGGAGGACAACTCGGTCATCGGCCTGGCGTCGGCGGACCCTGTGTCCTCGTCGGTCCTGTTCGTCTCCTATCGAACCCCCGCCGGCTTCTCGGGCGGCACCCCCATGTCCGGGAGCACCGGGGGGAATCCAGGCGTCATGTTGTTCACCCCGGTAAGCACCACCGACGCCTACGTGAGCACGAGCTTCGACCTCTTCGCCGCGGGCTTCGACACGGTCGACGAGCTGCGGTTCCTCAACGTGACGTTCACGAACGGCGGCTCGGGCAACGTGAGCTTCGACGCGCTCACCTTCAACGTCACCCGGGGCCGCGCAGGCGCCGTCGACTCCTACGACGTCCTCCTGACCGGGACAGCCCCCACGGCCGGTAGCCCCCTGGTGGCCCTCGCGGCCTCGGACCGCGTCGTCTACATGGATACGGACTCCGACGGGGCCTACGATGCCCCGGAGCCCCTTCTGCGGTCTCCCACGGCCGCCGCGGAGGGGATGGACCTGACATCCAGCTTCGAGCTCCTCCCGCCGGCAGCGGAGTGGCGTGTGTTCCTCAACCCCTTCCCGATCAACGATGACCGCACCGCCGGGGGCCAGTTCACGCCGCGTCTGGCGGTCTCCCCCTCGGGACATCTCGTGGCGGTGTGGCAGGACTACCGGAACGGCGGCTATGCGGACATCCAGAGCGCCAGCGCCCAGATCTTCACGCCGATCGTCGTCCCGGACACGACGCCCCCGAGCATCACCCACACGCCGCCGGGGCCGAACCTCCAGACCGGGTCGACCTTCAACATCACCGCCGTCGTGACGGACGACACGGCCGTCACCGCCGTCACGGTGCACATCCAGGCCGGAGGCGAGGTCTCCGCCACGGAGCATGCGATGCGGCGTGTCCCGGGGACCGACACCTGGTACTACGTCTACCGGGTGCCGAGCCAGGAGGGCCGCATCCACTACTGGTTCGAAGCGGAGGATCCGGCGGAGAATGTCGCCCGCGAGCCATCGACCCCGGGCTACAGCCTCGAGGTGTTCGCGGAGAATCCACGGAGGGAGGCCATCGGCGCCTTCGTCCTGCTCGCCGCGGTGCTCCTGGTTCTCCTCCCGGTCGTCTACCTGCTCCGGCGCTCCCGACGGCGGTCTGAGGAAAGTCCGCCGGAACCGGAAGAGCCGCCGAAGAAGACGTGAACTCAGAGCCAGCGGTGGCGGCCCGGGTAATCGGCGGGCTCGCGCCCGGCGTGCCGCTGCTGGAACGCCAGGTAATGGCGCCGAGCGCGCTCGTATCGCGCGTCCGAGGTGCGCAGGGTCCGGTGGGGGATGTCGATGAGGATCTGCTCGACCTTCCAGACGTTGCGTGACGAGGTCCGCCAGTCCACCCTGCGGAGGGTGCGCAGGTCGAAGGTGGCATAGCCCGTGATCCGCGCCTTCGCGTCGACATAGGGCTCGAAGTAGCTGTCCACGAGGGACCGTAGGGTGCGGAAGACCGGCCGGCGCCCTCCGAGTCCCACGTCGCGGGACTTCGCGACGGTCCCGAAACGCCCCCGGTCCAGCCACAGGAAGACGACGTGGTCCAGGTCGTCCTGCGACTCCATGTCGAGCAGGATCGGAGGGTAGCCGTGGGGCTCCAGGATCGCCGCGGCAGAGAGCGCGGATTCGAGGCAATGAGCCATCCTCCGCCGCCGGACGAGACGGAAGGTCCGGAGCGTCTCCCCGCGGAGCTCGCGATTGTAGGCGAGGTCATCGAGCCACCGCTGGACCTTGACCGGCGTGTCGAGACGGCGGATCAGCCGCCTTTCCGCGGCGGTGTACAGGGGGCCCGCCATGGCGGTGGTAAGGGGGACCGCCTTTTCATCCCTAGCTTCATCCCGTCCCTGCCCATCCCGCCCTCGTGCGGAAGGCGGACAGCGACTTCATGAAGCGTGTGGCGAAGACGATCGTCGAGAACCAGGTCAAGTACGGGAGCCCGCCCGAGACGAAGAGGGCCCTGGAACGGCTCATGAAGGCGGGCCACTCCCGCCGGGCCGCCGTCGACCGGATCGTCGTCGCGGTGAGGCCCGAGGTCTGGCGAGTCCTCCAGGGGGCGACGATGGACCGCGAGAAGTTCCGTCTCCTTCTGGAGCACGCCAAGTAGGCCGCGCGATCCCGGGCGTTTCGCACGCCCCCGCCAAATGTTTATGGCGGCGCTGCCGGATGGACGCGGGAATGAAGGTGGCGGAGCTCGACCTCGACCCGCGCATCACCGCCATCCTGGAGGAGCAGGGCATCACGGAGCTCTATCCGCCGCAAGCCGAGGCGCTGCCCATCGCGCTCGCGGGGGGGAACCTCGTCCTCGCCATCCCGACCGCCTCCGGGAAGAGCCTCGTCGCCTACCTGGCGATCCTCCAGTCGGTCCTGAAGGGGGGGAAGGCCCTCTACATCGTGCCCCTCCGTGCGCTCGCCTCGGAGAAGTACGCGGACCTCAAGGCGTTCGAACCCCTCGGGATCAAGGTCGCGATGTCCGTGGGGGACTACGACTCGGTCGATCCGAACCTCGAGCGGCAGGACGTGCTGGTCGCCACCTCGGAACGCGCGGACTCCCTGCTCCGCCACCGCACCTCCTGGCTCGACCGGCTCAGCGTCGTCGTCGCGGACGAGGTGCACCTGATCGACGAGGCAGACCGCGGGCCGACGCTCGAGGTCACCTTGGCGAAGCTCCGCCAGGTGAACCCCCGCGCCCAGATCATCGCCCTGTCCGCCACCATCCGGAACTCGGAGGAGCTCGCGGCCTGGCTTGGTGCACGGCACGTGCGCTCCACGTGGAGGCCGGTCCCTCTGAAGGAGGCGGCCTACCACGCGGGGACCCTGCACTACACCGACGGCACGTCCCGGGAGATCGCGGATGACGGGGACGCCATCGCGGCCCTGACCAACGACTCGCTCGCCGGCGGGGGACAGTGCCTCGTCTTCGTGAACACGCGCCGGTCCGCCGAGAGCGTGGCGCGGGACCTCGCACCCGTCGTGAGGCGATCGTCGGAGGGGAAGAAGGCCGAGGCGCTCCAGAAGCTGGCGAAGGAACTGTCGACGGACCAAGACGAGCCGACCTCCATGGCGGCCCGGTTGGGCAAGTGCCTCCAGGGCGGCACGGCGTTCCATCACGCGGGCCTGACGAATGCCCAGAGGGCAGTCGTGGAGGACGGGTTCCGGAAGGGGAAGGTCCGGGTCATCGTGGCGACCCCGACTTTGGCTAGTGGTGTGAATCTCCCCGCGCGCCGCGTCATCATCCGGGACACGGAGCGCTTCGACATCGAGTTCGGGAACGCGCCCCTTCGCGTCCTCGAGATTAAGCAGATGGTCGGCCGCGCCGGCCGCCCCAAGTACGACAAGGAGGGCGAGGCGGTCCTTCTGGCCCGCCACGAGGACGGGGTCGAGGACCTCCTCGACCGGTACCTGCGGGCCCCCCCGGAGGCGATCGACTCCAAGCTCGCCAGCGAAGCCGCGCTGCGCAAGCACATCCTCGCGAGCGTCGCCACGGAGCACGTGCGGGACCAGGGCGAGCTGTTCGGGTTCATGGGCGCGACGTTCTTCGCGCACCTGGGGGACGTCGAGACAATCCGCTCTCGCATCGTCAGCGTCCTCCGGTTCCTCGAGAAGGAGGGGTTCCTCACCGCCAAAGGGGACGCCTTGCGCCCCACGTTCTTCGGGAAGCGGACGAGCGACCTCTACATCGACCCGCTCTCCGCCGTGCGGCTCCGTGACGCGTTGAAGGTCGACCGCCGAGACGAGTTCTACTTCCTCTGGGCCGCCGCGTCGACCCCGGACATGCCGAAGCTCTACCTGCGGCGGGGGGACCACGCGTGGATCGAGGTGCGCCTCGTCGAGAAGGAGATGACGTTCCCCGTCGACGACTACGAGTTCTTCCTCGCCGAGGTCAAGACGGCGTCCCTCCTGCAGGACTGGCTCGACGAACGCACGGAGGACGAGACGACGAAGGTCTACGGGATCGGGCCCGGGGACATCCGACGCCTGGTGGACCAAGGCGAATGGCTCCTCTACTCCATGATGGAGCTGGCGCGGATCTTCTCGAAGCCGAAGGTCCCGGACCTCTTCAAGGTCGTCGCCCGGCTCCGGCAAGGCATCAAGGCGGAACTCCTGGAGCTCGCCAGCCTGCGGGGGATCGGCCGGGTGCGGGCACGCGCCCTCTTCACGAGGGGATACAAGACCCTGCGGGACCTCCAGAAGGCCCCCGCGACGGACCTCGTCCGCCTCCTCGGACCCGCGGTGGCGACGAGCGTCAAGGAACAGGTCGGGCAGGCGGAGGCGGGGAAGCGCGTCGCCGGCCAGGCGAACCTGGGGGAGTTCGAGTGATCGGGGTGGCGGGCGGAACGGGCCGGGGGGTCCAGGCCCGAGAACTCGTGCGTCGCGCGCAGGAGTGGGCTTCGACACGCGGGGCCGAGGTCCAGCTGTTCGACGCGAGTCTAGTGATTGGCGCAGAGCACCTCCTCGTGGCGGCGGAGAAGGCCGCGCGGGCCTTCACCGAGGGCCGCAACGCGGCCGCCACGCGGAGCCTGGAGACCCTCCTCTACGCCTCCGGGGAGCGCCAACTCACCGCCGCGCTCGAGAAGATGGGCGTGAAGGACGGAACAGAGGGAATCGCCGCCATCGTCTGGGACGCGGACCCGCATGCGCTGCTGCAGGCCCTGGGCCTCACCCCGGATGACCGCGTCCTTACCGCCTCCGAGACGAAGCTGCGGGCTTTCGGCATGACCGCCATGGAGCTCTCGACAATCCCCGACGCCCGGAGGGGCGATCTGATCCTGGAGCGCGTGGCCCTCGTCGACGTTCTCAAGCGCTGATTCCGGGCCGGATAGACTTAAACCCGTCCCGCCGTTCCGGCGCCGATGCGCATCCTCGCGGTGGGCGCCCATCCCGACGACGTCGAGCTGGGCTGCTTCGGGACGCTCCTGGAGCTGCAGAAGCAGGGGCACGCCGTCCACGCGGTCTCGCTCACGTCGGGCCGCGCCTGGAAGCGCCCCTGGGCGGAGCGGAAGAAGTGCCTCGACGCGTCCGAGGCGATCCTCCAGAAGGGCGGGGACGCCACCTTCCGCGTCGGCGCGTTCATCGAGGGTCACCTCGAACATGGAAAGGAGACGGTCGCCTTCGTGGACGACCTCATTCGGGACCTCCGGATCGACACGATCCTCACGCACCACTACGGGGAGTCGCACCAGGACCACATCGCCGCCGAGCGCATCGCCGCCTCGGCCTCGCGGAAGTCCGTGCGGACGCTCCTCCTCTGGGAGTCCGTCCTCTACACGCACCGGAACGTCTTCCCCTTCCGGCCGCAGCTCTACGTGCCCATCTCCCCCGGCGCCTTCCGGGGCAAGGGGCTGGCCCTGCGGAACTATGTGCGCAAGGGGTTCCTCCAGGCGACGGAGGCCTTGGCCCACCAGCACCTCGCGCGCTACCGCGGCGGCGAGGTCGGGGCCCGGTACGCGGAGGCCTTCGAGGTCGTGTGGCAGACGCTCACGCCGACGCCTCCGGCTCCGCCGGCGGCCGGTAGACGGCGCGGCGCGTGATCGCGATCGAGCAGGCGTCGTAGGTCCGGCAGAAAGCCTCGCACTCGGCTGCCGTCGCCTCGTCGGCGTACCCGAGGAGGCACACCTCGCACAAGAACACCGCTGACCCCTGCCAGGTCATCGAGCGCAAGGGAACAATCCGTCCCAATCTCGCGGAGGCAGTGGTGGGGGAAGAATCTGACGCTGAAGGGCATCCTCACCGCCAGTCCCGCTGCCGGGCCGTTCATCGCCGCCGCGCAGGGGGCGGGGCGGGCGTTCCTGCCGCGGTGAGGTAATAGCCCGACGGACGACTCACCCCGTCTGGGGATGAGCGTCGTCCCTCCGCACGCTCTTCAGCAACTCGTCTGGGATCTCCAGCTCGCTGTGAACGTAGGTGGCTGGCGAATAGAAGAGGTCCACGACCACGCCCTTGTCCCGAGCGCGCCGCGCGGCGGGAGCGAAGTCGCTGTCCCCGGTAAGGAGGACCGCCTTGCTGATCTGGCCGGTCGAGGCCAGTTCGACCAGGTCGATGCTCAGGAGCGTGTCGATTCCCTTCTGCCGGTCCTGGCGGATCTCCCTCACGAGGGAGGACCAGAGGGCCCTGGGACTCTGAGGGCGGCCGGTGCTACCGCCGCGGCGGCTTCCAGCTAACTGTCCCAAAGCCTCCCAGGCCGCAAGACTTATGTAGTGCTTTGTAGTCTTTGTAGTGTGAAGCTGGCGATGGACACGGACGCCCTGATCAAGGTGACGAAATCCTCGCTCAAGGAGGCCCTGTGCCGCGAGCATGACCTCCTCCTCCCCCCGGCGGTGTGGAAGGAGTGCGTGGACCAGGGGAAGGCGGGGGGGCACGCGGACGCCCTCCGGATCGAGGAGAATGCGGAACGGGGCCGGCTCCGCGTCGCGACCCCTTCCCGCCCGTCTCCCATGGAGCGCGCCATCGAGACCCTCCGGATGTCGGGGGGCGAGGCGGACGCCCTCCGGCTGTTCGGGGGCGGCGGGGTCGACCTTGTCGTGAGCGACGACTCCCGGTTCCTCCGGTTCCTGGCCGACCTGAAGGTGCCCGCGGCGACCACGAGCGCCCTGCTCATCGGCCTCGCGCGCTCCGGCCGGTTGTCTCCGGCGGAGGCCCGCTCGAAGCTGGAGGATCTGTCCGCGATGATCTCGGAGGCGCAGTACCGGGAGGCCCGGGCCGCCTTGGAGGTGGAGTGATGGACGCGGTCAAGACCCTCCGGGTCCCCCCGGAGCTGCTCCGCGCGATCCGGCACCGGGCCCGCCGCGAGCGCCTCGACGAGTCCACGGTCATCCGCCAGTTGATCGCGCTGGGGGCGCGGGAGTACGCCCTTCGCCTCTACCAGGAGGGGACGATCACCCTCGGAGAGGCCGCGGACCTCGCCGACCTCCCCGTGCGGGAGATGCTCGAGGCGCTGTGGGACCGGGGGATCCGCGGGAACGTCACCGCGGGACAGGAGCGCGAGGCCCTTGAGAACGTCCTGCGCTTGGCGAGAACTGCCCCGCCGCGTCCTCGCCGCCGCTCGTGACCTCTCCCGCGTACGTGGGCGTCTGCACCCCTTCCCAGAGTAGGACCACCTCTACGGCGTGGACGCGCCGGAGATGAACGACCCGGACCCGGCGGTGCGGGCGCTGGCGGTGAAGGCGAAGGCGTTCGTCGGGGCCTCCGTCGGCGGGAAGGAGGTCGTGATCCGCACGCACAAGGACCGCGCGGACAAGTACGGGCGGTGGCTGGCGGTCGTCCACTTCCGGGACGCCACGGGAGACTGGTCGAACCTGAACGACGATCTCGTCGAGAACGGGCTGGCGGCGTCCACCCGGAGTGGACCTCCGCGATGTGAAAAGGCGAGTGCGGAGGCCAGGATTTGAACCTGGGGACCCCTTCGGGACGGCCTCCTAAGGGCCGCGCCGTTGGCCGGGCTTGGCTACCTCCGCGTCATTTCGCAGAGCGCGCCCTCCGCGAATAGGCTTTTCGGGTGGCGGAAGGCTCATCATGGGGGCGGTCATACTTGAATCGTGCCGTTCCAGACCCTCCCCTGGGACGCCGACACCCATTACACGGACACGGGGATGTTGGGCCAGGCCGGCTTCGGCGCGACCTACCTCGTGGACGACGAGCGGAAGTGCTTGATCGAGACAGGGACCTCCAATGAGGTGGACGCCATCGAGGAGGCCATCGCGACCTTCGGCCTGAAGCCGGAGGACATCGACGCCGTCATCGTGTCCCACATCCACCTCGATCACGCCGGCGGGGCCGGGTATCTCCTCGACAAGATGCGCCGTGCCAAGGTCTACGTCCACCACCGGGGTGCCCGCCACCTGGCCGACCCGACGCGGCTCCTGAGCAGCGCCCAGGACGCCCTCCAATCCATGGCGGCGGAGTTCGGGACGATGAAGCCTATCCGGTCCGACCGGATTGTGGCGGTGAACGAGAACGACACCCTGGACCTGGGCAGCCGCGTCCTCCGGTTCATGGACTCCCCGGGCCACGCCCCCCACGAGCTCACGATCCTGGACGAGAAGACGCGTTGCGTCTACACCGGGGACGCCGCCGGTCTCTATTTCCCCGGGGACGAGCTGCTCCTGCCGATCACCCCGCCGCCGTCGTTCGACCTCGAGGCCAACCTCCGGGTCTTCGCCCGCCTCACCCAGCTCGATCCCCGCGCGCTCCTGTACTCCCACTACGGACCCCATGTCCACCCTCGCCGGGCCCTCCAGCAGATGGCGATGCGCTACCCCGCGTGGGCCGGCATCGTCAAGGCCCGGACCCGCACCGGGGAACCCGAGGACCGGATCGTCGAGGAGCTCCTGCGCACGCACTGTCTCTCGATGACGCGCTACCCCGCGGACTTCCTGCGGCGTCGCATCGCGAACAGCGTGCGGGGCCTCGTGGCGTATCACCAGAGGCTCGAGAATGCCAGCAGTCTGGGATGAGGCGGTCCGCGGCTTCGCGGGGGACCGGACCTCGGGCGCGCTCGAGCTGACGCTCCGGGCCATCGACCTCATGGCGGGCGCCGCCGATCGCTCGGAGAAGGAGGTTGACGCCCTCGCGCACTCGTTGGCGGCGGCACAGCCGGCCATGGCGGGGGTCCGGAACGCCGCGCAGTTCTGCGCGAAGGCCCTGAAGGACTCCCGCCGCGGAGGAGTCTCCTACACCGCCACGGTCTCGCAGTTCCGGCGGTATGTGGAGACGTCACGGCCCCGGGCCGGCCGCCAGCTGCTCAAAGTCGTCCCC
>Ga0209342_10007621_pt1 | contig 10902 bp, 10 predicted proteins | sample RifCSP16_2_FD_184023 | JGI IMG/M metagenome (GOLD analysis project Ga0209342, IMG submission 184023) | Soil microbial communities from Rifle, Colorado - Rifle CSP2_sed 16_2 (SPAdes) (version 2) | ecosystem: Environmental > Terrestrial > Deep subsurface > Rock core/Sediment | place: Rifle... | reverse complement strand
CGCCGAACTGCGCGACGAACTTGTGGACCTCCGCGCGGCACTGAGGAGAGACGCCGCCAGGCGGGACGTCCTCGTCGCTGGCGCCGGCACCCATCCCTTCTCCCACGCCGAGGACCAGCCGATCACGCCCTCGCACCGTTCCCGGGAACTCGTCGCCGCGCTCCGCTTCCCGGCCCGTCGGACGCTCTGTTTCGGGATGCACGTGCACGTGGCAGTCGCGGGCGCCGAGAAGGCGCTCCAGATCCTCGAGGCGATCCTCGGTGAGCTGCCGCTGCTGCTCGCTCTTTCCGCGTCGAGCCCGTTCTGGGACAGCGAGGAAACGGGACTTGCCTCAACGCGGCTGATCATCTTGCAGACGATGCCGAGGACAGGCGTCCCCCCTGTCTTCGAGAGCTACCGAGACTTCGAGTCGACGCTCGAGGGTCTCCAGCGAGCGGGAGCGATCACGGACGCCACCTACCTGTGGTGGGACGTACGGCTTCAGCCTCGGCTCGGCACGCTCGAGGTGCGGATCATGGACGTGCAGCCGCGGGTCGAGGATGCGGCGGCGCTCGCAGGGCTCGTCCAGACGCTCGTGCGCCATTACGGCATGCTCTACGACCGCGGCGCCGGGTTTGCGAAGGCCAACCGGCTCGTCGTCGGCGAGAACCGCTGGCTGGCGGCCCGCTACGGGCTCCGCGCGCCGCTCGTGACCGACTCGAACGAGGCCGTCGGTGCACGCACGCTCATCGCGGAGCTCCTCGACCGCGTCGCCGACGATGCCGCGGCGCTCGGAAACGAGTGGGCGCTCGAGCGAGTCGCCTCCATCCTTGCCGAAGGAACGAGCGCAGACCGGCAGCTCCACTTGGCCCGCCGGGGGCACGGGCTCCGCGACGTCCTCCGAGCGCTCGTCGACGAGACCGCGGCCGCCTGACAATTGACGCCGGGTTCGTCAACACGCCGAGTTCGTCAACAGTGGAACGCCGCTCAACCCGCAGTGCCGCAACGGCAACGCGACGCGCGGCTGGGCTCGCTACTCGCGCTCGATGGGGCAGCGGCGCAGTTGGCACGGCAGCACCTGTCGCGATGAGGCTCCCGCGTGCGCTTGAGCGCATCCCCATTGCTCATGCATCGCGACGCCCGGCGCTGGAATCGGGAGTTCGTACTGATGGCGGGAGCTCCCCCCCCAAACGGATCATCCGCCCGATGCAAGGCCTCTTCGCCTTACTTGCGCGTCGGCCCTGGGCCGGTATCGGCTTGGCATTGCTCGTGGAGGCGGCGATCCTCGTCGCGCTCGGCAGGGCCGACCCGGCGGCGGGCGTAGGCATTCCTGCGGCAGTTGCAGCGGCGATTGCCGGTACCTTCGCGGTCGTCCTCGGGCCATGGAACGGCGCTTACGCCAGCGACGACGATCAGCGCGCCGATCCGCGTGAGCCCTAGCAGAAGCGCGACCTCGCTGGGACGCCGCCGCCGTCTCGCCGCCTCGAACACAACGCCTGCGAGGAGTGCGCCCCCGGAGAAAATCACGACTCCGAAGATGTGGACGGCGAGGCCAAATCTCGTGGGACGTCACCTCGGTGTTCTAACTCGCCAGACGCTTGATGCCTCTCAACGATGCAGCCTTTATGGAGCCCAGCGGGGCAACCGGTGGCAAGCAGGCGCATCGGGGAGCACCACGATTCATTTGCCACAAACTACGGACGGACCACACGCCCATCAGGGGTGAGCTCCTCGACCACCGGTCCGCTCAGCGCTCCGCCGCCGCACCACGGAAACGCGCGAGAAGCGCCAAGTCGATACCGCGCTCGTTCCGTTCGTTCGTGGGGTGAGGCCCGGCCGGTACCATCGCAAGCGGTGCAATGAGAAGCGATGTCCCGCTTCTGTGGCCGCACCGGCGGCCTCGCTGTCCTGACCTCGAGCCCGACTGTTTCCAGCTTTGCTTCTGCGAGGCGTGGCGGTGCGCCGTCGCCCTGCGGCGCGGCCTGACCGGCGAGCTGGCTCACTGCCCGATGTGCGGCATCCAGGCCGTCGCCACCTACCGTCTCTCTCCGCCGAGGCCGCGACGGCAGGCGGTCTGACGCTTCCATAGCTGGCGCTACCTTCGCCATCGGCAGCTGCGCGTGGCTGCGGAAAACTACAGATGAACGGCCCGGGGTGCGCGTGAGAAGCTCGCATTCCCATGGGCCGGACGGCGACGATCATCGCTGTCTCGTACGGCGTTATCGTGATCTTGAGCGTCGCGTTCGTGCTCACCGTCTGGCTCTCGACGCGGGCGCGCGATGCCGGTCCGGACGTCGCCCTGCTGGCCCGGCGGGAGAAGACGTGGTTCGCCGTCTCCGTGGTGATCCTCGTCAGCATCCTCTTCGCGACGATCTTCTTCACCCCCTACGGCAAGGGCGCCGGTGCCGGGAAGCAGGTCGTGCGCGTGACGGGGTTCCAGTTCGGCTGGACGATCGAGCCCCAGACCCTGAAGATGAACGTCCCGGTCGAGTTCCGTCTCACCGCACTGGACGTCAGCCACGCGTTTGCGGTCTACAACGCCGACGACGAGCTGCTCTTCCAGGTGCAGGTCGTGCCCGAGAGGACACAGAAAGCGTTCTACACGTTCAAGAAGCCGGGGACGTACGAGGTGCTCTGCTTCGAGTTCTGCGGCCTGTTCCACGACCAGATGCGAGCGACGTTCGAGGTGAAGCCGGCATGACCGAGGCCGCGCGCGAGCGCGCCCGAGCGCTGACCCTGCGCTACCTCCTCGCCTCGACCGCGATCTTCCTGGCCGCCGGCGTCCTCGGGATCCTCCTCCGTGACAGCCAGGCTGACCTGGGCCGCCTGGACCCGAACTTCTTCTACGCGGTGATGACGGCGCACGGCCTCGGCGCCTTCGTCGGCTGGGCCGGCTTCGCCTGCATGGGTCTCTCCCTGTGGGTGCTCACCTCCGTCGGCTTCCCGCTCCGGCGCTTCGGCGCCGCGATGGCCGAGTTGGCCTTCTGGCTCATGCTCGTCGGCGTCGCCGGCATCCTCGTCACGACCCTGCTGCTGAACTTCGCCGCCTCGTGGGTGTTCCTCTACCCGCTCCCGTTCCACTCGGCCGGGCAGTGGGGAGATGCGACGACGGGGATCTTCTCCGCGTCGGTGCTCGTCGTGGGACTCTCGATCATCACGTGGTGCGCGGGCATCGTCCACACAGTGCTCGGGCCGGCTCTGCACGCCGTGCGGCCGACGCTCGGCAACCGGCTTGGCCTGGCGCTCGGCCTGGGCTACCTCGCGCCGCGCCGATTCGCAACGAACCCAACCCCCGTGCCGTATGCCGTGATCCCGTTGACCGTGATCGGCATCGACATGATCGTCGCGACGCTACCGCTCGCCGTCCTGCTCGTGATCATGATCGTGCAGTCGGCCGCGCCGGGCGTGACGGTCGATCCGCTGCTCGCGAAGAACATGCTCTGGTTCTTCGGCCACCCGGTCGTCTACCTCCTGCTCTTCCCGGCGATCGCCGTCTACTACCTGCTGATCCCCCGCTACGCGCAACGCCCACTCGTGGCCGGGAACGTGGTCGCCGTCGCCTGGGTGCTCGCCGTCTTCGTCAACGTCATCATCTGGGCGCACCACATCTACATCGACTACCCGTCGGGCTCGCCGCAGGCGGCGATCAACACGGCGATGCAGCCGCTGACCTTCGCGATCACGATCCCCTCGGCGCTCAGCCTCTACAGCCTCTTCTTCACCGTCTACCGCTCGAAGTTCGAGTGGACGGCCGCCTCGACCGCGCTCTTCCTCGGCCTGGTCGGCTGGCTCCTCGCCGGCTTCTCGGGCGTCGTCAACGCGACGATCGCCTTCGACGCCGTCGTGCACAACACGCTCTGGATCGTCGGCCACTTCCACCACATGGCGCTGCTCAACATCGGGCTCGTGATCTTCGGAGCGACATACGCCTTCCTCCCGGAGCTGACCGGGAAGGCGCTCTACAGCGACCGACTGGGGAAATGGCACATCTGGCTGACGTTCCTCGCTGGAACAGGCGCCTTCTCGCTCTGGCTCATCCAGGGGCTCCAGGGAGCGCCGCGCCGCTTCGCCGTCCTCCCGGACCGCTATGCGACTCTGACCGACGCGACTATTCCCCTCGTCATCGTCCTTGCGCTCGCCCAGCTCCTCTTCGTCTGGAACATCGTCCAAACACTGCGCGGCAAGGGCGGCCGCTACACGGCTCCGCAGACTGAACCCGCAGGAGCGCCGGCGGCCTGATCTCGCCATCAGCCCGCGTCGGCTGTCGGCTCTCCCGACGACGCTTCGGCGCCGAGGCGCTCGACGTGCATCCACAGCAGGAGCGCAGCGCAGGTGCCAAGCGTGACGGTTTTGCTCCGCCTCATCAGGAGGCCCGCCCGGACCTGGTCGGCAGCCGGCGAGAGTCCGAGCAGGCGCTCCGGCTGCTCCGAGTACGAGCCGGCGACGTGCAAAGCTTGGACGACCCGGTGAGCTCAAACTCCTACCCGCGGTCGAGCGTCCGCGCGCCCGAGCGGGGGGACGTCAGATCAGGCCGTCGATCGCGCGCGGTCGACCGAACGCTAACGGCAAGGAGCCGTCGATCGGACGACCTTGGCCCCCGTTCGAATCGCGGCCGAACTGGTTGCTCCAGCGCTCCATCTCGGCGATCACCGGCTCGAGCGCGAGGCCGGCCTCGGTGAGCGTGTACTCGACCCGGGGCGGGATCTCCGAGTACTGCTCGCGCGAAACGAGTCCGACCTGTTCGAGCCATGCGAGCCGACGGCTCAGCACCTTGTCGCTGAGCGTCGGGATCTTCACTTGAAACGCGGAGAACCGACGAGGCCCGGCCAGCAGGACGGCGATGATCTGCGGCGTCCACTTGTGCGCGAGTAGCTCGCAGCACAGGCAATCCGGAGAGTACGCCGTCCTACTGGATGCCTCCATGGCTATCGGACGACCTTGATCGCGAGGCGAATGGCCGGGACTCGGTATCCGAGTGCCAGGCCCGGTGCGTCGTACTTGAAGTTGAGGAGCGGCACCTGGTCGAGCCAGATATCGGTGCCCTTCCCTTTGTAGATGGCCGGGTACATGTCGATCAGGTGCGTGCCCGGGCCGCCCGTGGCGACCATGTTCATCGTGATGTCACCGCGACTGTAGAAACCGCACGCGTACCCGATGTAGTTGTTGTCGTAGGTGATCGCCGTCGTGTTGTCGAGTTCCGTCCAGCCGATCCCCTTGAGGTGGATCGTGAAGACCTCACCCTCCTTCACAGTCTTCGGACTAACGGAGACGAAGCTCCGGAGCACGTAGTACGGCAGCTCTGCCTTGACCTTCCCATCCTGGACGAGCTGCACCGTATGCCAGCCGCCGAGATTGTCGGGAACCCTGATCGAGGAGTCGAGCGACCCGTTCGCTGCGGCGGTTGCCTGCCCGAGCGGGATCGCCTGGAGCTCCCAACCACTCGCGGTCGCCCGTGTGCCCGTGGCTGTCATCCACTGGAGCAGGACGGGACCGGGATCAAGCCCGGTCGCGCGCACGCCGACCTGGGTGAGGATCGTGCCTGTTTGCCGCGACAGGCTGGCGCTGACTCCAGCAGCGGTCGTCGCGGTCATCGTCGTCCGCGTCGCCTCCGTCGGCACCACCGGCGAAGGCGTCTCGACCCGTGCCCGCGGCGGGCCGTTGTCCTTCGTGACGCGGAACTTCGTCCGGTACTTGCCGACGAAGGCCACGGCGGACTGCTCGATATCGAGGTAGGGAACCGCCGCGCTTGCCGGCGCGATCTCGATCGCCTTGACGCCGACCGGACCCGCAGCCCGAATCTGCACCTGTGCCGAGCCACGAGTCGTCGTGGCGGAGATGAAACCCGAGTAGTGATTCTCGTACAACACGGCCACCGTGCTTGTGTACGGCAGCGAGCCGAGACCGGTTGCCGTAATCGTGATCGGCGTCCCGATCGGCCCCGAGGCCGGGCTGACCGAGATCTTGCGCGTGATCTGGAACCCGGCCTTCGCGAGCTGCACACCGTCCGCGACGGCGTAGATGTCGTGGACGTCGCCGTAGTCCTCGGGCGCCGTGAGCCCGACGCTGAGCTTGCCGGCTCCGTCCGTTCTCGTCTTCGCGAGTACCACCTTGACCTGGTCGATCTTCCGGCCGTAGTACTCGACGTTGTCGGGCATCGGGTTCAGGACGTACCGCACGGTCGACGTCGCCCAGACGATGTCGAAGCTCGTGTCGGCCGGCAGGTTGCTGCCCGTGACGGTGAACTTCGTGCCGATCGGGCCGGACGCGGGCTCCACACCCAGGAGCCTCATGTCCTTCGCCTCTTTCGCCGCTGGTGCGACCGGACCGGGCAAGCCGGCCACGCCGGCCAACGCCGGCGGTTTCACGGGATGCGGCTCCGCGAGGGCGAGGGGCGAGAACAGGAGCGTTCCCGCCGCCGCGCCGCCCGCGACGATCGAGGCGAGCTGTCGGAAGCGTCTCCTACTCAACGTCGTCCCCTTCCTAACGCTTTGCGATGATGGTGAGCAGCTCGGGGTCGAGCGGCACCTGCGTCCACGTCGCGACCTTGTTCTTCGGCCAGTCCTTGAGCTTCATCACGAGCTGGTACTTCACGACTCCGAGCGGGTAGGTGGGCGGAACGTCCCAGCGTCCAGTCCACGTCCACGGTGCGGTCACCGGATCTCTTCCGTGCGGAGTGAAGCTAATTCCGAGGTTCTTCATTCCTGGGATCTTGAGGTAGGCGTACTTGATGTCCTTGCTGGTGACGATCTTCCCCGTCCGGGCGTTGATCGCCGCGATGTGCCAGACAATCCGCTCGCCGCGTGGGAACAAGTTGGTCTGAATGCACCCGGCCGGGGCGGATCCGCCGAAGACGCTCTCGCCCGGGCTCGAGGTCAACGTCTCGACGTAGAAGAAGACGCTGGCTTGCTTTGCCGGCCACGGATTCTGCTCCCCCGCTGGAGTCGGGATCGGCGCCGGCTGAGGCTGTTCGTCGTCGGCCAGGGCTCCCGAGGCGCCGAACGCTGCTACCACGAGGGTAGTCGCGATCGCGATGCTCATTCTCAGCATGTGAGCTCACCTTCCTTTCTCGAGGCGTCAGAACACGCTCAGGACGCCGTACATGCCAGCCGCATAGTGCCCTTCGACCGTACAAATGGCTGTGTACTTGCTGATTCCGGGCTGCGGGAAATTGACCGTCAGCTTGGCGCTCTCTCCCGGCTTGAGCAGCGGCGTCCCGCCTCCACGGCTGCCGAACGAGAAGTCGTGCTCGACCTTCCCGTCGTTCTTGACGGTGAAGATGACGGTGCCGTACGGCACCCTCGTCTGGCTGAGCTTGAAGCCCATCTCGAACATGGAGACGCTGACCGCGGTCGTCTGAGGGCCGGCGGCGGATCCCGTCGGCTTGGAGAAGAGCCCGGCGAACTGGCCGCGCTTGTAATCGCCGGGCTGATTGCCGATGAGCACGTACTTGCCTGGCGCCAAGGTCAACGTGATTCGTTTCGTGGCACCCCGAGCAATCTTCGCAATCTCGCCCTTCTTCCCGGCCTCGCTGGCCCGGTTGCCCTCCATCGGCAAAGCCTTCGGCGCCCGGTTGGTCTTGATGACGACGAACTGGGCCGTCTTCGTTCCCGCGTTCCGCACCACGAACGTGACTTTCCCTGCCTGCACCGTAGGTGGCGACAGCTGGAAGCTGCGGTCATTGATCACGACCGTCAGGGTCGATGCGTTCACGCGGTCGCCCATGGCGCGCGCACCCTCGGTCCCCGGCAGAGCCAGGAGCAGCACGCCCACCACCACGACCACCGGCAGCACACCCGGAGGTCGTCTCATCCTAGCTCCTTTCCAAGAGAAAGCCGCTGCCTACTCGCCAGTAGCTTTCCATGCGGCCGGCCGATACCACAAACGCGCGTCCGCGCGGTTGTCGAGCCGAGAAATGGTGGTCTTTCGCCCTACCTATTTCGGTAGGTCGGCGCCGGCCACAGGAGACGTGCGTGCAGGATCGACGAGTCCGCTCTGAACGGCGTACGCGGCAGCCTGGGCCCGGTTCTTGACATGCAGCTTCGCGAGGACGTGCTTCATGTGGAAGTTGACCGTGTTCTCGGAGATGAAGAGCGACGCTGCGATCTCGCGGTTCGTCGACCCCGCCGCCACGAGCTGCAGCACCTCGCGCTCACGGACGGTCAGATCGTCGGCCGGCTCCCTGGCCGGGCCCTCGCGTTGGACGCGCCCGAACTCCTCGAGGATCCTGGCCGCAAGCCCCTGAGAGAGAGGCGGCTCGCCGGCCTCGATCCCTCGCAGCATGCCCACGAACTCCTCCTCCGACATGCCCTTCAGCAGGTATCCCTCCGCGCCGCTCTTGATCGCCTCGAAGAGATCGCGCTCGTCGTCGGAGGCGGTCACGATCACGATCTTCACCTCCGGCGACTCGCGCTTGATCTCCCGAGTGGCATCCAGCCCGCTGCCGTCAGCCATCCCGATGTCCATCAAGACGAGGTCGGGCTCCAATTTCCGCGTGAGTTCGGCGGCCTCCCGGCCGCCCGCCGCCTGCCCGACCACGTCGATCCCCCAGGCAGAGAGCAGGCTCGCCATCCCTGCCCGGAACAGGGAGTGATCGTCAGCGAGCAATACTCGCATGCCCGATCTCCCGTCCTGTCTCCACGGGCAGCCGGATCACGATGCGCGTGCCCACGCCCGGCTGCGACTCCACGGAGAACTCCCCTCCGATCGCCTCGGCCCGCTCCCTCATGGTCTGCAACCCGAAGTGCGGCCAACCGGTCCGTACGGGCTGGGCGACGTCGAACCCACGGCCGTCGTCGGCGACCTCGATCCGCAGCCTGCCTTCTTCGACCCTGACGCTGACCGTCGTCTCCTGCGCCTCAGCGTGCTTCCTGACGTTGGCCAGCGCCTCCTGGACGATGCGCACGAGCTGGATCTCGACCGATCCCGGCAGCGCCAGCGCGGCTGCCGCGTCGCTGATCTCGAGACGTGGCGATGCCCCGGCGAGGCGCCCGTAGTCATCCACGCAGCTGCGTAGCGTCGGGACGAGGTCGCGCTGGGCCGTCCTGAGCCCGAGAATGGCCTGGCGCACGTCTGTGTAGACGTGCTTCGCCGCGAGCTCCATCTCCGCCACCTGCCGCCCTGCCTGTTCTGGCTCGCCGGAGGCGAGGAGTCGCTTGATGGCCAGAGTTTGCGTGTTGACGTACCCGAGAACCTGCGCCAGACCGTCGTGCAGCTCCCGGGCGAGACGCTCGCGCTCTTCAATCACCGCTCGATCGAGCACCTGCTCCTGCAGGCGCGCGTTCTCGATCGTGATCGCGAGCTGTTTGCCGACTCCGTCGAGCAGCCGCCGCTCGGACGCGCTCGAGAGCGCCCGCGTGTCGCGCGCTGCGACGGTGAGCACCCCGACCGTGTGGTCGCGATGGCGTATCGGCAGACCGACCTGGACCGTGAGGCCCAGCTCTGTCAGCTCCGTGCATGCTTGCACGCGGTCGTCTGCGGAGCCGTTCGCGACGGCGGGAACACCCGTCTCGGCGACCAGCCCCGGAAGTCCGTCGCCAAGGCGACGGCGCGTACCCGGGGCGACGACGTCCTGGCCGACGCCGCGATGCGAGTGGAGCACCACCTGCGACCCGGCCTGCGGCAGCCAGAGCTGCGCCGTATCCGCAGAGGTGACCACGAGCATCGCATCGAGGGCCTCCGAGGCCTGCTGCTCGAACGATACGGGCGAGGTCACCGCCTGCCCGACGGCGAGCAGGGCGGCCAGTTCATGATTCTGCTCGACGATGCGCCGCTCGAGCCTGGCGATGTGACCGAAGACGAAGAACGAGAACGCTGCAACCGCTGCCGCCAGCACCGCGAGTATGTAGAGATAGCCCGGGTAGTGGTGAAGCTCTTCGTGGAACGGCCCCCGGAGGAGCAGCGTGACGACGACCAGGAACGTCACGGGTGCGACGATCGCAAGCCACTTCAGGCGAGTCAGGGTGACGAGGCTCGCGTCCGATTGCAGACTCGGTGGGACGCGACTCGCCTGAGTTGCCTGCACGCGTTCCATCGTAACGGCGCGAACCCACGCTAAGGGAGCCGAAGGGCACGGTGAAGCCTGTTGCCGAACAGCTGGCGCCGAAACACGGCGGACTCGCCAGCATCGTCGCTCGCGACGGCGACGACGGCATCCTGATCATCAACGTCTGGGAGCACGAGGAAGGCCGCCACGCGATGCCCGAGGAGCCGGAGATGCAGCAGGCGCGTCAGGCATGCGGGCTCCCGACGCCGAAGTTCGAAGGCTACGAAGTGCTCGACATGAGGGTCACCGACCAAGCTGTCCGCTGATCGTCCTCGTTCGCGAAAGCGTCGGCGCGACCGTGCCTACGACCTGCTCCATCGCTTGTGCGTAGGTCGTTAGGTCGTCGCCGTCGTCGAATTCATACCTCGCGAGGCGGTCGGGCTCTCGCCGCCAACCCGAATCAGTACTGCGCGTTGATGTCCGAGCCGGGCCTTTCGCGGTTGGGGCTTGGCCCTAGCGGCGATCTCGCTCGAGGAGCGCGAAGCACGCAGGCTGGGCCGGGTTCCTCACAGTCGGCGCTGAACGAGGCGCCGTCGCGGCCTCGCGGAGCGGCTGCGCGGGCGCGCCGGGTCGCGCGCCGAGGTCGAGCAGAGCCTGCGGCGCTGACGGTGTGCCGAGGGTGAGCTCATTCACGGGAGAGCAGGCGGAGGGGCCGGCGCCCTCCAGGGTCGGAGGGGCGTTGGCGCCCCGATAAACCGTAGAGGCTTCAGGCGCGCTGGTAGAAACCACGTACGTGGGCCGGTAGATACCCCCGATGAGGCTGAGCGCGTCATCCTCGCCTCAGCTGTACGCAGCCGCCTCGATCGCGATCACCTCCTCCGACTGGTCTGGTGGCGGGCCGAGGGCCTTGGCGATCGACTCGGCGCTCATGTAGCGGCGGG
>Ga0209342_10007620_pt1 | contig 10902 bp, 12 predicted proteins | sample RifCSP16_2_FD_184023 | JGI IMG/M metagenome (GOLD analysis project Ga0209342, IMG submission 184023) | Soil microbial communities from Rifle, Colorado - Rifle CSP2_sed 16_2 (SPAdes) (version 2) | ecosystem: Environmental > Terrestrial > Deep subsurface > Rock core/Sediment | place: Rifle... | reverse complement strand
CCTCGAGGACCTCGTCGTGCTGACCCCGTCGAACCCGCAGGTCGGCGTCCACGACGCCTTCGTCACCCACCTGATGGTCCTACGCGGGATCTGGTCCGATGCGGACGCCTCCGGAGACGACTCTCTTTTGTGGCCGACGCTCGAGGCCGACCTCGTGGCCGCAGCATGTGACGGGGCCGAGGCGTTCGCGGCGGGGCGCGCCCTGCTCGGTGCCGCCGAACCCGACTCGACGATCCCCGCCCTCGGAGCAATGTGGTTCGACGGCGAGGGCACCGGCTGTCCGTGACCGCCGCCGAGCGGATTCGCCGCGACGCAATCGCCGTCGCCCACAGCGACCCTCGTCTCGCCGACGGTTCCGTCCGGCTCGGGATAGAAGTATGGGGCGGCGGGTACGGCGGGTTGGTGCGGCTCATCCTGGGACAACTGGTGTCGATCGAGGCCGCCGACGCCATGTGGGCCAACCTGAATCAGGCGCTCGGCAGGGTGACCCCGGCCACGATCCGCGGCGCCGATGCGGCGACCCTCCGGCGCTGCGGGTTCACCGATCGCAAGGCCGGCCACGCCCGACGGATCGGCGACGCCCGGATCGACTTCGCCGCGCTCGACGCGCTCCCCGACGAGGAGGTCGTGGATCGCCTCGTGACCCTCCCCGGCGTGGGGAGGTGGACCGCCGAGTGCTACTTGCTCTTCTGCCTCGGTCGACGCGACGTGTTCCCGGCGGGAGATCTGGCGCTCCGCATCGGATGGCGGGAGATCGCCCGGCTCGAGGAAACGCCGACCGAGGCCGAGCTGCGCTCGACGGCCGAGGGGTGGGCGCCGCGACGCACCGCCGCCGCCTACCTGATCTGGGCGAAGTACCTGCGAGCACGGGGACGGGTGTGAGGTGCTGACGGCGGGCGCTACCCCGCCCGCTTCCACACCTTCCACTGCCACGTCGCCGTAGCGCCCGAGGCAACCTCCTCGAGACCGGCGGCGGCCACCCGTTGGTCGATCGCACCGGGATCGTGCACGAACACCCGGAACGCCACCCGGCGCAGCCGGAGGAACACGTTGATCACCTTGACACCGGCCCGGACGAACCAGCGGTTCCGTGGATAGGCGAGGGCGAGCAGACGGCGGGTGCGGGCCGCTGCCGCATCCACCAGCGGCGCCATGTCGGGGTAACAGCACACCACCCGGTTGAGGAACACCACATCGGCATCGCGCGTGTCGCCGGAGGCGAGGTAGTCCCCGGTATGCCACTCCACCCGGTCGGAGAGACCGCGCCCGGCGAGCAGGGCTCCGGCGATCTCTGCGTACGAGGGAGAGATGTCGTAGGCCACCGCGCCGGCCGCCCCGGCCTCGAGCAGGGTCACCAGCCCCGTTCCCGGCCCCGCCCCCACCTCGAGCAGCGTCGCACCGGTGAACCCGCGCGACCGGAGCGCCGCCACCATCGGCCGGGCGGTGCCGTCCAGGCCCTTGCGTTCGAAGTTGCGCACCGCCCGGGCGGCCTGTTCGGCGTTGAACACCCGGCCATAGCCACTCGGATCACAGCATCCCGACATGACCGCGACGATACCGCCGGTGCAACCACTCGGCATGTTTCGGTGTTCTGAGGAAAGATGAGGACGATGTCTCCCCAGGGTCTCGCCGCCGAACTGGCCGACGATCTCGATCGAGCCTTCCCCGACCTGGTCCGCACACTCCAGGACGGCGTGTACTCGGGGGCGCTGCGCATGGTGGGTAACCGCCACGATGCCGAGGAGATCGCCCAGGAGGCCTTCTTGCGCGCATACCGGGCATTACGGGCCTACCCCGCCGAGCGGATCCGGGAACTGAACCCGGCGGCGTGGGTGTGGACGATCGCCGCCAACTTGTGCCGCAACCACCACCGCACCCGGAGCCGCCGCCCGGTCACCGCCGAGTTGTCGACGGACCCGGCGGAGGCGCGGCGGGGACCGGAGGCGGAAACGATCGACCACGAACTCGGGGATCGTCTCACCGCTGAGTTACGGCGGCTGACCTGGCCGATGCGCGCCGCCGTCGTCCTCCATCACGTGGTCGGTCTCCCCTACGAAGAGGTCGCCGCCGCCCTCGATCGTCCCGTCGGCACCGTCAAGGCCGACGTCCACCGCGGCCTCGCCCGGCTGCGCACCCGTCTCCAGGAGGTCACCCCGTGAAGCACGACCGGTTGCTCGACGATCTCGGCGACCTCGCCGTCCCCGCACCGGACTCGCTCTTGCCGAGGGTGCTGGTCGGGACCGGCATCGTCGATGGGTACGTCCGCCGCACCAGCGTTCTCGGCGACCTCCTGGTGGCGTTCGGCGCCAACGGGGTCACCGCAGTGGAGTTGGCCGGCGACCCCGGGGAGTTCGTCACCAGGTACGAGCGGCGCTTCGGCCGCCGGGCCATCCCGGTCGACCGGATGCCGCCGACAATCGCGCGGCACCTCGACACCGCCATCATCGAGGGCCGTCCCGGACGGCTTCCCGTCGACCTCGACCGTCTCACCGCCTTCCAGGCGGCGGTGCTGCGCGCCGCTGCCACCATCCCCCGGGGTGAGGTGCGGCCGTACGGCTGGGTGGCCAAGGAGATCGGGAAGCCCGGGGCGGTGCGGGCGGTGGGCACCGCACTCGCCTCCAACCCGGTGCCGTTGATCATTCCCTGCCACCGGGTGGTCCGCTCCGACGGCACCCTGGGCGACTACTCGCTCGGCGAACCGGAGAACAAGCGCACCCTGCTCGAGTTCGAGGGCCTCGACACCGGCACCTTCGAGGCGCTGGCGGCGAGCGGCGTCCGCTTCACCGGGAGCGACACGACGGGGATCTTCTGCCACCCCACCTGCCGTCACGCCCGACGCGCCGGGGCCGCCCACCGGGTCGACTTCGCCTCGGAACAGGAGGCCCGCTCTTCCGGGTACCGCCCGTGCAAGGTGTGCCGACCCGTCGCCGCCTGATTCCCGGACGTAGATGGTCTCCCGCCATGCGTCGCCCGATCATCCTGCTCGCCCTGGTGGTGTTGGCGACCTCGTGTGGCACCCGCAGTGACCGGGTGACGACACCTCCGAGCATCCTCACCCCGCCCGAATCCGTACGACGCGCCGTCGCCTAATCGTCTTCCCGGAGCGGGGGTTCGGCCGTCAGCGGAGACTCCACCACTTTGTGGCGGTCGATATAGGTGGACACGAAGGCCTGGATGGTCGCCACCGTCGGCAGTGCCATGAGGGCTCCGGGCACCCCGAGCAGGATGCCGCCGGCGATCGCCGACCCGAAGGAGACCGCCGGGTGCAGCGACATGGTGCGGGCGGTGATCCGCGGCGCCAGGAGGTAGTTCTCGATCTGCTGATAAACGACAACGTAGGCGACCACTGCGATCGCCTTGTTGGGACTCTCCAGCAGGGCGATCAGCAGCGGCAAGGCACCGCCGAGGTAGGTGCCGATCACCGGGACGAACTGCGACAGGATCGCCATCCACAATGCCAGGGCCAGGGGGAAGGGCAGACCGATCACGGTGAACACCGCCCATCCCAACCCTGCGGAGATCCCGGCGAGCAGGGTGCGTGAATAGAAGTAGGCACCGGTCTTGTCGATCGCGATGTCCCAGATGCGCAGCACTTCGAGCTGACGCTCCGGCGGGAGCAGCGAACAGACGGTGCGACGGAACTTTGGACCTTCCGCCGTCATGTAGAAGGTGAACAGTCCGATGGTGAGCAGTTGGAAGATCGTGTTGAGCAAGGCCCGGCCGACCCCGAAGATGCTTCCGGTGATGTCGCGGCCGAAGCTGGACAGGTCACCCCCAACCTCGCTGGTGGCGTCGGTGATGCGGTCCCCGGAGAAGTCGAGGCCGAAACGGGCGGCGAACTCCGAGATCTGGTCGATGTAGTCGGGCAGGCGCGTGACGAGCAGCTTCACCTGATCGACGATCAGCGGGACCATGAGCCCGACGAAGGTCCCCGCCGACAGCACCAGGGCGAGGAACATCGCTCCGGTGGCAATCCCCCGCCGCCACCCCTTGCTGGAGAGGTAGTTGACCCCCGGCTCCAGCGCCACGCTCAGGAACAGGCTGATCAGCACGATCACGATGAGGCCGCGCAGCGCCCGGAACACGTGGAACACCACGAAGAGCCCGACGACGATCCCGACGATCTCCAGGAGGAGCCGGGGAACCCAGGGCGGCATCCCCTTGCGGTTGCGGGTGCGGCGGGATGACATGGCGGGGAGGGTAACCGACGTCGCCCGTCGCCCGTCGCCCGCAGAAAGCGGGTTCCTCCCCGCTCACCGCTTCCTGCGAGAGACGTTGCCTGCTTCGGGCGTCTGGGCGGAATTCGATCTTGCGGGTCACGGGTAGCGGGCGACCGGGAGGCACCGCAGAGGCCGACCTCTTTGCCATACTCCCCCAATGCATACCGGGATCGAGGCCTCCGTCATTGCCGCGTTGGAGCGGCTGCATGCAGACTTCGAGGCGTTCGACATCGATCCCGACTTCGCCGATACGGCGGCGTTCTGCGCGCGGTACGGCTTCACCCTCGACGAGTCGGCCAATGCGATCCTCGTCGCCTCGAAGAAGCCCGAAGGGGTGTACTCCCTGTGCCTCGCACCGGCCACGACCCGCCTCGACGTGAACCATTCCGTGCGCGACTTGATGGCGGTGCGCAAGCTGTCCTTCGCCCCACCCGACCTCACCCGGGAGGTCACCGGGATGGAGATAGGCGGGGTTACCCCGTTCGGCACCCCCTCCGGGCTCCCAATCTACGTCGACGCTGCGGTCACCCGGCTCGCGCGGTGCATCGTCGGCGGCGGCAGCCGGAGCATGAAGGTGAAGGTGGACCCCGAGGTTTTCGGAAGGATGCCCGGCGTGAGGGTGATCGAGGGGTTGGCTGGCTGAGGGCCGTTTCCCGTTACCCGTTTCCCGTTACCCGTTTCCCGTTGCATCCGACTACCTCTGCCGGGGCTGCAGGCTGCATGCTGCAGGCTTACCGACCTATGGCCGTAGTCGATCGTCGCGCGGATATCTACCCTGGGGTGCATGACCGGTTACCGCGCCCCCGTCACCGACATGCGATTCACCCTCGAGCATGTGGTTGGACTCGAGTCCCTGACGGCTCTCGACCGGTTTTCCCACATCGACGGCGACCTACTCACCGGGATTCTCGACGAGGCCGGCCGATTCGCCGGCGAGGTGATCGCCCCACTTTCCCGAATCGGGGACACCGTCGGCAGCGTGCGGAACGCCGACGGGAGCGTCTCCACGCCCCCCGGGTACCGGGAGGCCTACCGGCGGTTCGTCGAGGCCGGGTGGCCTGCCGCCGGCTTTCCCGGAGAGATCGGCGGCGGCGGTCTGCCGTGGGCGGTGGCGTCGGCCATTCAGGAGATGATCATCACCGCCGACATGGGCTTCTCACTGTGTCCCATGCTCACGTACGGGACCGTCGACATGATCCACCTCCACGGGTCCGACGAGCAGAAGGCCGCGTATCTGGAGAAACTCGTCACGGCGGAGTGGTCCGGGACGATGGTGCTCACCGAGCCACACGCGGGTTCCGACGTGGGCGCTCTCTCCACGAGGGCGGTTCGCGCCGACGACGGCACCTGGCGTCTCACGGGGACGAAGATCTTCATCACGTGGGGCGAACACGACATGACGGAGAACATCATCCACATCGTCCTTGCCCGCACTCCGAACGCGCCGGCGGGTACCAAAGGCATCTCGTGCTTCATCGTCCCCAAGTACCTCGTGAACGCAGACGGATCGCTGGGCGAGCGCAACGACATGACCTGCCTCTCGATCGAGCACAAGGTCGGCATCCACTCGAGCCCCACCTGCGTCCTGTCCTTCGGCGACCAGGGCAAGGGAGCCGTCGGGTACCTCATCGGTGAGGAGAACCACGGGATGCGCTACATGTTCACGATGATGAACGAGGCGCGTCTGTCGGTCGGCACCGAAGGCCTGGCGGTCAGCGAGCGGTCATACCAGCAGGCCGCCGCCTACGCCCGCGAGCGCCGCCAGGGGCGGACGGTGGGTGGTGCCCGCGGCGAAGCGGCTCCGATCATCAAGCACCCCGACGTCCGCCGCATGCTCATGCTGATGCGGGCCAACATCGAGGCGATGCGGGGTGTCCTGTGCCGCAGCGCCCTCGCCCTCGATCTGGCGCGTCACGCCGAAGACGAGGACGTGCGGACTCAGGAAGAAAGCCTCGCCGCGATCCTCACACCGATCTCCAAGGCGTGGGCGAGCGACCTCGGCGTCGAGTTGACCTCGCTCGGCATCCAGATTCACGGCGGTTCCGGGTACATCGAAGAGACCGGCGCGGCCCAATTGTGGCGTGACTCGCGGATCGCCCCGATCTACGAGGGCACCAACGGCATCCAGGCGCAGGACCTGGCGATGCGCCGCATCCCTCTTGAGGGCGGCAATGCGATTCGCCGCCTGTTCGAGGCCGTGCTGGCCGACGCCGCCTCGCTCGACGGAGATCTCAAGCCCATCGGGGAACGCCTCACCGCCGCCGCGGAAGCATCGGCCCAGGTCGCCATGACGTTCGGCGGGTGGCTCGCCGAGGGTCGGTACAACGACGTGCTCGCCGGAGCGACGCCGTTCCTCAAGATGATGGGTGACACTCTCGGTGGGTGGATGCTCGCCCGCGGTGCCCGAGCCGCCGCCGCCGAACCGGCGGGGTACGACCCGGCGTTCCTGGCCGACCGGATCGCCACGGCCGCGTTCTATGCCGAGCACGTGCTGCCGACCGTCATCGGCCTGGTCGCAACCTCGCTGGCAGGCGCCGACGGCCTCTTTGCAGTCGACGAGTCCCGGTTCGCCTGAGTCGGCCGGTCGGATTTTCTTACAGAACTTCTTACACGCGCATCTGACGCGTAAGACGGTTTTGTCATTTCAGATGTAGGCATCCGGCATCCGGGGCCTCGTTAGGGTTCCCCCTTCCCGACCCGAAAGACGCACCCGTGGCCAAGAAGTACTCGTCGCCCCCGGAACTCACCATCGACCTCGACCGCTCCTACGGCGCCACCCTGCACACCTCGCTCGGTGACATCACCGTGGAGTTCTTCCCCGCCGACGCCCCGCAGACGGTGAACAGCTTTCTCTTCCTGGCGTCTGCGGGCTTCTACGACGGCGTGATCTTCCACCGCATCGTCCCCGGGTTCGTCATCCAGGGCGGGGACCCCACAGGCACCGGCAAGGGCGGCCCCGGATACCAGTTCCGCGACGAGCTCGACACCCCCCACCAGTACCGCCGGGGCATGGTCGCCATGGCCAACGCCGGCCCCAACACCAACGGGTCGCAGTTCTTCGTGTGCCTCGGGGACCTCGGCTTGCCCAAGGCGTACACGATCTTCGGGCGGGTGACTGAGGGCATAGAGGTCGTCGACGCCATCGCCGCCCTCCCCACCGGCGCCCAGGACCGGCCCCACGATCCGCCGACGATCAACCGGGTCGACATCACCGCCGTCTGAGCGCGACAGAGCGCGTCGATCACTCCGCCCCGGTCACCCAGGCGTCGACCTCCTCCCAGCGGTCGAAGAGCCAGTCGATCCGTCCCCGCCGGGTCTGCGGGATCGATGCGCCGTCGAACCGCTCAAACCGGATGCGCAGGTTCGATCCCACGATCCGGCCCGACCAGGCGTCGGGGATGGTGGCGAGCGGTTCCAGACCCGTGTGCGCCGCGATCACCACGTCGTACCCGGTCTCGAGCAGGGCCGCCGAACCGCCCGGCCGGGGCGGCAGCACCCGGCGGAAGCGGCGGGCGCGTTCGGCGAGGCCGCGGTCACGCTCCCCGAGGCCGGCGATGATCCGGGAGCGACGCTCCTCGGTGAACCGGGTGCCTTCCGGATAGATGATGACGCCCTCGCGATCGGTCAACCCCTCGGTGAGCGCCGCCACCGCCTTCACCTCGACGGCGGCATCGCCGCTGCGGTCGACGAAATGGTTGATGAGGCGGTTGCCGGCGATGTCGAGGGTGGGATCGGCCAGCAATTCCCTCTTGAGCACGTACCGCAGCCGGATCCCGGCCCGGCCGGTGACGAAGACGTTGGGGAGAAGCGTGTCGACGATGCTGGCGTGACGCATCATCACGATGATCGGTCCCGGTGCGACCTGCTCCAGTCCCTCCACCGACACGGTGAGGCAAAAGATCCGCCGTACCGCACCGAACAGCATCCGGGCCCACCACACCTGGAGGCGGTAGGAGCCTTCCCGCATCGAAGCCTCGTTGTGGCCGAACCCGGCGACCAGCCAATGGCCGATGAGCCGGGCGAGGCACCAAGTCCCGACGAACAGGTACCACCACCCGAAGGCGAACATCCGCACAGACATCCCGTGACGGCGCACGGCGACCCAGCGCGCTGCATCGATCACCAGGCCGACGACCAGCCACAGAGGGGCGAGCACGGTCACCAGCACGAAGAGGAGAAGGTGAGTGGGAACCGTGCGGAGCCGACGGATGACCCGGCCCGAGCCGTCGGCCACCTAGAGGTACTGTCCCGGTTGATCCCCGGGACGCCCCGACTGCGCCTCGATGGCCCGCGTGCGCATCTGCTGCAGTTGGCTCGCAGCCACCGCCTGCTGGCTCCACAGTGTCGCCTGGATACCGGCGAACAGGCCTTCCAGCCATCCCACCAGCTGTGCCTGGGCGATCCGCAATTCGGCCTCGGTGACGGTTTGCGACGACATCGGGACGAAGAGGCCGTTGAGTTCCTCGCGGAGGTCGTCGCTGAGCACGTCCTGCATCTCGGCGAGCGAGTGGTCGAAGATCTCCACCAGGCGGCGCCTGCCGGCCTCATCGAGAGGAGCCTGGCGGATCTCCTCGAGCATGGCCCGGGTCATCGAGGCGATCCGCATCAGCTTGGGCGCCTGCACGTAGGAGTGTTCGTCGGCTTCCGCGTCGACGATCTCGGCGGGAGCCGGGGGTTGCGGTTCGCTCATGACGACGAGGATACGGCGCTCGCCGGCCGATGTCTCACCGAGAGGCAGGTGAGCCCACCGTCGGCCCGGGCGAACTCGGACACGTCGACCGTCCGCACCCGGTGGCCCAGGGAGGCGACCAGTTCGGCGGTGGCCGGATGGCGGGACGCCACCAGCACCGACCCGTCGGGAAGCCGAACCACGTTGGCCGCCTCCGGGTCGTCCCCCGTGACCGCGACGACGCGGAGTCCGACCAAATCCCGGCGATCACAGGCCGCCGGATGCCACAGCACGGTCTCGGCGTCGACGGCCGACACTCCGGACTTGAGGTGCAGCGTTTCGCGCACCGGCACCGGGATCACCTTCACCGGGGCACAGAACCGGGTGAGTGCCGCCACCCCGGCCGCATCGGTCCTGCGGCTGAGTCCGACGAACACCCGGCCCCCGGCCTGGAGCACGTCACCGCCGTCGAGGGTGCCCTCCCCCAACGATTCCACTGCAAGCAACGGGGCCAGAGCAGCCCTCACCCCGGCGATCTCGCCGCGGCGGGTGGGGTGCCCGGGATTGGTGAGCAACGCCCGGCCTCTCAGAACCACCGCGGCGTCCTCGACGAAAGCGCAGTCGGGATGTTCCTCAGCGGCCGGGATCTGGATCACTGAGAAACCCCCCTGCTCGAGCGCCGCAACGTACCCGGCGTGTTGCCCCCTCGCCCGCACCGGATCGAGAGGGGGGATCGCAGGCCGGACCGTGACACACGATGCAAACGAGTCGGGGACGTCGCGCACCAGGGCGACGGGGCGGTGAGGAGCCGACTCGTTCAATCCGGCAGCGACAGCAGGTAGTCGTCGGTCTCTTCCGACCAGTCCATCGCCACCACCCCGCGCGCCGCTGCCGCCTTGGAGAACTGCAGGAAACCGCCGTAGCCGTATGCCTTCTCCGAGAACGACGGCTCGATCTTGCGGATGCGGTCCTTGATGCCGGAGAGGGGCACCGGGCCCTTCCCCTTGCCGACGACCTGGCGAAGCAGGCCGAAGGCGTGCTCGTCTTGGCCGCCCGACGCCTTGAAGGTGACCTCGGGGTCACCGCGGGCGCCGCTGTCGGCGACGTCGATCACACCCCGGCTCGCCAGGTTGCGCAGCAACTCGCCGAAGGTGCGGAACCCGTGATCGGCCTGGCTGAAGGTGGGGTCCTTGCGCAGGAGGGCCCGCTTCAGGCTGGAGGCCAGCACCACCGCGTCGCCAGAACGTTGCAGGCCGGACAGGGTCTGGGTGATCAATTGGTCCAGGTCGGCGGAATCGTCGTGGGTTTCGGCGGCTACCACGGGCGCCTCGGTCGTGGCGCTGTCGCGACGGCGCCGTCGGGTCGGCTGCGGTAGATCGACCCCCTCGAGCGAGTCGTAGAACAGGAACTCGTCGCAGGCCGGCGGAAGCATTGCCGAGGTGCTGCCACGGAGACCGATACCGACCACCCGTCTGTTCAACTCGCGGAGCTTGTGCACCAGCGGGGTGAAGTCGCTGTCGCCGGTGGCGATCACATAGGTGGTGATGTAGTCCCGTTCGAACGACAACTCGATGGCGTCGACCGCCATCTTGATGTCGGCGGCATTCTTGCGGCTGGCACCCATCCGCTGCGGGATCTCGATCATCTCGACGTGGTGCTCGGCCAACATCCGGCGGGCGTCCTCGAACAGGTTCCAGTCGGCGTACGCCCGCCGCACCACCACCCGGCCCCGCTCGGCGAGGGCGTCGGAGACCGGCTTCATGTCGAACTTGGCCCCCTTCAGATCCTCCCGGGCCCCGATCGCCAGGTTCTCGAAGTCCATGAACAGCGCAATACGTTCCTCAGGGGTGTCCATGGGGAGCAGGGTACCCCGGCGAGAGCAGAGGTCGGGCCTTCGGCCCTCCTGCAATTGGCGATTGGCAATTGGGGACTGGAGGAGCCTGCCGGGCGGTTGCCGGTTGGGGGGTGGCGCTAGCACTCAAGGCCGCAGTGCGTTGATCTGGACTGGGGACT
>Ga0209342_10007619_pt1 | contig 10902 bp, 7 predicted proteins | sample RifCSP16_2_FD_184023 | JGI IMG/M metagenome (GOLD analysis project Ga0209342, IMG submission 184023) | Soil microbial communities from Rifle, Colorado - Rifle CSP2_sed 16_2 (SPAdes) (version 2) | ecosystem: Environmental > Terrestrial > Deep subsurface > Rock core/Sediment | place: Rifle... | reverse complement strand
CGGCCAGCTGGGCGTCGGCGCCCTCATCGATGATGACGGCGGCGTTGCCGCCCAGCTCCAGGGTGACCCGCTTCTTGCCGGCGATCCCCTTGAGCCGCCAGCCTACCTCCGCCGAGCCCGTGAACGTGAGCATCTTGAAGCGGTCGTCCTTCACCAGCATCTCCTCGGCCATCGTGGACGGGATCGGCAGCACGCTCACCATGCCGGGCGGCATGCCGGCCTCTGCCATCACCTCCGCCAGCGCGAGGGCGGTCAGCGGCGTCTTGGCGGCGGGCTTGAGGACGATGGTGTTGCCGGCGGCGATGGCCGGCCCCAGCTTGTGCAGGGGCAGGTTCAGCGGGAAGTTGAACGGCGTTATCGCGGCGATGGGCCCCAGCGGGTAGCGCCGCAGCAGCCCGATGCGGTCCCGCGAGTGCTCCCGCAGGTCCAGCGGCATGATCTCGCCGCCGATGCGCTTCGCCTCCTCCGCGGCGACCTCCAGGTTGTGCAGCGCCCGGTCCGTCTCCGCGGCGGCGTCCTTCCAGGGCTTGCCCGCCTCCAGGACGATCGTGCGAACGAACTCCTCCTGCCGCGCGGCCAGCCCGTCGCGCATACGGGTGAGAATCCGCGCCCGCTCCTCGGAGGAGAGCCGGCGCGTCTCCTCGAAGCCGCTGACCGCCCGCCGGACCGCCTCCTCGACCTGCTCCCCGGTCGGGACGAACGTGACGCCGGCGACCTCGCCGTCGTAGGGGCTGCGCACCTCCAGCGCCCGGTCGGAGCGCTGCCACTCCCCGGCGAGCAGGAACGGGTGCTCTCGCGCCATGCCCCTAGCGGCTGCCGTCCACGGCGGCGACCGCCGACTCCAGGATGGCGAGCCCTTCGTCCAGCTGATCGTCCGTTATCACCAGCGGCATGAGCGTGCGCAAGACGTTGGCGTCTGCCCCCGCCTTCAGCACTATCAGCCCGCTCTCGTAGCAGGCGCGGATGATCCGCGCCGTCTCTTCGCCGGCCGGCTCCTTCGTCGCGCGGTCCTTGACCAGCTCCATCGCGAGCATGGCGCCGAGGCCGCGCACGTCGCCGATGAGCGCGTGGCGCTCCTGCATGGTGCGGAAGCGGGCGAGGACGCGCGCGCCCAGCGCCTCCGCCCGCGCTGCGAGCCCTTGCTCCTCGATAGCCTCTATGGCGGCGAGGGCCGCGCGGCAGGCCAGCGGGTTGCCGCCGTAGGTCCCGCCCAGGCTCCCGGCCGGCGGCGCGTCCATCACCTCCGCCCGGCCGGTGAGGGCGCTCAGCGGCGTGCCCCCGGAAAGCGACTTCGCCAGGGCCATCATGTCCGGCTCCACGCCGGAGTGCTCGATGGCGAACATCCGCCCCGTGCGGGCGAACCCGGTCTGCACCTCGTCGGCGATGAACAGGATGCCGTGCTCGTCGCAGATGCGCTTGAGCCCGCGGAAGTAGTCCGGCGGCGGGACGACGAACCCGCCCTCGCCGAGGACGGGCTCGACGACGACCGCCGCCACGCTCTCCGGCGCGACGTGGGCACGGAACAGCTCGTGCAGGTACTCCGGCGAGTGGCGCTCGCAGGGCGCTTCCAGGCAATCGGCGCAGCGGTAGGCGTAGGGGACGGGGAGGCGGTACACCTCCGGCATGAAAGGACCGAAGCCGTCCTTGTACGGCCGCACCTGGCCGGTCAGGCTCAGCGCCAGCATCGTCCGGCCGTGGAAGCCGCGCTCGAAGGTGATGACGGCCGGCCGCCCGGTGTAGGCGCGGGCGATCTTGACCGCGTTCTCGATGGCCTCCGAGCCGCTGTTGAACAGGATGGTCTTCTTGGCGAAGTCACCCGGAGTGATCTCGTTCAGCTTGCGCGCCAGCTGCACGTAGGGCTCGTACAGCGTGACCATGAAGCAGAGGTGCATGTAGGCGTCCGCCTGCTCCTTGACCGCCGCCACGACGCCGTGGGCGCGGTGGCCGGCGTTCTGGGCGCCGATCCCGCCCGCGAAGTCGATGAACGTGTTGCCGTCGACGTCGGTTAGGAGCGCGCCCTCGGCGCGGGCAACGGCGATCGGCGTGACGTGCGCCAACCCCTTCGGCGTGTGCTCCTCGGCCTGCCGCATTAGCTCGCGGCTGCGCGGCCCCGGCACTTCGGTCTTGAGTACGACTGACGGCATCGCTCGCCCTCCGCTCGCTGTTAGCGCACGATCCGGGCCATGACGTGCTTCACGATGGTGTAGTCCTCCAGGGCGTACATCGACATGTCCTTGCCGTAGCCGGACTGCTTGAAGCCGCCGTGCGGCATCTCGCTGACGATGGGCAGGTGGTCGTTGATCCAGACCGTGCCGAAGCGCAGCCGGCGGGCGGCGTGGAGGGCGCGGTTCACGTTCGTCGTCCAGACGGAGGCGGACAGCCCGTAGTCCACGTCGTTCGCCCAGCGGACCGCCTCGTCGTCGTCCGAGAAGCGGGTGACGGTGACCACGGGGCCGAACACCTCCCGCTGGACGATCTCGTCGTCCTGTTGGGCGTCGGCGATGACCGTGGGCCTGAAGAAGAAGCCGCGGCCGTCGCCGTTGCGGCCGCCGGTGAGCACGCGGACGTGGCCGCTCGCCACCGCCCGCTCGACGAAGCCGGAGACGCGCTCCCGCTGCTCGGCGGAGACCAGCGGCCCCATCTCCGTCGCCTCGTCGCTGACGTCGCCGACCTTCAGTGACTCCACCGCCGGTACGAGGCTGGCCAGCAGGTTGTCGTAGATGCTGTCGCGGGCGTAGAGGCGGCAGGCGGCGGTGCAGTCCTGGCCGCTGTTCATGTAGCCGGCCACCTTCACGCCCTCGACCACGAGGTCGAGGTCCGCGTCGTCGAAGATGATGACCGGCGCCTTGCCGCCCAGCTCCAGGTGCACGCGCTTGAGGGTGGCGGCGGCGGCGCGGGCGACCTCCTTGCCGGTGGCAACGTCGCCGGTGAGCGAGACCATGTTCACCTTCGGATGGCGCACCAGCCCCGCGCCCACCGGCTCGCCGTCGCCCGTGATGACGTTGAAGACGCCGGGCGGGAACAGATCGGCCGCCAGCTCGGCGAGGCGGATAGACGTCAGGGGAGTCTGCTCCGAGGGCTTGAGGACGACGGTGTTGCCGGCGGCCAGGGCCGGCCCGATTTTCCAGATCGCCATCATCAGCGGGTAGTTCCAGGGGGCGATCGAGCCGACGACGCCCACCGGCTCGCGGCGGGTCATGCTCGTGTAGTCGCGCATGTACTCGCCGGCGGCCTTGCCCTCCAGGCAGCGGGCCGCGCCGGCGAAGAAGCGCAGGTTATCGACGAGGAACGGTACCTCCGCCAGGGCCACCGTTATCGGCTTGCCGACGTTCCGCGCCTCCAGCGCCGCCAGCTCATCCGTGTGCTCCTCCAGCCGGTCCGCCAGCTTGAGGAGCGCACCGCTGCGCTCCCCCGGCGGTGTGTCGGCCCAGCCCTCGAAGGCCGCCGCCGCCGCTTCCACGGCGCGGTCGACGTCCTTCTCCGACCCCCTGGGCACCTCCGCGACCGTCTCTTCGGTCGCCGGGTTGATGATCGGCTGGGTCGCGCCGTCCACGGCGTCCACCCACTTGCCGCCCACGAAGTTCTTGTGCTTGTCCATGGCCACCTCCCTGCCGGCGTACGATGAACGGACGAGCGGAAGCTCTCGCCTCGGTCCTGGGCGTCACACATTCTATCAGCGGGCGCGCCGCGTTGACACCCCGATGACCTTCCCCCTATTCTAGCGGCACCGCCTGAGGGCCGACAGCAGATGACACGCAAGGCCAGCGCAATCGTCCAGGAAGGGCCGCGCCGCCTGAGCCGGCAGGAGTTCCCCCTGCCCGAGGTCGGGCCGGAGGACGCTCTCCTACGCCTCGAGGCCTGCGGCATCTGCGGCAGCGACTACGAGCAGTACGCGGGCGCGCTGCCCGCCCCCTTCCCCGTCATCCCCGGCCACGAGCCCGTCGGCGTCATCGAGGAGATCGGCGAGGTGGCGGCGCGCCGCTGGGGCGTCGCCCGCGGCGACCGCGTCGCCGTGGAGGCGCTGCTCCCCTGCGGGCACTGCCGGGAGTGCGTCCAGGGACGCTTCCGATTCTGCCGGGGGCGCGGCGTCATGCCCGCCTACGGCTACATCTCCACCCGGACGCCGCCCTCGCTGTGGGGCGGCTACGCTCAGTACATGTACCTGGACCCGCACTCGCTGGTCCACCGCGTTTCGCCGGACGTCCCGCCGGAGCTGGCGGTGCTGTTCAACCCGCTGGGCGCGGGCTTCCGCTGGGCGGTGGACCTGCCCGGCACGAAGGTCGGCGACACGGTGGTGATCCTGGGGCCCGGGCAGCGAGGGCTGGCCAGCGTCATCGCCTGCCGCGAGGCGGGGGCGGGGTGCGTCATCGTGACCGGGTTGGCCAGGGACGAGGCGAAGCTGGCGCTGGCGAGCCGCTTTGGCGCCCATTACACGATAAACGTGGGGACAGAGGACGCCGGCGCCCGCGTGCGTGAGATCACGGACGGCGCGATGGCCGACGTCGTCGTGGACGTGACGTCGTACGCGGTGGAGGCGGTGACGCAGGCGTTCGACCTGGCGCGGCGCGGCGGCACAGTGGTGCTGGCGGGCACGAAGGGTCCGAAGCCCGTGCCGGACTTCTTGAGCGATAAGCTTGTCCTCAAGGAGCTGAGGGTGCTGGGCGCCCTCGGCGTGGACTATCCCGCCTACGAGGCCGCGATTCGCCTGATCGAGTCGGGCCGCTACCCGCTGGCCGAGATGCACACCCATACGCTGCCCCTGGACGAGGCGGAGCGCGGCCTGAGCCTCCTGGCCGGCGAGGTCCCCGGCGAGGAGGCGGTGCACATCGCCCTGGTACCATGAGACGCGAGAAGGAGTACGACGCATGCCTGACCGCACGCCGGAAGAGAACTACGAGCGCATCGGCAAGGTGATCGCGCTGACGCCGTTCATGAAGCACCTGGGGATGGAGTTCCTGGAGGGCGGCGAGGGCTACGCGAAGCTCCGCCTGCGTTTCCAGAAGGAGAACTCGACCGCTGGCGACGCCCTCCACGGTGGCGCCATCGCCTCCCTGATCGACACCACCGGCGCGATGGCCGCCTGGACGACGGCGGAGATCCTCTCGCCGCGCTACTTCGGCTCCACGGTGGGCGTCAACGTGAACTACCTCTCGGCCGTCATAGGAGAGGACGCCTTCGCGGAAGGTCGCGTCCTCAAGCGGGGCAAGGAGATCATCTACTGCGACGTGCGCGTATCAAACGCGGCCGGCAGGCTGCTGGCCCAGGGCACGGTGGTCTACCGCATAGTGGAGCGCGGCGAGGACGCCGGCCAGCAATCGTGACGACACGCCTGTACCCAGAAATCGAGCCGTACGAGCACGGCATGCTGGAGGGCGACGGCAACCTCATGTACTGGGAGACATGCGGCAACCCCCGCGGCAAGCCGGCGGTCGTCCTGCACGGCGGCCCCGGCTCGGGGTGCACGGAGTGGCACCGCCGGCTGTTCGATCCCACCGCCTATCGCGTCGTGCTGTTCGATCAGCGGGGCTGCGGGCGGAGCACGCCGCACGCAAGCGCATGCGATACGGACCTGGCGGGCAACACCACCTGGAGCCTGATCGCGGACTTGGAGCTCCTGCGCCGGCGCCTGGGCGTCGACCGGTGGCTGGTGGTCGGCGGATCGTGGGGCAGCACGCTGGCGCTCGCCTACGCCGAAAAGCGCCCGGACCGGGTCACCGCGATGATCCTGTTCGGTGTCACGACCGGCCGACGCGAGGAGTTTGACTGGCTGTTCCGCGGCGGTGTGGCCGCCTTCTTCCCCGAACAGTGGGAGCGTCTCCGCGCCGCCCTGCCGGTCGCCGAACGAGACGGCGATATCGTCGATGCATACCACCGCCTGCTGAACGATCCCGACCCCGCGGTCCGCCAGCGAGCCGCATTCGAGTGGTGTATGTGGGAATCCGCGACACCCGCCTGGCCGCCGGCGGCTGGACTGGCCGAGAGATTCAGCGATCCGACGTATGCGCTGGCGTTTGCGCGCCTCGTGACCCATTACGTCCGGCACAATGCCTGGCTGGAGGACGGGCGCTTGCTCCGCGACGCTGATTCGCTGGCAGCTATCCCCGGGATCCTGGTGAACGGACGGTTCGACTTTCAAGCACCGATCGCAAACGCGTGGGAGCTCAGCCGCGCGTGGCCAGGCGCCGAGCTCGTAGTCGTTGACGACGCCGGCCACGCCGCCGGCAATCCGGGCATCACCCAGGAGCTGGTCCGTGCCACCGACCGGTTCGCCGCGCTCCGGTAGGGCCTACGAAGCGTCGGGTCAGGCCGGCAGCAGGTAGCGGAAGCCCGCCAGGGCCAGCACGTCGTTCGCCCCGTCCTCTATCATTGAGGCGCGTGCGTCGCGCAGCAGCATCTCGACGGTGATCCCCTTGGCCAGCCCGATGCCGCCGAAGATCTGCACCGCGTCGGAGGCGAGCTCGAAGGCGGTCTGGGTGCAGAACACCTTCGCCGCTATCGAGTAGTGGGTCGTCGGCTGGCCGCTGGTCAGGCGGCTGTTGGCCAGGCGGGAGAGGGAACGCGCCGCCTGGAGCTTCGTGAACATGTCGAAAAGCTTGCGCTGTACCAGCTGGTGCTCCGTGATCGCCACGCCGCCCTGGACGCGGTCGCGGGCGTAGGAGAGCGCCTCCTCGAAGGCGGCGCGGGCCACGCCGCAGAAGGTGGCGCTCATCCCCGCGTTGGCCTGCGCCAGCAGCAGGTCGGTGGCCGGCCCACCGAAGCTGCCCGGCCCCGTTAGCATGTAGTGCCGCGGTATGCGGACGTTGTCGAAGAAGATCTCGCCCTGGTTGAGGGCCCGCTGCCCCAGCTTGTTGAGCGGCTTGCCGCGGCTCACGCCGGGCACGTCCAGGGGGACGACGGCGACCCCCGTGCCGGCCATCCCCTGCGAAGGCTCGACGCAGAAGAACCCTAGGGTGTGGGTGGCGATCGTGCCGTTGGAGACCCAGGCGGACTTCTGGCCGCTGATCACCCACTCGTCTCCGTCAAGACGCGCCATGCACTCGAAGTGGATGTCCGGCTGGGAGTGCTCGCCGGAGTAGAGGATGGCGTCGGAGCCGTGGTGGGGCTCGGTGGCGCACCAGCAGCCGATGTAGCGGCCCTCCTTGTCCTCGACGAAGGGCGTCACCAGTTCGCGCATGAGGTCCGGGTTGCCGGTCATCGCCGCGAACCGGAACGGCATAGAGGTCACGCCCAGGCTTATGGAGAGGGCGGAGCTGCCCCAGCCGAACTCTTCGCCGACCACCCAGGCGTCGATCGGGTCGAGCCCGGCGCCGCCAAGCTCCGGCGGTAAGCCCCGCAGGTGGTAGCCGGCCTGGTACGCCTCGCGGAAGACGTCCCAGAGACGGGAGCCGGGCGCGATGACGTCCTCCGGCGAGAGGACGTCCAGCTCCAGGCCGGCGGGCCGCAGCACCTCCGCCGCGAAGCGGTGCGTCTGGTCGCGCAGGGGCTTCTGCTCCGGCGGCAGGTCGTTGTTGAAGTCGATGGGGCTCATGGGCGCACCTCCGCTGGCCGTTCGACGCAGCGATTGTAGTCCAGAGCTGGTGAGAAGAACAGTCGGGCAGGCTACGGAAGCGGCCGTGGGGCTTTGCCCGACCGGTCAGTTGGCGGGCAGGGCGGTCTCGCCCATCAGGTAGCGGTCGATGCCGCGGGCGGCCTCGCGGCCCTCGGCGATCGCCCAGACGATGAGCGATTGGCCGCGGGCCATGTCGCCGGCGGTGAACACGCCGGAGACGGTCGTCATCTTGTTCTCGTCGGCCTTGACGTTGCCGCGCTCCGTGAACTCCACTCCCAGCTGCTCCAGCATGCCGCCCTTCTCCGGGCCCAGGAAGCCCATCGCCAGGAGCAGCAGGTCCACCTCCTCCTCGAACTCCGTCCCCGCCACCTCCCGCATCGACTGGCGGCCGTTCTCGCTGATGAACTCCACACGGACGGCGTGCAGCTTCTTGAGGACGCCGTTCTCGCCGGACAGCCTCTTGGTGAGGATTGAGTAGTCGCGGACGCCCCCCTCCTCATGGGCGGAGGAGACGCGGTAGATGTTGGGCCAGAGGGGCCAGGGGTTGTTCTCCGGCCGCTCGTCGGGCGGGCGCGGCAGGAGCTCGTACTGGAGCACCTCGCGGGCGCCCTGGCGGTGCACCGTGCCCAGGCAGTCGGCGCCGGTGTCGCCGCCGCCCAGGATGATGACTCGCTTGTCCCTGGCGGAGACGAACGCCTGGTCGGGGATCTCGTCCCCCTCGTTGCGGCGGTTCTGCAGGGGCAGGTAGTCCATCGCGAAGCAGACGCCCTCGAGGTCGCGGCCGGGGACGTCGAGGTCGCGGGGCTGGGTGGCGCCGCCGGCCAGGCAGACGGCGTCGAACTGCGCCGTCAGCTCGCGGGCGTCGATCTCGGCGCCGACGTTGACGCCGGGGCGGAAGACGACGCCTTCGGCCTCCATCTGGCCCAAACGGCGATCGAGGTACTTCTTCTCCATCTTGAACTCGGGAATGCCGTAGCGGAGGAGGCCGCCGATGCGGTCCGCGCGCTCGAAGACGGTGACGGCGTGGCCGGCGCGGGCGAGCTGCTGGGCGCAGGCGAGGCCGGCCGGCCCGGAGCCGATGACGGCGACGCTCTTGCCGGTGAGGGTTTGCGCGGGCTCCGGCTTCACCCAGCCCTCCTCCCAGGCGCGCTCGATGATGGAGAGCTCGACCTGCTTGATGATCACAGGGTCGTCGTTGATGCCGAGGACGCAGGCCGCCTCGCAGGGCGCCGGGCAGAGCCGGCCGGTGAAGTCCGGGAAGTTGTTCGTGGCGTGCAGCCGCTCGATAGCCTCCCGCCAGTTGTCGCGGTACACGAGGTCGTTCCAGTCGGGGATGATGTTGTTGAGGGGGCAGCCCTGGTGGCAGAAGGGGATGCCGCAGTCCATGCAGCGGGCTGCCTGGCGCTTGAGCTCCTCCTGGGGGAACTCATCGTAGACCTCCAGCCAGTCGTGGACGCGTTCCTGTACCGGCCGGCGCGTGGGCGTCTGCCGGCGGAACTCCATGAAGCCGCTGGGTCTAGCCACCGGCGACCCCCACCGTGTCACCGGCTTCGCGGGCGCGGCGTTGCTCTTCCAGGACGCGGCGGTAGTCCAGCGGCATGACCTTGGCGAACTTCCCGGCGGCCTCGGGCCAGCCGCGGAGAAGCTCCGCGGCCACGGCGCTGCCGGTGTACTCGACCTGCCGCTCCATCAGCCCGCGCACCAGGTCCAGGTCCTCGGGCTCCTCCAGCGGCTCCAGCGAGATCATCTGCATGTTGCAGCGCGTCGGGAAGTCGCCGTCGCGGTCGTAGACGTAGGCGATGCCGCCGCTCATGCCGGCGCCGAAGTTCCGGCCCGTCGGACCGATGATGACCACGCGGCCGCCGGTCATGTACTCGCAGCAGTGGTCGCCGCTGCCCTCGATGACGGCGACGGCGCCGCTGTTTCGCACCGCGAAGCGCTCACCCGCCACGCCGCGCGCGAACAGGCTGCCGCTGGTGGCGCCGTAGAGCGCGACGTTGCCGATGAGGATGTTCTCCTCCGGCACGAAGGTCGAGCCCCGCGGCGGGTAGACGATGATCTTGCCGCCGGAGAGCCCCTTGGCGATGTAGTCGTTGGAGTCACCCTCCAGCCAGAGGGTCACGCCGGACGGCAGGAAGGCTCCGAAGCTCTGGCCGGCGGAGCCGCCGAAGCGGATCGTGATCGTGTCGTCGGGCAGGCCGTTGAAGCCGTGGCGGCGCGTAAGCTCGCTGCCCAGGATCGTGCCGACGGTGCGGTTCACGTTGCGGATCGGCAGCTCGAAGTCCACACGCTCGCCGCGCTCCAGGGCGGGCGCGGCCAGCTTCAGCAACTCCTGGTCCAGCGCCTTGTCCAGCCCGTGGTCCTGCGTCGTGACGCAGTGAGTCGCCACCTCCGGCCCGACCTCCGGACGGTAGAAGATCGCCGAGAGGTCCAGCCCCTGCGCCTTCCAGTGCTCGATAGCCCGGCGCATGTCCAGCAGGTCGCTGCGGCCGATCATCTCCTCGAACTTGCGGAAGCCCATCTGCGCCATGTACTCGCGCACTTCCTGGGCGATGAAGGTGAAGAAGCTGACGACGTCCTCCGGCTTGCCCGTGAACTTCTCGCGCAGCTTGGGGTTCTGGGTGGCGATGCCGACCGGGCAGGTGTCCAGGTGGCAGACGCGCATCATGACGCAGCCCATGACGACCAGGGGCGCGGTGGCGAAGCCGAACTCCTCGGCGCCGAGGAGGGCGGCGACGACAACGTCGCGGCCGGTCTTCAGCTGGCCGTCGGTCTGGACGACGATGCGGTCGCGCAGGTTGTTGATGACCAGCGTCTGCTGGGTCTCGGCCAGGCCGAGCTCCCAGGGGATGCCGGCGTGCTTGATCGAGGTGAGGGGGCTGGCGCCGGTGCCGCCGTCGTGGCCGCTGATGAGGACGACGTCCGACTTCGCCTTGGCGACGCCGGCGGCGACGGTGCCCACGCCAACCTCCGCCACCAGCTTGACGCTGATGCGGGCGCGCGAGTTGGAGTTCTTGAGGTCGTGGATGAGCTGCGCCAGGTCCTCGATCGAGTAGATGTCGTGGTGAGGGGGTGGGCTGATCAGTCCGACGCCGGGCGTGGAGTAGCGGACGGCGGCGATCCAGGGGTAGACCTTGGCCCCGGGCAACTGGCCGCCCTCGCCGGGCTTGGCGCCCTGCGCCATCTTGATCTGCAGCTCGTCCGCGTTGACGAGGTACTCGCTGGTGACGCCGAAGCGGCCGGAGGCCACCTGCTTGATGGCGCTGCGGCGCGAATCGCCGTTCGGGTCGGGCGTGTAGCGGCGGCGGTCTTCGCCGCCCTCGCCGGTGTTGCTCTTGCCGCCGATCCGGTTC
>Ga0209342_10007617_pt1 | contig 10903 bp, 6 predicted proteins | sample RifCSP16_2_FD_184023 | JGI IMG/M metagenome (GOLD analysis project Ga0209342, IMG submission 184023) | Soil microbial communities from Rifle, Colorado - Rifle CSP2_sed 16_2 (SPAdes) (version 2) | ecosystem: Environmental > Terrestrial > Deep subsurface > Rock core/Sediment | place: Rifle... | reverse complement strand
TCGTCGTGTGCGACGGACGCTACGTGTACGCGAATCCCGCGGCCCTGCGCCTCTTCGGCGCCAAGTGCCCCGAGGAGCTGCTCGGCCGGGACCCGGTCTCGCTCATCCACCCCGACGACCGCGAGACCGCCGCCGAGCGGATGCGGCGGGCGCACGATGACCGCGCGACCGTGCCGCTGCGCGAGTTCCGGGTGCTGCGGCTCGACGGCACACCCGTTGCCATCGAGGGCGGGCCGCAGCCGTTCAACTACCAGGGTCGGCCGGCGGCGCACGTGGTGTTGCGAGACATCACGGAGCGCGACCGGGCGGCCGCCGAGATCCGCGAGAACCAGGAGCGCTACCGGCGCCTGGTCGAGCTGTCGCCCGACGCCATCTTCATCCTCGAGCGCGGCCGGGTGGCGATGATCAACGAGGCGGGCCTGCGGCTCTTCGGCGCCCGGACCGAGGCGGACATGATCGGCCGCGGCGTGTTCGAGCTCGTGCACGACGACGACCACCCGCTCGTGAACGAGCGCCTCGCGCGCCTCGAGCGCGGTCAGCCCGTGCCGCCGATCGAGCAGCGCTACCGCCGCCTCGACGGGACCGTGATGGCGGTCGAGGTCGCGGCGGCGCCGGTGAGCTGGCGCGGCGAGCAGGTGATCCAGGTCGTCGCGCGCGACATCGGCGACCGCAAGGAGGTCGAGACGCAACTGCGCCGTCTTGGCCAGATGTATGCGGCGCTGAGCGCCACCAACGAGGCAATCCTGCGCGCGACGTCGCCGGAGGCACTCTACCAGGGCGTCTGCGAGATCGCGATCGAGCACGGCGGATTGCGGGTCGCAGCGCTGCGCCTGCTCAACGCCGACGGCAGCGAGCTCGTTCCGGTTGCAGTCAGCGGCAGCACCGCGGAGAGCCTGGCGAACCTCGCCGTGCCGGTCGCCGCGGACGCACCCGGGGGCAAGACGGCGGCGGCCGTCGCCGTCCGCACCGGCACGACGCAGGTGGTGAACGACATCACGCGCCGGGCGCCGGGCGCCGCCTGGCGCAGGGGGGCGCTCCAGGCCGGGGCCGCATCGACCGCGAGCATCCCGGTGCGCCGCGGCGGCCGGATCGCCGGCCTCCTGAGCCTCTTCGCCGGAGAGGTCGGGTTCTTCGACGACGAGCTGGTGCGGCTCGCGGAACGCATGGCCGAGAACGTCTCGTTCGCGCTCGACAACTTCGACCGCGCGGCCGAGCGCGAGCGGGCCGAGCAGCGGCTCCGCGAAAGCGAGGCGCGCTTCCGCAGCCTGACCGGCCTCTCCTCGGATTGGTACTGGGAGCAGGACGAGGCGTTCCGGTTCACCTTCATCTCGGCGCAACAGGCAGGGCGCACCGGGCCGATGCCCCCGGTGCACATCGGCAAGACGCGGTGGGAGCTGCCGGCGCTCAACCTGACCGACGAGGACTGGGCGCGGCACCGGGCCCAGCTCGCGCGCCACGAGCCGTTTCACGATCTCGAGATCCGCCGGCCGGATCGCGACGGACGTCCGCACTGGGCGTCGGTGAGCGGCGAACCGGTCTTCGACGCCGCGGGCCGCTTTGCGGGTTACCGCGGCGTCGGCCGCAACATCACCGAACGCAAGCTCGCCGAAGCGCGCGTCGCGCGGCTCGGCAAGCTGTACGCCGCGCTCAGCGCGACCAACGAGGCGATTTCCCGCGCGGCGAGCCCGGGCGAGCTGCATGCGCGGGTTTGCGAGGTCGCCGTCGCCGAGGGCGGTTTCGCCGCCGCGGCAGTCGTACGCGTCGATGCCGACACGGCCCAGGTCGCGCGCGTTGCGGCGAGCGGCCCCGCGGCGGAGCTCGTGCGCGAGATCCGGCTGTCGATCGACGAGTCGGTGCCGGAAGGCCGCGGCACCATCGGCGAAGCATTCCGCAGCCGCGCGCCCGTGGTCGCCAACGACTATCCCGCCGACCCCCGGCTTGCGCCTTGGCACGCCGCAGCGGCGCGCTACGGGATCGGCTCTTCCGCCGCGATCCCGCTCGTGCGCAGCGATCGGGCGGTCGGGGCGCTCGTGTTCCTTTCGGTCGAGAAGGGCGCATTCGACGACGAGCTGGTCACCCTGCTCGTGCGGATGGCGGACAACCTCGGCTTTGCGCTCGACAACTTCGATCGCGAAGCCGAGCGCAAGCGCGCCCTGGAGGCGCTGAGGAGGTTCCGCCTCGCGCTCGACATCTCCGACGACTCCATGGTCCTCGTCGACGCGCAGACGCTCGCGATCGTGGACCTCAGCGATGGCGCCCGCCGGAAGCTCGGCTTTGGGCGGGAGGAGCTCCTCGGCCTCAGCGTCCTCGCGATCCTCGAGGGCGTGGACGAGGCCGGGCTCCGCGCCGCCTACGCCGGGCTGCGCGCATCGCCCGACCGCTCCGAGTTCGTCCGGCTGACCTATCGGTGCAAGGACGGCTCCCGCCTCCCGGTCGAGACCGCGCGGCGGTGCGTCGAGTCCGACGGCAAGCACCTGATCGTCGCCGTCGCCCGGGACATCTCCGAGCGGCTGCGGGCCGAGGAGGAGCTGCGCCGCTCGAAGGAGCGCTTCGAGATCGTGGCGCGGGCGACCAACGATCTGGTGTGGGACCTGAACCTGACGACCGGCGAGGTGTGGCGCAACGAGAACCACGCGCTGGTCTACGGCCGCGCCGCGGCGCTGCGCGAGCACCCGTTCAACGACTGGGCCGAGCGGATTCATCCGGAAGACCGCGAACGGGTGCTCGCGCAGCGAAGCGCCGCGCTCGCGGGTCAGGCGACGAACATGCAATACGAGTACCGCGCGCGGAAAGCGGACGGGACCTACGCCCACATGCTCGATCGCGCCCACATCGTGCGCGACGGCGACGGCCGCGCGGTGCGCCTGATCGGTGCCGGCATGGACTTCACCGACCGGAAGGCCGCCGAGGGGCAGCTCGCGCTCCACGCCGAGCGCCAGGAGTGGATCGCGCGCTTCGGCCAGCAGGCGCTCGAGTCGACCGACCTCGCCGCGCTGTTCGCGCACGCCGTGCAGGCGGCGCGCATGACCCGTGCCGGTGCCGCCTCGGTCTTCGAGTTCGATCCTCAAGGCGGGCACGCCCAGCGCGCGGCCTGGCATCTCGAGGGCGATGCGGGAGCGGGCGACGCGCTCGTGGCCTGCGACCACGCCGTGGCGCACGCGGCGAGGCAGCAGCTCGAGCCGACGGTCCTCGCCGATCGGCCCGCGACCGAAGGCCTGGCGACCGCCGGCGGCTGGTCAAAAGCGACGCGCAGCTCGATCGCGGCGCGGATCCGGGGCGAACACGGGCCGTTCGGCCTGTTGATGGTGCTCGCCCGGGGCGAGAGCCGGTTCACCGACGACGAGGTCAAGTTCATCCAGACGGTCGGGAACATCCTCTCCACCGCGGTCCAGCGCCGACAGGCGGAGACCCGGCTCGCGCAGCTCGCCCAGTACGACGGCGTGACCGGGCTCCCGAACCGCAATCTCCTGCGGGACCGCCTCGCCCAGGCGATCAGCCAGGCCGAGCGGCGCAGCTGGCAGGTCGCGGCGCTCTTCATCGACCTCGACCGGTTCAAGCTCGTGAACGACACGCTGGGTCACCAGTGCGGCGACCGCCTCCTCGCGGAGGTGGGCATGCGACTGCGCTCGACCGTTCGGGGGAGCGACACCGTGGCCCGGTTCAGCGGCGACGAGTTCGTCGTCGTCCTCCCCGACCTCGTCCGCGCCGACGACGCCGCGATCGTGGCGCAGAAGCTGATCGCTGCGCTCGCCGCGCCGTTCCAGCTGAACGGGCGCGAGGCGTTCGTGGGCGCGAGCATCGGGATCGCGTTCTACCCCGCCGATTGCTCGGACGCCGAGTCGCTGCTGAAGGCGGCCGACGCGGCCATGTACCGCGCCAAGGACTCCGGCCGCGGGGGCTACTGCTTCTACACCACCGAGATGAACCGCCGCTCGGACGCGCGGCTCGTGCTCGAAGCGGATCTCCGCCGCGCCGTCGAGCGCGAGGAGTTCGTCCTCGTCTATCAGCCGAAGGTGGAGCTCGCCACGGGGCGGGTGTGCGGAGCGGAGGCGCTGCTGCGCTGGCGCCACCCGGAGCGCGGCATGGTCTCGCCCACCGATTTCATCCCCGTGCTCGAGGACACCGGCCTCATCGTGCCGGTCGGCGAATGGGTGGTGCGCGCGGCGTGCCGCCAGCTCCGCGCCTGGCAGGACGCTCGCTTGAAGCCGGTGCCGGTGGCGGTCAACGTCTCGGCGCGGCAGTTCCACACGCGCGACCTGGATCGCCGCATCATCGAGCTCGTCGAACGCGAGGGCGTGGATCCGCAGTTGCTCGAAGTCGAGCTCACCGAGAGCTATCTGGTGCAGGACCCGGAGCACGCGATCGGGTTGCTCCGGCGGTTGCGCGAGGCCGGCGTCGCGATCTCGATCGACGACTTCGGCACCGGCTATTCGAGCCTCGCCTACCTCACGCGCTTTCCGGTGTCGGCGCTCAAGGTGGACCGGCAGTTCGTGCGCGGCGCGACCGCAGCGGGGAGCGACGCCGCGATCGTGCGGGCGGTGATCGACATGGCCCATAACCTCGGGTTCGTCGTGGTCGCCGAAGGCGTCGAGACCGAGGCGCAGGTCGAGTTCCTGCGGCACCACCGCTGCGACCAGGCCCAGGGATTCCACTTCGCCCGGCCGATGCCCCCGGACGAGCTCGCGAAGCTGCTCCGAGCAGCAGCAGCCGACACCGTGATCTAGTCCCTCGCCGGCCGGCGGCGTCAGGTTTTCCCACCAGCTCCGCGGGCGCGACCATGCGGCGCTTGACCACGTCTCGACACGCCGCGACGCCCGTCCCTCGAAATTCCTGACTGCGTTCGTCAACCGGCGGGGCTTGAGGTCGTCGCGTCTCTCCCGGTGTCTTAGGGTTTTTCGAGCGTCCCGGTCAGGCACCGCCCGATTGAGCCGCCGGCCGGACGCGTTTAGACTGGTCGCATGAAAAGGGCACACCCGTCGAAAGGCGGGGTCGCAAAGCCTCCGGTCTATCGGCCCCTGTGCGGGGCCCGTTGATAGCGGGGTTGCCAGTGCAAACCGCGCGGAACGCGCGTCTTGCACACTCTTCGGGCGTGGCTTCGCGTCACACGCGTGAACGGCCTGCAGGCCAGCACGCAGCGCGCGATCGCCGCTCGACCCCGAAAGATGGGTGCGCCTCTTTGCAGACGGAATTTCACTTTGCAGGGAGCAGCGATCATGAGACGCACCGTATCGACCTTGGCGCTTGCCGGCCTCGCCGCCCTCTCGACCGTCTACGCAGCAGATCAGATGCCCGCTGTCGAGCGTGGCCGAGTCACCAGCCTTTACGCGCGGCACGCGCACAGCGATCACCTTCTCTTGCAGACCAGGCTCGCCGCTGGGGCGCAGGCAGACCGGGCCGAGGTACTCGTCACCATGCCGGGTGGGGCGCGCGCGGCGCAGATCGCACGAGTCCCGGCCGAGCTCGCGCTCGCTCCAGGTGATGAGGTGGAGATCCAGATCGATCCTGGCGCGGGTCTCGGCACGCGCGCGGACCTGGCGCAGTACAAGGTCACGCGCCTGCTCACCCCGCGAAGCCAGTCGGTGGCCGCGCCGGCGGCGCAACTCGCGGTCGTCACGGAGGATGGGCGTGTCTTCATCCGCGCCGTGGGCGGGGCCGCGTCCGCGACGATGATCGCAGCCGACGATTCACGCGTAGCGGGCCCCGTTCGCGCGGGTCCCGCCCCGGTCAACCACGCGCGGGCTTCAGCCCCGGCGGAGTGACATCTCACCGCGGCGGGCACGCTGGAGTTCCGCCTGCGACTGCAGGTCGAACCACCTGCAGTCGAGGCGCTCAGACGAGGACGGTCGGCGGCGTATCGGCGGACGCCTCCTCGATCGAGCCGATGCGATAGACCGCTTCCCCGGCGGAACCAAGCAGCGTCAGCGCGCGATCGGCAGCGGCTGGCGCGACGACAACCACCATGCCGATGCCGCAGTTGAAGACGCGGTGCATCTCGGCCTCGGCAACGTTGCCGTGCTCCTGCAGCCACTGGAAGAGCGGCGGCAGCGGCCACGCCGACTTCTCGAGCACCGCACGCACGCCATCGGGCAAGACGCGCGGCACGTTCTCCACTAACCCGCCGCCGGTGATGTGTGCGAGCCCCTTTACCCGGACTTCCTGCATCAGGCCGAGCACCGGCTTCACGTAGATCCGCGTCGGCGCCATGAGCGCGTCGGCGAGCGGGCGGCCGTGGAAGTCCGCCGCCAAGTCGGGCTTCGCCCGCTCGAGGATGCGTCGGATCAGTGAATAGCCGTTCGAGTGCGCGCCGCTCGATGCCAGGCCCAGGACCGCATCGCCCGCCGCGATGTCGCGGCCGTCGACGACGCCGTCCTTTTCCACCACGCCGACGCAGAACCCCGCGAGGTCGTATTCGCCCGCGGGATACATCCCGGGCATCTCGGCGGTCTCGCCGCCGATCAGCGCGCAGCCGGCGAGCTCGCAGCCGCGCGCGATGCCCTGGATCACCTCGGCGGCGACCGCGACGTCCAGCTTGCCGCACGCGAAGTAGTCGAGGAAGAACAGCGGCTCCGCCCCCTGCACGAGCACGTCGTTCGCGCTCATCGCGACGAGATCGATCCCGACCGTGTCGTGCCGGTGCAGCGCGAAAGCGAGCTTCAGCTTGGTGCCCACGCCGTCGGTGCCCGACACGAGCACCGGCACCTTGAAGCGCTTGGGCAGCTCCACGAGCGCGCCGAACCCGCCGATGCCCGCGAGCACCTCCGGGCGGAGCGTGCGCTTCGCGAACGGCTTGATGCGCTCGACGAGCGCGTCGCCCGCGTCGATGTCGACGCCGGCGTCGCGATACGAGAGGGGATCGGGCGGGCGGGCCAAGAGGCGCTCACTCGAAGGCCGACGGCGCTTGCCGCTACACTTCGCGTTTTGCGCGGCCCATTTTACCCGCAATGACGACCCAGCTCATCCTCGAGCTCACGCCGGTGCCCGCCCCGACGTTCGAGAGCTTCGTCCCGGGGCGCAACCGCGCCGCCATCGAGGCGCTGTCGGCACTCGCCGCCGGACGCACCTCCGAGCAGGTCGTGTATCTCTGGGGCGAGGCGGGCAGCGGCAAGAGCCACCTGCTCGCCGCCGCGTACACGGCGTCGCGGTTCTCGCGGCGCGCCGCGCTCCTCGTCGAGTACCTCGCCGACCTCGACGGCGGGGTCGACGAGACCGGGCTGGTCGCGATCGACGACGTGGACACGCTGCCGGAGGCGGCGCAGGTGAAGGTCTTCGACCTCTTCAATCGCGCTCGCGGCGCCGGCGGCGCGTTCGTCGCCGCGGGCACCTGCGCGCCGGCGCGCCTCCCGCTGCGCGAGGATCTGCGGACGCGCCTCCTGTCGGGGCTCGTGTTCCAGCTCCACGCGCTCTCCGATGACGAAAAGGCGGCGGCGCTCACCGCGCACGCGATCGAGCGCGGGATCAAGCTCCCGGAGGAGCTCGTCGGCTACCTGCTCCGCCGGCTGCCACGGGACCTGGGGACCCAGTTCGCGGTGCTCGAAGCGGTCGATCGGTACGCGCTGTCGCTCAAGCGGCCGGTCACGCTGGCGCTGGTGCGCGAGGCGCTGGCGGCGCTCGAGCTGCAGGGTTGACGCGGCCCGTGGAGCTCGCGCTCTTCGACCTCGACAACACGCTCCTCGCCGGCGACAGCGACTACGAGTGGGCGCAGTTCCTCATCGAGCGCGGGGTGCTCGACCGCGGCACCTACGAGACGCGCAACGACGAGTTCTTCCGCCAGTACCGGGCCGGCACGCTCGACATCTACGCGTTCCTCGATTTCCAGCTCGCGCCGCTCGCGCGCCATCCGCGCGCCGCGCTCGACGCCTGGCACGCCGAGTTCATGGCGGCGAAAGTGCGGCCGATGATCGGCGATCCCGCACGCGCGCTCGTCGAGCGGCACCGCAGCGCCGGCGCGCTGTGTGCGATCGTCACCGCCACGAACTCCTTCGTCACCGGCCCGATCGCGCGCGAGTTCGGGGTGGCGCACCTCATCGCGACCGAGCCCGAGGCGCTGGCGGGCCGCTTCACGGGGAAGGTCGCCGGCACGCCGTGCTTTCGCGACGGCAAGGTCGTGCGGCTGGAGCAGTGGCTGGCGGCGGTCGGGCGCCCGCTCGCGAGCTTCGCCGGGAGCTCGTTCTACAGCGACTCGCACAACGACCTGCCGCTGCTCGAGCGCGTGAGCCGGCCGGTCGCCGTCGACCCCGACGAGCGGCTCCGCCAGATCGCCGGGGAAAGGGCGTGGGAAGTCATTTCCCTGCGCTAGCGATGCGGGCCGCCCCGGGGCGGCGCGGGTCGGCGGCCACGCGGCGTTGCGGTATGATTCGGGCCGCTTCCGCCAGAGGCCCTACCCACGAAGTGCTGACCACCTCGAGGCCCGCCACGGCTGCCGGCTGGAGCCGGCGGCAGCGTAGCGTGTTGACGTCCGTTTCCCTCCCCACGATTTGATCAAGCGCTTCATCCGTCGCGTGCTGCGCATCGGTTCGGGCCACGAGCCCGAGCGGATCCCGGTCGCGGAGCACGGCGTCCGGCGCGAGTCCATCAGCCGCGGCGCGCGCAAGGTGTGCGAGCTCCTCGCGAGTCACGGGCACGAGGCGTTCGTGGTCGGCGGCGCGGTGCGCGACCTGATGCTCGGGCACGCGCCCAAGGACTTCGACGTCGCCACCGACGCGACGCCCGAGCAGGTGCACAAGCTCATGCGCCGCGCGCGCCTCATCGGCCGGCGCTTTCGCATCGTTCACGCGGTATTCCACGACGAGGTGGTCGAAGTCTCGACGTACCGCGCCCTGAACCCCGGCGACGTCGAGGGCGAAGCGCCGCGCGACCGGGTCGTCGACGAGCACGGGCGAGTGCTGCGCGACAACGTGTGGGGCAATCGCGAGCAGGACGCCGCGCGCCGCGACTTCAGCGTGAACGCGCTCTACTACGACCCGGCCACCGAGACGGTGATCGACTACCACCACGGCGTCCGCGACCTGAAGAAGCGGCGGCTGCGCATCATCGGCGATCCGCCGACCCGGTTCCGCGAGGACCCGATGCGGATGCTGCGTGCAGTGCGGTTCGCGGCCAAGCTCGACTTCCAGATCGACCCCAAGACCCGCGCGCCGATCCGCGAGATGGCCGGGCTGATGGAGAACGTGCCGCCGGCGCGGCTCTTCGACGAGATGCTGAAGCTGCTGCTCTCGGGCCACGCGAGCGCCTCCCTGCATCGCCTGCGCGGCGAGGGGCTGCACCACGGGGTGCTGCCGCTGCTCGACGTCATCGTCGAGCAGCCGCTCGGCGAGAAGTTCGTGAATCTCGCGCTCGCGCAGACCGACGCGCGCGTGCGCGAGGACAAGCCGGTGTCGCCGGCGTTCCTGTTCGCGGCGTTGCTGTGGCACGAGGTGCTCGCGGCATGGCGCCAGCGCGAAGGCCGGGGCGAGCAGCGGACCCAGGCGCTGTACGCCGCGATGGACGACGTGGTCGAGCGGCAGACCGACAAGCTCGCGATCCCGCGGCGGCTCACGGCGACGATGAAGGAGATCTGGTCGCTGCAGCCGCGCTTCGAGAGCCGCTCGGGGCGGCGCCCGTTCGCGCTCGCCGAGCACCCGCGGTTCCGTGCCGCCTACGACTTCCTCGTCCTCCGCGCCGAGAGCGGGGAGGCGCCGAAGGAGCTCCTCGCCTGGTGGCGGCGCTTCATGGACGCAAGCCCGGAGGAGCGGTCCGAGCTGCTGCTCCCGGCCGCCGCGGGCGAGAAGAAGCGCCGGCGCCGGCGGCGCGGGCGGAAGAAGGAGCCGGCGGGCGCGCCGCCGGTGCCCGCGACGCAGCCCTAGTGGCACGGGCTTTCGTCGGCGTCGGCGCGAACCTCGGCGATCCGGCCGCGCAGGTCCGCGCCGCGATCGCGGCGCTCGCCGCGCTCCCCGGCACCCGGCTCGTCGCCGCGTCCTCGCTCTACCGCACCGCACCGGTCGGGTACGCCGATCAGCCGGACTTCGTCAACGCCGCGGCGCTGCTCGAGACCGCGCTCGCGCCGCGCGCGCTGCTCGAGGCGCTGCAGGCGATCGAGGCCCGGTCGGGGCGTGCCCGCTCGTTCAAGGATGCGCCGCGCGTGCTGGATCTCGATCTGCTGCTCTACGGCGGCGAGGTCATCGACGAGCCGGACCTCGCCGTCCCGCATCCGCGGTTGCACGACCGCGCGTTCGCCCTCGCGCCGGTCGTCGAGATCGACCCCGCCGCCGTGATTCCGGGCCGCGGGCCGGCGCGGGACTGGCTGGCGCGCTGCACCGACCAGCGCGTCACGCGACTCCCCTCCTGACGCCGGGACGCGACCCACCGGCCCGATCGGGTATTCTTCTCGCGCCCTTCGCGTCCTTCCAGCGTCTTTGCGCTCGGTTTCCCCGCGTGCCGCTTTCGAGATACCGCTACATCGCCATCGACGGCCCGATCGGCACCGGCAAGACGAGCCTCGCGAAGCGGCTCGCCGAGCGCGCCGGCGGCGTCGAGCTGCTCGAGCAGCCGGACGCCAACCCGTTCCTGCCACGTTTCTATGTCGATCGCGCCCGCTTCGCGCTGCCGACGCAGCTCTTCTTCCTCTTCCAGCGCGTCGATCAGCTGCGCGCCGGCGCCCAGCCCGACCTCTTCGCCCGGCTGACGGTCGCCGACTTCCTGCTGGAGAAGGACCCGCTCTTCGCGGGGCTGACGCTCGCCGGGGAGGAGCTCGCGCTCTATCACCGGCTCTACGCGGCGCTCAGGCCCCAGGCGCCGCGGCCCGACCTGGTGATCTACCTCCACGCCGCGCCGGCGACGCTGCTCGAGCGCGTCCAGCGGCGGGCGGTGGCGTACGAGGATCCGATCGACGAGGCCTACCTCGCGGCGCTCGCCGAGGCTTACGGCC
>Ga0209342_10007616_pt1 | contig 10903 bp, 10 predicted proteins | sample RifCSP16_2_FD_184023 | JGI IMG/M metagenome (GOLD analysis project Ga0209342, IMG submission 184023) | Soil microbial communities from Rifle, Colorado - Rifle CSP2_sed 16_2 (SPAdes) (version 2) | ecosystem: Environmental > Terrestrial > Deep subsurface > Rock core/Sediment | place: Rifle... | reverse complement strand
AAATTGATGAAATGGTTCCGCAGGTATCTGGAATGAAATATCATAGTGTAATTACTGATCCTCCTGGTTCTCGTTTGAAATGGTTAACCGTTGGTGATCAACCGCTTGATCCAGCAAAAACTTATTCCGTTACGGTGAATGAATTTCTGTTATTCCCGCTTCAGCAATGGTTTGGTATTCAATTCACAGACGTATTTCTGTATCAGGATTTTACGGAATTTCAAGCACTATTAAATTATGTAATCAAGCAGCAGGTAATAACTCCTTCCTCTGAAGGACGAGTGACATTACCAGTTGAGTTGATTTCGTTTAACGCCAGTGTTACAGGCAATAAGGTAAATATTTTTTGGCAGACCGCAACGGAAACAAATAATAGAGGATTTGAAATTCAGAGAAAGACAAATAATTATTCCTGGCAGACCATCGGATTTGTCAACGGTAAAGGAACAACAACTCAAACACAATCTTATAGTTATTATGATAATTTAGAGGGATTAGTTTCAAGTGGAAAGATTTTTTATCGACTTAAAATGATTAACTACGATGGATCATTTGAGTATTCCACAGAAGTGATTGTTAACCTTGTACCTAATAAATTTGAATTAGCTCAAAACTTTCCTAACCCATTCAACCCAAGTACTGTAATCAGATGGCAGTCACCAGTCAGCGGTTGGCAAACATTAAAAATTTACGATGTACTTGGAAACGAGGTTGCAACTTTAGTAAATGAATATAAACCTGCAGGAAGTTATCATGTAGAATTCAACGCTGATCATCTTGCAAGCGGAATGTATTTGTACAAGCTTCAAGCTGGTAGTTTTTTTCAAACTAAGAAGATGAGTTTGTTGAAGTAAGAATATAGAAGTCACAAGACAGTAGGGGCGAGCCGCTGACTCGCCCAATAATAATTCAATTGGAGGTAATGATATGAAAAAAATTAGTTGGGTTAGTACAATATTTTATCCTGTGAGCTTTAGTTCTTTAGCTATTATAATTGCCGACTATCAGTTCTTAAAAGGATAATCCTGCTTAGGAGAAAGATCGTTTTAGAAGAATTTATAATTTGTATAGTGTCGTTGTTTATTTACATTTCATATACATTTTTTTGATAACTCAGCTAAGTTAATTTGTTATTATACCAACAGAATTGACAAATTATTTTTAACAAACTTAAAGGAGTGTTAAAATGAATACCTTTACAAAATTTGCTTTGGTCGTCTGCCTAATCTTTCAACTTTCTGTTATTACTTTCGGACAAGTTGATGATTCATTGCAAACGGGTATATTCAAGAAGGGAGATTGGGAGTTGAATTTTTCAGCGAGCATTGGTAATCTTACCACCACATCGAAATCATCAACGACAGGTGCTTATGGTTCCTATTCTAATGATAACTCAACATCTATCTTTTATTTGCAATTGGGAGTCATCCCGGCTTATTTCGTAACTGATGGGTTAGCAATAGAACCAGAAATAAATATTTTATTTCAAAACCAAGAAAATATTAATAGTAAACCTTCTTTTTCATTTTTAGTAAATTTATCTTATAATTTTAATATACCTAATAAAAATTTTGCTCCGTATATTAGAGCGGGTTATGGAATATCGAACTCATTGCAAGTACCCGCAGTTATAGGCGGATTGGCCAGAGTTTCAGATAAACTCGATATCAGCATATTAAATGCTGGTGTTGGATTTAAGGTTTCGATCTCAAATCATTTATTATTAAGGACTGAACTCAATTACCGGCGTTATAGCTACAAAATTGAAGACAGCTATTTTGACTATAAGTCTTCATATGATTACAAGCTGACTTCAGTTTCAGGAATATTTGGTTTTTCAGTGCTGCTTTAGCCCAGAATGAAAACGAGTAATGAAAAGGTGTGAAGTTGAAGCTATGAAAATAAATTTCAAACTATTTCTGATAGCAATCTTGTTGATTAGTGCGAACATGATAATTGCTCAAACAGATACAACTGCAATTTACAGAATTATTCTTAACGATGATTCTGAACTTCTTGGAAAAATTAAAAATGAAAATGACAGCTTGGTCTTCTTCACTACAAATGCTGGGTTAGAATTAAGCTTAGATAAAAAAATGATAAAGGAGCGAAAAGTTGTTAGAGGTGAATGGAAAGGGGACACTTTTCTGCGTGCTGATCCAAATAGAACACGACTCCTTTTTGCTCCAACAGGAAGAACATTATCTGCGGGAGAAGGATACTTCTCGGCTTATGAAATTTTCTTTCCGTTTTTAGCAATTGGAATTACTGATTTCATAACTTTATCTGGAGGTATGACTCTTTTTCCCGGAGCTGATCAGCAAATAATTTATATAGCGCCCAAAGTTAGAGCTGTTCATATAGATAATTTTGATTTGAGCGGTGGTGTTCTTTATGCTCATGTTGAAGATGAAAATTTTGGGATTCTATATGGAGTAACATCTTATGGTACTTCCCGTGCATCTTTAACTCTAGGTTTAGGATGGAGATTTGTGAATGGAGAGACTGCCGATAATCCAGCTTTGATGGTCGGTGGAGAAATTCAAGTTTCTAATAGTGTAAAATTTATTACTGAAAATTGGAAATTTCCCGATGCAGAAGATTTATTAGTTTCCTTTGCAATAAGATTTTTCGGAGAACATTTAGCTGCAGATTTTGGTCTTCTCACTACAACAGGAAAAGTAGAAATAGGTTTTCGTTTTATTCCGTGGATTGGATTTGCATATAATTTTTAATTATAAACAGAAGTTACGCACTTTGTGATTTCTTAGTGTCTTTGTGATTTGGTGGCAAAAGAAAAAGTAAGAAATTGAGCCACAAAAGCACTATCCGTCAATTGACGGACACAAAGTTTCACTAAGGAAATTTCATAAAATTCAATTCATGCGCAACATCAGTTAGGAATTGAATAGAGACACGAGTCTCCGACAATCTTGAATGGTTCAACTTCAAAATGCAGCTTATCTTTTTCTCTGGTTTGAATTGAGCGTTGAATAATTATTAGTCCGTCTTCAGTTAAGAAATTGTTTGCTAATAAATTCTCAACTACATCATAAATATCATCCTTAAAAAAAGGGGGATCGGCAAAAATTATATCATACTGTATATGCTCGTTTAGCCGGCTGAATTTTAATGCCTCCATCTTAAAGATTTTACATTGAGCTTCAACATCAAGCAACTGGATATTTTTCACTAAGTTTTTGTATATAACAAAATTCTTTTCAATAAATTGAACTTCATCTGCACCTCGACTCAAACATTCCAATCCAAGTGAACCTGAACCCGAATATAGATCGAGAACTTTTATTCCGTTAAAATCAATTTTGTTTGTGAGGATATCAAAAAGTGTAACCCGTACTCTATCCGTCATCGGACGAATAAACTTTGAGTTCGGTGCAATGATTGTTCTTCCTTTAAATTTTCCGAAAATTATTCTCATAATTAAAAACTAAGATTGTTCTTGCAAAACAAAATTAAGAATAAGAGCGACCAAATTATCATTTTGTTAGGAATAGTCTCAGAAGAGTTAAATTTATATTCGAGCGGCAACGCCTGCGGATGGGGAGAACAAATGATTTGTTTCGGTGTAATATTTATTCGTCATTATGCTTGTGTCAGCTTTAAGTTGTGTGAATGGATTAACCAATGAAAAATTAATTCCTGTTGTCTCAGTCAATGTTTTCGCAATTCCGCCTGAAGTCGAATCGCCAAATAAAAAAGCTAAAGTAAAATTGAATTGCTTCTGATTTAATTCATTAAACTTATCCTTAATTATGCTGGGAGCCTCATACGCACTTTTTATCGGAATATCTTCATAATAAACTGGCTTGCCTTCCATTGAAACAAGCACTGATAGAGTTTTTTGCGAAATGTAAATACTAACGTGATTATTAGTTTTACTTAATAAATTCAAGTTTAAAATGTTGTTGGCTGCAAGATGACAATGATCAACAAATTTTAGTTTGAGATTATTCCTTGCGCAAAAGTCGTTTATAATTTTTATGTATTTTCTATTCAGTGCAAAAACAAGCGCAATATCATTCACACCAATATTCTTTTCATCAACCTCATAAAAACTTATTACATAATCATTCCAATTTAAGTATGGATATAAAATTGACAAGTTCCATCTGAATTCTTCCGTAAGATCAAAATTTAGTAAGGAATGCTCAATCGGTAAATGAGAAGTGACAAATAATTCTTGAGGGAGAGAAAACGAAGCTGAATTTGAAGTGATTGGATTCTTAATACTCAACTCTTCAAATGCTGCCTGTAGAAGTGATGAAATTTTTGTTTCTTTATCCTTTGCGAAATCTATTTCTTCGTTAAAATAAATTTCGTCAATTCTGGATACATTAAAATGATTTTGCTTTGCTGTAATTTCTGTAACCTGAAGCTTTACATTCGTGAATGTAAAACCTGCATGCGAATCATAATAATTCATTCTTAAATTATTATTCCCACGACGAAGTATTTTTTAATGCATCATCATTTAAGCTGCCAACGGTTCCGTAGCCATCGGGGTCTTCGATAAAATATCTCTTGCCAATAACAGTATGCTTTTCTACTCTTAATACTTTGCCCTGACGATTTACAACAGTATCCACTTGTTCTGATGTGTCAATTTGTAAAAGGTAAAACTGCCAGCTTTCTGGTGTTCTGGATAAACTGTCAGGTGTAAACTCTCCGTGAGTTAATTTAACAAAAGGATCGGTAGATCTTCTGGATAGTGAATCGTAGCCCGTTCGAACTTTCTGAACCATCGGATCATTTTTAATGAAGTTAACCAAGCTGTCTAAGCTGCCCGTAAAGCTACCGAATTTTTTCTCCCATAAAACCTGCGCTTCTTTAAGGTTTTTCATTCTCAAGCGTGATTCAGCTTTATTATATTTTTCCTGCGCCACTTCTTCTTTGGGATCAATTATCGCTACCTTAATTAAAAGAGCTGCTAAAATGACAATAACAGTATATAATATTGCATGAGTATACCATGGATCGCTTTTAGTCATTGTTCCTCCGGGGACTATTAATATTTAAAAATGGATTAACGAACGAAGATGTACTTTTTAATTTTATCAAATTTTGAATTACCGATTCCTTTAACTTCCAAAAGCTCATCAATGCTATTGAATCTGCCGCTTGCTTTACGGTAAGCTAAAATTCTCTCGGCTGTTTTAATTCCAATTCCGGGAAGCATAGCTAATTGTTCTAAGCTTGCTTGGTTAAGATTAACACTCTTTTCGTCAAGCTCATGGTTCTTCTTATTTTCACTAAAATTGCTTTTGTTAAAATCTGAACTTTCCCGATTATAGTCAAATACTTTATTCTCTAATATCCGGGGTTTAGGATTATTTGTTGAATAAAAAATACTGTCTGCTGCAGTATAATCAAAATTATTTTTAACAGGATCATCATTTTCCCAATTTAACCACTTAACTGTTATTCCAATCAAAAATACCACAACAAGAAACGCGTTAACCTTTAGCTCGGTTTGGGTTAGTCCAATTTTTTCTGATATCTTTTGAAAGATTTTCATCTGACGAGGTAATTATCGCGATTCACAATCCAAATCTCTTAAAAAAACTTTTTTCATCTGTACCCGGGTTACCTTTAACATTTGGCATCTCCGATAATTCTTTCAATAATTCTTTTTCCTTAGAATTGACTCTTCTTGGTATATCAATATTTACTCTTACTATTTGATCTCCATATCCTGATGAATTGAGATGCTTTATTCCTTTATCTCTCATTCTCAAAAGCTTTCCTGAAGGTGTTCCGGGATCAATTTTTAATCTGGCTTTACCATTTAAAGTCGGTACTTCAACATCAGCACCTAAGACGGCTTCCGGATAGCTGATGAACAAATCATAAATTATATCGTCCTCTTCACGTTTAAAGAATTCATGCCGAATTTCTTGAAAGATAACAATTAAATCTCCGGAAGATCCACCGCGTTTACCTGCATTGCCTTCTCCGCGCATTGTCATGTAGCTTCCTTCATGCACACCGACGGGAACATTAATTTTTACTGTGACTTCTTCGTGCAATCTGCCGTCACCCATACATTTTCTGCATGGTTTATCTACAACAGTACCTTCACCATTGCAATTGCTGCAGGTAGTTATATTTACAAATTGACCAAACACTGATCTCGATATTGTTTTAACTTCGCCTAATCCTTGACAGACAGGACATGTTTTTGTAGATGTTCCGGCTTCAGCTCCGCTGCCGTTACATAGATCGCACTTGACATGCTTTTTAATTTTGATTTTTTTAGTAGCGCCTTTTGCAATTTCATCAAGAGTCAATTTTAACGTAACTCGTAAATCTGATCCAGGTGTTCCACCGGATCGTCTTCGCTGACCTCTGCCTCTTGAGCTGCCGCCAAAAAAATCGTCGAAGATTGATCCACCTCCGAAAATATCTGAGAAATGCGAGAAAATATCATTGATGTCCGTAAATCCCGGTGAGCCGTATCCGCTCGATTTCATACCTTCATGACCAAATCTATCGTAACGGGCCTTTTTATCATCATTGCTTAGCACTTCATAAGCTTCGGCTGCTTCTTTAAATTTTTCTTCTGCATCTTTGTTATTGGGATTTCTATCGGGATGATACTGCATTGCAAGCTTTCTGTAAGCTTTCTTCAGATCATCTTTGCTGGCATTACGATCTACACCAAGTATTTCATAATAATCGCGTTTAGTCATTCATGTTCACTTTCATTATTGTTTAACTCTTCTTCATCATTTGGTTCAGATGAATCACTTATTTCTTTAGCATTATCTTCACTTACAGCAACTTTTGTATGCCTGATAACTCTATCCTTGTAAAGATATCCTTTTTCAAATTCTTCAATCACGGTATGAGGTTCAACGTTATCAGCTTTTTTTTGCATGATTGCTTCGTGATAATGTACATCAAATGGTTTTCCAACGGCATCAATTGGTCTTACACCCTGATCTTCTAACATCTTCATAAGTTTATCGTATACTAGCTTAACTCCGTCTTTAATACTGTCAACATCTTTCGCATCCTTCAAGTGAACTAAAGATCTTTCAAAATCATCTATTACCGGAAGAAGCTTAATTATCAAAGATTCTGCTGCATATTTAAACAGATTTAACTGGTCATTCTCAACACGTCTTTTGTAATTTTCAAACTCGGCTGCTTTTCTTAGAAATCTGTCCTTATAATTTTCTAATTCTTTTTCTGCTGATTTTAATTTTTCCTCTAAATCTGCTTTTACTTGATCTGTAACTGTTTGTTCTTCCGCCGAGGCGCTGTTTGCTGTTTGTTCAGATTCTGGTTTCGTTTCTTCAATTTTTTCTTTTTCGTTGGACTTTTCTTTTTCTTTCTTAAAATTTAGCATTTCTTACCTCTATTTCATTATTTCATTCTTCAATGTTTCTGTTAGCATTTTTGCAACGTAATCTACGATAGCAATTACTTTTGAATATTCCATTCTCTTCGGACCAATAATTCCAAGATGACCTGAGACATCGCCGATTTTATATTCCTTCGTAATTAAACTATAATCCAAAAGCTTTTGATCTTCATTCTCTTTGCCTATTGAAATGTAAACATTATCCGAGTTCATGTCTTCTGTCTTATCCAAAATATGAACGATAATATCCTTGTCTTCAAGTAGCTCAATTACACTTTGGAATCTTTCGGGGTCATCAAATTCCGGCTGTTGAATGACATTTTTTGCGCCGGTTATATAAATACCGTCCGAGCTTCTAACGTCCTTAAATACTTTGTCAGCAGACTTAAGGAAAAGACGTATGATAGCTTTCTGGTCTTCTCCAACATCTTCGAACCTCTCGCTAAAAGTCTCACGCATTTCCTTAAATGATAAACCTGATAATCTTTCATTTAAAAGATTTTGAACCGCACTGATTTGTGATTCTTTTATCTCAGATGCAAATTCGATAGTGATTGTTTTTACAAGCCCGCCTTTGATGCTCATTACCACCAGAATTTTAGTCGACGATAAACAAAAAATCTGAAGCTTTTCAAGAACGCCCATTTCCAATTTTGGATAGGTAACACATGCAAGCTGTCGTGTTATTCTGCTAAGGATGTTTGAAGTCACTTTCAATAAATCGTCTTTTTCATCAATTCTATTTTCAAATTCTTTATCAATAAGATTCTTTTCATTATGATCAATGCTCTGAACATTCATTAGAGAATCAACATAAAACCTGTATCCTTTATCAGTCGGAATTCGCCCCGCAGAAGTATGAGGATGATCAATAAAGCCGGATTCTTCTAGATCGGACATAATATTTCTAACGGTTGCAGGAGATATTCCCAAATCATACCGTTTGGTAATATTTCGTGAGCCAACCGGTGAAGCTGTTAAGATAAACTGCTGAATAATGAACCGCAGTATACTCTTTTCTCTTTCGTTTAATTCGGCAAAGGACATTTTATGAATAACTTTATTAATTGAATATCGGGTACAAATATATCAAATTTTTCAAGCTTTTTTAGTGAAATTTTATTGGCACATTATCTTCTATAACAATAAAAATATTTAAAATAAAAAACCCGGCTGGGGTGAAGCCGGGCTTTTAAGAAGATATAAACTAACAGTGGTTACTTCAACAGAACCTGTCCACCGAACCGTTATCGAAGGAGGATCATCTTCTTGGTTTCAACAAAACTTCCTGCTTGAAGTCTATAAAAATATACTCCGCTTGGCAGAGACGGGATATATCCCATCTGTTCATTTGGGAACTCAACTTCATAACTTCCGGCTGGCTTGTATTCATCCACTAAAGTTGCAATTACATTACCAAGGACATCAAATACTTTAAGGACTTGATGGCTGCTGACTGGAGACTGCCAACAGATGCGAGTGCTCGGGTTGAATGGATTGGGGTAGTTCTGATGCAATGTAAAAAATTCAGGAATTATATTTTCATATTGCTCAACACCGGTTAAAGGAATAAAAAAATTAACTCCATCAACAACAGGATTGTTAATCAAATCAATATTAATTTTCTCTATATAATCCGATGTTTTATAACCAATTTTGCTTGCCTTAATTGTATAATTACCATTTGGCAATGATGGGATAAAAAAGTTACCATCATAAACCGATAATGAGGAAGAGATTACTTCACCGGCGGAATTAACAGCGGATATTAATGTGCCGCTTAACGCAGAATCGGACATGGAAAATACCTTACCGTAAATTTCGCCGCCGAACGGATTCATTGATTCTATGTAGGTGTAAATATTATTGATATGTTCATTTCCATGTAAGCTGAATACAAATGCATCTTCCCATTTATCACAAGTTTCAGAATAGTTTTTAAGAAACTGACTTACAAAATTTTCTTTATAAAAGAGCAGTATATAATTGCCATTTTTTATATCTCTTAAAATAAACTTGCCGTCATAGCCGGTTTTTGTTTCAATCCAATTTTCTCCTGAAGTAGGGATAGCAAAAACGCCGACACCGTACGCTCCCGCACTGGTTGATATATCCTGCACATATCCGATAATGCTATTTGTCCCCGGTTCAGGTTTTGTTAAATTAAAATCAATTCTGGGTACGTTGAGGCTGTCTACATTTACTGTAACAGGTGTTGCTTCAAAAGTATTGTAAGCATTTTTGTAAAACTGCTGATAATATCCTTCTGTGTAAGCGAATAAAATATAATTTCCCTCAAAGACATCAATTGAATAATTACCATTCTGATCTGTGCCTATGAAAGAGGAGTCTCCCGGCTCTTCGGTAGATACGGAAATAAAAACAGAGCTTAAAGGCTGGTGTGTTTCTGCATCTCTTACTGTACCGGAAATAGTTCCCTGCTGAAGAATTGGGAATGTAAAATTGATATTATCTATGTTGCTGTTTACAGTAAGTAGATCCGCTTCACGAAGAGTTGACTTATTATCATAATACCAATGCCTGAAAGTCCAAGCATTTCCAATATTATAATTTACCCAGGCATAGATATAGTAAGAACCTTGATCAATTTGAATTGAATAATTACCATCAAAACTTGTGGTTGCATAATACCATGATGAATTATTCACATTATAAAAATGAACATAGGTATTGGGAATGGGTTCATTGTTATCGTATTTAACATGCCCGGATACAGTTACAGTGCCTGGGTGAGCTTTGGGTGTTAAAATTACATCGGGGCCCGTAATGCTATCTCCTTCGCTTATCATAATGGTTTCATCATATTCTTCATAATCTGGATGACGATAGCTGATAATAGGATAAGCAATTGGCGGACCCGGAGGAAAAGTTAAAAAAGAAAATTTCAATAAAAATTTTCCTTCTAAATCTGTAGATGCGGAATCCACCATACCTTCCGCAAAAATTAAAACATTTTCAATTGGCTGGTTTTCAGTATTTTTTACTGTTGCAGTGTAATAAGCAACGTATTGAGCAAGTGCAGGTGTTGATTGGATGAGAAGTAGTAAGATGATTAGAAATGGCAAGCGACAGAAAGAATTTGAGTTCATAATGCACCTCCTTGATATTAGGTACAACTATTAGACAAAATGTTAGTTATTCGTTTTTAAAAAATTCTTTTCTGTTATTTTACTTCCATAGTCTAAATTGAACAAAATGCTATCGTAAGCTTAAATAATTATTCGGCTAAAATCAACTTCTTTAGTTTGATAAAAATTACATTAGAGGAGCAATAACCTATAATCAACCGATAATTTCAAACAATAATTTTGCCTTAAAATAAAAAACCCGGCTGGGGTGAAGCCGGGCTTTTAAAAAGATGCGAATATCAGAATTACTTTAGAAGAATCATCTTCTTTGTCTGTCGGTAGGAATTATTTCCATTCAGCGGTGTTGCTTCAATCGAATAGAAATAAATTCCTGAGGATAAACTAACACCTGAATTAGTGTTGAAAG
>Ga0209342_10007613_pt1 | contig 10905 bp, 8 predicted proteins | sample RifCSP16_2_FD_184023 | JGI IMG/M metagenome (GOLD analysis project Ga0209342, IMG submission 184023) | Soil microbial communities from Rifle, Colorado - Rifle CSP2_sed 16_2 (SPAdes) (version 2) | ecosystem: Environmental > Terrestrial > Deep subsurface > Rock core/Sediment | place: Rifle... | reverse complement strand
CACCCACGAGTCGCCGACCACGACGGCCGCGCGCGCGACGCTCGCGGCGGCGCCGGCTGGGCCGAAGTGGCCGGCGATCACCCGCCAGCCGTCGGGGTCCGGCTTGAGCGCGCGCATGTCGTCGCGGGTGACGACCAGGTCGAGTAGCGCGGCGAGCCCGAGGCGGGCGAGCGCGGGCAGGGTGAGCGCCCGCGCGTTGTTGGTCCAGAGGGCCGTCCCGAGGCCGAGCCCGCGGGCGCCGGCAACCGCCTCGCGCGCGCCGGGCTCGAGCACGGCGGCGTCCATCGCGCGCGCCTCGTGGTCGAGGGCGATCGCCCAGAGCGCCGCCTCGAGCGCCGGCGCCTCCGCCCGGCAGTGGGCGATCAGCTCGCCGACGCGCCAGCGCTCGTCGCGCGCCGGCAGCGGCCCGCGCTCGCGCTCGAGGTGGACCTGCATGTCGGCGGCCATCGCCGCGAGGTCGAGCGGCGTCCGGATGAGGGTGTGGTCCAGGTCGAACACGCACAGGCCCACGCCGTGACCGTACCACAGCCGTGCTACGATAGCCTTCGTCATCATGACGCGACGACTGCCGGTTCTCGCCGCGTTCGCGCTCCTGCTCCTGACGGTCCCGACGCCCCCTCCCGCCGCCGCGCTCGACGAGGGCGAGCGGCTGTGGCTGGTCGGCGAGCGGTCGTTCGCGGACGGCCTCTACCCGGTCGCGCGCCGCGTGCTGGAGCGGTTCGTCGCCGACCACCCGGCCGACGCCCGGCGGCCCGCGGCGTTGCTGCTCCTCGGCAAGGCGCGGCTCGCCCTCGGGGACGTGGAGTCGGCGCTCGAGGCCTTCCGCCGCGCCGCGCCCCCGGACGGCGCCGGCGGGCCGGCGCTCGAGGCGAAGTTCTGGGAGGCGGAGACCCTCTTCCGGCTCCAGCGCCACGCCGAGGCGCGCGCGGCGTACGATGCGGTGCTGCGGGGCGACGCCGCCTCGCCGCACGCGCCGGAGGCGCTCTACGGGCTCGCGTGGAGCGAGCTCGAGCTCAAGCGCCCCGAGCCGGCCGTCACCGCCTTCCGCGACCTGCTCACCACGTGGCCCGCGCACGCGCTCGCGCCGTCGGCGACGTTCTACCTGGCGCGCACGCTCGTCGAGCTCAAGCGCTACCCCGAGGCGCAGCCGCTGCTCGCCGACTTCCGGGCCAGGCACCCCGACCACAAGCTGGCGCCCGACGCGCAGTACCTGCTCGGCCTGGCGCGCGTGCGCGCGGGCGACGCGCGCGCCGGCGTCGCCGACCTGCGCGCGTTCGTGGCCGCGCACCCCGTGCACGCGCTCGCGCCGGGCGCGCAGCGCCTGATCACCGAGACGCTCACGCGCTACGGCGACCGGCAGGAGCTGCTCGACACCTACAAGGCGCTGCTCGAGCAGACGCCGCCCACCGCCGAGGCGCTCTACGACGCCGGCGCGATCGCCGGCCGGCTCGGTCGGCGCCGCGACCAGGAGGCGGCGTGGAAGCGCCTGCACACGGAGTTCCCCGCGCACGCGCTCGCGCACCGCGCGGCGCTCGAGCTCGGCAACGCCGCGTTCAAGCGCCGCGACTTCAAGGAGGCCGCGGCGCAGGCGCACGCCGCGGCGGCGTCCGCGGAGGGGGGCGTGCGCGCCGAGGCGCTCCTGCTGGCCGGCGAGGCCGACCTGAAGCTCCATCGCCTCGCGGCCGCCGCCAAGGCGTTCGAGGCGGTCGGCGCGGTGGCGAGCGTCGAGGCCGGGGTGCGCTACCGCGCGCTCGCCGGCCTCGGGCTCACGCGCGAGCAGCAGCAGAACTGGAAGGCCGCGCTCGAGGCGTACGAGGCCGTCGCGCGCAAGAGCCCCGACGCCACGCTGCGCGACTGGGCGCAAGACCGCGCCAAGGCCGTGCGGGGACGGACGAATGCGACGCGCGCCCGCTAGCCCGCATTATTCACGAACGGTCATCGCGCGAGGCGGGCAGGGCCTGGCGCAGGGTGCGGCCGCCCGCGGGGCCGGCGCCGTCACCCATTCGCCCGAACGCCGCGCTGCGCGCGGCGGACGGGACGAAGGGGGCCCACAGCGCACGTCCCCGCGGGGACCGCACCCTGCGCCACCCGCCCGGTCGCGCCATCGCCGTTTGCGAATAATCCGGGCGAGCGCGGCGCTGCTCCTGCTGCTGGCGGCGCCGGCCGGCGCGGCCGCCGCCCGGGTCGCGCCGTTCGCGCCGCCGCTGCCCGAGCTGGCGCACCTCGTGCCCTGGGCGGCCGCGCCCATCGACAAGCCCCCGGCGGAGGCGCCCGAGCTGCCGCTGCCGCCGGCGCCGGCCGAGCTGCCGGTGCTGCCTCCCGCCCCGATCGTCGTGCCGCCGGTGGCCAGGCCCACCGCGTTCCTGGCGCCCCCGGGCACGCTGCCGTGCGTCGGCGCCTGGCTCGGCATCGCCTCCAAGGCCCTCGAGTGCGGGCGCGCCCGCTTCGCCCGCGGCGAGTGGGACGACGCCGTCGGCGCCCTCGACCAGGCCGTGCGCGGCGGCAAGGAGCGCGAGCTCCTCGCCGAGGCCCGCTACTGGCTCGCCGAGACGTACGACCGGCTCGGGCGCGGCGAGCAGGCCGACTGGCTCTTCCGCCAGGTCGTGCAGACCTCCCCGCGGGGCAGCGACTGGATCGTCTGGAGCCGGCACGCGAGCGGCTGGACGGCGCTCCGCCTCGGCGACTTCCCGCGCGCCCGCGACGCCTTCGACGCCCTGCTCACGGGGCCGGTGCCGGCGTCGCTGGGCCCGTGGGCGCGCCACGGGCTCGCCCTCGCCGAGTACGCCCTGGGCCGGTACGACGAGGCGCTCGCCGGCTGGACGACGCTCGTGTCGACGGGCCCGCCGGCGGCGCTCGCGCGCGACGTCACCTTCTGGCTCGGCGAGGCGCTCGGCCGCGTGGGCCGCGGGGGGCCCGCCGCGGACCAGCTCGCCCGGTTCGTGCAGGGCGGCCCCCACCCGCTGCTCGAGACGGGCTGGCTCAGGCTCGGCTGGTGGGGCCTCGGCGCCGGGCGCCACGCGGAGAGCGTGACCGCGTTCCGCACCTATCTCGCGCCGCCCGCGACGCCAGCCGCGTCGCCGGTCAAGCCCGAGCAGGACTGGGCCGAGGCCGGGCTCGCGCTGGCGCTCCTGCCCGAGGACGTGGACGCGGCGCGCGCGGCGGCCCGCGGCCTCGAGCGCCGCGCCTCGCCGCTCGCGCTGCCGCTCCAGCTCCGCGTCGCGCGCGTGCTGGTCGAGGCCGCCCAGGGGAGCGAGGCGCGCGCGCTGATCCAGCAGCTCCTCGGCGCCACCCTCGCCCCGGACGTGCGCGCCTGGGTCCTGCTGCTCAACGGCGACGCCCTCCGCCGCGACGGGAGCCGCGACGAGGCGCGCACCCAGTACGATCTCGCCCGGAACGCCGCGGGCGCCACCGGCTGGGTCGCGACGGTCCGGCTCGCGCGCACCAACTACGAGATGCGCGAGTTCGCGCAGGCGGCGCGCGACCTGGCGCCCGTCTTCGCCGCGAGCGTGCCCGCCGACGTCCGCCTGACGGCGCTGCTCCTGGCGGGCGAGGCCGCGTACCACGCCGGCGACCACGCCGCGGCGGGCGCGACCTTCCGGCGCGTGCTGGTCGAGTTCCCGGACCGCCCGCAGGCCGCCGCCGCGCGCCTGGGCGTCGCCTGGGCGGCGCTGCGCGACGAGCGCGCCGACGAGGCGCGGCGCGAGTTCCTCGACTTCGTGCAGACGCTCCCCGCGGACCCGTCCACGCCCGACGCGCTCGAGCTGGCCGCCGAGCTCACGCTCAAGCTCGCCGCCGACCGCGAGGGCGCGCGCCGGCTGCTCGACCGGCTGCTCGCCGAGCACCCGGGCCACCCGCGCGCCGAGTTCGCGCGCCTGAACCGCGCCATCTTACAGTTGCGCGAGGGGGACGCGCACGGGGCGGCGCCCGAGCTGGCCGCCTGGATCGCGCGCGCGCCGTTCCCGCCGCTGCTCGGCCGGGCGCACCTGGCGCTCGGCGTGGCGCGCCTGGCCGAGGGCCGGCCGCTCGAGGCCGCGCGGGCGTTCACGCTCGCCCAGCTCGAGGGCGTCGGCGGGCCCGCGGCGCTGGGGCTGGGCGCGACGGCGCTGACGCAGGGGCAGCTCGACGCGGCGGCCGGATTGTTCGCCCAGGCGCGCGACACGGGCACCGCCGCCGTCGTCGCGGCCGCGGAGTACGGGCTGGCCGTCGTCGCGTTCCAGCGGGGCGCCGTGCGCGACTTCAGGCAGCCGGCGCTCGCCGCGCTCGCGGCGGCGCCGACGGGCCCGGCCGCGCCGCGGCTGCTCTACGCCCTCACGGGCGTCGCCGTCGAGGCGCGCGATTTCAAGGAGGCGCTCGCCTTCGCCCGGCGCCTGCTCGGCGAGTTCCCGGGCGACGCGGCGGCCGACGACGCGCTCGAGCGCGTGGGGGCCGCCGCCGCGGCCGCCGAGCCGCCCGCGTGGCCGGCCGTGTACGAGGCCTACACGCTGCTCCGGCGGCAGTACCCGGCGAGCCCGTTCGTCGAGCCCTCGCGCCTCGTGCTGGCCGAGGCGGCGCTGGAGACGGGCCACGCCGCCGAGGCGCGCGCCGAGCTCGAGCCGCTCCTGGCCGCCGCCCCGGCCGGCCCCGAGGCGGGGCGGGGGTGGGCGGCGCTCGGGCGCGCGCGCGCGGCGACGGGCGACCGCCCGGGCGCGCTCGAGGCGTACACGCGCGCGCTGACCGCGGGCGCGACGCTCGGCCTGGAGGCGCGCTTCGGCTTCGCCCGGCTGCTCGTGGACGACCGGCACTTCGGCGAGGCGCGCCAGCTCCTGGAGCCGCTGCTCGGGAGCGAGGACCCGGCGCTCGTCGCGCGCGGGGCGTACGGCATCGCCGACGCCTGGCAGACCGAGGGCGACCAGCTCGCCGCCGCCGAGTACTTCATGACCGCGGCCTACGTCGCGCCCGCCTCGCCGGCCGGCCGCCGGGCGCTCCTGGGCGCGGCGTGGAGCTTCCTGGCGCTCAAGCAGCCCGACGCCGCGGCCACCGTGTACCGGAAGCTCCTGGCGCAGGCCGACGTGCCCGCCGACCTCGCCGAGGCGGCGCGCAAGGGCCTCAGGGACCTCGGGCGCTGAACGGCTACGGCGGGCGCGTGCTCTTCGTGGACCTCGCGAGCGGCGCCGCGCGGGTCGAGCCGCTCGCGGCGCGCACGGCGCGCGCCTACCTCGGCGGCAACGGCCTCGCGGCGCGCCTGCTCTACGACCACGTGCCCGCCGGCACCGACCCCTACGCGCCCGCCAACGCCGTCGTCTTCGGCGTCGGGCCGGTCACGGACACCACGGTGCCCGGCAACAGCCGCGCGTGCCTCGCGACCCGGTCGCCCCTCACGGGGCTCTTCTTCGACTCGACCCTCGGCGGGCGCTTCCCGGCGACCCTCAAGCGCACGGGCTTCGACGCGGTCGTGCTCACCGGGCGCGCCGCCGCGCCGTCGTATCTCCTGGTGACCGAGGACGGCGCCGCCGTGAAGCCCGCCACGCACCTCTGGGGCCGCTCGACGCGCGAGACCGTGGAGGCCCTCGTCGCCGCCGAGGGCGCCGAGGCCGACGCGATCGCGATCGGCCCGGCGGGCGAGGCGCGCGTGCGCTTCGCCGCGCTCGCGCACTACTGGAAGAACCGCGAGGGCGTCGCGGGCCGGGGCGGCATCGGCGCCGTGCTCGGCGCCAAGCACCTCAAGGCCGTCGTCGTGCGCGGGACGCGGAAGACCGAGGTGGCCGACCCGGCGGCGCTCCGGGCGCTCGTCGACGAGACGCGCGAGCCCCTGAAGAAGGGCACGCAGGCGCTCTCGACCTGGGGCACGCCGTTCCTCGTCGGCCCGATCAACGCGCTCGGCGCGCTTGGCAGCTACAACCTCCGCCAGGAGGTCTTCGCCGAGGCGCGCGCCGTCGGCGGCGAGGAGATGAAGGCCCACTACGGAGACCGCGACACCACGTGCCTCAAGTGCCCGGTGGCGTGCGGCAAGCAGTACGCGATCGCCTCGGGCGAGTTCGCCGGCCGGCGGGCCAAGATGCCCGAGTACGAGACGATCTTCGCCCTCGGCCCGATGCTCGGCATCGCGAACCCCGAGGCGCTCATCCTCGCCAACGACCTCTGCGACCTGCTCGGGATGGACACGATCTCGATGGGCGTGACGCTCGCGTTCGTCTGCGAGGCGCTCGAGCGCGGCTGGCTCACGCAGGCCGAGGTCGGCGTGCCCTTCGGCTGGGGCGACTGGCGCGGCATGCTGGCGCTCGTCGAGCGGACGGCGCGCCGCGAGGGCTTCGGCGCCCGCCTGGCCGAGGGCGCCTGGCGGCTGGCCGAGAGCGTGCACCCCGAGGGGACCCGGCTCGTCTACGCGGTCAAGGGCCTGGAGCTGCCCGCGCACTCGGCGCGCGCGCTCAAGGGCCTCTCGATCGGCTACGCGACGGCCACGCGCGGCGGCAGCCACCACGACACGCGCCCGACGCCGCAGTACGCGCCCGCCTTCGACCGCCGCGGCACCGCGGGCAAGCCCCTGTTCGCCGCGCGGAGCCAGCACTTCACGGCGGTCGGCGACTCGCTCGTCCTCTGCCGCTTCACGGCCGAGCGCGGCTTCGGCCTCTTCGTCGAGGAGCCGTACGCGCGCATGCTGCGCGCCGTCACCGGCTGGGACGTGACGGTCGAGGAGCTCGAGCGCACGGGCGAGCGCATCGTCAACCTCGAGCGTCTGTTCAACGTGCGCGAGGGGGTCCGCCGGGCGCAGGACACGCTGCCCTGGAGGGTGATGCACGAGCCGATCCCCGACGGCCCCTCGGCCGGCCTGTACTGCCCGCCCGCGGAGCTCTCGGCGATGCTCGACGAGTACTACGCCCTCCGCGGCTGGGACGCGGACGGCGTGCCGACCCCCGCGCGGCTCGCCGCCCTCGACCTCTCGGCCTGACGCTCAGTACCGGTAGGGCTCGCGGCGCTCCTGGGGCTTCGACGTCTCGTCGGGCTTGTCGCTCGTCTCCTTGGCGCAGCCGGCGAGGACCAGGGCGAGCAGGGCGAGGACCAGCAGACGCGTCATGCGGCACCTCCTTTCTCAGGAACCTGCCGGCTCCCACGCGCGTTCCCGGCGCGGGCGGCGGAGGGGCAGCTCGGGGAACGACGCCCTACCCGCGACGCCCCCCTCCATCCGTGGTTGGACAACTTTGGGTGACCTGGGCTAGAGTAGGGCGCCGTGAAGCGCGCTCTTCTCGGCGTCGCGCTCGCGCTCGCCGGCTGCGCCAGCCTTCGGAACACGCCTGCCCAGGACCTCGCGTGGGGCGCCTGGCAGAGCTGCCCTGTGCCCCCGAACGTCCGCCTCGACCGGATCGATCCGAATGGGCAGATCTGGTTCATGTGGGTGTCGAGCAACGCCGGTGTGAGCGAGTTGCAGGCGTGCCTCCTGCGCTTCTACGCCGAGCGGGGCGTACAGCGCGCCGCCGCCGTGGCGGCGCCCCGGGCCGTCACCCCGGAACGGGAGCACGGGGAATCCACCGCGGGTGGCGCCGCCACGAAGCCGGCATCGCCCCCGGCGTCGACGAGCAGGCCGAGCACACTCCGGGCGCCGGTCGCGGTACCGGTGCAGATCGTGGAGGGCATCGTCCTCGTGCCGGCGACGCTCAACGGGGCGCTCGGCGTGACCCTCATTCTCGACACGGGCTCGCAGCGCACGCTGCTCACGCCGGCGGTGGCGCGCAAACTCGGCTTGGGCCCGATGGCGGGTGGGCGGCGGGGGAAGCTATCGGTCCTGGGCGGCCGGCAGCTTGATGTGCCCCTGGTCTCGCTCGCGCGGCTCGAAGTGGGCGGGGCAGCCGCGGAGGACCTCGAGATCGGCGTCCTCGACGTCTTACCCACCGCGCCCAACGTGGACGGCTTGCTCGGTACCGATTTTCTCGAGCGCTACACGATCACGCTCGACCGCGGCGCCCGTCAGCTCCGCCTAGCCCCGTCCAAGTAGCCTTCGACCGGCCCTTCCACCCGCCGGCCGTCCTCCCGCGTATACCCCGCAGCGAGGGGAGGGCCGATGCGTTGCTACTCGGAACGGCGCTCCTCGGCGAGCCGCTCGAGCCGAGTCACGTCGCCGGCATGGCCCTGATCGGCGCGGGCCTCGCGGCGATCGACGGCCGCCCACTTGCGCTGGCGCGGGCGCGCCTGTGGCGCGCATTCGGTGGCCGCGCGCGCGGTGCTACGATAGCGCCGTCCGGGACGCGGGCGGCTAACTCAACTGGGAGAGCGCAGCCCTTACAAGGCTGAGGTCGGAGGTTCGATCCCTCCGCCGCCCACCACCGACCTGCACTTCCCCCTTGACAGCATTCAGCGCGGGGGATGGCCGCGTTCCGGCAGTCTCGCGCAGATGCGGGCTCAGCGGCGTGCGCTGCCCGGCGAGGCCGTCATCGCCGCGTCCGTACGAAAAAATCATGGATCGCGGCGCGATCGTCCATCGTGCAGGCTCCACGGCAGCCCGAAAACCTGGGTGTAGAGTCGGCCCAGCAGAAGGGGGACTCGCCCATGGAACTCGTCACGCCCTCGCCCCTCGGACCCTACGCGGCGCTGGATCGGCTCGGTGACGAGATCGCCGAGCTGTCGGCGCACCTCGACGCCGCCACCGCGCCCCTGCTCGACCTGATCCGCGAGTTCGACGCCCGCGGCGGCTGGAACACCGGCTTCCGCTCCTGCGCCGCCTGGCTCGCCTGGCGCGTGGGGCTCGACCCGGGCGCGGCCCGCGAGCGCGTCCGGGTGGCGCACGCCCTCGGCACGCTCCCGCGGCTCGCCTGGGCGCTCGCCCGCGGGGAGCTGTCGTACGCCAAGGTGCGGGCGCTGACCCGCGTGGCCACCCCCGAGACCGAAGAGCGGCTGCTGGCCGTCGGCCGGGCCGGCACCGCCGCCCACATCGAGCGGATCGTGCGCGGCTGGCGCCGGGTGGACGCCAAGGCCGAGGCCCGCGAGGACGCGCAGCGGCACAAGGCCCGGGCGCTGCACGTGTATCAGGACGAGGACGGCACGGTGGTCGTCCGCGGGCGGCTCGCGCCGGAGGTCGGGGCCCTGCTCGTGCAGGCGCTGGCCGCGGCCCGCGAGACGCTGTATCAGCAGCGGCGCGCGTCAGACGTTTCCGCGGAAACGTCTCCCGGGGGCGTTTCCGCGGAAACGCCCACCCTGGCCCAGCAGCAGGCCGACGCCCTGGCCCTGCTCGCCGAGACGGCCCTGCACCACGGGATCGATCCCGGCGCCCCGGGCGAGCGCTACCAGGTGGTCGTCCACGTCGATGCCCCGGTGCTGGCGGACCCGGACGCCCCCGGCCAGTCCGTCCTCGAGGACGGCGCGCGCGTTTCCGCGGAAACGTCCCGGCGCCTCGGGTGCGACGCGAGCCGGGTGGTGATGCGGCACGACGCGGACGGCCGCGATCTTCGGCGCCCGCACCCGGACCATTCCGCCGGCCCTGCGGCGGGCGCTCCAGCACCGGGACCCGGGCTGTCGCTTCCCCGGCTGCGGGCTCCCGTTCGGCCAGGGGCATCACCTCCGCCACTGGGCGCACGGCGGCCCGACGACGCTCTCGAACCTCGCGCTGCTCTGCCGCCGCCACCACCGCGCGGTCCACGAGGAGGGCTACCAGGTGGAGCGACGACCCGACGGCGAGTTGCGCTTCAGGCGCCCGGACGGGCGGCTCCTGCCCGCGGTGCCGCCTCCCGCGGCGATCCCCGCCGATCCCGTCCACGCCCTCCGCGCGCGCCACGAGGCGCAGGGGCTCAGCATCCACCCGCGGACGGCGACGCCTGGCTGGCTGGGAGAAGCTCTGGACGTGGGCTATGCGATCGACGTCTTGCACCCGCTGGCGGTCGGCGCCGTGGGCGCTGCGCGGTGCTACGATAGCGTCGTCCGGGGCGCGGGCGGCTAGCTCAGCTGGGAGAGCGCAGCCCTTACAAGGCTGAGGTCGGAGGTTCGATCCCTCCGCCGCCCACCACCGGAATCCCCTGTCCGTGGCAGCCAAATGGCAACGGCGAATGATTGGGCCCAAAGGACTCGGAGGGAGATTTGACTCCTGAGCTCTCCCTGGGTATTATCAACCCCACAAAGACCCAGCGACCGAACTGTCACCGTATGGTGGCGTGCCCGGGGTTTCCCGGGATAGGAGCTGGGTCGAACTCTTTTCAGGGGTCGGAGCGACCCCGGCCGAAGTCCCACACGTCCTCCAGCCTCCTCACGATCGCAGCATGGTAGAGATCGCGATCTTCCTTCTCGCCTTCCGCATGGCGTCGCAATGTGCCGGCGACCATGTCGGCGAGCTGGATCAAGACGTTCTCACGTGAGTCCACGATCTTCAAATCGATGATGACAGGCGGCTCGCCAGGTTTCGCCTTCAACTCCCGACGAAGATAGGCTTGGAGCTCGCGGCGAAACGTGCGGTCGCCGTGCCCATCAATCTTGAGCCGGGCCCCCCGGATCCGGCCGAAGCTGTATTTCAAGACCGTCTTGATCGCATAACGATAGAAGGATTCCTTGGAGCGACGGAGTTCAACACCGTAGATCCGGGCCTTATCCATCACGATCGCCCGTACACGGAAACCGAACCTTGCTACTCGAGCGAGGAATGCCAGGCGGTGCTCCTTCGACGAGCCGTTGAATCGGAATTCATACGCATCGCTCAGACCAAGTCCCCGCCGAAGCTCCTTGATTGCGACGGCGCAGCGCTCAGCCTCGAGGTTGTCATCGAAGATGACCAGGGCAATCACGAAGCACGGCGTCGAGCCTTTGCCGATTTTGAAGCCGGGATCGCCGGAGTCGTCGAGAAAGACGAGCATCTGCGGGACGCATGATAGCGTAGAACTCGCGGGCTAGAGCTGGTCGTCGATCCAGCGCCACGCGTCTTTCGGCGTGCTGCGCACATCCGCGCGTACATCA
>Ga0209342_10007612_pt1 | contig 10905 bp, 7 predicted proteins | sample RifCSP16_2_FD_184023 | JGI IMG/M metagenome (GOLD analysis project Ga0209342, IMG submission 184023) | Soil microbial communities from Rifle, Colorado - Rifle CSP2_sed 16_2 (SPAdes) (version 2) | ecosystem: Environmental > Terrestrial > Deep subsurface > Rock core/Sediment | place: Rifle... | reverse complement strand
GCGCGATTGCAGTCGGGGCCGGTCAACAGTTGCGGAATCAAGACGGACGGGACCTCGGTCTGCTGGGGGAGCGACGCGCTCGGCATGTCCACCCCGCCCGCGGGGACGTTCGTCGAGGCTGGCGGGGGCGCGTCTCACAGTTGTGGGCTCAAGACGAACGGCACCATCGTCTGCTGGGGTGGGAACAGCTCGGGTCAGAGCGATCCGCCGGCCGGGACCTTCACCCAGCTCGCGGTGGGCTCCACCTACAACTGCGCCCTGAGGACTGACGGGACGGTCGCCTGCTGGGGAAACAACGGCTACGGCCAAAGCAGCCCGCCAGCCGGGACCTTCACGCAGGTCGCAGCAGGAGTGCTGCACTGCTGTGGGCTGGCGGCTAACGGGGCCGCCACCTGCTGGGGCTGGGATACCTACGGCCAGAGCACGCCCCCGGCCGGGACCTTCACCCAGATCGCGGCGGGAGACACGCCCTCCTGCGGCCTCAGGACCAACGGGACCGTCGAGTGCTGGGGCGCCAACTCCTACGGGATGAGCACGCCGCCCGCGGGCACCTTCACGCTGGTGACCGTGGGCGTCTACCACTCCTGCGGCTTGCGGACGGACGGAACGCTCACCTGTTGGGGGCGGGACAACTACGGCCAGGCTACCGCGCCTACCGGATCGTTCAGCAGGGTGCTGGTCGGCGCCGGGACCCTGCACAGTTGCGCGCTCAAGCGCAACGGTCGGGTGGCCTGCTGGGGAATGAACGACTCCGGCCAGTCGCTTGCGCCGGGGGGAACGTTCACCCAGTTGGGCGTGGGCGGGGAGCACGCCTGCGGAATCGAGACGGACGGGACCGTGTTCTGCTGGGGGAGGAACGACTATGGACAGAGCACCCCGGCCGGGGGGACCTTCGCCCAGACCGCCGGGGGCAACCTGCACACCTGTGGCGTGAGGACGAACGGCACCGCCACCTGCTGGGGATGGAACGCGTACGGTCAGAGCACGGCACCCGCCGGGACCTTCGCCCAGGTGGTGACCGGGGGCAGCCACAGCTGCGGCCTGAAGGCGGACGGGACGGTCGCCTGCTGGGGTCGCAACGACGACGGGCAGAGCACGAACGTCTCCGGGACCTTGACCCGGCTTGCCGGGGGTGGGTTCCACACCTGCGGGTTGAAGACGGACGGAACGCTCGCCTGTTGGGGCCGGAACGACTACGGCCAGAGCCTAGCGCCTGCCGGGACCTTCACCCAGGTGGTGGCCGGCAGCAGTCACAGTTGCGGACTGAAGACGGACGGGACGGTTGTCTGCTGGGGTCGCAACGACTTCGGGCAGAGCACCCCTCCCGGCGGCGGGGCTTTCGTTCAGATCTCAGCCGGTGGCTATCACACCTGCGGTGCGCGGGCCGACGGCTCGCTCGTCTGCTGGGGCGACAACGCATGGGGCCAGTCCGACATGATCTTCAAGGACGGCTTCGACTAGCGGCTGTTTGCGCGCCCGGCCGCGCTGGCGGCGCGGGGCGGGCGCGGCCTCGGCGGCTTCGGGCGCTCGATCGACATCTTGACATCAGTGATGGATGACATCATGATGTCGGGATGAGGACGACGCTAACCCTGGAGCCCGAAGTTGCCGAACGTCTCCAGCAAGAACTCCGCCGCACCGGCAAGAGCCTGAAGACTGTAGTGAACGAGGCGTTGCGGCTCGGGCTCGGCTTCGGCGGCAAGCCGCCGAGAGTCCCTCGCTTCGAAGTGGAACCGCATGCTTTTGGCTTCAAGCCCGGCGTCGACCTCGACCGCTTGAACCAGCTCGTGGACGAGATGGAGGCGGATGAGACGGCGCGGAGGCTCCGCCGTTGATTGTCCCGGACATCAACCTCCTGATCCATGCCTGCAATAGCGAGTCTCCCGTGCACGCGGCGGCACGCGAATGGTGGGAAGGCCTGCTCAACGGAGTCCGGCCGGTTGGACTCGCCTGGGTGGCAGTCCTCGGCTTCGTGCGGATCTCCACCCACCGTCAAATCCTCACCCAACCGCTTCCTGTGGGTGCGGCCTGCGGGAGGGTGCGGGCCTGGCTCGCCCGTCCGTACGTGAGTCTGCTGCATCCCGGGGAGCGCCACGCGGAGATCCTCTTCGGTCTCCTCGAACAGCTTGGAACCGGTGGCAACCTAACGACAGACGCTCACCTGGCGGCCCTCGCCATCGAGCACCAGGCCGAGCTCCACTCCACCGACGCCGACTTCCGGCGCTTCGCCGGCCTGCGCTGGAAGAACCCGGTGGCCTGAGGGCACGGCACCCAACGCGCGAGCGGCCGTGCTACCGTCTGCTGGTGACCACCGCCGGCCTGGCCAGGCCGCTGCTCTTGGGACTCACCCTCTACGCCGTCCTCTGCCTGCTGTTGTTCCTGGTTCAGCGCAAGATGATGTACTTCCCGGCCCAGACCAGCGAGGCGGAGGCACTGTCGCGCGCCGCCGCCCAGGGCCTGAAGCCGTGGCGGACCGGGGAGGGGCGCCTGATCGGATGGCGTCCGGCGGTCTCCCAGTCGACGGCGACGCGGCTGCTGGTGTTTCACGGCAACGCCGGCAGCGCGCTGGACCGCGACTACCTCCTGCCCGTTCTGGGCGGCAGGAACCGTGAGGTGGTGTTCTTCGAGTACCCCGGCTACGGCGCCAGGCCCGGCAGCCCGAGCCAGGCTGCCCTGGTGGACGCGGCCGCCGAGGCTCTGGCCCAGCTTGGGAGCGAGCGCGAGGGGCGGGTGTGGCTGGTCGGCGAGAGCCTGGGCACCGGTGTGGCGGCGCAGTTGGCCGCGAGGGATCCGGGGGCGGTGGCGGGCCTGCTGCTGGTGACGCCGATCGCGCGCGCCTCCGAGGTGGCGGCCCAGCACTACCCGTTCCTGCCCGTGCGTTGGCTGCTTCGGGACCGCTGGGACAGCGTGGTGGCCCTGCGCAACTACCGTGGACCGGTGGCGATCCTGATCGCCGGGCAGGACGAGGTGGTCGGTGCGGATCAGGGCCGCCGGCTGGCGACAGCGATGGCGGGAAGGCCGCGGATCTGGGAGCAGCCGACGGCCGGCCACAACAGCCTGGACTTTCGCCCAACCGCCGCGCCCTGGCCGGAGGTCGCGGCCTGGCTCGATCATCCCGAGTGAGGGGCCTGCGGCCAGGGGCTTGCCCGGGCCGACGCAAAACGCGTTAGTGGTGCCGGACCGCGTTCACGCCACCCGCGTCTTCGACTTTCGCGCCGGCAACACCCGCTCACGCAATTGGCCCGCGCGTTCAGTGGATTGAACGCAACCTTTGCCCGGCGCCGAGCGTCTCAGACGGGAAAGGGGCCCCTGCATGCCGAACTCCTGGCTTCGTCTGGTCGTCGCCACCGCCGCACCCCTCGTCCTGGCCGTGCCGGGATCCGCCACCACGCTGGTCTCCGGCAGCGACGGCCGCATCGCTCTCCACCTGACGCGGGCGGAGCAGCCGCCGGTGGTGGACGGGCGGCTGGACGATCCGGTCTGGGCGGCGCCGCCGCTGGCTCTGCCCGAGTGGGTGACTTACAACCCGGTGAGCGGACAGCAGCTGGCGCAGAAGACCGAGGTGCGCGCCACCTACGACGACAGCGCCCTGTACTTCGCCTTCCACTGCCTCGACCCCGAACCCGAGAAGGTGCGCGCGACCCTCAGCCGCCGCGATCAGCTCTTCAGCGATGACTGGGTGGGAGTGAGCCTGGACGCAGTCGGCAATGGACAGCAGTCCTACGACCTGTTCGTGAACCCCCGGGGCGTGCAGGCTGACATCCTCAACACCAGCACCGCTGGCGAAAACTCCTCTCCGGACTGGGTCTGGGAGAGCGCCGGGAAGACCACGGCCGAAGGCTACGACGTCGAGATCCGGGTGCCCTGGAAGAGCATCCGCTTCACGAGTGGCCCAGAGGTGAAGATGGGCATCCTCTTCTGGCGTCGCGTCAGCCGGCTGGGGATGTCGGCTTCCTGGCCGTCGCTTCTGCCGGACCAGCCGTTCTTCCAGAGCCACGCGCCGCTGATGCTCCGGGACCTGCGCCGGCCCCTGGCCCTGGAGGTGGTGCCCAGCGCCACCTACTCCGTGAACCAGGAACGGGTGGGCCCGGATGCGTTCGGCGCGGCCGACGACAAGCCGGACCTGGGCGTGAGCGTGAAGTACGGGATCACCTCGACGGCGACGCTCGAAGCCACCGTGAACCCGGACTTCAGCCAGGTGGAGTCCGACGCCTTCCAGGTGGAAGTGAACCAGCGCTACCCGGTCTTCTACTCGGAGAAGCGGCCATTCTTCATGGAGGGCATGGGGACCTTCGAGTTGGCGGGCACGGGAGGCGACGGCATGATGCGAACTGCCGTCCACACACGACGGATCGTCGACCCCGAGTGGGGAGGCAAGACCTCGGGGAGCCTGGGCCGGTTGTCGTTTGCCACGCTGGCGGCGTCCGACACCGCCCCCGGCCGGGCCCCCGATGCGGGATCGGCGCTCCAGGGGCAGGACCAGCTCGTCTGGATCGGCCGCGCGACCTGGAGCCTGGGCCGCAGCAGCTATCTGGGCGCCATCGCCACCGACACCGAGCTGGCGGCGGGTCACAACCGGGTGATCGGGAGCGACCTCTCGGTGCGGCGCGGTTCCCACGTGTGGAGCACGACCGTTCTGGCGTCGGAGTCGCGGAGTACCGACGGGAGCGACACCCGCAGCGGGATGGCCGGCCAGGCGTACTACGGGTTCGAGAGCAAACGATTCGGCTTCGCCAGCCAGACCGAGCACTACGATCGCGACTTCCGCATGGACACAGCGTTCGTCAACCAGACGGGCCTCACCACCAACTGGACCTACGGCTCGCTGAGCCTCTACCCGGATGAGAAGAAGCACGCCTGGATCAAACGAGTCTCGCCCTTCTTCTTCACCCGCGCGGCGCGAGACCGCATCCAGGACGGCGACCTGCTGTTCGGGCTGATCGGGGTTCGGTTCAACTTCACCCGCCAGGGCTACTTCCGGGTGGACACGGGTTGGGGACGGGAGCCTTGGGCGGAGCGGGAGTTCAGCACCCGGACCACCCGGGTGATGGGTGGCGCCCAACTCCTGCGCTGGCTCAACCTGGACGGGCGGATGAACTTCGGTCGCGACATCTACTACGATCGCGAAGACCCATTCGCGGGGCCCTCCTGGTCGCACTCGCTGACGATGACGGTCCAGCCGGGAGCGAGCTTCAGCCAGAGCGTCTCCTGGGACCGCTACCAGCTCGATCGCGATGGCGGGGACCGCGTGTTCCGGGTGGATCTGCTCAACCTGCGAACCACCTACCAGTTCGACCGCCGTTTTTCGGTGCGGGGCATCGCTCGCTACGACAGCTCGCGGCGTCGCGTCCTCACCGACTTCCTGGCCTCCTTCGAGCCGGTTCCGGGAACCGTGGCCTACGCCGGCTACGGGTCGGTCCTGGAGCGGGGCGGCTTCGAGGGCGGCGGATGGCGCCCCGGAGAGGGCGACTATCTCACCACGCGGCGGGGCCTCTTCTTCAAGGCCTCGTACGCCAAACGCTTCTAGCCCGGCGGAAGACCCTCGAAACGGCAAGCGCTCAGGCGGGCTCCAGGGCGCGCCCTCGTCCGGGTCGAAAGCGGTCATTGCCACGGGCAGGTTGGTCCTGTCCATGGGCAGGAACCAACCCCCTCCTGCGTAGGGCAGGCTCAATCGCGCATGTGAACCGGCTATCTGCTAACCTCTTCCCCTGTGGCCCGACCCCTCCTCGGGCCGTGTGATTCTCAGCGCCGGGGTTTTGGTCAATCGGCCAGTGGGCCACGGAGGTCGGGCATGGCCGGCCTGGAGGGGGCGGGAACAACCGGGAGTCGCGGCGGCTCTCAGAAGCCGCGACCCGGCTCTGCCTGGAGATCGCGCTGGCCCGCCCTCTTCGTGGGCCTTGGGCTTGCACTGGCCGCGCTGGCCTACGTCCAGCATGCCCGAGCTCGCCAGGGCTTCCTGATCGAGAAGGGCGCCGAGCTGCGCGCGATCGCCGAGCTAAAGGTCTCGCAGATCGTAGCCTGGCGCGCCGAGCGGCTCGCCGACGCCCGGGTGGTGGCGGTCGACCCGCTGCTGGTGGACGCTGTTCGCGTCTGGCTCGGCGGCGGTGCCCGCGCTGGCGCTGGCGCGCCTATCCGGGCTTGGCTCCGCGTCCTGCGCAAGGAGCAGAGCTACGAGCGGATCTCGTTGCTGGACTCAGAGGGGCACGTGCGACTCACCGTGCCGGCGCAGGACCCGGGAGCCGGCGCGACTGACGAGTTGGCACGGAAGGCGCTTGAAGCAGCCGACCTCTCTTTCCTCGATCTGCACCGTCCCACCAGCGAGGAGGGGATCCATCTCGAGCTGGTGGCTCCGCTGCGGGGGGCGGCGGATCCAGCCGCCAGGCCCATCGCGTTTCTGATCTTCGAGCACGATCCCCGGCGCTTCCTCTACCCACTGATCCAGTCCTGGCCCACGCCAAGCCGTACCGGCGAGACCCTGCTGATTCGCCGGGAGGGAGCCGAGGTCGCGTATCTCAACGAGCTTCGGCATCGCACGGACACTGCCCTAAAGCTGCGGTTGCCCGTGACCCGGGCCGATCTGCCTGCGGCGCTGGTCGTCAGCGGTCGCGAGGGCGAGGTCGAGGGTGTGGACTACCGCGGTGTGTCGGTGCTGGCGGCCATGCGGCGCGTCCCCGACTCACCCTGGTTCCTGGTCAGCAAGGTCGACCGGGAGGAGATCGTGGCCCCCCTGGCGCGCGAGGCCAGGCTCACCGGGCTGATCGCGGTTCTGCTGATTGCGCTCTCCGGCCTGGGCGCCCAGCGTTTCCGGCGACGGGAGCGGGAGGCATCCGATGCGGAGTTGTACCATCGCGACGAACGCCTTCGCCTGCAGGGCTCTGCGCTGGCAGCCGCCGCCAACGCCGTCATGATCACCGATCGTGCTGGCAACATCGTGTGGGTAAATGACGCCTTTGCCCGGCTCACCGGCTGGAGCGCTGAAGCCTGCCAGGGGAAGACGCCTCGCATCCTGAAGTCGGGTGAGCACCCGGCCGAGCTCTATGGCGAGCTGTGGCGGACCATCCTTGCCGGTGACGTTTGGCAGCGGGAGATGGTCAACCGCCACCGGGACGGCAGCACCTACGTCGAGGACCAGACCATCACGCCGGTGAGGGACGAACGGGGCGAGGTCACCCACTTCGTCGCCATCAAGATCGACGTGACGGATCGCCGCCAGACGGAGGAGACCCTCCGGGAGAATGCGCGGGAGCTTCTGGAGTCTCAGCGTGTTGCCCGGCTCGGGTCGTATCGACTGCGGGTGGCCAGCGGAGTCTGGGCCAGCAGCCCGATCCTGGACGAGATCTTCGGGATCGCGGACCCCCGGTTCGTCAAGGATGTCGCAGGGTGGCTCTCGATCGTGCACCCCGATCAGCGCGAGCAGATGACCGCCTACTTCACCGAGGAGGTGCTGGGCAGGCGGCAGAGCTTCGATCGCGAGTACCGCATCACCCGGCTCACGGACGGCCAGGAACGATGGGTGCACGGCCTGGGCCGACTGGTCGCCGACAGCGAGGGGCGCATCGTCGAGATGATCGGGACCATTCAGGACGTGACCGAGCAGAAGCGGCTGGAAGCGCAGTTTCGGCAGGCTCAGAAGATGGAGGCCATCGGCCAACTCGCGGGTGGTGTGGCCCACGACTTCAACAACTTGCTGGCGGTCATCGTCGGCTACTCGGAGCTGGCCCTTCGAGAGCTTCCCGCCGAGCACCCGCAGCGGAAGCGGATCGAGGAGATCCGCAAGGCGGGTGAGCGCGCGGCCGGCCTGACGCGGCAGCTCCTGGCCTTCGGCCGAAGGCAGCCGATGACGCCGGTGGTGCTCGGTCTGGCTCACGTGGTCTCCGGCCTGGAGGGGATGCTGCGACGGCTGCTTCCGGAGGACATCGAGATCGCGACCTCATTCGACGGTGGAGGCGCGAGAGTCAGGGCCGATCCTGGTCAAATGGAACAGGTGATCCTCAACCTCGCGGTCAACGCCCGGGACGCCATGCCGGATGGCGGGCGCTTGACCATCGAGGGTTCGTCTGCGGTGTTGGACGAGCGCTATTGCCGGAGTCACGACGTGCGGCCGGGACGCTACGCCCTGCTTGCCGTCACCGACACCGGCACCGGCATGGACGCGGAAACGCAGGCTCACATGTTCGAACCGTTCTTCACCACCAAGGAGGTCGGCCGCGGGACCGGCCTGGGCCTGGCCACCGTCTACGGGATCGTCAAGCAACATGACGGACACGTCGCCGTGTATAGCGAGCTGGGGCGGGGCACCACCTTCAAGGTCTACCTGCCTCAGGTGGACGCGCCCGCCCGCGGCGAAGCGGTGGCTTCCACTCCGAAAGCCCGGGGAGGAAGCGAGACCGTGCTGCTGGTCGAGGATGATCCGCCGGTGAGGGAGCTGAGCCGGGAGGTCCTCGATCACCTCGGCTACCGCGTCCTGGTGGCTCCCGATGGCGAGGCCGCGCTGGAAACGAGCGCGCGCCACCAAGGGCCGCTGCACCTGCTGGTCACCGACATGATCATGCCGCGCATGACGGGTCGCCAGCTCGCGGAGGCGCTCCGCCGGTCCCGGCCCGGAATCAAGGTGCTCTTCGTCTCGGGTTACAGCAACGACGTTGTGGTGCGCAGCGGAGCCCTGGAGGAAGGGATGGCGTTCCTCCAGAAGCCCTTCACACCCGATAGTCTCGGCCGCCGCATTCGCGAAGTGTTGGGGCCGTCGTAGCTCACGCACTCTCGCCACCGCTTGGAGGCTCTGGAATGGAGGTCGAATGGTGGCGACCCTGAGCTTGCCGTACATGGCCGCCGCGGCCGTCACGGGTCTGGGCGCGCTGGCCTTGCTGGTGGCGGAATGGCGCGACTCGCGGGCCGCCCAGGCCGTGATCAAGCCGCTCGCCTCTCTGGGCTTCGTGGTGGCAGCCCTCGCTCAACGGGCGTCGTCGTCGAGCTACGGCCGAGCCTTGCTGGTGGCCTTCGCTCTCTGCTGGCTCGGCGATGTGCTGCTGATCTCACGCGGGCGGCGCGGGTTTCGGGCCGGCATTCTCGCCTTCCTGCTCGGCCACCTCGCCTTCGTCGCGGCGTTCCTGATCTACGGCGTGGACACGCGGGCGGCCGGCGCGGCGCTGGCGGTGACGCTGGTGGCGGGAACCGTCGTCGGGCGCTGGCTGTTGCCGCGAGTGCCCCTCGACCTGAAGCCGGCGGTGATCGCCTACGTCGTGGTGATCTCGATCATGGTGGCGATCGCGCTGGGCACGGGCCGCCCGCCGATCGCGTTGGGTGCGGGGGCTTTCTATCTGTCGGACCTCTCGGTGGCCCGGGATCGCTTCGTCGCTCCCGGCTTCGTCAATCGGGCTTGGGGCCTGCCCCTCTATTACGGAGCGCAGCTGGTCCTGGCCGCGACGCCTGGTCTTTGACCGGCCCAACGATCGTCGGCCGGCGGGGCCGAGGGCGCAATGAGTGAGGCAGGCGGTGGACGTCTGGCCCTCTCGGTCGCCGGGTGGCTCGTCTTCTCGGCGAAGGCCTTGCGGGCCTTTGCCTTCGGCTGGCTGTCCGTGGTTCTGGCGTTGTACCTGGCGAAGCGCGGCTTGTCTCCGGCCGAGATCGGCGCCGTCTTCACGGCCACCATGGTCGAGGACGCGCTCCTCACGATGTTGCTGGCGGCGGCAGCGGCACGAGTCGGGCCGGCTCGGATCATGGTCCTCACCGCGCCGCTGATCGCGGTCGGTGGTGTGCTCTTGGCGATCGCGGAGTCCCCTTGGCTGCTCATCGGCGGCGCCGTCCTGGGGACCCTGAGCCCCAACGGCCAAGAGGCGGGTCCCTTCACGGCGATGGAACAGGCGTTGCTTCCGGGCGCGGTCCGGTCCGGGTCCAGGACTCAGGTCTTCGGCTGGTACAACGTGTTTGGTTTCCTGCCCGCGGCCTTGGGCGCACTGGCCGCCGGGGTGGCATTGGGGTGGGCGCTGGCTTGGGGAACCGGCGAGCTGGCCGCCTATCGGGTGATGCTCTGGTTCTACGCGGGCGCTGGCTGCGGGCTCACCGCTTTGTACCTCCGCCTGGCGGCACTGCCTGGGCGGGAGCCGGGTGTTGTGGAGCCGAGGCGTGTCGGAGTTCTCGGCCTTCATCGCTCACGCGGTGCGGTGCTCCAACTGGCAGGTCTCTCGGCGGTCGACGCCTTCGCCGGGGGCTTCATCATGCAGAGCCTCCTCGCCTACTGGTTCCATCTTCGCTTCGGCGTCGGGCCTGAGGCGCTGGGGGCCCTCTTCTTCGGGACCAACCTGCTCTCTGCGCTTTCCTTCCTGCTGGCCACCCGGCTTGCCGACCGCTTTGGGTTGCTGAACACGATGGTCTTCACCCACTTGCCCTCGAACGTCTTGCTGCTCGTCGTCCCGCTCATGCCCTCTTTCTCGGCCGCGGCGACGGTCCTGCTCCTGCGGCACGTGCTGTCCCAGATGGACGTGCCCACGCGTCAGGCGTACACGATGGCGCTGGTGGCGCCAGAAGAGCGGCCCGCGGCCGCCGGCCTGACCGGCAGCGCCCGGGCGCTGGCCCAAGCCTGCGCACCGCTCGTCTCGGGCTTGACCATGGCTGTCGCGGCCACCGGAGCCCCCTTCTTCCTCAGCGGTGGCCTGAAGATCGTCTATGACCTGGCCCTCTTCTTCCGGTTCCGGAGAGTGCCCCTTCCGGTTGAGGGTCGGCCACCTGGGGTGTGATGCCCGTCACTCCTCCTCCGGCGGCGTCAAACTCCGGGGCAGGGCGCCAGGTCCAACCTCCAGGACGTCCCTCCGGGAGGTCGAACATGACGTCGAGCAGAGTGCTGTCAGTGTTCTTGGGCACGACGATGCCCGCGCTGGCGGTGGCGCAGGCTCCGCTGCCGCAGGGAGG
>Ga0209342_10007611_pt1 | contig 10906 bp, 8 predicted proteins | sample RifCSP16_2_FD_184023 | JGI IMG/M metagenome (GOLD analysis project Ga0209342, IMG submission 184023) | Soil microbial communities from Rifle, Colorado - Rifle CSP2_sed 16_2 (SPAdes) (version 2) | ecosystem: Environmental > Terrestrial > Deep subsurface > Rock core/Sediment | place: Rifle... | reverse complement strand
AGGAGTTCGTAAGAGGGATTGCCCGCCCTAAAAAGCCGTCATAAAAGCCGCCTATTCAGCATCCTCAACCGTAATCTTTCCTATCATACTTCTATGGATGAAGCAGAAATAGTAATATACACCGGCCTTTTCGAACTTATACCTCCAGTTCTGGCCGGGCTCAATGTTTGGAGAGAAAAGTCCGCCCTCACTTATAAGCGGCATTGACGCAAGGATGTGGGTGGCTGTTGCCTTATTAACAAACCTTACGGTCTCACCCCTCTTTATTATGATATTATCCGGGACTAATACGTTTTTCATAGGATCCGCGAACTGGGGCATTTCAACGGCGTGGACACCATCCTGCGGGATAGAACGCACGGGAGGGCCCAGAAGGGAATCAAAGTATCTTCTCTTTACTCCCCTGAGCGGCTCCACATCCCCGAATATGTCCTTATAGCTTGTCGCCAGAAGTTCGGCTATGTAGAAGTTTTCCTTCTTATCCTCCTCGGTTGCCCCGGAAGCAGTTGCCATATCAACGAGGGCTTTAATCTCATCCGGTATCTTCTCTTTATTTTTTTCAACAACATACTGCATCCTGTACTCGTCATTTTGAAGGCGGGCGTTCTTGAAATTTTTTACAATTTCAGAATCCTCGGACCAGGCCGCCCCCGCTAAAACAAATACACATAACAGCGCGGAAAATAAACACTCTCTCCCCCTCCCCGCACTCATATCCAAACCTCCCGATTACAGGTCTTTGCCGGAAGACCCTACTTTGCGGCCTCTTCCACCGTAATCTTTCCCGCCATGCTCTTATGGATAAAGCATATGTAGTAATATTCACCCGGCTTTTCAAACTTATACTCCCAGCTCTGGCCGGTTTCAAGGTTTGGAGATAATATCCCGCCCTCACCCAGGAAGGCAAGGGACGCGAGAATATGCGCGGCCGCGCCATCGTTGACAAACCTTACCGTCTCGCCCTTTTTTATCATTATATTGTCGGGTTTGAAAATATTTTTCGCTGCCTCGTCGGCAGGTGTCGGCATGGTGACTATGTGGACGCCGCCTTCCGCCGTAGAACGCACCTGGGGGGTCAGAAGGGTTTCAAAATATTTTTTCTTTACCGCCCTTAAGGGTTCCACGTCCTGAAACAGGTTCTTATAGATTGTTGCCATCAGCTCTGCCACATAGAAATCACCCTTTACAACCTCTTCGCTTGCGCCGGGGGCTGCCGCCTCGTCCATAAGGGCTTTGACCTCTGCGGGGATCTTTTCTTTATTCTGTTCAACGACTTCATACATTACCTTCTCATCGTTTTCGACGATGGCGGCTTTAAAATTTTTTACAACTTCCGAATCCTCGGAGAAGGCCGTGCCTGCCTGCAAAATCTGCGAGAAAAATACCGCAAAAATCAAAACGAAAATCCATCTGCGCGCGCTCATATTCAGACCTCCGCGTCACTTAAAATTCCCTCTCTAAAACTTTTAGGGGGCAAAAAGCAACCAGCTGTTTATTTTACCAAAAAGGGGATGGAAATGTCCATTAAGAAAAAGAAAAGACGGGTCTGCGGCGAAGATAAGGGAAAAATCCGGGTCTTCCGGTCTTTCAGAAGCCGCAGCACTTTTTCACCGCGTCGGCTATCCTTTCCATGTCATAGAGGACCTGATACTCGTAGCCGCTTTTGTTCTCATCCTTTCCCCTCATCTTCAGCATCTGTTGGTCCGCGGCCGCGTCAAGCGTAATCTCCATATAAAAGCTCGCCCGTAAAGGCCCGTACCCTTCTTTCTTATAAAAATGGATATTTCCCTTCTCTATTATAGTATCCTGGGGTATAGCCGGCCATCATCCCGGTTATGTAAGCTGTTCTGAGCGCCTCTTTCGCAAGGTCTTTCCTGATATTGACGGAAAGCGACTGATAGCCGGAATAATCGGCGGCGGCGGCGATTGATGATAGGAAAAAAACAGAATAAACAGATGCCGGACAATCCTTTTCACGGCCTTTCTCCTTTTACCGCGGCGCCTCTTTCTCAATGAGTTTTTTCAGGATAGAGCGGTGGCAAAGGCTTTCGTCCTCGCAGTAACATCCGATTGCGATAGAGGTTTTTTTTGCCACCTCTGAAAGCAGTTTTACCGCATGGCGGGCATCCGCATTTCCATCCATCTCTTTTCTGTACCTCTTTTTAAACCTCTCCCGGCTCTTTTTATCGCCCTTAAAGTCCTTGATTGCCTCTTTGCTCGGAGAAACGGTCGGGAACCAAACATCAAAATAGTTGAGTTTTGAATAATCTTCTTTCTTAACCCCGCGGGGAAGAAATCTCACGGCGCCTATTCTAATCCCCTCGTCTTTTCCCCTGTGGGTTCCAAGTCTGTAAGTCTTTAACTTTAAACCCATCTCACACTATCTCCCATATCCCCATCATGCCTATGTCCTCGTGTTCAACTATGTGGCAATGGAATACAGTTCTTCCCGTAAAATCCATAACAGGAACCAGCATTGTCACACTCCCGCCAAACGGGATATTGATATTATCTTTCCATGCGGGAATGGACGTATACAGGGAGGCATATCCCTTGTCCCCGCCTTTTATGCTCAGTATCTGGGCCGCATTGATATGTTGATGAAACGGATGGTCCATGGGGGATATGTTTATTATCTCCCAGACCTCGTATGTCCCGACCCTTGAAGTGTGCACATACGGCTCCTCATCGTAATCCTTTAGATTCACAAGGCCCCGCCCGTTTGCCATGATAAAATACAGTTTTTTCCTGGGAAGCGTGCTTATATCCATATCCAACCGTTTTGCCTCCGGATTGATCGCCCCGGGAACGCGGTCTTTTGCAAGGCTTCCCTCGCAGGAAACGGTCATGAGCGTCACCTTCTCAATCCTCCCGCCCTTTCTGTCATAGGGAAGCGAAAGGAATTTATACGCCCCCTGGCCTTTATCCGCCTTTATAAGGACGTCTATCCTTTCGCCCGGCGTAAGCAATATCTCGGAAACAGGATACGGCTTGTCCAGGAGACCCCCGTCCGTCCCGATGAGATGCAACGCGTGGCCTTCGAGGGCTAATTTGTAATACCTCGCGGTGCTTGCGTTCAGAATCCTCCACCTCTGGACCTGCCCCGGCCTTATGGAAAGGACCGGGTTTACCTGCCCGTTCACCATGACGATATCGCCTTCCTTGCCGTATATATAATCCTCTTTCGTATACGGGGCCGGGGAACCGCCCTCTATGCTTATATCCTTAAGAATAAGTATGTGAGTTTCAATGCCTTTAAGCATCTCCGTTTCATCCTCAACGACCAAAGCCCCGCCTGAAAGGCCGCCCCACTTCTGCTCGGAAACCTGGCCGTGGTGATGGGTATGGTAGTGGCCAAGCGTGCCTGCCTCCTGTTTTGACGTGTCGTATTCATATAGAAACTCTTCGCCGGGATTGATATGAACGAATATATTATCCGAATTGCCAGAAGGGGATACATGCCAGCCGTGGACGTGTAGGTTGGTCACATTTTTTACATGCCCAAGTATGTTCTTCCTGTCCGTGCGGGGTAAGTAATTTTTAAAACGCACCCTGATGCGGTCGCCTTTTCTGACCCTTATGGTAGGGGCCGGGAAATGCCCGTTGAAGGTCATAAGATTTACCGTTGAGCCGCCCATGCCGAGGGGCGCCATCTTTGCCTCCAGCGAAACCTCAACGATTCCCTTCTGGGCGCTTACGCTCTGTATCTCCGGAGGGTCCTCGAAAATATCACCGGGGGGCGGGTCTATAACGGCTGCTCCTGACGGCAAAGCAAATGCGCTTCCAACGCCTTTCCATGGGGATATGAGCGCTGCAAACCCGATGGAAGACAGAACTATAAATTCCCTTCTGCTGATTTTCCTATCATCCATGGCGCGGCTCTGTTCCCGTATCTACTTACCGTGGCACTTTTTGTACTTTTTTCCGCTCCCGCAGAAGCAGGGGGCATTTCTGCCGGGGGCCTTCGCCACCATCGCCGTTTGCGTAAGATAAGGGGCGTTTTCAGAACAATATCTCTGGATCTCGCCTATAATCCTGTCCGATGCCTCTTCTATGGTAGAAAATCCTCCGCCATAATACGTTTCGCTTGTTTTTCTTTCAAGCTCCGCCGCTTTAATGATTTCTCTTTCACCGCCCGATGATTTTACGGCCGCATCTATAATGCGGCAATAGCCCTCCGTGCCGGGACGCGCCCCGCCCGAACCTAAAAAAGAGCACCGGGCGGGACGGATATCTGTATTAATTATAGCAGGATGTATGAGACACGTCTTTTCAGGGGATAAGAAAACGCACCTAAAGGCAAACATCGCCCTCAGGTTGATAAGGAGGGTGGAGCCGTTTATCCTGATGGATTCAACGGTTACATTGCACCTTTGCGGGTCTTTAAAAAGATGCCGCGGCGGGTTTTCTCCTGTTACATACCGGCTTTTTATCCTTTCGGCCCTTTTCCTTATACCGTCTGACAACTCCCCCTTGAATTCCTTAAGCCCGGACAGGCCGTTATGTTTTGTTACGGCATACTCAACAATCCCCCACCAGGGGTCGCAGCAAGCGCCTTTGCATAGGTTTACGCATATTGAGGAGAGGGCTTCTTTGTCTACGCCTTCTACGGCCATAAAAATAATTTACCATAATATCCGGAGGTTATAAAGTTGTGTTTTGGCATCAAATAAAAACCCCGCTTTTCTTTAAAAGCGGGGTTTAGCCGGGCTGGAACTGGGGCCGGGGATGCTGCCGTCGGGCCTACTGCCTGAAATTAGCGTGGCAATGGATACAGCCGTTCAGGAGTTTGTGGGCCATTCCCTGCACCATTCTCATATCGCCTTTTTTTGATGATTCCATAAGGATCTTGACATTCCTGTGGAACTCTTCATCAAGCTTCTCAAACATCATCATCCTATCGTTATTTTTGGGAAGTGTTATTTTACCCGTTTTAAGGGCATCGTCTGTCTTTGGCTTCGCGTTTAAAACCTCCTGAAACGGCCCTTCTATGATACCCGGGTTATTCAACGCAATGGCGTCGATAAGGATTTTGTACGCGCCGTCAAGGAGCCTCATCTCCTCTTTAAGCGGATTGGATTCGGCGGCCATGGCCTTGTTTATGCCGGAGCAAACCAGCCATAAAACCAGAATAAGGGCCACGCCTATTGCGGGATTTTTCCTGCCCATACTTCTATTTTTAGCATAATATCTGCGGTTGTCAACGAACAAATCCCCGCGCCCCGGTTTTATAAACAAAAAAGGGCATGTATCGGCCCTTGCGGGCCTTTCTTTTATATCAAGATTTGCAGGGTGGGCTTAGCCTACCCTACTACTCGAACAAAGTAGGTGTTCCACTTTTGGTTTCAATTGCAGACTGGATAACATATCTTGCACACTCTTGATAATTCTGCATTTCCCATAATTTGATTTGCGTTTTTGGAGTGCTCCCATGCCCACCTTTCTTGTCCCTCGCTTTATTCATATTTTTAAGTTCATCTATCAAATGTCTTTTAACCACAAAACCGACTTCTTCGGCTGGGTCTAAGCCTATAGATTCTAACCGGTCCTTGAGCTTAGTATCGTCTTTAGGAAGATCACCTATAATCGCTTCCACCGCCTTGTAAGAATGAAAGAGGCTGTTTTCCCAATTTGTTTGTTCGATACCGGGCTCAGGCAACAAATCAGGATCATAGTGATATCTCTTTGATGGTGGCGCAGAAAAGAAATGGTGGTGGCTAGTACGCAAATATAACAGAGCTCTATGTATATTATCTTCGTAAAAAATCACCGGAGTAATCTTCCATGCAAGTTCAATAAGGTCCGGAAGGAAAAATTTAGCGCCTGCAACAGAGAGCAACCCACTATACTCATGCTTTCTTAAGTCATCAAAAAAAAGAACTTTTTTATTTCGAACCACATCTGCCGGAACTCTAAAGACCATCTGGCTCTCATAATAGGACACACTCGGCCCCTTAAGCAACTCTATAGCAAGCATAAAAGATTCTGCAAATTTCTGGGCTCTTGAATCATCGCATTTATATCGTGGAAATCTAAAAAAATATCGTAATGCTTGACTCGATCTTTTCTCTTTTCGAGAAGGAGAAATTGGAATGATTGAAATTTTAATCCCGACCTCATGGGCTGCATTCAGTGCTGCTTTTTGTTGCCTTTTCCAATAACGAGGTTTACTGATAATACCTCTACAGAGCAACCGAGGATGTGCAACGAGAGTATCTCCTATATGTAGCAGAAGATAAAATACTTTCTTTTCATCATCCATTCTTATATTTCTCATAATGACGGAAAAATCTTAGAAAAATTCGGTTTTGTGGGGGGCTAAGCCCAGCACACTCTTCTTTCTGGGTCCCCTATTTCTTTTCCAGCCCAATCCTTGCGGCCCCAGGGGAACCGAATACAGTGAATACTTGCCACTTTCTGGGTTTATTTTGCCCGATACGAATCCATACTCTATCTTTTCATAGCCCTGTCTTACTCAACTTCGGAACTACATAGATTTTTAACCCTTCGTATCCTACAACTGGCTTATTAAGATTTTTTGGCATACTTTTCTCCTTTTATCTTTTTAAATCTCGAAAAACTCGGGACAGATTTGTTTCTTTGCATTATAAGCCCGCCCATACTCTCCGTCAACTCCTTGTCTTATCTTTAAAACCACGGGGGTGGGGCATACAAAAGCTTAAGGCCGGGCGGGTGAGCGAGCGGGGGCGCGTGGAGCGTAGGGCCGCATGGCCCGAAGCGACTCTAAGTGGGCGAGCGAACGGGGATGGGGCAGCCAGCTTTTGGAGCCCCACCCCAAGCGCTCCACAGGCGAAACAGGGAGCGCAACGGCCTTCCAGGGATGGGGGGAGGCAATCTAAAATAAATCCCCTCACCCCTACCCTCTCCCCAAAGGGGAGAGGGTATTCAAATCCCCCTCTATCCCCCTTTAGAAAAGGGGGAGGAAGGAAAAACCGCAAACAAAAAAGCCCGTCTTGAATCCCCCTCTTATCCCCCTTTGAAAAAGGGGGAAGAAAAGGACAAGACGGGCTTTCAAATTAATCCCGCGGCGACCTACTCTCCCGTACACTTGCGCATACAGTACCATCGGCCCTGGAGAGCTTAACTTCCGTGTTCGGAATGGGAACGGGTGTTGCCTCCCCGGTATGACCGCGAGAAATCGTTTTTTACAGATTGCTTCGCCGCGCCTTAAGAGCGCGGCTCGCAATGACAAACAAATAGAACAGGGTAGAAAATACGCTTTGAGCCGTCAACCAAGCACTTTCAGAATGCCCGCTGTAAAAGGACTGACTGAAAAAATTATGGTCAAGCCTCACGGTCGATTAGTACCGGTTTGCTTAACCCCTTACAGGGCTTACACACCCGGCCTATCAAACTCGTAGTCTCCAAGTGACCTTTAGGGGCCTTGCGGCCCGGGAGATCTTATCTTGGGAGGGGCTTCCCACTTAGATGCTTTCAGCGGTTATCCCTTCGGCACATAGATACCCAGCGTTGCCCCTGGCGGGACAACTGGAACACCAGAGGTGCCGCCATCCCGGTCCTCTCGTACTAGGGACAGCTTCCCTCAAATCTCCTGCGCCCACATCAGATAGGGACCGAACTGTCTCACGACGTTCTGAACCCAGCTCACGTACCGCTATTGATCGGCGAACAGCCGAACCCTTGGGACCTGCTCCAGCCCCAGGATGCGATGAGCCGACATCGAGGTGCCAAACCGGGCCGTCGATGTGAACTCTTGGGCCCGATCAGCCTGTTATCCCCGGCGTACCTTTTATCCGTTGAGCGATGGCCCTTCCACGCGGGACCACCGGATCACTAAGACCTGCTTTCGCATCTGCTTGACTTGTAGGTCTTGCAGTTAAGCTCCCTTATGCCTTTGCACTCGCCGGCTGGTTTCCAATCAGCCTGAGGGAACCTTCGCGCGCCTCCGTTACGTTTTGGGAGGCGACCGCCCCAGTCAAACTACCCGCCTGGCACTGTCCCTGACCCGGATTACGGATCGAGGTTAGAACATCAGAATAATCAGGGTGGTATTTCAACGTCGACTCCCCGAAAGCTAGCGCCTCCGGTTCATAGTCTCCCACCTATCCTACACAAACTATTCCAAGGTCCAATACCAGGGTATAGTAAAGGTGCACGGGGTCTTTCCGTCTTGATGCGGGTAGCCAGCATCTTCACTGGCAATTCAATTTCGCTGAGTCCCTGGTCGAGACAGCGGGGATGATCGTTACTCCATTCGTGCAGGTCGGAACTTACCCGACAAGGAATTTCGCTACCTTAGGACCGTTATAGTTACGGCCGCCGTTTACCGGGGCTTCGGTTCCGAGCTTCTCCGCTTGCGCAGATAACCCGTCCCCTTAACCTTCCGGCACCGGGCAGGAGTCAGACCCTATACATCCTCTTGCGAGTTAGCAGAGTCCTGTGTTTTTGTTAAACAGTCGCAACCCCCATTTCACTGCGGCCCCCAATCAGCCTTCCGGAGCAAGTCCGGACAACCGACGAGGGCACCCCTTCTCCCGAAGTTACGGGGCTAGATTGCCGAGTTCCTTAACCAGGGTTCTCTCAAGCGCCTTAGTATTCTCTACTCGTCTACCAGAGTCGGTTTGCAGTACGAGCACCCGACAAGCTCACTACGAGGCTTTTCTCGGAAGTATGGGATTAGCCAGTTCGGTCCGCCTTGCGGCTTTCCTCCTCATCACCTCTCGACGTTAACAGAAGGACGGATTTGCCTATCCTTCCCGCCTACGGGCTTAAACCGGGACATCCGTCACCCGGATGACCTACCCTGCTCCGTCACCCCTTCGCTCAAACGCTTGCCAGGCGGTACAGGAATATTAACCTGTTTTCCATCACCTACGCCTTTCGGCCTCGGCTTAGGTCCCGACTAACCCTGGGCGGATTAACCTTCCCCAGGAAACCTTAGACTTTCGGCGTGCAGGTTTTGCACCTGCATTTACGCTACTTATCTCAGCATAAGCACTTCCAGGTCCTCCAGCAGTCCTTACGGTCTGCCTTCACAGGTTACTGGAAAGCTTCCCTACCGCTGGCAGATTACTCTGCCAACCCGCAGCTTCGGTAGCAAGCTTTAGCCCCGGTACATTTTCGGCGCAGAACCACTAGACCAGTGAGCTATTACGCTTTCTTTAAAGGATGGCTGCTTCTAAGCCAACCTCCTGGGTGTCAAAGTAGTTCCACATCCTTTTCCACTTAGCTTGCTTTAGGGACCTTAGCTGGCGGTCTGGGTTGATTCCCTCTCGACAACGGAGCTTATCCCCCGCTGACTGACTCCCGCAATAGAAGTCACCGGTATTCGGAGTTTGGTTAGGTTTGGTACCTCGTGAGAGGCCCTAGCCCATCCAGTGCTCTACCCCCGGTGCTTAATTTGCGAGGCTATACCTAAATATATTTCGGGAAGAACCAGCTATCACGTGTTTTGTTTAGCCTTTCACTCCTACCCACAGCTCATCCGAGATTTTTGCAACAATCACCAGTTCGGGCCTCCAGGCCGTGTTACCGACCCTTCACCCTGGCCATGGGTAGATCAACACGCTTCGGGTCTACTATACGCGACTTGTCGCCCTATTCAGACTCGCTTTCGCTACGGCTCCACCTAACGGCTTAACCTTGCCACGTACAGTAACTCGCTGAGTCATTATGCAAAAGGCACGCTCTCAGGCATTCCCTTACGGGCATAGCCCTCGAACTGTTTGTAAGCATACGGTTTCAGGTTCTATTTCACTCCCCTCTCGGGGTTCTTTTCGCCTTTCCCTCACGGTACTGGTGCACTATCGGTCGTCAGTGAGTATTTAGCCTTGGAAGATGGTCCTCCCGGATTCCCACAGGATTTCTCGTGTCCCGTGGTACTTGGGAACTCCCTAGGGCCCTTCAGGATTTCGTGTACGGGGCTATCACCCGCTATGGCAGGCCTTTCCAGGCCCTTCCACTATCCTTCGGGGTCCCACGTCGGGGTCCCGCAACCCCGGAGAAACTCGCGTCTCTCCGGTTTAGGCTATTCCCGTTTCGCTCGCCACTACTCAGGGAATCTCATTTGATTTCTCTTCCTGGGGGTACTGAGATGTTTCACTTCCCCCCGTTCGCTTCTCAGGCCTATGTATTCAGCCTGAGATGACAGGATTTTGTCCTGCCAGGTTGCCCCATTCGGAAATCCCCGGGTCAAAGCCTGTTTGCGGCTAACCGGGGCTTATCGCAGCTTACCGCGTCCTTCATCGCCTTCTGACGCCAAGGCATCCACCGTATGCCCTTAGTAGCTTGACCAAGAGATACTTGTGCGCTTGGTTATTGATTCTCAGCGTCTTGAATGTGTTACCCTATTCGATTGTCAAAGAGCGAAAACTGCTTTTTAGGCAGCTGTAAAAAATCTTTTTAGAAACCTTTTCCAGGCTGTCCGTAATCTGGTGGAGGTAAGCGGGATCGAACCGCTGACCTTCTGGTTGCAAACCAGACGCTCTCCCAGCTGAGCTATACCCCCGGAACCGTATCGCCGGTATTCCGGCAACGGCCGCGTTCACGGTTTTTGGTGGGCCTGGAAAGATTTGAACTTTCGACCCCACGCTTATCAAGCGTGTGCTCTAACCAGCTGAGCTACAGGCCCTTGTCTGCGCGCGGGGCCGATCATCCGGCGGGCTTATGGCCCAGGCCCGTATTGCAAAAGAACATGCCCTGCTCTTTGCAAACTAAATAGCAAGCGACAATCTAAAACCCGAACCCCTTAAAAAGGTCTTTCTTGCTGAGTTATAGCCCGCGCCCTGCCTAAGCAAGAGCGCGGACCGATTCTCCATAGAAAGGAGGTGATCCAGCCGCAGGTTCCCCTACGGCTACCTTGTTACGACTTCACCCCAATCACCAGCCATACCTTAGGCGGCTGCCTCCTTGCGGTTAGCCCACC
>Ga0209342_10007610_pt1 | contig 10907 bp, 9 predicted proteins | sample RifCSP16_2_FD_184023 | JGI IMG/M metagenome (GOLD analysis project Ga0209342, IMG submission 184023) | Soil microbial communities from Rifle, Colorado - Rifle CSP2_sed 16_2 (SPAdes) (version 2) | ecosystem: Environmental > Terrestrial > Deep subsurface > Rock core/Sediment | place: Rifle... | reverse complement strand
TGCACGGTGGAGCGCGCGGCCTCGATCGGCGTCGATCGCGCCGATCTCTCCCGGCCACGACTTGCAGTCGTCGGGACGGCGACTGCGCGCGCGATTGCAGCCTCCCTGCGCGAGCCCGACCTCGTGCCGGCCGAGGCCCGGGCCGAGGCGCTGGCGGCGGCGCTGGCGCCAGAGGTCAGGGGCAGGTGGGTCCTCGTCCCGAGGGCCGAGGAGGGGAGGCCGGAGCTGGTGAATGGCCTCGTCAAGGCCGGGGCTGCCGTGGAGGCTCCGGCTGCCTACCGGACGCTCCTCGCCTCGCCCGAGTCGCTCGAGCCGCTCGTGGCGGCGCTCGAGCAGGGCGCGGTCGATGCGGTGACGTTCGCCTCGCCTTCGGCGGTCCGCAGCGTCGTCGCCGCGCTCGGCGGGCGCGCGGGGCTCCTGAAACGGACAGTGCTGGCCGCGATCGGCCCGACCACCGCGGCCGAGCTCAGGGCCGCCGGACTGGACGTGGCGGTCGAGCCCGCGCGCGCGTCCGGGTCTGAGCTGGCCGAGGCCCTCGCGAGGCGGCTCGCGGGGGCGGGGTGACGGCGCGTCGTGGTGGTAGAGCATGTGTAGCGCGTCCAGGGGGCGCCCCGATCAAAATCGAGGCGAGTGGGGGGGGCGGTTCCGAGGCACCGGCTCCGGCGTGACGCGTGCTCCGGCCGCTGGTGCTCCGCGGCGCACTGGGGTGGGCGCGGCCGCGGCGCGCGACGTGGGGGCCCGTGGGCGCGTCTTCGCGAACTCGCTCGCTACGGAGCCCGAGGTGCCCGCGTGCGGCCCGCTCCCTCGGACAGCGCTCGCCGCGCGCGCGGGACCATCGGCGCGCCGCGGCACCCTCTGTGCGTCGCGTGCGCCGCTCCGCAAGGCGGCCTCCGCCCGCGCCACGCCTGCGCCGGTGCCCTGAGGCGCTCCCGCATGGTCGTGGCGTCAGGCGGCCAGAGTGGAGCATTTGGGGGTCGTCGAGGCGCAGCGGTCCCTGTTTCGCCCTGGGCCCATCGGGCGCGCCGCGGCGCTACCGGGGCCTTTCCAGGCTTTCGATCAGGAAGAGGATCTCGGCAGCCCTCGTGTAGTCGAGGCCAGGGCCGTCGGCGAGGCTGCGGTCGCGGCTGCCGGAGGCGATGGCTTCGAGGGCGCGGATGAATGGGTGGAGCTTCGTCAGATCCGGTCCGCTAACCAGGTCCTGAAGGAAAGAGACAGCCGCATCAGGACCGCCTGTGCGGAGCCTCTCGGTCATTTCGAGAACCACTCGACCATCACGCCAGTGGTTCTCGCCGCCGTCGCGTCGGTACGCGAGGTAGCAAGCGATGGCCTTGCGCTTCGCCTCGGTGGCAGCGGCGGGGTCACCGGCGTCCGCCTCGATGCCGGCGAGGATAGACCAGGCTTTCCACGGTTGCCCTGCGTGACCGAACTGCGCCTTACATTCGATGGCTCGTCGGACCGCCTGCCGCGCCTCATCCAGGCGGCGAAGTCCGTGGAGGGCCAAGGCGACGAGATCTGCGATGAGACCTTCCCCGGCCACATCGCAGATCTCGGCGAACTTGTCCGCGGCCTGGCCGTAGAAGGCCGTCGCCTGCTCCGGGCGATCGAGCACATCGCCATACAGATTTCCCAGTGCAACCAGAGTTTGTGCTTGACCAGCGACATTCTTGAGGCGCACCTCGATCGCGAGCGACTTCCGGTAGGCCTCCTCCGCCGGCTCCGGCTGGCCCGTGTTTTGATGCACGATGCCGATCTGATGCCAGGCCGTGGCGGCGGAGCTCGGCTCATCCAACTGCATGAACTGATCGCGCGCTTCCTTGTACGCCTTCAGCGCTTCCGGGTAGCGACGCTGAAGCATGCGGACGGTTCCAAGCTGGAACTTGCTGACGGCGACGCTGCGGGTGTCGCCGCGTTTCTCAGCGCGGAGGACGCACTCCTCGTGGGCTGCGGCTGCCCCGTCGAGCCGGCCCAGGTCAACAAGGCAGTCGCCTGTCTCAGCCAAGCAGACAGCCGCCATCCGCTCGGCACCGCAAGCGGGTCTCCGCACTGCCACGGCCTCGAAGCGCTGGCGGGCCTCGGCATGCAACCGCAAGGCCTGTTCCGATCCCCCGCTGGCTTGCACCGCCCGGCCGAGTAGGGCGACCGCCATCGCCAGGTCGAAATCGGCGCCGGGATACGCTCGCTCGCCCGCCGTCCGGCAGCGCTGGAGCAACGCTTGTGCGCTGCCCAGCGCCTCGCGCGATCGTCCAAGGATCAGCTGCTGCTCGATGCGGGTCCGTGCCACCTGGAACCGCGCATGATTCCAGGCGTCGCCCAGCGTGGCCGCCGAGGCGTCGCGCACCTGCCCTACACGCTCCAGGAGCCGCACCCTGCCGGAGGCCCGTAGCAGGCTTTGGAGCGAACTGGCCAGATCGATCGTCGCCTCCGCATTCCCCGCGCGCTGCACGAGCTCGAGCAGCACGAAGAGGTTCTCGAGCTCCAGCGCCGTCAGCGTCGCCGCGAATTCTGCGTTCTGGGAGTGCTGCCGCACGAGGAAGCCCACATACCCGCCCATCGCCTCGACCCAGCGGGCCGTCAGCGATGTGCGCTCCGCCTCGTCCATCCGCCCGCGCAGGTAGGGGCAGAGCGCGGGATTGAGCGTGAGATGGTCGTGCGGATCCGGGGTCGCCAGCCCGGTCTCGACCAGCTCACGCGCCAGCGCGGCCACGTCTGCCTTTTCCCACTGCATCATCAGGCAGAGGACGTCCAGATCGACCGCGCCGTGAAACGCCCCCAGCGCGTTCGCCCGGTCCCGGTTCGCCGCCGACATGCGTTGCAGGGAGAGCTCGACGCTGGCGAAGACCGAGCGCTCCCGGCTGCCGGGGAACCTCCTCTCCATCTCCGCCATCAGCTCGACGAGTGAGGTGCGAGTGGCTTCGACGCCGCGGCTGCGCAGCGCCGGAGCGAGGAGCGCGAGCGTGCGGGCGTGGCAGTGGACCGCCTCCACGAGCCGCTCGATCTCCTCGCGCGCGGCGTCACCGGTTGCGCCGGCGTCCCCGCCGGCGGCGTTCAGCGCGCGCTCGACTAGCTTCACCGCATCCTCGCGCTCGAGCCGGTGGAGCTCCCGCCGGTTCTTCTCCGCGCCGAACGGCGCGGGCAGCGCCTCGCGGCTCGTGAAGACGAGGCGCGTGTCGCCCTTCGCATGGAGCCGCTCGCACAGCTCGAGGATGGCGTCCAGCTCGCGGCGCGCGTCCTCGGAGAGGGCCTCGGGCGTCTCCTTCTCGAGGAAGGGCGGCAAGAGGACGCTCTCCATGTTGTCCACCACCAGCAGCGTCGCCTGCTCGGCCAGGGCGCGCTCGACGGGGAGGATGGCCTTCTCCAGCCCCTCGAACCTGGCCACGGAGTATTCCGGCCCCACGAGCTGGCAGCCCAAGGCGTCGAGCACCGCGGCGGCGTGGCCGTGCGTCTCGACGGAGACGAACGCGGCGCGGCGCACCTGCTGGGAGTGCACCATCCAGCGCGCTGTGGCTCATGGCGACCACGGAGGCCACGCCCACCTTGAGCAGCTCGGAGGCGACCGACTCGGATGCCTTCTCCGCCTGAGCGGTCTGGCAGGCCTCGAGGAAGACCAGCGGGATGCGGTGCTCGCGCAACAGCGATCCCAGCCCCGTGCCGCTCTCCGGGCGGTCCTCGGTGAAGACGGTGACGTGGCGGCGCTCCTCGAGTGCCGACATCCTCCGGGTGCTCGAAGCACAGTCCGCCCAGGCCGACCGCGCGGTCGTAGACGCCGTGGCCGTCGAAGTGGACGACGTGGTACGGCTGGCGCGCGCCGCGGGCGCGGTCGAGCTCCTCGCGCAAGGCCGGCAGCGTGGGCGGGTCGAGGACGTGGATCTCGACCAGGCCGGGCAGCGACTCCATCGCCTCGACCAGCGGCAGCGCGCTCGCGCGGTGGTCGATGTAGCCGCAGGCGTCGTCCTCCGGTCGCGCCGTGACGAGCAGGATGCGGATCGGCGTGGCGACGACGGCGACGTCGAGCACCCTCGTGTTCGGCAGGCGCCGGCGGACGCGCATCGGCCTCGCGCCCTGGAACAGGTAGCCGTCGCCGTCGTGGAGGAGCTCCCACGGCAGGCCGAGCAGGAGCGTGGCGGCTTCCTTGGCGTCCTTGACCTCGTCCTCCGGCGCGCCGGGCGGGTGACGCGGCGCGCGGCATCCCCGATTTCCGGGTGCGGGAGGGGGTCTTGCGGCGTTGCGTTTGTTGCACTTGTTAGGCGTGGGGCCTAGAATACGCACATGAGAGCCGCACCCAAGCTTCCGTCGACGGCCTCGGCCGAGGAGGCCCGCGATGCTCTTCGCGCTCTCACGCGCGCAGTCCAAGAAGAAGGCCAGGCGCGCGTGCGCCTTCAGGCCGAGGGGGTGCCCGGGGAGGTGACGGTGACCCTTCCGCGGGAGGCGTTCGATAGCCTGCTGGAGGTGCTCGGGCAGATGGCAAACGGGAACGCGGTCACGATCGTGCCCGTGCACGCCGAGTTGACGACGCACCAGGCCGCGGAGATCCTCAACGTCTCACGCCCTTACCTGATCGGCCTGCTCGAGGCGGGCAAGATCCCTCATCGGATGGTGGGGACCCACCGGCGCATTCGGTTCACCGACCTGATGGCGTACAAGCAGCAGGACGACGCGCGGCGCGACGAGGCGGTCGCCGAGCTCACCCGACAGGCGCAAGATCTGGGCCTCGGGTATTGATCTTACGATGGCGGCGGTCGTCATCTACGACGCCTGCGTCCTCCATCCGGCGCCGCTTCGAGACCTGTTGATCCGCATCGCGCGCGCGGGACTCGTCCGGGCCCGGTGGACCGACGCGATCCTCGACGAGTGCTTCCGCAGCATCTTGCGCCGGCGGCCCGAGTTGCAGGAGCCGTTGAAGAGGACGCGCGAGCTGATGAACGCAGCGATTCCGGACTGCCTCGTGCGCGGCTACGAGGACCTCGTCGAGTCGCTGGCACTCCCGGACTCGGACGACCGACACGTGCTCGCCGCCGCGATCCGAAGCGGCGCCTCGGCCATCGTCACTTCGAATCTCGCTGACTTCCCGACTCAGGCCCTGGCGCCCTTCCAGATTGAACCCAAGCATCCCGACGACTTCGTGACCGAGCTCATCGACAGCGCGCCGGCCGTCGTCCTCGCGGCTGTTACGCGCCAGGCCGCCGAGCTGCGGTCCCCGCCTCGAAGCGTCTCCGATCTGTTCGAAACGTTGCAGAGCGTAGGGCTCCCGATGAGCGTCGCCCGCCTTCGCGAGCTCTTCGGGAGCTAGCACTCCGGGCCCAGGCCTCGCGGAGCAGACCCGGGGCACGCTGCGTCAACTGTTTTGGCATGCGGCATAAGGTCGCATCCCCGGCGGGGCCCTGAAGGCTCCCCTCTACGGCCCCGACGGCAGGGTCGCCGGGCTGGTGGGCGTGTCCCGCGACATCACCGCCCGCAAGCGAGCCGAGGGGCGGTTGGCGAGAGAGCGCGACTTCTCCGAGCAGCTCATCCGCGAGGCCCCCGTCGGCATCGCTGTCTACCAGGCCGAGACGGGACAGTGCCTGGTGGCCAACGCGGCCTTGTGCGACACCATCGGCGCCACACCGGCCCAGCTCCTGGCGCAGAACTTCCGGGAGCTCGCCTCCTGGAAGCGGGCGGGCATGCTCGAAGTGGCGGAGGCGGCGCTCGCGAGCGGGCGAAGTCAGCAGTTCAGCACGCAGCTGGCAACGACCATCGGACGGAAGGTCTGGCTCCTTGCGATCTTCTCCAGCTTCCGCTCCGAAGAGGGCGTGCACCTCATCCTTCTCCTCAAGGACATCACGCACAGGAAGGTCGTGGAGGCGGATCGGGAGCGAATGGTCGAGGAACTCACCGGGGCGCTCGCGAACGTGAAGACGCTGAGCGGCCTGTTCCCGGTGTGCGCCTGGTGCAAGAAGATCCGGAACGACGAGGGCTACTGGCAGCGGATCGAGACCTACCTCTCGGAGCATTCGGATGCCCGTTTCACTCATGGCGTGTGCCCGGATTGCATGGCGAAGCACTTCCCGGAGGTTGGGTAGCATCGCTCGCGCTCGCTGGACGCCGAGGCGAGCTCAGGCGAGCAGCGCCCCCTCGTGGGCGAGCAGCCAGCGCTTGCGGTCGACGCCGCCGGCGTAGCCGGTGAGGCTGCCGTCCGCCCCGATGACCCGGTGACAGGGGACTACCAGCGCCACCGGGTTCCGCCCGTTGGCGAGACCGACGGCTCGCGCGGCGCGCGGGAGGCCGAGTCGCGCCGCGAGCTCGCCATAGCTGCGCGTATGCCCGAGGCCGATGCGCCGGAGCTCCGCCCAGACGCGACGCTGGAAGGCGGTGCCGTCGGGGGCTGCGGGCAGGTCGCCCAGCGCCCCCAGCTCGCCCGCGAAGTACGCGCGCACGCACGCGCTGAAGCCCTGCGGGTCGCTCTTCTCGCGCAGCGCCTGTGAGCCGAGGCGGCGGGAGAGGCCCGCGGCCAGGCCCGCCGCCGTCTCGAACCAGAGCGCGCGCAGCGCCACACCGTCGGACGCGAGCGCCACGGGTCCGAGTGGCGTCGCGATCTCGTCGAGGAAGAGCATCATGGGGAGTTCCTCCCGTCCTCCGTTCCGTCGCTCGTCCAGAGGTGCATCACCGCGTAGGCGCGCCACGGCCGCCAGCGCGCGGCGCGCCGGAGCAGGCACGCCGGCGTCGCCTGCCCCCCTCGAGCCCCGACCGCGCGCAGGAGGCCGAGGTCCGAGGCGGGGAAAGCGTCTGGCTCGCGCAGCGCCCGCATGGCGATGTACTGGGCCGTCCACGGACCGACGCCGGGCAGCTCCTGCAGGCGGGCGGCGCTGGTCTCGAGGTCCGCACCAGCGCAGAGCAGCGACGGATCCTCGAGGGTCATCTCCGCCAACCCGCGCAGCGCCGCCGCTCGGGCGCGGGTCAGACGGAGGGAGGTGAGGTCGGCTGCGAGGAGGTCGCGTGGCGCGGGGAAGAGCCAGCCCGGCTCGCCCGGCCGGGACGAGGAGATCCGGCGCCCGCACGCGGCGACGAGGCGCCCGGCGAGCGTCCGAGCCGCCAGGACGCTCACCTGCTGGCCGAGGATGGCCCGGACCGCCAGCTCGAACGGGTCCCAGGCGCCGGGGACGCGCAGCCCCGGCCTCGCCTGCACCAGCGGTGCGAGGAGGGGATCCCTCGCCAGGTGCTCGGCGATGGCCTGCGCGTCGGCGTCGAGGTCGAGAACGCGCCGCAGGCGTTCGGCCACCGCGGGCAAGGCCGAGAGGGGCTCGAGGCGGAGCGTCGCGACGAGGCCGTCCCGGCCGTGGGCGGGGCCGACCTCGACCGTGCCGGCGGCGCCGCCGAGCTCGACGGTGCGCCGGTAGCGGCCCGCCTCCACCGCCTCCACCCCCGGGATCGCTCGCGCCCCGAGGAACGCCCGGAGGGCGGGCCAGTCGTAGGGTGCGGTGCAGGGCAGCCGGAGCCGGAGGCCCTCACCCGGGTCCGCGGTTGGTCCTCGGCGCAGCGCGCCGGGAGGGCGGCCGAAGGTGCGCCGGATGGCGTGGTTGAAGCGCCGCACGCTGCCGAAGCCGGACGCGAGCGCTACCTCGACCATGGGGAGCGCGGTCTCCTCGACGAGCTTCTTCGCGAAGAGCACGCGGTGCGCCTGCGCCACCGCGATGGGCGGGGCCCCCAGGTGCAGGTCGAAGAGCCGGCGGAGGTGGCGCGCGCCGACGCCGACGCGCTCCGCCAGGTCCTCCACGTGGCCGTCCTCCCCCAGCGCGCCCTCGGCGATGAGCGCGAGCGCGCGCGAGACGGTCTTCGCGGTGCCCCGCCAGCCGGCGACGCCGGGCGCGATCTCGGGCCGGCAGCGCAGGCACGGCCGGAACCCCGCCGCCTGCGCCGCGGCCGCGCTGCGGTAGAAGACGCAGTGCTCGGGCCGGGGCGTCCTGGCGGGGCAGATGGGCCGGCAGAAGACGCCCGTCGACAGCACGGCCGTGTAGAAGCGGCCGTCGAAGCGCGCGTCACGCGCGCGGACGGCCCGGTAGCACGCGTCGCGGTCGAGCGGTGAGGCCTGGGCAGGCGTGACCATGCCCACAGCATCGCCGCGGCGGGGCGGCGGTGCCAGCCGTTTTCGGACCCGAACTGGTAGTCGCCATCCGGCCGTCGCGAGGGGGGGGGGCGCAGACAGAGATGGTCGCGATTGAGCGTGCGATCGGCCGGACGAGCCGATTATCAAACCAAGATGAGGTGGGCCTCCGCGCTCTCGCGCCAGCCTGGCGCTGCCGACGCCTTCGACGACGCGTCGGCGGCGATCGAGCGTCAGCTCGGCGGGCAGCCAGCCGACCTGCTCCTCGCCTTCGCGTCGCCCCATCACGCTGGTGGCTGCGAGTTCATCCCGCCGCTCGCCGCGAGGCGCTTCCCGTCCGCGCTGTTCGTCGGCTGCACCGGTGGAGGCGTCATCGGCGACGCTCGCGAGGCCGAGGAGGGTCCGGCGCTCTCGCTCACGGCGGCGGCGCTGCCTGGCGTGGCGCTGGCGGGCTTTCACCTCGAGATGACGTCGATGCCCGGGGCGGCCGCGGGCGCGGCCGCCTGGCGCGCCATCGCCGGCGCGGCGCCGGAGGCGGAGCCCAAGCTGCTCCTCCTCGCGGACCCCTTCACGATCGACGCTCCCGGGCTCATCGCGGGGCTCGATCGCGCCTATCCAGGCGCCCCCAAGTTCGGAGGGCTCGCCAGCGGCGGGCGCCAGCCCGGGGAGAACCGGCTCCTCCTGGGGACCGAGGTGCACCGGAGCGGTGCACTCGGCGTCGCGTTCTCCGGGGACCTCGCCATCGACACGGTGATCGCGCAGGGTTGCCGCCCGATCGGGAAGCCCATGCTGGTCACCCGCTGCCGCGGCAACGCGCTGCAGGAGCTCGACGGGCGCGCGCCGCTCGCGATCCTGAAGGAGCTGCACGGCGCGCTCGGGGGCGAGGACCGGGAGCTGATGCACCGCTCGCTGTTCGTGGGCCTGGAGATGCGGCAGGAACGGATCGAGTACGAGCCGGGCGAGCTCCTGGTTCGGAATCTGCTCGGCGTCGACCGGGAGACCGGCGCCCTCGCGGTCGGAGCGGATCTCCGGCCGATGATCGTCGCGCAGTTCATGTTGCGGGACGCTCGCACGGCGGAGGAGGACCTGCGGCGGATGCTGGAGCGGCAGCGTAGCTCCGGGACCCCGCCTGCAGGCGCGCTCCTCTTCTCCTGCCTGGGGCGGGGAGCCGGCCTCTTCGGGCGACCCGACCACGACACGGGCCTGTTCGAGGAAGAGCTCGGGCCCACCCCGCTAGGCGGCTTCTTCTGCAACGGGGAGATCGGGCCGGTCGGTGGCACGACCTACCTCCACGGCTACACGAGCGCCTTCGCGCTCTTCCGCGAGGCAGGTGAGAGGGGTGGCCGACTCCCGCGAGGGTGAGGTGGAGCCCCCTACGTCTTCCGCCCCTCCCGCGCGGTCTTCCGCGCCCGCTTGCGGGCCAGGAACCCCGTCTGCTTGCGCAGTTCGTGGATCTCCGCCTTCGTGGGACGCGGCTTCGCGACCGGCGCCTTGCGGGCCCGCCGCGGCTCCAGGGTCCACCAGAACAGGCGCTTCACGACGAGCGAGGCGTAGGCCCCCGGGGGGAGGGTGAACGCGACGTTCACCCTCATCCGGCCTCGGTTGAGCTCGTCGTCGCGCGCCTCGCTCACGCGCAGCTTGCCAGGAACGATCAGGATCGGCCTCTCCTCGGGGTCGAAGTGGATCTGCGACGTACCCGGGACGCGCAGGCTCTCGAGGGTCATGTCCTCGCGCTCGAGGACCGCCAGCGCCGCGCGGCGGACCACCTCGTCGTCGAAGCGAGAGGCGGGCGCGAGCAGCGGGAAGGCCTTCCTGTGAAGGTCGCCTGCGGCGTCGGGATCGAGCGCGCGCGGGAAGAGCAGCGTGCCCGCCTGGTAGCGGATGGAGACCAGGCGCGATATGCCCAGCACGGCGCGCAGGTACGCCTTCACCCCCTCGTTCCAGAGCCAGCTCTGGTAGGCGAACACCTGCAGGGCCCGCCAGCGCGGCTCCGTGCGCAGGAAGGCGCCGAGGAAGTCTTGCGGATGGAGCCGAAGCCATCTCAGGACGGGGGCGTACCGCTGGGCGCCGGGGTAGGGGTTCTTGAGGTGCCAGTCGCCCCAGTGCTCCTTCCAGAACGTCTTGACGCGCGCGTCGTCGCTCTTGTCGAGCTCGCTCGGCCGGGCGAGCGCGTTCCGGAGCGCCGCCTCTGCGTCGCCGCGCATGAGATCCTTCACCAGGAAGCCCTGGCCGTGCTTGAGCGAGCCGAAGCGCTGCGAGTCGAAGTAGTTGATGACCCCGATGCGCTGCACCTCGGCGACCGCCCCCGGGAGCTTGCCCAGATCCTCCTCCCCGAGATCGCGGACGGTGACCGCGAAGCGGTTGGAGGTCGTGTTCGCGGACGAGAGCGGCCCCGCGGTCCGGCCCAGGGGCTTCAGCCGGAGGTCCGGGTCCTGTAGCTCGACCGGCTTCGCGCGGACCGCCACGAGCTGCGTGGTCCGGCCCTGCTTGTCCTTCAGCCCGCAGTACGAGACGTCAACCGGGTTGACGTGGGCGCGCGCGCAGATGCGATCCACCGCCTCGAACGTGGACAGCTTCTGCTTGTCCATCAGGTAGACGAACCAGTCACCTCTCGGATCGGGGTCGAAACGCCACGATTCGGTGACGGAGAAGTCCTCCGGCCGCTGCTTCGTCCTCATGTGGCTCCGCTCCGGGTATCTCAGGGGTGTCGGGGGCTCGGGGGCAGAGCCGGGGGGTATCGGGGGCGGAGCCCCGATGTCAAAAACGGCGCAGCCGGCGGCCTGTCTTGCGCCGGAGGCGCTGCCGCCGGCGCAGCCGCCGGCCCGTCAGGGGG
>Ga0209342_10007609_pt1 | contig 10908 bp, 10 predicted proteins | sample RifCSP16_2_FD_184023 | JGI IMG/M metagenome (GOLD analysis project Ga0209342, IMG submission 184023) | Soil microbial communities from Rifle, Colorado - Rifle CSP2_sed 16_2 (SPAdes) (version 2) | ecosystem: Environmental > Terrestrial > Deep subsurface > Rock core/Sediment | place: Rifle... | reverse complement strand
GAAGGAGATGACCCGATCCACCGGCTGGCCGTCGGCGGTCTCCCCCACGTCGGTCAGCCAGGTGGCGAGGTAGGCGGAGAACTGCCGGCCGAATCGATTCTGCGGCGTCACCAGCACCTCGGCCAGGTGCCCGGCCCGGCGCAGGGCCGCCGCCGTTTCCTCGGCGATGACCAGGTGCCCGCCGCGGACGAAGAGCGCACCCGAGGTGACCACCAAGACCCGCTGGGGTCGGCTCATGCGGTGGTGGCTTCCGAGCCCCGGGTTCGCACCACGCGGGCCGGGATCCCGACCGCCACCGCCCCGTCGGGCAAGTCAGCGGTCACCACCGCCCCCGCCCCCACCACCACGTCGCGGCCGATGGTCACCCCGTCCATCACCTTGGCCCCCGCCCCCAGCCACACGTTCTCGCCTAGCGTGATCCCCTTCGACACCCGCTCCTGCTCGATCACCGGCACCCCCGCCTGGTCGAAAGCGTGGCCGCCTCCCATCAGGTAGGTGTAGGCGGCGAACAGACCCAGCCGTCCCACCTTGACCGAGGAGCCGGAGAAGATCTCGGAGTTGAAGCCGATGTTGACGTGGTCGCCCAGCTCGATGTCGCCGTCCTTGCAGGAGAGGATGGTGTTCCGGCCCAGGAAAACGCCGCGGCCGAGGCTGATGCCGCGATTGTTCGAGCCCTTGGCGTCGAGCACGACGTTGTCATCGAGGATCACGTCGTCACCCAACCGGATCCTCCCCGGGTGGCGCAGGACCACCCCTTGCCCGAAGGTGACGTTGTGCCCGCTGGCACCGAGCAGCCAAGGGTAAGCGAGTTTGCGGAGCACAAGCCCCAGCGCCCCCGGGACCCAGGAGGTCAGGGTGATCACCAACTCGTAGAGAAGCAGCCGGCCCAGACTCCGGCTGCCAACGACAAGATCCTGGTACTTGCCGAGCGCCGACCGGCGCCGGTCTTGGAGGGCGTCTTGGATGGCGATCTGCTGGCGTGATTCCATGGACCAAAAGCGGGGTGCTCGCCAACTCCAGGTTTGACCCCTTCGCGGAAGCTACTGTAGCATGAGAGCTTTACGCGACATGCGGCTTCCCTCCTCGACTGCTTTCACTCGCCGAACCCTGACCCTGCTGACCGCGGGAGCCCTTTGCGGGTGCGGCGGCGAGAGCCCAAACGCCCCCGACAACCTGCCGGCGCAGCCGGTCCTGGTGAGCCCGGTGGGGGGCGCCCAGGTCTCGACCGATACGCCCACCTTCACGGTCCAAAACGCCAGGGGCTTCGACCAGGGTCAGGCCAGCTACACCTTCGAGGTCACCACCCCCAGTGGTGCTCGGAGCATCCTCTCGACAACAGTGCCGGCCGGCCGGGGGACCACCACGCTGGCCGTGGCCGCTCCGCTGCCCCGCGGCGTGCTTCTGACCTGGAAGGTGACGGCCAAGAGCGCCGCCGGCGAGGTGGCGGGGGGACCGGCCAGCTTCCGCCTGCCCTCGGTGGCCTGCCAGGCATCCTCCGGCCCCTACGCCAAGACCGTGATCGACTCCCGGCTACCGTTATGCGAGCGGATGCCCAACATCTACAACGATCCGTCGACCGTGCTCGGCCCGCCTGACGTCGCCGGCTTTCCGCCCAACGATTGGACGGGCTTCGTGAGTCTGGGCGAGGGGGGGCACGTCACCGTGGACATGGAGACCTGTGCCGACGACGTTGCCGGCATGGATGTTCGTGTGTACCAGGCGGTGGGCAGCGAGCCGGTCACCCTCTATGCCGGGGGAACGCCGGCCGGCCCCTGGGTCCTGCTGGAGTCCAGGAAGATCTGCGGTACCCGGTTGCCCGGAGCCGGGGCCGCCATGCGCTACTGCGATTTCGATCTGGCCAGCGGCGAGGTCCAGGAGGCTCGCTACTTCAAGGTCGAAGACGGGGAGCTCTACCCCTGTGCCACGGCGGGCTCGGCCAGCGAGGGCGCGGACATCGACGCGGTCGAGATCCTGCACCGGAAGCCTTGAAGAAGACCGGGCTTCTGGCCCTCAAGATCGGGGTGAGCTTGGCGCTCCTCGCCTACCTCCTGTCCACCTCCAATCTCTCGGACCTCCGAGACCGAGTCCGCCACAGCGACACCGTCCTCATGGGCCTGGCCGTGGTGCTCTACAGCCTCATCCTGATCCTCTCCACCTGGCGCTGGCGGCTGCTGCTCAAGGCTCAGGGCTACGAGGCCCCCATGGGCCAGCTCTCGGCGTCCTATCTGGTGGCCACCTTCTTCAACAACTTCCTGCCCAGCAACATCGGGGGCGACGTGATCCGGGTCAAGGACACATCCCCCCTGACCGGCTGCACCACCACCTCCCTGGCGGTGGTGGCCATCGACCGCATCATCGGGCTGGGCGCGCTCTACTTGCTGGCCGCCGTCGCTTTCGTGCTGGGTGGTTCCGCTCTTCACTTGCTGGGCGCGGCTCCGGCCCTGTTCCTGCTCACCCTGGTCTTCGCGATGCTGGCCTACGTCTTCTTCAAGCCAGGGACGGCGCGGCGGTTGATGGCGGCCTCCGGCCTGGGCAAGCACGCCTGGGCCCAAGAGCGCTTCGAGATCGTGCAGGGCGCCGTCCACATCTACCGGGCGCGCATGGCGGCCGTCTGGGGAGCCTTCGGCGCCAGCCTGGCCTTGCAGGCGCTGGTGGTCTGCTACTACTTCGAGGTGGCCCGGGCGCTCCGCATCCCCATCCCCCTCTCCGCCTGCTTTCTGGTGATTCCGCTTTGCAGCCTCTTGCAGACGGTGCCCATCTCTTTCAACGGCTGGGGCATCCGGGAGAGCGTGTTCATCGTCTACTTCGGTCAGTTGGGGCTGCCCCGAGAAAGCGCGCTCGCCTTCAGCCTGGTGGGCGCCAGCCTGATCGTGGTCTTGTCTCTGTCGGGGGCGGTGGTCTGGACCACTCGAGGCGTGGGTCCCCAGGCAGCCTGAGATGCCGGTTGCAGTCCTTCATGTCTGCGACAAGTTCGGGGTCGCGGGCTCCAGCATCCACGGCGTGTCTCGCCTGTTCTCCTGGTGGTTCCCCCGCTACGACGGCGCCCGCTTCCGGGTGAGCCTGTGCGGCCTCAAGCGACCGGAACCGGCATCGGAGCTGCTCCGGCAGCAGGGGATCCCGGTCCACCATCTCGGCCGCAGCCGCTTCGACCCCCGAATCCTGAGCGATCTGGTGACCTTGGCCCGGGAGCGCGAGGTCAAGGTCCTCCACGTCCACGGCTACGCGGCCGCCGACTTCGGTCGTTTGGCGGCGCGCCGAGTCGGCGCGGCGCTTGTTCTGCACGAGCACTTCGCCGACCCCAAGATGCCCTCCTACCAGGGACTGGCCGACCGCCTGCTGGCGCCGCTCACCGACCGCGCCATCGCCGTCAGCGCGTCCACCCGCGACTTCCTGGTGCGCGAGCGACACCTTCCGGCCCAGAAGGTGCACCTGATCTGGAACGGCGCCCCGCTGGACGAGTTCGCCCCGGTGGCACAGGACCAGACGAGGGCCCTGCGAACCGAGCTGGGAATCCCGACGACCGCGCTGCTGGTGGGTGTGGTAGGCCGGCTGAACGAGCAGAAGGGTCACCGCTATCTGGTGCAAGCGGCTCCCCAGGTGCTGGCCCAGGTCCCGCTGGCCCGGTTCCTGATCGCGGGCGACGGCGACCTGATGGGCGAGCTTCGCGGGATGGCAGCGGCGCTCGGCATCGGCGACCGGATGGTGTTTGCCGGACACCGCAGCGACATCCCTACTGTGTTAGGTGCACTGGACGTCTTCTGCATCTCGTCGACCTACGAGGGCACCCCGCTCGCCCTGTTCGAGGCCATGGCTGCGCGCAAGGCCATCGTCTCGACCGCCGTCGATGGCTGCCGGGAGGTGCTGGAGGATCGAGTTACCAGCCTGCTGGTCGCTCCCCGGGATCCCGCGGCGCTGGCCCGGGCGCTGATCGAGATCCTCTCGAAGGCCGACCTCCGTGAGTCCCTCGCCGGCGCAGCCCAGGCCGCGTCCACCCGCTACGACATCCGCACCTGTGTCACCCGAATGGAGTCGCTCTACGACGAGGTGCTGGCGGAAAAGGGCCTGGCCTGATGGCCCTCAAGGAGCAGGTTCGAGAGGTTCTTGAGGTCCCGCGGGATCTGCTTCTCGGCCGCTACCCTCGCTTCGTCACCGGCGGGCCGCTGCCCCGTGGCCAGGTGCCGGTCTTCGTGTTCCACAGCCTGGAGCCCGAGGACTTCGGCCGCAAGCTGGCCCACCTTGCCGACAACGGCTACCTCACGCTTGCAGCCGACGAGTACCTCGCTATCCTCGCCGGCTCTCGGCCGGCACCTGAGAAGGCCGTGGTCCTCACCTTCGACGACGCCCGGGGCAGCCTGTGGAGCGTGGGCTATCCCTTGCTGCGCCGCCACGGCATGAAAGGCGTGGTCTTCATGGTGCCCGGCCGGACCGCCGTTCGATCCGGTCCGCGGCTTCCCACCTGGGATGACGTCCTGGCCGGGAAGGCCTCCCCGGCCGAGATCCGGGACCGCGAGGTGAAAGCCCCGTTCCTGTTCTGGGAGGAGATCGAGGAGTTGGCCAGGACCGGCCTCTTCGATTTCGAGAGCCACACGCTGCGCCATGCTCGGATCCCCACCGGTCCCCGGGTGGTTGGCTTCCTCACCCCTGATCTCCAGCACGGGTACCGGGCGATGGATGTCCCCCTCTTTGCGTCGGCAGACGGGGATCTCTTGGCCCATCAGGCGCCGCTGGGGGCTCCGCTCCTGGCCTCCGCCCCCCGGACCTCCGAGGCGCTGCGCTTCATCGAGGACCCGGCGACGCGTTTGGCATGCCGCGAGAAGATGGAAGCCCTGGGGGGCGAGGCCATTTTTCAGCGGGCCGACTGGAGGCGGATCCTGAGGCGCACGGTCGGGACCATCCGCGGCCGGGAGGAGACTCGGGAGGAGCAGTCCCGCGCCATCGAACGTGAGCTGCGGGAAGCCAGGGTGGAGATCGAAACCCGCACCGGCCGCCCGGTCCGTCACCTCTGCTACCCCTGGCACGTGTCAGGCCCCACCGCTCGCCGTCTCGCGGCAGATATAGGTTATGTTACTGCGTTCTGCGGAAAGGTCCCGAGAACGCCGATCACGCTGCCCGGCGGGGATCCCCGGGCCATCGCCCGGATCGGCGAGGACTACCTGGAACTGCTCCCGGGGCGGGGTCGGACCACCCTGAGCGCCGTCCTGCGCCACAAGTGGCTCCGCCGCTTCGGAGGCCGCGCGTAGTACCATGGCACACGCTGCCGGCGGCAGGGCAGACCGATGACCGATCCCAACGACGCGCTCAGTCACCTGCTGCTTCCCGCGCTACCCCTTCGCGACGGCTGCCTCTTCCCCGAAGCCTCGCTGACCTTGCTGATCACGGACCCCAACGCCGTCCGGGCGGTCGAGATGGCCGAGCGATCGCACCTGCCCCTGCTGGCCCTGGCCCAGAGAGAGACGGACGGCCCCCCGCCCGGTCTCCATGCCACGGGGACTCTGGCCGCGATGCTGAGCAACGAGGCCCGGCCCGGCGGTCGCTTGGTGGGGCTGGATGGTCTGCGACGCGCCCGCGCCCTCTCATTCGTCCTGGGCCCACCGGTGATCGCCGAGGCGGAGCTGCTGGCCGACGGCGATCCCGGCGACGACTGGGGAGGCGCCGTCGAGGCCCTCGCCCGCTACCTTCACGCCCACCCCGAGCTGCGCGCCTTCCTGGATCAGCAGCGGCGGTCCAAAGAGCCGATGTCCTGGGTCAACCTGGCCTGCCAACACCTCCCCATCGCGGCCACGGCCCGCCAAAGGCTGCTGGAGGCCGACGCCCGGGAGCGCTGCCTGAAGATCAGCCGCGGCCTGGACGCGCTGCTGCGCAAGGAGCAGATCGCGTGACGGAAGCACTCAGCGATCAGCGCTCAGCTATCAGCTACTACTAGCCCCTTCCGTTGCTGAGCGTTGAGTGCTGAGCGCTGAATGCTGCCCACCTACCGACGCCTGCTCACCTCGAGGGCGATCGAGACGAACGCGCCGAGGTGGCGTTGGCTCCGACCGTCGGGGCTCGGGGCGTCGCCTCCTCGCTCCGATCTCAGCTTCAGCACGTAGACGAAGCTGTCCTTGTAGACCAGCGGGGCGCCGGGGTCCAGGACCAGGGACTTAGTGGCGCCGGCAGCCACCCCAACCCGCCCGCTCGATCTCGCCAGGCGAAGGCCGACCTCGTCCCCCGCCGGACCGCCGGTGACCGTAGCCGTCAGGCGCCGCACCGGTTCCAGCGCGCGAACCATGACCTCCGCCTGCTGGCCGCCGCGCAGCCAGAAACCGGTCGAATCACCGAGCGTCTCCTTGAGGTAGGTCCCCTGGTCCGGAAAGTAGAGGTAGTAGGCTTTGGGGTCCGCGGGCCAGTGCTTGTGGGAATCGCCCTCGGTATCGCCAACCGGCTGTTTCTTGCGGGCCGGCTCCGCGAAGACGGCCAGGTCGTTGAGCATGGTCAGCTCGGCTGGGAACTGACGGAAGAGACCGCCCATGGCGTGTCGGCCCGGATGGAGCGCGTGCTCCACCGGAGAGCCGACCAGGGCACCGGTGAAGAGCACCGCCCCCAAGAGGCCACCCCCAGCCAGCAGCCACTCCCGGCCCTTGGGGACCAGCAGGACGATCAGGGGCAGCAGATTGAGCGCGTAACGATTGCCGAGGGTGCCGCTGCCCCCGTACCAGTTGTCGGGGATCATGCGCAGGTAGAAGATCTCGGACACGATCAGGCTCAGCAAGGCCAGCCACCCCGCGCGCTGCCGCGGCCCCAGCAACAGGAAGAGGACGACGCCGAGGACCAGCGGCAGGAAGTACGGGATGAGGCCCCCGAAGCGTCCAATCCAGAAGTAGGCCAGGTTCCACAGGAAGGACTGCCGGAACTCCGACGCCGCGCGCGCCGGCTCTGCCCCCTGCTCGGCCGCGCCTCCGGGCTCCCCAGCCACTCTGGGTCCCAGCGTTTCCGTGCTCATCCAGATGCCGCTGTTGCCGAAGGTCACCTCGCGCGGGGGCACGCTCTCGGAGTCGAACTCGAACGGGAACCACTTGTAGAAGGTCTTGCGCTCGCGGCCGCCCTGGTAGTTGGCCTCGCCGGTGACGGCGGCGTTCACACCGAAGAGCGCGATCACGGTCAAGGCCAGGGCGGCACCCCGGCGGAGGCACTCCCGAACTCGCGATCGCCAGGGCTCCCGGGCGATGAGCTTGCCGTCTTCGAGGCCGAAGCGGCCGAGGAGCGGCGCCACGCCCAACGGGATGGCCAGCCAGAGGTTGTAGGGTTTCGAGTAGACGGCCACCCCCAACAGCAAGGCCGAGAGCAGCGGCCAACCCCGGCGCCAGGCCACCAGCCCGGCGACGATGAGGCCGAAGTTGAAGATCTCGGGCGCCGGCCAGAACAGGTAGGCGGGAGCCACCGTGCCGCCAAACACCGCCACTGTGGCCGCCAGCGCCCGGAGCGGGGAGGCCTGGCGTCTCAGCTCGCCATACCCCAACCAGAGCCCGAGGCCGAAGAAGAGCACGTTGGTGAGCAGCAGGCCGCGGGTCCCGAAGAACCGCACGAAAGGCGCCGCCACCACCGGATAGGCGAGCGATTTGGCGAAGTACAGCCTCGGCTTGTCCTCCGGAACCCGCTTGACGAAGGGGAAGCCGCCATCGAGAGCCAGGCCTCCACTGGCCCGCTTCAGGAACAGGCCCTGGGGGCCGGAAGGAAACTCGCGGCGCACCCGGTAGATGTCTTGTGCCCGGTACTCGAGGTCGCCGTCTTCGGCCAGGCTCCAGGCCATCGAGTGGTAGGTCGCCCCGTCACCCCAGAACTGCGGCAGCCGGGTCCGCCAGACCGCGCCGGCGAGGGCTACCGTGATCAGCAGCAGCAGCAGTCGCGCGGCGCGGTCGCTCATAGCCATCCGGCCTCGCGATAGGCGGCAACGGTGCGGGCCAGGCCTTCGTCCAAGTCGACTCGCGGTGCGTAGCCGAGCAAACGCCGGGCCTTCTCGATGGAGAAAGCCCGGCTCTTGACCCAGAACTCCACGCGCCGCCGGTGCAGCGGCGGCTCGATGCCGAAGGGCACGCACACCGCCTCGCAGGCCGCCCCCGCCAGTTGCAGCGGCCAGGCGGGGATGCGGAAGGGCCACACCCGACCGCCGGTGTGACGCGCCACCGCGTCGGCCAGCTCCCGCTGCGACACGTAGCGAGGCCCGGCCACGATGAAGGCCTCGCCCACCGCCTGCGGCCGATCCAGCGCCAGCAGGAAGCCGTGGACCAGGTCGTCGATGAACACGGGATGGTAGAAGGCCCGTCCCGAGCCCACGATCGCATAGCGCTTGCGGGCAATGGCGCGGAACAGCTTGAGGAGCCGGGTCTCCCCCGGACCATAGATGGCGCCGGGGCGCACCACTGCGACCGGCAGGCCGCGCTGTCGATGGAAGGCGAGAGCCAGCGTCTCCGCCTCGGCCTTGGTTTGCTGGTAGATGTCGCCCGGTGCCAGCGGGCTGGTCTCGTCGGCGGGCGGGTTCTTGACGTCGCCGTGCACGCCCACGGTGGAGGTGTGCACGAAGCGTCCGACCCCCGCGCGCGATGCGGCTTCCAGCAGCCGCTCGGTGCCGCCCACGTTCACCTCGCGGTAGTAGGAATCGGGGTGGCCGGCGGTGCGGTAGACGGCGGCGACGTGGAGAACCCCTTGAGCCCCCCGCACCAGATCGTCGAGCCCGCGACCGCTGACCAGGTCGCCTTCCACCCAGCGCACGGCACCCGACACCGCCGGTCGAGAGGCGCCGGGCCGGGCCAGAGCGCTGACCGCATCCCCGCGCGCCACTAAGGCTCGGATCAGCCGCGAACCGGTGTAGCCGGTGGCCCCGGTCATCGCGATCAGCATGGGTCGGATCTCAGCCGGAGGTGTTCTTCTTGACTTGGCCAGGGGCGGGTGTACCTTTTAGGCAGAGCCGTCGTTCGCGCAGCCGTGGCCGTCTCCGGGTTTCCTGGAGCCGAGGCGCCACCGGCCTTACGCCTCAGGAACCCGCACCGATCAGGGAGGAGCCCATGGGCAAGAGGCATTACTACCTCGACACGCGGGTGCTGGCCGTCTTCTTCTTCGTCTCCATGCCGTTCGTGGCCTTCGGGTCCTTCGTGGTGGTGCGGGTGGCCCGGGGGCTGTTGCAGGACACGGTGGGGGGCAACCTCGAGCAAAGAGCCCTGCAGACCAAGCTGTTGCTCGAGCGCTACGTGGGTGACCAGGTGGTCCACCTCCGACTGCTGGCCCTCGACGAATCGGTTCGTCAGGCGCTCCAAGCCCCAGCCCGCCCCGCGAGCCCCGAGGACCTCAAGCGGATCGAGCAGGCCTGGGCCGCCGGCACCGACGCCAAGAGCCTGGAGCCCTTGCTGGGTTCGAGCCTCGCCCTGCGCCTGCGGGAACTGACGCAAGTGCGCCCGGCCGTGAAGCTGATTCAGGTGGTAGACAACCAGGGGCGCCTCTTGGCTTCCTCCAGCCGAGCCGGCCGCGTGCTCCACACCGACATGCCGTGGTTTCGGTCCCTCTCCACCGAAGGCACCGAGATGGGACCCTACATTGGCGACATCCGCCGGCCGGCCGGCGGCCGGGTGGCGGTTCTCGACCTCGGGTATCCGGTGGATCTGGCCGATGGCCGGCGGCTGGGTGCCGTCTATGCGGTGATCGACGCCCTCGACCTCTACACGGTTCTGGCCCCGGTGCGTGTGGGTCGCACCGGGCACGCCCTGCTGCTGCGCGCCAAGGACGGGCTGATCCTGGCCTCCGACGAGAGCCACAAGATCCTGCTGGACCCCTTTCCCGGCTTCGCCGCCATCGAGGCCGCCATGCGCGAACGACGCGGGTTCTGGATCGTGCCCCAGACCCGAAAGAAGCCGGGGGAAGGGGGTACGGAAACGGTCGAGCCAACGCGTTTGGTGGGCTACAGCCTGGTCGAGCAGATGCCCGGTCCCCAGTGGCTGGTGGTGGTGGAGCAGGACCTGGCGGAAGCCATGGCTCCCGTCGAGGGCATCACCCGCTACCTGTGGATGCACTTCATTGGCGCCTTCGGCACCGTGATCCTGCTGGCCCTCTACTTCTCCTTCAAGCTGGAGACGCCGGTGATCGAAGAGGAGCTTCATCTGCACGAGGAACACGTCCCCTCAGGAATCAAGGCCACCGAGAGCTGAGCTCGCAACCTCGGCAAACAACGAGCGGTAGCGGGCGGCACTGTCTTCGACCTCGAAGCGTTCCACGACCCGCCTCCGAGCGCAGGCCCCCATGGCTTGTCGCAGGCTGAGGTCGACGGCCAGGGCTTCGAGCTTCGCCACCCACTCGGCGCGATTCCCCGGCTCGATCAGGAAGCCGGACGCGCCGTCCTCGATCACGTCCACGATTCCGCCGGTTCGCGAGCCCAGGCAAGGCAGGCCGCAGGCGGCCGCCTCCAGGAGCGAGAGCCCGAGGGCCTCGAAGACCGACGGAAAGGCGAAGATATCGGAGGCCTGCAGGTAGGTTGTCACATCCTCCACCCGCCCCGTGAAGCTCACCCGGCGGTCGAGCCGCTGCTCACGCACTTGCAGCCTCAGTTCCTCCTCGACCGAGAGAGACTGGCCCTCGCCGGAGCCGACCACAAGCAAATGAAGCGCCGGATGGCGGGGAGCCAGCGCGCCGAAGGCCTGAAGCAGGGTCTCGAGGCCCTTCCCCCGCAGCAGCCGACCCGTGTAGGTCACGATCACGGCCGCCTCCGGCAGGCCAAGCTGCCGGCGAAGCCCCGCCTTCTCTTCCGGCGTCACCGGCCCAAAGCGGGTGGTATCGACGCCATGCGGGATCCAGCGTATCTTCTCGCCGGCGACCCCAGCCTGGCGGAACTCCGCGGCGATCCGGCCCGACATGGCCACCACTCCATCGGCGAGAAGATACGCTGGA
>Ga0209342_10007607_pt1 | contig 10908 bp, 10 predicted proteins | sample RifCSP16_2_FD_184023 | JGI IMG/M metagenome (GOLD analysis project Ga0209342, IMG submission 184023) | Soil microbial communities from Rifle, Colorado - Rifle CSP2_sed 16_2 (SPAdes) (version 2) | ecosystem: Environmental > Terrestrial > Deep subsurface > Rock core/Sediment | place: Rifle... | reverse complement strand
CGCTTCCCCACCCCGGACGCCGCCTCCTATGAAGATTCGTTGGCGCTCGCCCGCCATTTTATTGAGAACTGGTTAAACCATCCGCTCATCGTCCCTTCTGTTTCACCTCACGCTCCTTATAGCTGCACCGAGGAGATCCTGCGCGCCACGGCTGCGCTGGCTGTTGAATTCGATGTGCCCTTGCACACCCACCTGGCGGAAACCGCTTACGAAGTGAAAAATGCCCGCCAGGATTGGGGCATGCCCGTGGTTCCTTATGTAAAGAAGCAAAATCTCTTCGATGCCAAAGTGCTGGCCGCCCACTGCGTCCACGTGGACGCTGGCGAAATCAACACCCTGAAGCACCACGGCGTGGGCATCGCCCACAACCCTTCATCCAACCTCAAGCTGGCTTCGGGCGCAGCGCCCGTGGCCGAAATGCTCAAAGCGGGGCTGAACGTCGGTATCGGCACTGATGGCCCGGCCTCCAACAATGATCTGGATATGTTCGAGGAGGTGCGCCTGGCGGCTTTCCTCTCCAAGTTTCACACCAACGACCCCACCTCGCTCCCCGCCCAAACCGCCCTGCTCATGGCTACCCGCCTGGGCGCCCAGGCCATGCACATCGGCCATTTCACCGGTTCGTTGCAGCCTGGGAAGCGCGCTGATTTGATCTTGGTGGACATCCACCAAACGCACAACATGCCCCATTTCCGCCGCGACCCAAACAGTGTGTATGCGCAGCTGGTCTACGCCACCAAATCGACGGATGTAACCGATGTGATGGTCAATGGAGCCTGGCTGATGCGCGGCCGGAACCTGCTCACCCTCCATGAAGCTGAAATGTTGGAGCAGGCCGCCGACTTGGCTAAAGAGGTTGACCGCTTCCTGATTGCCCGCGAATCCTCGATACTTTCCAAACTGGTCGCTATCGGCAGCGCCACCCAGGAAGAGAGCTTCGAAGTCCAGGTTAAGGTGAAGGTCAGCGACCCGGCGCCCATCTTGTCAGCACTTAAGAAAGACGAGTTGGAGATCATCTACGAACGCCACTATCGGGAATACGACACCTACTTCAAATTCGTGGGGGAACAAAGCATTTTGCGTTACCGCGAAGACGAATTTATCGATGAAAAAGGCGGCGTTGATCAGATTCGTTATCGCCTGACCTTGACCGGCGAACCTCACGAGCGCGAATTCCCCAGCGATGTAATGCTCTCGCGCAGCCGTTACCTGGCGCCCGCCAATCAGAGTCTACGCTTCTACCGTGAGTATTTCCAACCCAGTGAGGAGATCCAGGTCGTCAAGGACCGTCGGCGCTGGCTGGTGCGCTACAAGGCTACCGAGTTCTATGTGAACCTCGACCGCATGGACAAGCCTGACCTGGGCTATTTCGTCGAGGTCAAGAGCCGCACTTGGAGCCGCAAGGACGCCGATCGCAAGTCCACCCTGGTCGTCGAGCTCGTTGAATTCCTGGGTCTTTCCACCAAGCAGACCGAAGCCCGCGAATACGTCCGCCTTGCCGAGGAGAGCCGCTAGATCCCACCTTCATCTCATCAATAAGCATTGTCCGGCTTTTGGCAACCGCCCATAAGGCTGTGTGTCGACATGGGAGGTGGCAAGTTGGGGGACCTTTCTTACCGCTGGCCTGCCGCCTGGCTTTGCGTGCATCCCTCCTGGAGGCTATAATCGCCACTCAGGTTCATGCATTAATCGCGGGAGCGTCCTCTGAGCGACAACCAATCCACCCGCAACTTTGATTTCAAGGAAGGCGGCACCAAATACACCCAGCTCAAGAAGGGTGATATCTTGCTGGATCGTTACGAGATCCAGGAGATCGTGGGCATGGGCGGCATGGGGGCCGTCTACCGTGCCCGGGACAAGAACTTCAAAGCCATCCGGCTGGTGGCCGTAAAAGAAATGATCAGCCAGGTCACCGACCTGGTCATCCGCCGCAACATTTTCCAGATCTTCGAGCGCGAAGCCAATATCCTCGCCACGCTGCGCCATCCCACCATCCCGCGCATTTATGACTACTTCACCGTCGGCGAGCGCGCCTATCTGGTGCTTGAATTCATCCAAGGAAAGAACCTGGAGCAGCTGCTTGGCGAAGCCGAGGCCTTCTTCCCCGAAGAACAAGTTCTCTCCTGGGCCATTGAACTATGCGATGTGCTGGACTATTTGCATTCCCACAAACCCGAACCGATTATCTTCCGCGACATAAAACCCTCCAACATCATGAACACCCTGCAAAACCACATCGCCTTGGTTGATTTTGGCATCGCCAAGTTATTTGAATCCGGCCAAAAGAACACCATGGTGGGCACTCAGGGATACTCGCCGCCCGACCAGTACCGTGGGGAGGCTACCCCCAAGGTGGATATCTACGCTCTGGGAGCGACCCTGCACCACCTGCTCACTTTGCGTGACCCCCAGCTTGAAGCGCCGTTCTCCTTCGGCGAACGCCCCATCCGCGAGATCAATCCCAACGTGACCAAGGAATTGGCCGCCGTGGTCGAGCGCGCTTTGGAATACAAGCCGGAAGACCGTTACGAAAGCGCCGCCGAAATGAAGGACGCCCTGATCAACGTGGCGCGCAAAACAGGCACCCTGCTGAACCTCAGTGTGCCCACCGTCACCACCGGCCCGCGCGGCGTTACGGTCAAGCCCTTGTGGCTCTTCGAGTGTGAAGATGAACTGCGCGGCTCCGCCACCTACCATGAAGGCACCCTTTACATCGGCTGCTATGACAATAATTTATACGCCCTGGACGCAGGCAACGGGCAATTCAAATGGAAGTACGCCAGCGACGGCGGCGTTCCTGGCAAGCCGGCCGTCTTTGAAGGCACGGTGTATTTCGGCTCGGAAGATAAGCGCTTGCATGCGGTTTCCACCCGCTCCGGCAAAGTAATGTGGACTTATTACACTGAAGGGCCGGTGCGCTCCTCGCCGCGCATCGCCGAAGGCCATATTTTCATCGGCTCCGATGATGGCCATCTGCATGCCGTCAATAGCGTCAACGGCCGCCTGGCCTGGAAGATAGAGGCTGGTTCGCCTGTACGTTCGACGCCCTTTGTGAGCAGCGACTATGTGTATTTTGGTTCGGAAGCCGGCGACTTCACTTGCGCAGATTACAGCGGGGATGTGCGCTGGCGCTTTAAAGCCAAACGGGCCATCACCTCCTCGCCGGTAGTGGCCGATGGCGTGGTGTACTTTTCGTCAATGGATAGCACCCTCTACGCCTTGGACGCTAATTCCGGTTGGGCGGTTTGGCGCTTCCGTTTGGGGAAGGGCAGCATCTCCACCCCCGCCCTGGCTGGCACCTTGTTATATACCGGGGCAACCGACCATATCATTTATTGCATTGATACGCGTTCCGCCAAGGAAATGTGGCGCTACACTACCGAGCACCAGGTGACCGGCTCCCCGCTCCTGCACCGCGACGCGCTGTATTGCGGTTCGGTGGATGGCAGCCTGTACTGCCTGGATGCGGCCAGCGGGCGCATGCGTTGGCGCTTCCAAACCGGAGGCCCCATCACCGGCACTCCCGTGGCTTACGAAGATATGGTTTTTATCGGTTCCAGTGACAAAAAGATCTATGCGTTCCTCGCCTAAGGATTCCTGACCCATGAGAAATTTCCTCAATCGTTTGTTTCGCCGCGCTCCCAATAAAATTGCCCCTATCACCAGCAACGCGGCCACCGCGCCGCTCGATGAGGAGCAGGTCTGGGATTTGAGCGAAGGCCGCGGGTCAGGCAGGTATGGCCACCTCATCGCTGGCAGCGCTCTGGACCCCGGCCAGCGGCGGGACAATAATGAAGATGCTGTACTGTGCATAAACGCCTCCTTAGGGGGTGCGGATGCGTTGCCTTTCGGTTTGTTTGCCATCGCCGATGGCATGGGCGGCCACCGCAACGGCGAACTGGCCAGCGAAATGGCTGTGCGTGCTGTCGGATCTTTTTTGATGGGCAAACTCTATAAGCCCCTGTTTGGCCCCGAGCCGCATCCAGCCCAGGAGACCCTGCAGGAGTTGATGGAAAGCGCAGTCCAGGAAGCTCATAGTGCCGTGCGCAAAGCCGCCCCTGGCGGTGGTTGTACGCTGACCGCCGCCCTGGTTCTGGGCAACCAAATGGCCATCGCCCACCTGGGGGACAGCCGCGCTTATGCCGTGTACCGCGATGGCCGCATAAAAGCCCTGACCAAGGACCACTCCCTGGTCAAGAGGCTGCAGGAAATGGGGCAGCTTACCGAGGAAGAAGCGGCCGTGCATCCTCAGAAATCGGTGCTTTACCGCGCCCTCGGCCAAGGCTCCATGGTTCAAGCGGATATCTTCACCAGCGCCCTGCCTACTCCAGGCTTTTTGATGATCTGTTCTGACGGGCTGTGGGGTGTAGTGCCCGAGGATGATATCCAGCGTATCGTCAACTCCACCTCCTCTCCTTATTTGGCCTGCCAGCACCTGGTGGAAGCTGCAAATGCTGCCGGGGGTCCGGATAATATTTCGGTGGTCCTCGTGCAAGCGGTGTCCTAGGGGAGCATGCCCACCCACCATCTGGATAATTTCTACGCGCGCCTGGGGCTCCACAAAACAGCCTCGGGCGAAGAGATCCAAACAGCGTATCGCCTGGCCGCGCGCAAATATCATCCTGACACCAACCCGAATTCCGGAGCTAAAGAGCTCTTCCTGCTGGTCCAGGAAGCCTACAATATCCTGTCCGACCCCGACCAGCGTCGCGCTTACGACACCACGCTTCCCGCAGAACTCGACGAGTCGCCCCCCCTTATGGTCAACACGCTCTACAGCCGTTCCCAGATCACTCCCGGCGAGCCGGAACAGGTTGTTTATGTGCTGCTGGACCTGATGGCTGCCGATAACCAAGACCTGAACAGGCCTCCTCTCAACGTATGTCTGGTGTTGGACACCTCAACTTCGATGGCAGGTCCCCGCCTCAACCAGGTGATGAAAGCCGCTCTCCAGTTTTTGGAACAATTGCAGCCACAAGACTTGGTCTCGGTCGTATCCTTCAACGACTACGCCGAATTGGTCATCCCTGCCCAACGCGGGCGCGACCAGAGCCGGCTGCGCTCGCGCATCAGTACCCTGCAGACCCGCGGAGGCACTGAGATCCTGCAAGGGCTGCAGGCTGGGCTGGGCGAAGTGCAGCGCAACCTAAATCCCAACTCCGTCCCGCACATCGTGCTCATTACCGACGGCCGCACTTACGGTGACGAACAGGCCTGTCTGCAATTGGCCTCCAAGGCAGCCGATCTCGGTGTGTCCATATCCGCGCTCGGCATTGGCACGGAATGGAACGAGAACTTCATCGATCAACTGGCTGCCAGGTCCGGCGGCAGCAGCCTGTATGCCGATAACGCCATCGATATTCATTCCTTGCTCGAGCGCAGGTTTGCCCAACTGAATAAAAGCTATGCCAATAACGTCAGGATCTACCACCAATCAGGTCCCCATAGCGATCTGGCTTACGCCTTTCGCCTGGCGCCGGACCTTGGCATGCTGGCAACCGAGTCGCCTATTGCCCTGGGCAGCGTGCCCACCGAAGGCAGCCTAAGCGTCTTGCTCGAATTTGAGGTGGACGCTACCCGGGAACGCAGCGGGGAGATCTTCCTGGCGGAAGGGGAATTGCGTTTGGATATCCCCAGCCGCGCCGTCCCCGCCGCTCGCGCCCGCTTCGAGCTAAGCCGCCCGGTAAGGTCCTCAAGCAAACCCGATGCGCCTCCCCAGGCTCTGATCAACGCCATCGGCAAATTATCGCTCTACCGCATGCAAGAACGCGCCCGCCAAGACTTGGAAGCCGGTGACTCCGGCGGCGCCGCCAAGCGCTTGCGCATGTTGGCCACGCGCCTGTTGTCTTCGGGTGAGAAGGGCCTGGCGCGCACCGTCCTGCTGGCCGCTGAGGAAATAAAGAGCAGCAGCAGCTTGGATGAGAAATCGGGAAAGCAGATAAAATACGGTACGCGGGCGCTGATTGACAATTTTGGCGCCCCGAGCAGGCCGGGTAAAACCAGCGGCCGGAGGCGAAGAGAGCAGTGAGGGTAACTTGTTCCAATTGTGGGCTTGAACAAAAAGAAGGCGCATTCTGCGCTCGTTGCGGAACCAAGCTCCCGAAACATACCGGCGGCTCCCCTACCATGGCCTTTAGTTCCGGCGGGGTCGCAACGGGCCGGCTGGAGCGCGCCGCTCCGTTGCCGGTTAAGCCGCCTCCCGGTTCCCTGCTTAATCTGCATATCATTCGTACCGGTCAGATCCTTCCGGTGGGCGGCGTCGGGGAGTACATCGTCGGCCGCATCAGCAAAGGCCAGTCCATCTTGCCCGATGTCGACTTGGAGCCTTTTCACGCCTTTAAATCTGGGGTCTCCCGATTGCATGCCCGCATCCGGGTCGAGTCGCAGGGTATGTGGATCACCGACCTGGGCTCTGCCAACGGGACCCAGGTGAACAACGAAAAACTAACCCCCCACCAGGATTACCCCTTGGGTAACAAGGACGTGGTGCGGCTGGGGCGCTTAAGTATTCAAGCCCTAGTCGGCCGGGATTAAATGCCAATGGCCTATACCGTGCTTATCCACATCTTGAATGAAGAGCCCATTGTGGGAGAGATCGAAGAGCTGCCTACTTCTACTGACACCAATATCCGCGTGCAAAACCCGCGCAAACGCGATGGCAAAGATCTCCCTTCTCTGCAAGGCGATGTGACTACGGTGATCTGGCCGTGGAACCGGATTAGCTTCATCGAAGTGCTGCCCAGCGGCGGCGAAGACGAGATCATCGGGTTCGTACGCGAATAGACGCTCCAGACTAACTTCTATGGCTGATCAGCCCCTTGCCAACAAACGCATCCTGGTGGTGGATGACGAAGAGCGCATCGTGCACTTCATCCGCCTCAACCTGGAACAGGACGGCTTTCAGGTCGTGGATGCCTTCACCGGCAAGCAGGCCATGGATAAGTTGCGCCAGGCCCTGCCGGATTTGATCCTATTGGATGTGATGTTGCCCGACCTGGATGGCTTTGAAGTCCTGCGCCTGATTCGTGAAAACCACGATGTCCCCGTCATCATGCTCACTGCCAAGACCGAAGAGGATGATCGCGTGCGCGGCCTGGAGCTGGGCGCCGACGATTACGTCACCAAGCCCTTCAGCCCCCGCGAGCTGGTGAGCCGGGTGCGCGCCGTCCTGCGCCGCGCCGAAGGCCGTGAAGCGCAGGGCGTCATCGAAGTGGACGAACGCCTCAAGATCGATTTCGACCGCCGTGAAGTTTGGGTGGAGGGCAAGTTGGTAAAGTTGCGCCCCACCGAATATCGCCTGCTCTACCACCTGGTGCAGAACGCCGGTTGGGTGGTCACCCACGACCAGATTCTGGCCAAGGTCTGGGGCTACGAATATCGCGACGAGCCTCATTATGTTCGCCTGTATGTAAATTATTTAAGAGAAAAATTAGAGAAGGATCCGGCCAACCCCAAATATATCCTTACCGAACGCGGGGTCGGTTACCGTTTTGTAGATTACAAGCGTCTTCAAGCGCCGGCTTCCCCCAAAGCCAAGAAGTCATAAAAATAACGCTTTTACGTTTTTCATATAAAGCGTATGCGTTCTTTTAATGCGCCGTGGCTAGATTGAAGGCGGCATTCTTGCCAAACTTATCTTGGATTAGGAGGTTGACATGGCAAATCTAACTAGATGGGAACCTTTCCGCGAGTTGATGGAGATGCGGCGGGATTGGGATCGCGTGTTCGACGATAACTTCTTCCGCCCGCTGTGGAGCGGAAATGGTCACAGCGCCCCGCTGGTAGACCTGTATCAGACGGCGGACGAGGTTCACGTCAAGGCCGCCATGCCCGGGGTGAAGCCTGAGGACGTGCAGATCCAGGTCAATGGCGACTTGCTCACCATCAAGGCCGAAGTGAAGCAAGAGGAAGAGCGCGACGATGCGACCTATCACGTTCGCGAGCGCCGCTACCAGTCGTACGCCCGTGTCCTCAGCTTGCCGACCCCGGTGAAGGCCGATAAAGCTCAGGCCGAAGTCAGCGACGGCATCTTGCACGTGACCCTGCCAAAAGCTGAAGAGGCCAAGCCCAAGGTCATTACCGTCAAAGCATCGAAATAACTTAACAGCGAAGAAGCGCCTAAAAGAAGAGCCCGCGTTGCGGGCTCTTTCGTTTTATTTGGCCTGCTCCTGCGCTTTCATCTCTTCGTGCAAGGCGCGCAGGTAATGCCAATTGTAAATGCCGTACTTGTGCCCGTCTTCCCATTCGATGTTAATGGCGTAATTGCCCACCGCCTCAACGCCTTTCAGTCGGCTGGCGTTGGCGGCCATCAGCGGGATGATGAACATGCTCGGGTCGGGATCAGGCCGCATGTTTTCATGGCCGCCCCGGCATTGCGCGCACGGGCAGGCTGAGCGCAGCAAATCGAAGGGCAGCGAGCTTTGCTCGCCGTCGCTCCATTCGATCAACAAGCGACCCTGCTTGCGCTTGGCGGTTATGTTCTTGGGAATAAGCTCGCTCACTCAATTCTCCTTAACATAGAGTTCAACCTTGCGCGCCGCCCGCTAAGGGTTGGCCACCACAGAGAGGTAATCAGCCGCGGCCCAACCGGCGCGGTTTTCATCCACCGGCGTTACCAGGTACCACCAGGTAATTCCGTCGGCTTCGACGGGTCCATCGCGCACCTCGAAGACCTCCGCGTCGAACCCGAGGAACTCGATCTCCGAGGAGAGGCCCGGCGCATTCCGGATGTTCAGGCCCACGCCTCCGGTGCCGGTGATCTGCGCGTAGCTCCCAATGCCCAGCTCGCCGCTTTCCAGCGGGAGCAAGGTGGCGGTTGCCGTGGACGTGGGCGCCAGCGTAGCAGTAGGTGGCTGCGGGGTGTTGGTGGGTCCGGGGATCCAGGTAAGCGCTTCTTGCGGCGCCTCGCTGGCCGCTGGCGGGATGTAAGTAAACAGGGCGAAGGCAGCCGCCACAGTGAACACCGTGCCCAAAATCAGGGCAGCCAGGATCACCCCGCGGGTCGCGTAGCGGCGCAAGTTGGCTAAGTTCACGCCGTAAAGGATACCCTGATTCTTTGTTCCGTCATTGCGAGCGAGCGAAGCGAGCGAGTGGCTCTCGCCTAGCTTATGTTGAAAATACTCCGCTCGCGCAGCTCACAGGCTCTCTTCACAATGACAACCTCGCTCCTCAGGTAAAATGCAACCGATGGCCGAGACGCAAGAAAAGAAACTGCTCAACAAGCGTTACCAGCTCGAGGACTATCTCGAGAAAGGCGGCATGGCCACCGTCTACCGCGGCCGCGACCTGATGTTGGAACGTGACGTGGCCATCAAGTTGCTGCGCGAAGATTACTCGCGCGACCCCGCCTTCCGCGAACGCTTCCGCCAGGAAGCCAAGGCCGCTGCCAATCTTTCCCACAGCAACATCGTCACCGTCTATGACTTCGGCTTCGACGAAGACCACCTCTTCATCGTCATGGAATATGTGCCCGGCACCGACCTCAATTCGCTCATCAAGAAAAAAGGGCGCTATTCGCTGGAAGAGGGCGTGCCGCTGGTCATCCAGGCCTGCAAGGGGTTGGGCTATGCCCACCGCGCCGGCCTGGTGCATTGCGACATCAAGCCGCACAACTTCCTGGTCACTCCCGACAAGCGCCTTAAGGTCACCGACTTCGGCATCGCCCGCGCCCTGGCTTCCATCCATGCGGACGAAGAGGCCGATGTAGTCTGGGGCTCGCCGCAATATTTTTCGCCGGAACAAGCCGCCGGCAACGCTCCCTCCCCCGCTTCGGATGTGTACTCGATGGGGGTGATCTTGTACCAAATGTTCACCGGCCAGCTGCCCTTCGACTCAAAGAACGCCGCCGACCTGGCAAAAGATCACCAGGTCAAGCAGCCTCAACCGCCTATCGAGCTGAACCCGAAGATCCCACCCGCGCTCAACGAGATCATGTTGAAGGTGTTATCCAAGGAACCTTCCGCGCGCTACCGCACCGCCGACCAGCTCGGCCGCGTCTTGCTCACCTTCGCCGCCTCGCCGGCTATTGCTCAAGTGGAAGCCTACAGCAAGCCTGCTGACAAGCGCCGCACCGGCCCGCTCAGCAAGCCGAATGCCGACACCTGGGCTGCCCCGCAGACTGATTGGGTGGCGGTAGGCTTGGCCTTGCTGGCTGCCCTGGCGGTAGGCGGGCTGTTGCCCTTCTGGATGTGGGTGTACATCACATTCAATCCCCCGATACCCTAGGATTTCACGGGAATAGAATTACATTTGTACCGTTGTACTGGCATCACACCGCATCGGTACAACCTCCTCGTTGTAAGGCGCAGTATGCTTCGCCCTTACGCATTCATTGCTCCCGTGCCCCACGAGCCATTTTTCGCCCTACGTTATAATCAACCAATGGCAGCCCAGCCATTGATCGCCCCCTCCATCCTCAGCGCAGATTTCACCCGCCTCGGCCAACAGATCGCTGAGGCCGAGCAAGCCGGTGCGGATTGGATCCATATCGATGTGATGGATGGGCATTTCGTACCACCCATCACCATGGGGCAGGTGGTGGTGGCAGCCTGCCGAAAGGCCACCGACCTACCCCTCGATGTCCATTTGATGGTTGAAAATCCCGATGGCATGCTCCAATCTTTCGCCGACGCCGGCGCAGATCACATCCACGTTCACGTGGAAGCCAGCCCCGACATCGAAAACAGCTTGAAAGCCATCCAAAAGTTGGGCTGCAAGGCTGGTTTGGCCTTGAACCCGGACACTCCGGCTTCCGCCGTCCAGGCGGTGCTACACTTAGCCGACGTGCTGCTTGTCATGAGCGTACATCCCGGCTACGCCGGCCAGGCGTTCATCCACCAGGTGCTGCCGAAGATCAGCCAACTGCGTTCCGCTCTTGACGAGAATGGCTCGCATGCCCTTATCGAGATC
>Ga0209342_10007606_pt1 | contig 10908 bp, 10 predicted proteins | sample RifCSP16_2_FD_184023 | JGI IMG/M metagenome (GOLD analysis project Ga0209342, IMG submission 184023) | Soil microbial communities from Rifle, Colorado - Rifle CSP2_sed 16_2 (SPAdes) (version 2) | ecosystem: Environmental > Terrestrial > Deep subsurface > Rock core/Sediment | place: Rifle... | reverse complement strand
CTGGAAGCCATAAGCGAACCACAACGCAACGAACTAAATGGAGGTGACGCATGAAAGTAATTGAGGGACAACGACCGGACACCGATATACCAACGGGAAAGCCGGCACTGGACAGAAATGGCACACCGATATATGCTGGGGATAGAGTCCTGTGGCTGCGGACAATCCCAGACCAGGAATGTCCGGCTGGGAGGGTCAATGCAACGATAGTCACGCTGGTCGGCTCGATGTTCTGTGTGGGTGGACAGATAGAGGAGATAGGCCAGGACGAATACGATGGATGGCTTCCCGGCTCTGCCTTTGTCTTATTTGAGAGAGCCAGCACAGAGGGACAGGATTCCCCTGGTATACCGAGTTGTTCATGGCCATGAACACCACGCAAGTCTTACCCTGTCGTCGTGCGGAGTTGCGCCCGTCCGGCGATGTGCCGCGGCGGGGGGTTTGTACATTTACCCCTGTCGCTGTTCTTCTTCCGTTCAGGCGGGCGGTCGACTCAAGGGGCGTCAGTCGAGACGCATGGGGATGTCGACCGCCCGCAGTCTTTTTGGTTGACATAGGAGGAACGAACGATGGGCTTGTCCAGGGGTGATATGGTTCTGAAGGAGAGGGAAGGACTGGAACTCCGCATACGGGACATCGTGGAGGTGTCGTTTCGTTCCGGTGAAGGCAAGATCGGTCGAGTTGTTGGTGCGGTCGGCGGCGATGTCCTGGTGTGGTTCGAGGGTACGCCATGTGCCCTGCCAGTTCCTCCTGGTGCGATTACGCTGCTCAGGCGAGCCACGCCCGAACCTTCAGATGCGGCCAACTTTCTGCTACAATGACGCACGATGAGAACGAAGGCGTCCGACCGCTCCATAGCACTACCGGAGTCCCGTCCCTGGGAGAACCTACAGGGTGAAAGCGACTATGCCTATGGCGCTTTCTGTCAGTATCTCGACCTTCCCAAACGGGGCGACCCGGAACGCACGAAAGACGGTGCCAGGCGGTTCTACGAGGACCTCGCGAAGCAGCGCAATGTTCCCATCTCAAGCATCTGCTCGATGGCGAGGAAGTGGTGCTGGATTGACCGGGCGATTGCCTACGACCAGTTCCTCGCCTTCAATCCGGCGAAGATCGCAGAGCTTGAGGCACGCCGACAGTTTACCGCGGAGTTGAGGGAAGCTGCGATTGATATAAGGCAAAAGGCGTTGGCTGCCATTCAGGAGATGGGATTCCGGGATATGAGCGAGGCCGTGAAGCTCTATCAGCTCGGAGTGCAACTAGAGGAAAAGGCACAGAAATTTGAAGACCCCGACGTTGAGTCAAAGCGGAAGAATCTCGTCAGCGACATTAGAGGACTTGTCGAGTCTATTACCGCCGGGCTGGGAAGGGTTGCCAGTGGAGGCACTGGAGGAACTCTCCAAGCGACTGAGAGAACAATCAGCCTCGACCTCCCCGGTCCCGGCGACGGAGGGATTCGAGCGTTACCGGAGGAAGCCACATCTGTTCGCGAAGGAAGTTCTGGGACACAGTTGGTGGCCAGCGGAGATCCGGTTGGGCGAGATGGCGGTGACTGAGACCCGCGTTGCAGTGAAGGGGGGACACGGAACCAGCAAAACCTGGAGTCTTGCGGATTTGGCCATTTGGTTCCTGCACTGCTGGTCGCCAGCTATCGTGGTGACCACGGCGCCTTCCGGCGAGATAGTCAAGAATGAGATTTGGCGATATATGCGTCGCAGTCGGCTCGATGCGAAGATCCCGCTCCTATCCGGCATATTGCCGAAGGAACCGCTCTGGGACATCGGCGCCGACCGTTATGCCATTGGACTTGCAACGGACCGAGGCGACCGGTTCCGCGGCAAGCACAGTCCCAACATGCTGTTTATCTTGGACGAGGCGAACGGGCTTCCGTCGTGGGCGTGGGAGGAAGCGGACAACATGTGTACCGCTCCCAACAACCGGATTATCGCATCAGGGAACCCGATAGAGCCAGCCGGACCGTTCTACAACTGCTTCAAGGCGGGATCGGAATGGGCGCCCCTTACATTCTCCTGCCTCGACCATCCCAACGTTCTGGAGGACAATGATGTTTACCCTGGCGCCGTCAGCCGGAAGTGGGTTGAGACAAGGGTAAAGAACCATTCGACCCCGATTGGTTTGGCGGACGAGAGGCAGGCAGGCGATTTTGAGTGGCCCCTGACAAGCGGTGTTTATCACAGACCAAGCCCAACCTTCCAGGCAAGGGTGCTCGGCGAGTTCCCGACGGAAGGACCGGACACGCTCATCTCGCTTGCCTCAGTCGCACGGGCGCGAAAGAACGCCATACCGATTGATGAGACGACGAAGGTTGACATCGGCATGGACGTGGCGTATCGTGGGGGCGACTACTGCGTAGTGTTCGCGCGCCGCGGTCCGTCTGTCATCGCACGCCGGAAGTGGCAGGGGATTAACCCGGAGAAGTCGAAGCGCGAGCTGGGGGCTTTTATCCGCGAGTTCAATTTCCGGGGACTGAAGGTGGGGACGGTCGCCGTTGATGCTATCGGCATCGGCTCCGGTCTTGCCTACGGTATCCAGGCGGCGCGGGAAGAGGGAGATATTCAGTGCGACCGGGTGATTCCCGTTCAAGTGTCGGAACGGGCGAACGATCCCGAACGGTACGAGAACAAGCGTGCGGAGATCGCTTACGGTTTGGCGGAACGTGCCAGGCAGGGAGATTTCGACCTGACCCGGCTGGGCGAGGATGCGGACGACTTTGAGAACCAGGACACGCAAATCCGCAGGGACTTCGACCAGCGGTTCCGTCATCGACTTGAGCTGAAAGACCGCTTCAAGGACAGGGTTGGGATCTCGCCCGACGATTTCGATGCGATGGCGCTCTGCTTCATTGATACGACGGACACCTATGCCGAGGACTACGCGACGGTGATGAGCTTTGAGTAGAGTACGCAACCGGATACTGACGCTTTGGCACGGTCCGGCTCGACTTGTTATCTATGAATCGCATGAAGGATGTCGCGTCGTCTTTGAAGAACATCGGCTATGGTGGTGGCGTGCGATAGTCGGTTCACCGATGTTGCCCGACTTGACGGCGGCACTCATCTGGACGGCACAGTATCGGGATAAGGTTGCCGCGAACCGGGGGCGGAAAGGTTCCCGTCAACTCAGAAAGCGAACGGCATGGGCAATCGCGAAGGGACTCATAAAGTAGTATCATTTGCGATACAGGCGCAGATCGATCCGATAATTGGCAATCACCTGTTCCTGGAGGCGACCGTGGACGGGGAGACATCTCCGTTGCTACGGTACTGGGTTACACAGGTAGGCGACGACTGGAGAGAGCGGATTACCGAAGCGCAGGGCATCCTTAACGGGCTACGCTCGGAGTGGGAAGGTGCACCGAACACAACATGGTACGCACTGTCCCGGGTCATCGCGAGTAAGATGTCAGGTGCGACGGTCGAAGTGGGCACTTGACAAGCACTAAGTCTATTGTATAATAATGGTGAATAGGTTGCCCGGCTAGGCGGTTGATCCCCGCTGATGCTGACAGCTTTGCGGCTCCAAGCCTACGTAGGGGGCTTGGAGCCGTTTTGTATGTACGCCGGGCATACCCTTTTCAGGAAGAACGATGGGGCTGATAAATCAGGCAGCGACCCGGATAGCGGCTGCAACCAGGGCACTTGTCCGTGGTGTGGGTTCGGCTGTCGCTGGAAAAGGCTTTTCGGACGCCGATTTTCTGAGTTGGTGGGGGAAGCAGTACACCGTCAGCTACGAACGGACGCAGGTGCATAAGGACATGCACCGAATGGACTGCGATGATGGTGTTATCACCTATGCACTCAACACCATCGCGAGCCGTGCACTCGGACTGTCGGAAGACCCGACGATAGACTCGTTCACCGTTCTGCTTCAGACCGAGGAACAACTTGATAGCTCAGAAGTCCCGGAGGAAACACTCAAACGTGCTCAGTGGGAAGTCAAGAGGCTGGTCGCACGGTTGGGACTACAAACCGATGCATGGCAGATAGTCCGCGGGTTTGTGAAGTTCGGCAACGTCTTCCGCGAGGTGCTGATAGACGAGGCGCAGAAACTCATCGTAGCGCTGAAACCCCTCCCTGAGCAGACCATCTGGCCGAACAAAGACGCGCGCGGCAATAAACTACCTGGCTACATCCAGCGACCGGAGAATATGCCCTCTGGCACGTCCGAGATAGTTTTCCAGGAGTACGAGATCCTCCAGTTCCCGTTCGGCGAGATAGACGGGTATCTTGGCACGCCACTGATGAAGTCCAGTCGGAAAGACTGGAAACGACTGCATCTTGCCCTTGATTATACGGGTGTCGCGAGGATTATCCGAGCGTTCGTGAAGCTCGTCCACAGAGTCCCCGTGTCAAGCGACTGGTCTACGGAACAGAAGAAATCTGCCATTGAAGAGTACAAGCGCGGCATGACGAAGCGACCGCTCTTCGACTCCGACACCGATTCGTTGACTCACGAACCCTGGCCTCAGAGTGTGGCGTCCGATATGTTTATAGCGGAGGACGGCACGAAACGCGGCGGGGTTGAGATGCTCGACCCGGAGAACGCGCAGCTCCAGAACATCAACGACATCATGCACTTCATGGACAGGATAATCTGCGCGACTCATGTCCCGAAGCGTTATTTCCCGTTCGATAGCGGCGCGCCGAAGCTCTCCGAGGGCGGCGGTCAGGCGGAAGACAAAAACTTTGCCTGTCTGTTGGTCATCTGTCAGAACATCCTCAAGCAAGGACTTGCAGACTTGTTCGACCGTCAGCTCGTTCTGGCTGGCATCAACCCGGCTCAGATCAGGTATGTGTTCAGGATGGCGGACATCAACACGACGGACCAACTCCGCTCCGCACAGACGCAACTTGCGCTTGCCAAGGTGATGGACATGATGATGGCCAGATTCCCTGAGATGGGCGAGCGGATGGACGTTATGCTCCGGGAATACAGCCGAATGTCCGATGCGAGCATGGCCACACTGTCGGACATGGAGCATACAGTTCCCGACGATTCCGAAGATGAGGATGTGCCGAAAGGCAAGAACGGCAAGAAGCCGAGAGTGCAACTTCCGGGAACCGGTGTTGGACCGGAAGTGAGGAGTCAGGTTTAACCATGAACAAGCTCCTCCGACAGCGGCATGGACAGCCACAGGCTGAGTGCGAGATAGAGTTGGTCGTAGATGGGCCGGAGGTCATCGGCGGCGCAACTCTCCGCAAGAGAGACAAGGCATGGGTCCCGCTGTCAGTCGGGACGAGGCTGTGCGAGGAAGATCGAGCAATCGTACTCCGGTACAACGAGGATGCGATTGTGTCCGATCCGATTCCCGATGGTGCGGTGAAGACAATGGAAGATGCTGCCAACTACGTAGGTTGGTTTTGTGCGAAGTGTCTTGAGCGCGGCAAGGTTACGCGGTACGCGAGCGTCTTCAGCCTGCGTCCGCACATGAGCTTTCACCTTCACCGGGAACGGAAGGCTGCCGAGCAGAGACGAGACTCCGAACGGTATGCAGCAATTCGACTGGCCGAGAAGCAGAAGGCTCAACGGGAACGGTATGCCCTGAAGAGGCACATGGAGCCGCTCTATGCCATACCCAGATGATGAGAGTGTGCCGGACTACATTAAGAAGTATCCGGCTAATAAGCGGCGTCAGTGGCGGAAGGTCTGGAACAACGTTTACGAGCGGACGGGGAGCGAAGAGAAGGCTTTCAAGGCGGCGAACGCCATCTTGAAGCAGGAGGCGATGGATATGAAAACGGCCGAAGCGAATCAGACCAGGGATCAGACACAGGTGCGTCTGGATTTGCTCGACTCGCTCATGCAGGTCGGCAAGAAGCTCTCCAAGGCGACACTCGCCAAGCTGAAGGAAGTCATGGACAAGCTCAAAGAGCTTATGGACATGGACGACATGGACGACATGATGTCGGCGCAGGCGTGGCTTCCAGCGCAGGAGATTCTTCTCCAGGAACTCGTTGCGGGCGAGGCGATAGATGTGTCCATCGAGGAACTGCTATCCACGATAGCACGCGCGGTCTCGTCTGACCGGGCGCTTGGGACGGGCTACAAGTACGTCGTCGCGACGATGGCGGATTGGCTTGTCTATTGTGCGGAAGAGTGGGGTCCGAACGGGTACGGTTACTCTTACTACCGCGTCGATTGGTCGAAGGACGAGGACGGGATTACGCTCGGCGACCCGGAAGAGGTCACTATCCGCAAGATAGTCACCGACATGGACCAGGCACTCGTCGAAGCTGATCTTCTTGGTCAGGCGCGTGCCGATGTCTCGGATGCCGACAAGAAGCGGGCGGCCAAGGAATACGGGGACGTGGAATACGCCGACCCGGAGAACAAGAAGTATCCCATCGACACCGAGAAGCACGTCCGGGCGGCCTGGAGTTACATCAACATGCCGAAGAACGCGAAGTTCTACTCCCCTGCGAAGCTCGCGAAGGTCAAAGCTCGTATCAAGCGAGCGGCGAAGAAGCTCGGTATCGAGATAAGCGAAGAGAGTCAGGCGGCGGCGGTTCCGGTCGGTCATGTCATTGAGCAGGATAACGGTCAGGCGCCATTTCTCCTGCAGCAGTCCAAGGTAGAGATTTCGCTGGTCCAGGACAAGGGCGACGGCAAAGGCGTGGTATTCGGCGGCGTGGCAACACACGGCAACGTGTTGAACGATATGGGTGTGCTCTACCCAACCGAACTATGGGAATCGCAGATGGAGTCCCGGATAGTTCCGATGCTCTCGCAGGGGCGGCTAGTCGGCGCGACCTGGCACCCTCACACGTCCGGCGGTAGACCGCGCGATCCTCATGTCCATGAACTGTCTCACAAGTTCATGGAAATCGAGATGGACGGCGACTTTATGCGGTTCCAGGCCGAGACGATAGACACTGAGGCCGGTCGGGACCTTGCTGGTGTGCTAAGGGCGGCAGTCGGTTTGGACATGAGCACACGGGCGACCGGTCGACTCATCGATGGGGAGTGGGAAGACCAGGCGGTTAAGGTTCCCGACCCCGGTAGTTTCGAGTTGCACGGCATAGATGTCGTGCTACAAGGCGCTTCTCCTGGCTCTGCAGTGGAATACGCCAGGCTCCAGGACGCAAGTTCGGGGCCGGAATCGGAGGATGCGATGGAACGCGACGAGATCAAGCAGATGATCCAGGACGCCATTGCCGCCGGGAACTCTGAGGTTCTTGGCAAGCTCCAGGCTCTCGAACAGAAAACAGAGGGGAGCCAGAGCCAGGCGGCGCTGTCCGATGAGGACAGGACATTGCTGCAGAGCGTGAAGGAGGCGCAGGAGGCGGCGATTCGCACGACCGCGCGCGATGCAAAGGTAAAGGAGGTCATGGGGGCCATACCCGACACGGAGTTGCCGAAGCAGTTCCGGTCAACATTCGAGGGGTTCCTCCAGGACTTCGCCCAGACTGCGGAAGAGGTGGAGGGCAAACTCGCGGCTGTGAAGAGCCGGATGACGCCGTTCCTTACGGCGCACAACGATATGCTCTCGAAGGGCTTCTACGTCCCGGAGTACAACGACGACGGCACGGAGAAGGGTCGGCTCACCTCTATCGCCCAGGGCATTGACGAACTCGTCCAGAAGAAAGTCGACCAAAAGATGCTGGTGGAGACCGGAAAAGAGGACTTCTCCAATACGGCCTGGGTGATGCGTCGAATTCTGACGACGCTCGCGCAGGAGAGACCGGACCTCGCGGTTGGCTGGATGAAGATGCGGAACCGCGAGATCACGACACTGGAGCAGTCGAAGGAATGGCTTCTGTCTCAGGCTGGCTGGCAGCACTTGCGGCAGGCGGGTGAGATGAAGACGACGGACATTGCGGCCGCCGTGCCGTATGTCTTCCCGATTGTCGTTGACCTCTATCCGCAGCTTATTGCCATGCAGCTCGGCACAGTTCAGCCGCTTGAGCGGTCAACGGGACGCGTCTACTTCTGGAAAATCCACGATCAGGACAACAACCTGATGTCGAACGTTGCCAACTTCACCGGGAGCTATGCGAACGACCCCGGTGAGAAGGGCACTGTCAAGCGGCTGAAGGGTAAGATCACTTCCAGTGAAGTGACCTGCGAGATCAAGAAGCTGGGTTACGACCTGTCGGTAGAGGTCCTGCGTCACCTGCGGACGGACTTCGGCATTGACGCGACGGACGTGCTCGCTCAGGCTTGCGCGGACGAGATAGCCCGCGAGTGGAATTACAACATCCTTGCGGAGATGGCCTCCGGTGCAACGGCTGGCAACGTCAACTATGGCACCGCGATTCCGGCGGACGCCAGCTACGACGGCGAGCAGTGGCAGAAGCAGATCATCAACCACGTGCAGCGCGCGCGCGACCTCATCTACGAGCAGACGTTCAGCGATACTGCGTGGATAATCGGCGAGCCGCGGCAGATCAGCCGTATCACATGGCTGGCGAAAGAGGCTGGTCAGTACTCCGGCGATGGTCGCGGACGGATTGCCGAGGGCGTTGATATAGTCGGCAACCTGTCGACGGGCGAAGTGCTCGTCAAGGTCGGTTGGTGGGATACCCTGCTGCCGGACAAGTTGCTTGTGGCAGGACGCGGAACCACATGGCCGAGGACGGGCTACGTGATAGCCCCGTACCTTGGTCTCTACGTAACTCCTGTCTGGGTTGACCCGGCAACGCTCGACGTGGAGCAGTCCATGATGAGCGAGCTGGCGCACAAGATGGTGAACGGCGACTACTTCGCGACAGTGACCATCCAGGAAGGAACTGCCGGAACTCCGCTCTAGTCCTGAGCAGCGGCTCTGGCGCACGACGGGGGGTGGAACGCGGCAACCATCCCCCTCCTTCTTCACAAGGGAGCGATGTCGGACTTGATTCCAGTGTTGAACCTCTCACGAGCAAAGCAACTATTCGGCCCTCACACATTGCCGCCTGGCCAGTGGACTGACCTGCCGCGAGAGTTGGCTGCGACTCTCGCAAACAAACTCGATTACCGCGTCGATAGTCAAGACCTCATTGGTGATTATTGCTTCGCCGAGCGGGATATGGTCTACCTAGGCTGGTCGAGTCCATTGCACTATGCGGATGGTTATGGAAGCATCGCCCAGGAGATTGCTCGGGCATTTCTTGAGGACCCAAAGGTACGGCTGTCCATCTTCCCCCGCGACTACGACCCCGGCCACTTCCGGTTCGGCGGTTATGCACTCGAAGATTGGGAGGAGAAAGCGTTTGTGCCCCGCCCGATAATCGCCAGACTTTCCGAGCTTCAGGACCGGTGCTTCTACGGCATCAACATGACCTGGCCCCGAGACCTGCACCGTTATCCGTTCCCCCGCGCCATCGGATTGACGATGTTCGAGACGAGTCGACCGCCGAGCGCCTGGGCACAGTATATGAATCGGTGTCGGCGGATTGTCGTGCCCTGCAAGCAGAACAAAGAGGCGTTCGAGGGCATCGGTGTAACCGTGCCCATCCACGTTGTGAACCTTGGAGTGAATCCCGATGCATGGCCTTACGTGGACCGGTCGGTATCGGGAGAAGCACCGTCCCCATTCACATTCCTGATGGCTGCAGGTTTGACGCACCGCAAGAACCCAGTCGGTGCCGCGCGCGCGTTCGTTGCGGCCTTCCCGCAAGAGCCTGACGTGCGGCTTATTCTGAAAACACGAGGAACTCAGACCGTGGCAGGCTTCCGCGATTGGGCGGTAGACCTTCCCAATGATGAACGTATCAGGCTCGTCTGCGAGGAGAGCACACCGCGCCAGATGCACGATTGGATGGCACATGCGAACGCCTTCGTTTTTCCCAGTCGGGGGGAAGGATTCGGTCTGACGCCACTTCAGGCTATGGCGACTGGTCTTCCGACGATAGTATCCGACAACTCAGGCATGAGCGAATACGCGGACTCCAGGTACTGCTATCCCTTGCCGTGCGAGGCCGTTCCTGTGCCGAGGACACCTGTGGAGGGCGGTTTTCCTATAGATTGGGGTGATGTTGGTGATTGGTGGGAACCGGACTTCGATGCGCTTGTGGCGACGTATCAACAGGTTTACCGCAACTATACCAAGGCGTTAGACCGGGGCAAGCGGGCGGCGGAGGCAGTCCGCGAACGTTGGACGATCGAACGGACGGCGGCGGGGATACTCGATGTGGTGATGCAGGATGCGAGAGAGGACGGGTTGCTTGAGTAACACTCTCGTGGAGCGAAGACGACGGACGGGTGTCTCGTCTGCATGAACCTGTCCGGGAGGTTACAGATTCATGGGACACACAGCCTACCGCCGGGCGAATGGTCCAGGGTTCCGTCCGACCTGGCACGAAGACTCGTTGGAGACCCAAACTATACGCTGACGTATCGCGGTGCTGGCTTTCAGCCGGTGCCGGGCGTGTCCTCAGACTCCTCGCACCCAATGGTGAAGCGAATCGCCTCTATCGGCAATCTCATCGGCGGATTCCAGTGTGGTGGATGGGTTCCGGCGAATCAGGTTCGCCAGCAAACGGTCACAACCTGGCCGAACGTGCTGGTTGTTGTGCCGGTATACAACTGTCCATCTCTATTGAAGACGTGTTCGCGGTCGTTGGCTACCACGAAGTATGGCGGGAAGCTGAGGGTCGTTTGGATTGACAACGGTAGCACCGACAAGACTATGGCTCGCTCGCTCGCCAATGGGCAGTACGGCGAATCCATCAGGCTTGAACCCGGTCGTGGCTTTGCGGGTGCCATCAACGAAGCGGTTTCGGGGGCGGATGAGCAGTACTATGTGCTCTTGAACCAGGATTGCGAACTTACCGACCCCCTCTGGCTGGAAGCCCTGATTCGATGGACGGAGATACGTCCGGCGTGTGCGGTCGCCGGTGCGAAACTACTATACCCGAACGGACGGTTGCAGCACGCAGGATTGTAATTCCCTGTTGGTTCTGCCGG
>Ga0209342_10007605_pt1 | contig 10911 bp, 11 predicted proteins | sample RifCSP16_2_FD_184023 | JGI IMG/M metagenome (GOLD analysis project Ga0209342, IMG submission 184023) | Soil microbial communities from Rifle, Colorado - Rifle CSP2_sed 16_2 (SPAdes) (version 2) | ecosystem: Environmental > Terrestrial > Deep subsurface > Rock core/Sediment | place: Rifle... | reverse complement strand
CCGCCCGCCGGCCTTTGAGAGCGACACAACGCAAATCCGTCCACCGACGCGGAGGGTTGTGCGGCAGTTGGCCAGCACCGTCGGGATCACGGGCGTGTCGAAAAGCTCCAGGACGAAACTCATAAAGACGGCATCGATCGAAGCTCGCGCCAGTGGCAGATGTTCTGCATCCCCGAGGACGAGTCTGACCCTATCGGCCAGCTTGAGTCGACGTGCTCGATGCATCATTCGGTCGAGCATTCTCGGAGAGAGGTCGACGTCGTAAAGCGAGCCACCGGTTTTCAATGGCCGCGTGAGGCCCTCCAGGCTCAGCCCGGTTCCTGCGCCGATCTCCAGCACCCGTTCCGCCGGCTTGGCGGCCAGCATCCGGATGGCCTGGTCGCGCGCCTTCTTCTCCCAGATCCCTTCCAACAGGTCGTACCACCGGCTGAGACGATCATAGGTGGTCCGGGCCTCTTCGCGGGTACGGTGAACGCGCAGGATCTCAGGTTCTTCCAGGGTCATCTGGATCTTTCGGCCCCCAGCATACATAGGGATGGGCGGCGAGAAGCGGGTAGAGGCCCGTTGTCAGCGGATGGCATACCTGATAGATGCAGGACCGCCCTCCGATCATGCAGGCGAGAGGGCTGAGGACGATTGAGGGTTCCGACCGTTCGAATCCTTGTTCGGAGCGAGTGTGACTGTGTCCGGGGTTCGTCGGCCTTAGACAGCCTCGGCTTCGAGCGCCGGGGTGTACGTTCCCGCTCGCGCCGCACCATTGCACTTGGCACGATGATAGAAACTCTTTTGCGCCGCAGGAACGTTGGCCGGCTTGCCCATCCAGGTCTTGAGCACCGGTTCTTGCAGTGCTCGTCCGTACGAGAAGCTCAGTTCCCACGGGTGTTTCCCCATTGCATTCATCTCATTCAAGTGTTGCGTCGCTTGTTCGGGTGACTGCCCGCCGGAGAGGAAGACGATGCCGGGGATAGCCGAGGGAACCGTGCGCATCAGTGAGTGGACTGTGGCTTCGGCGACCTCTGAGACGCTGGCCTGCACCGGGCTGCGCTTGCCGGAGATGATCATGTTGGGCTTGAGCAAGCAGCCTTCGAGCACGACCCCGTGGGCGTGGAGCCGGGTGAACACGGCCTGCAGCGAGGCCTCCGTGACTTCGGCACAACGTTGGATGTCGTGGTCGCCATCCATCAGGACTTCGGGCTCGACGATCGGGACCAGCCCCGCTTCCTGGCTAAGTGCGGCGTAGCGGGCCAATGCCTGGGCGTTGGCCACGATACACGTACGTGACGGGATCCGATCACCGATCGTGATCACCGCTCGCCACTTGGTGAACTTCGCGCCCAACTGGCGATACTCGCGCAAGCGGTCGCGCAATCCGTCCAGGCCCTCCGTGACCTTCTCTCCCGGAAACCCGGCCAGATCTTTGGCGCCGCTGTCGACCTTAATCCCCGGGAAGATCCCCTTCCTCTCGAGGACCTTGGAGAAGGGTGTGCCGTCCGCGGCGGATTGCCGGATGGTCTCGTCGTAGAGGATGACGCCGCTGATGTAGTCTTCGACGCGCTCGGTCGTGAACAAAAGCTCACGGTAGGCCCCCCGGGTGTCGTCGGTCGACTCAAGTTGGATCGCATCGAAACGCTTCTTGATGGTGCCTGTGCTTTCGTCGGCCGCCAGGATGCCTTTGCCCTCGGCGACGAGGGATTCGGCCACGCGGTCGAGCTCGTATTGAATCACAGCCTCCATGAGGGGACGTCTGTCGGGTATCTTCACTCTGGTTTCTGTCATCGATATTTCCTTTCTTGAACCGATCAATGGGTGTTATGATCTTCCATTCTATCGCAGTTTGCTCGATGGCGATTCAGAAGACTGCCCCGGACGAACCCGGCGGGGTCGGCCGAAGTCGGAACTGGACGATCCGCATGAGCATTGCATCCCGGCCGATCGTGGGTTAAATTGACGAACGTAGTATGTCGGCTGAGGGCCTTCGGCGGCCCCAGTGCGACTCGAGTCGCAGGACCGCGCAGGATGACCGATGTTCGGTAAGCGCCGGCGAGGTTTCCTACGGGAAGCCATCCAACAATCTCAGGACGTCGAACTCAACACGCTGCAGCAGGAATTGGCGCGCAAGCAAGAGCGCGTCGCGGATCTCGAGCTTGAGCTGTTCGATGCCCGAACCGATCTGCGCCGATTCGAGGCCGAAGTCGAAGTGCGGCTCGGGCCCAGTCAACGTCGTCTGGCTGAACTCGAGAGGCAAGTGCTCCAGGCTCGGCGGCAAGCCGCCCGACGGGCTCAATGGGGTGCCCGGGCCGACTCCCCGGACTTCACGATTGACCCGGTGGAGCAGTTTGAACGGACCTGGAGGCGAGATGAAACTCTTGAGGCCGTGCCGCCAAAGCCGATCGAGGATGAAAACACCCGGGCAGAGGTCAAGGCGCTATATAGGAAACTGGCCAAACGGTTCCATCCCGATCTGACCATCGACCCGGCGGAGAAGGACTGGCGCGAAGGCGTCATGACCGAGGTCAACCAGGCCTACGCCGCCTCCGATCTCGCAGCCCTGCGGGCCCTCGACAAACGCCCCGATCGGTCCGTCGAGCTAGCGCCGAAGACGCGCGATCAGATCCTGACCGAGATCGCGGCTGAGATCAAACGTCTCGATCGGTTGATCCCCCAGATTGAGGGCGAGCTGAGAATGGTGATCCAGTCGGCCTCACTGCAGCTCAAGTTGGAGGCGACAATGGCCCGGCGGCAGGGACGAGACCTCCTAGGCGAGATGGCCTCCGAGCTGCGCGTCGAGATCGCCCGCTTCGAGGCGGAGCTGGCCAGCCTCTCCTGACGTCGCCGCGTCAAATGGAAGCCCCCGCTCTGCATTCCAAATGTGCGCAGGATATTCCGCCCAATGCGTTCACTCTTCTGCATCAGATGACAAGATCGGATTCGGAGGGGAGCACACACAGTGAGTGACCGGACTCCATGAAGATCGGAGGCTTTGCCAGATATGCGTGGGGAGTGCTGGGCTATACGATCGCCGTGATCCTCTGGGGCGCCTACGTGCGCGCAACTGGCTCTGGAGCTGGATGCGGGAGCCATTGGCCTCTGTGCAATGGCGAAATCATTCCGGCCTCACCGCGGGTCGAGACGCTGGTGGAGTTTTCCCATCGGGCGAGCAGCGGCCTCACGCTAATCCTTGTCGTGGGCCTTGTCGTGTGGGGGTGGCGCGCCTTTCCTCGGGGGCATCCTGTCCGCCTGGGAGTGGTGCTATCGGGCCTGCTCGTTCTGAGCGAGGCGGCCGTCGGTGCAGGTCTCGTGCATTTCGAATTGGTGGCCGAGAATGCCTCGGCTGCTCGGGCGATCACAGTCGCGGCGCACCTGGTCAACACCTTCTTGCTGCTGGGGGCACTTACGCTGACCGCGTGGTGGGCATCGGTGGGCGGGCGGCCCATGTTTCGTCGGCAGGGATCGGTAGCGTGGATCCTGGGTCTGTCGATGGCCGGTGTGTTGATCCTGGGCATGAGCGGCGCTGTCACCGCGCTTGGAGATACCTTGTTCCCGGCGGAGTCGCTGGCCCAAGGGCTTCAACAAGATTTCGCTCCGACCACTCACTTCTTGCTCCGCCTGCGCGTCGTCCACCCCCTGCTTGCGGTGATCGTGGCGTTTGGTGTCGGGGCGGCGGCACTCTCGATCCGAATGCGAAGGCCAGATGGGACGACCGGCCGTCTGGCAGGGGGACTGATCGCTCTGTTCGGGATACAGCTCGCCATCGGGTTGAGTAATGTAGTACTGCTGGCGCCGATTTGGCTTCAGCAGGTTCATCTACTGGTTGCGGATCTGGCGTGGGTCGCACTCGTGCTCCTGGCCGCTTCGGCGCTGGCTGCGCCGGAGAGCTAGCGCAGGGGTAGAGGCGGGAGGGGAAGAAAGAGTGTTTGCCGCCTGGAAAAGACGAACCGCCGAATGTGGGGGGGCATCCGGCGGCTCAAGATCTTCGGGGGGCCCTTCACTCGTGTCGGGGGGACACGCGAGTGGAAGGGAATAACCCCCACGACAAACCCGGATACCGACACGGGGGAGAAGAAGCCCGGGTTGTCCAAACAGAATAATAGCACAATTCCGACCCAAATTTCATTAATAATGGTTTAGTCAGATCTGACCCGATTTCACTCCCCCTCGTGCTGTTCCCCGAAGAGCCTCTGCCATTCTCTGATTTCTTCCTCCGTCAGGTCAGCCCCCGGCTTTTCTCGATGGGTGGGCGGGTTGACCGACTTTGAGATGAGCCGGGCGAACTCATGGCTGGACAGCACCCTGGCCCCGGCATGACGGGCGGAGGCCTGAACCTCCAGGTCGGAAGAGACGACCGTCCAATTGCGGGCGGCGCCCTTCAGACGGGAGAGGTGCTGCAAGATCGCCTGGTCTGCAGATCTGGGCGGCCTGACGAAGCGTATCGCCAGACCGCCAGCATCGTCTGGAGTTTGCCGAGCCGGAGCGCCTCGGTCGAAATAAAGCGTGACTCGGCGCCGGGTGCGCGCACAGAACCGCCTCAACTCGCCGACGAGAAGGGCCTCATCGTCCGGATCATCCAAACGGATCCCCTTCATCGCCCCAATCAGGTTGTGGCCGTCGATGATGTATGGCAAGTCGTGTCTCCGCGGCGTGGCTGCGTCGGGGATGCTATACAGCGCGGGACGATTCTAAGGCGGCCGGAAGCCCGGGTCAATTCCGTTTTAACCTCACCTGTGCTATGATCCGCGTCGATGGGCAGCGTGCGGCGTGCGAACTCTCGTCAATATCTGGCATTCCTCCTTCTCAACGTAATTGTCTCTGCTGTTACGATCATCCTGGTCATGGCCGTCTGGGGTCGCGTCTCGGCGCCGGCCGAACCGACCGCGACGCCCACGCTGGATGCTGCGGCATTGATTGCCAGCGCGGTGCCGACGCCGACTGTCACGGTCCCTCCGTCTCCGACGCCGGTCACCTACACCGTCAAATCCGGCGATACACTTTTCAGCATCGCCATCGAGCTCGAGATCCCGTCTGAGGCGTTGATGGCGGCCAACGGTCTGACCGATCCTGACAAACTGGCTGTCGGCCAGGTACTGCTGGTGCCGTCACTCGAGGAGGCGGAAGGAATGATACCGACCTCGACACCCAGGCCGACGCAGCCGCTATTCACCCTCACGCCCAACCCGGACTCTCAGGCACCGCAGGTGGAAATTCGCGGTGTGACTGGCTTGGGAGATCTGGCCAGAGAAGCCGCATTCTTGCTCAACTCAGGCGGGGTAGCGGCAATGGCGGGTTGGTCGATGGACGATGGAAAGGGCCACGTCTATCAATTCCCCGAATTCACCCTTCACAGCGGCGCGGTAAGCGTTCACACGCGGGCAGGGGTCGATACGGTGATCGATCTGTATTGGGGGTTGGACCAAGCCGTGTGGACTTCAGGCACCGTGATCACGCTTCGCGACGCGTCCGGCGCGGTACACTCCAGGTTCAACATACCTTAGGCCGACCGGCAGTTCGACACCCTCCCGGACGCGGGCAGACCACTTCGATGGGACGACGACGTCCGGGGCCGCCAGGGTGGCGTATGGCTTTCAATTTGCTGAGCCAATCGGATCTGGCACCGGCCTGGACCATGATGGAGGCAAACATTTGGGGCGCTCAAGAGGCGGCCAGGCAGGCCATTCCAGGTGCCGCGATGCCCCTGGAGGAGCGCGATCCGGCGTACACTCGGGCGCCGAGAAAGTGGGCCCACCTTCTGGCCAAGATCAACGTGTCAATAGACGGGCTCAATCAGCGAGTTGCGCTGGGATGTGTGGCGAGGCCGCGCTCTAGCTCGGATCGCGAGATCGAGCACATCCGGCGTCATTCCGTGTCCACCTGATCCCCGATTTGCACAAGACGGGATGCAGGGAGCCATCGTGAGCGAAATTCCCCTGAGGCTTCAGAGATTCGGTCCTTCGGCGGACTGGCCTCAACGCCCAGCCGTTAAGAGCCTGGGTTGGCGTCTCCGGATCGAGAAGTTCGGTCTACACGACAAGGTAGAGGGGTCAGGATGGAGGCGGGACTTGAGGGGGCTGCTGTTCTTCCTCGGGCTGATCCTGTTTGCCTTCCGGAGCTCCTTTGATACCCTGACGGAACTCACGAATGGCGCTGCCCATCTCTCCGCCGATCTTGCTCAGGCGGCCGACCCCGAAGACCAGGACGACGATCACCAGGATGATGATCAGTTCAACCGGGCCGATATCTGGCATACGGGACTCCTAGGGGTCAATCGGCGCAGATTGTATCACCGTTCTCTCAGCCTACTTAGGTGCAGGACCTCGCCGTCTTCCGGAAAGTGGAACGCTATTCCGGAGCAGCGATCCAGGCCATCTCAGAGGTGAACAATCTCGCGCGTTAGGTGGTTTGAGGTCGATCGAGCGGTCCAAACCCGATCAAAGTCGGGAGCAAGACTGCGCCGAAAGGCGCTCTCCTTGCACACCCCCTGAGCGTCTGATAGACTCGGGGCGAGAGACGGTCTGGACAATCCCGAAATGTACTTTATCGCCCGGATTCCGGCCCCGCGAAGATGCGCCTGGACGTGGGCGCCGCAAGCCACTTGGACATGATCGAGGTCAGGCTATCGGTGATGGCACAGGCGCTATACCGCAAATGGAGACCGCAGACCTGGGATGAGACCGTCGGGCAAGATCACGTCGTCCAGACTCTGCGAAACGCCGTTCGCAGCGGGCACGTAGCGCACGCATACATTTTCGCCGGGCCGCGTGGCACAGGCAAGACGACGACAGCCAGGATCCTGGCCAAGGCGGTTAACTGCCTGGCGGGATCTCTTTCGGACCGCCCGTGCGACACCTGTGCTCATTGTCTGGCTGTCAAGGATGGGCGCTTCCTTGACCTCATCGAGATAGACGCCGCCTCCAACACCTCGGTCGAAGATGTACGCGACCTTCGAGACAAGATCAACTTTGCTCCGAACCAGGGAAGCTACAAAGTCTACATCATCGATGAAGTCCACATGCTCTCGACGGCGGCTTTCAATGCTTTGCTGAAAACCCTGGAGGAGCCACCCGCGCATGCAATCTTCGTCCTGGCCACGACCGAGGTGCACAAGGTCCCGGCCACAGTCCTTTCTCGCTGCCAGAGGCATGAGTTCCGCCGCATCCCGCTCACCGAGATTGTCAAGCAGCTCGGCCGTCTGGTCGAAAGCGAGGGGATGGCGATCGAGCCCGAAGCGCTGGACCTCATCGGACGGCAGGCTACGGGCAGCATGCGAGATGCGATTTCCCTGCTTGACCAGCTGACTTCAACCGGCGATCGGGTTGACCTACGGATGGCCCAAGAGGTGTTGGGAACTGCGACCAGCGAAATGGTGCGCGGGCTGATCCAGGCCGCCATCGATCGCGACACCGCAGCGGGGTTGACGCTGATCACCCAGACACTGGACGGAGGGGCGGATCCGCGACAACTGGCGCGCCAGGTGGTCGACTACCTGCGCGGCCTGCTCCTGATGAAGATGGACAGTGGGGACCTGGTCGAAGGCCAGGCAGAGACCAAGAAACTGATGTCGCGCCAGGCCGGGCAGATGTCCCTGGATGACGTGCTAGTCGCGATCCGGGCATTCAGCCGGGCGGCTCTGGAAGGGCGGGCGACGTGGCAGCCGAGCCTGCCACTCGAGCTGGCGTTCGTCGAAACCGCTGATAAGCCAAGCGGATCCGAGCCGGTGGGCGGAACCCGGGTCGAGCCCAGACGAGAGGCGCGCCCGATCCCAGCCCCGGCTGTCACGCCCGATGAGGAGACCGGGGCAGCAAACCACTCGCCCCCCGCAGAGGGCGGAGTATTGCGCGAGGCGGCTGAACCGGACCAGGTGGAGACCGGCCCGCCGGCGGGAGAGCTGGGGAGCGCGGGACTGCAGCAGGTGTCCGGCCACTGGCGGGACATACTGACGGCGGCTCGGAAGTATGACGCCCGGACCCAGGCGCTGCTCAACTCATCCAGGCCGTTGGGGGTTGAGTCGGGCGTGTTGATTCTCGGTTTCCGCAGCGACCTACTGCGCGAGAAGATGGAGAAAGGGCACAACGCCGACATCGTTGGTCGGGCGTTGACCGAAGTCCTCGGTGTGCCGCTGGCATTGCGGTGCGTGCTTGTCGGAAGTTGGACCCCGGGTGATGAAGGACCGGGCCGGGCGACGCCGCCGGTCGAAGACGGAGGCATGGTCGCGACCGCCTTGCGTGAGTTGGGCGGACACATCGTCGATGTCGGGCCGGTGGCCTCGGATGGGGAGATAGGCGATTAGAGGAGAGCAGTAAGCAGTAAGCAATAAGCAGAAAGCTAAAGACGAGTTGGATGCAGAAACAATTGGGATCCCGCGTAACTCGCGATGACCGGAGTTGTTTTCATATTGCTAATTGCTAATTGCTAATTGCTAATTGCTAATTGCTAATTGCTAATTGCTAATTGCTAATTGCTAATTGCTAATTGCTAATTGCTAATTGCTAATTGCTAATTGCTAATTGTCATCTCAACAGGATGAAGTGTCATGCCAAAGGGAAAACCACCTAGGCGTCGAGATGAGGGGATGATGGCCCGTCTGCAGAAGATGCAGGAGGAGCTAGCCAGGGCCCAGACCGATCTGGCTGAGCAGACGATCGAGGCCAGCGCCGGGGGCGGCGCGGTCAAGATCCTGATGAGCGGGACACAGGAATGCCGGTCCGTGACGATCGCACCGAGTCTGCTCGAATCGAGGGACGCCTCCATGCTCCAGGATCTGGTGCTCCTGGCGGTGAACCAGGCGATACAGGATTCGCAAGTTCTTGCAGCGCGGCGGCTTGGACCCCTGACCGGTGGGATGGATCCCACGGGCTCATCCCTATGAGAGCCAGGGCGCCCCAGCCCGTTGAGCGGTTGGTTGAGGCGTTCGCCCGCCTGCCGGGGATCGGACCGAAAACGGCTTCGAGACTGACCTATTACTTGCTCCGCGCCCCGGAGGCGGAGAGCCTTGAACTGGCCCAGGCGCTGGAAGAGATGCGTCCGGGTACGCGCCTCTGTCCCAGGTGTTTCAATATCACTTCATCGGGAATGGACCTGTGTGAAGTGTGTGCAGATGAAGCGCGGGACAATGGCGTGGTGTGCGTCGTCGAAGATCCGCTGGATGCACTGGCCATCGAACGGACCGGACAGTTCGTCGGCCGTTACCATGTGCTGCACGGTGCGATATCACCTGTCGAAGGCATCGGTCCGGAAGATCTTCGCATCGAGGAGCTGGCCAGGCGAGTGGCCCATGAGAGAATCAGCGAGTTGATCCTGGCGACGAACCCAACTCTGGAGGGTGAAGCCACGGTGATGTTCCTCAAACGTCGCCTCGAGGGCTCACAGCTCCGCATCACCCGACTGGCGCGGGGTCTACCTGCCGGAGGCGATCTGGAGTACGCCGATGTGAGCACGTTGTCTCAAGCGCTCGAAGGCCGGCTGGATCTATAGATGTCGACCCGGCCGCTCCGTGGCCGGAGAACTCGGGATTCGGGAGTAGTTTGATGCAAACCCTAAACAGGACACTACTGCTGAGCGTAGCCAGCGTGATGATCGTCACGCTTGCGTGCAACACATCTTTGGGAGGTGCCCCGGCGCCGGCGGCCACCAGCCCGGGCGAGGCGTCGCCTGTGTCCCAGGCCACCGATGTGCCAACATCCATCCCGGCTACGGACACGCCAGAGCCGACGCCGGAGCCGAGCAGCACCCCCACGCCCGCGCCGACTGCTACCCCGGCCAACCCGTTTGTCAGCCCACTGGGAGCGGAGGACCTCGCCTGCCGCTGGGGGCCAGGAGAGGAATACTCGGTCGATGGGGGCCTCAAGGTCGGAGAGCGGGTGCCTGTGACAGGGCGCGACACTCTGACGGATTGGCTGCAGATCCAGAACCCGCGCCGGGAGGGCAAGTTCTGCTGGCTGGCAATCGGCCAGGTCCTGGTCGAGGGGGAGCCGGCGCTAGCGGCTGTGGTGCCTGCGCCGGCGAGCATCGTGGCCGGGGTGACGGTGAGCCTGAAACCCAAGACCCTGGAGGCGCCGGGGTGCAGCTTCCCGGTGACCTTCGACGTGTCCTTCAGCATCTCCACCACCGGTCCGACGAAGGTGACCTTCTTCCGCGAGAAGAGCGATGGCTCCAAAGCGCCGAAGGAGACCGTCGAGTTCAAGACCTCGGGGACGAAGTCATTCAGCGACTCCTACAAGGTCGGTTCGCAGGGCGACTACTGGTTCGCGGTGAACGTTTCGGCCCCGAATGTCATTAGCGGCAAGGGTGAGGGCAGCGTGACCTGTCCCTGAACCGGCTTCCGACGCGGGGTTAGCCGCCCGCCGGCCTTGACTTCCCGGTCCGGTCGTCTATAATGAGGCCAGTAATCATCATCGGTCTCGCCCTCGCAAGGGGAAGACCCGGACAAGTGAGCCTCAGTCAGGTGTTGTGGCCGCCTGCGAGGTCGGACAGGCGGCGTTAGTCCGACAACCTGACGGCAGCCGATGGTCAGTAAATGGCCTCGGCAATTCGCGTCTACCTTGACAGCCAACGGGCGGGGTGTTAGGATTGCGCCCAGTGATGAGATGGCACCTTAACAACTGAATAGTGATAGGAAGCCCAACGAGGTTTGGGTCCAGTCAATCAAGACTCGATGCACGTCGAAAGACGTGATGAAAGTCTTTACGGAGAGTTTGATCCTGGCTCAGGATGAACGCTGGCGGCGTGCCTAATACATGCAAGTCGAACGAGGGCACTCTTGTAGCAATACATGGGTGTTCCTAGTGGCGAATGGGTGAGTAACACGTAGGTGACCTGCCCCAAAGTGGGGGATAACGGTTCGAAAGGACTGCTAATACCCCATGTGATCCAGAGGGTTAGAGACTTCTGGATGAAAGGAGCAATCCGCTTTGGGAGGGG
>Ga0209342_10007603_pt1 | contig 10912 bp, 10 predicted proteins | sample RifCSP16_2_FD_184023 | JGI IMG/M metagenome (GOLD analysis project Ga0209342, IMG submission 184023) | Soil microbial communities from Rifle, Colorado - Rifle CSP2_sed 16_2 (SPAdes) (version 2) | ecosystem: Environmental > Terrestrial > Deep subsurface > Rock core/Sediment | place: Rifle... | reverse complement strand
CCACGCCCACGCCATGGCCGAGCGCGCGCTCGAGGACACGATCGCGTACGTGCGCGAGCGCCACGCGTTCGGCGGGCCGCTCGCCGACAAACAGGTCGTGCGCCACAGGCTCGCCGACCTGGCGACGCTGATCGAGGCGTCCCGCTGCCTCACCTACGCCGCCTGCCTCAAGTACCAGGCCGGCGAGGAGGTGGTGCGCGAGATCTCGATGGTCAAGCTCTTCAGCGCCGAGATGGTCAACCGGGTCGCCTACGACTGCGTGCAGCTCCACGGCGGCTACGGGTACATGCGCGAGTACGCGATCGAGCGCTTCGCGCGCGACGCGCGGCTGCTGACGATCGGCGGCGGAACGAGCGAGGTCATGAAGGAGATCATCGCCCGGCTGCTCCTGCCGTGAGGCGCGGGCTCGCGCTCGCCGCCGCGGCCCTCCTCGCCGCGTGCGCGCCCGCGGCGCGGGACCTCAAGCCGGCGCTCGGCCCCGACGACGCGGGCACGGTCTGGTTCGCGAGCGCGGGCTCGCTCGTGCGCGCCGCGGACTTCGCCTACGCGCCCGGCGAGCCGGTGGTCCTCTCCGGCGACCTGGTGCTGCCCGCCGGGGCGGGACCGTTCCCCGCGGTCGTGCTCGCGCACGGCTGCGGCGGCGTGGGCAACGCCGAGACCGGGTGGGTGCCGGTCTTGCGCGGGGCCGGCTACGCGACCTTCCTCGTCGACAGCTTCGAGGGGCGCGGGCTGCGCGAGGTCTGCACGCAGTCCCGGGCGCTGGTCGCGGTCCAGCGGGTGCCCGACGCGTACGGCGCGCTCCGGATCCTGGCCACGCACCCGGGGATCGCCGCGGGCCGGGTCGCGCTCATGGGCTTCTCGCACGGCGGCATCCTGACCCTTGCGGCGTCCACCGAGTGGGCGCGGCGGACCTACGCGCCGCCGGGCCGGCCGGCGTTCCGTGCGTTCCTGCCCTTCTACCCGTCCTGCAACGTGACGAGCCCGGAGCACGCGCGGATCTCGGCGCCGCTCCGCATCCACGCGGGCGAGCGGGACGACTGGACGCCCGCGGCGCCGTGCCGCGAGCTGGTCTCAGCACTCCGCGCGTCGGGCCAGGACGCGGAGATCGTCGTGTATCGGGGCGCCCGCCACAGCTTCGACAACGTGGGCCGCCGGCTCGCGTCCCTGGGCAACGTGGACAGCGTCGCCCGCTGCCGCCTGCGGACGGCGAGCATCCTCGGGCCCCTCCTGGACCCCGACGCGCTCCGCGCGTGCATGACGAAGGGCGCGACGGTCGGCTGGAGCCCCGCCGCGACGGCGGCCGCGCGGCGGAACGTCCTCGCCCAGCTCACCGTCCTCCTGGAGCCCCGCTGAGCGCGCGTGAGGGAATCGGGCACACGCGATCCCGTTGGGGGGTGTCGGGGGGAGCGGCGGGCGCTCCCCCCGACGACGACTTGAGCGCGCCCGACTTCGTCGCGATCGGGCACGTCACGCTCGACCGGGTCGACGGCGCGGCGCGCCCGGGCGGCGCTGCGCTCTACGCGGCCGTGGCCGCGCACCGCCTGGGCCTCACGGCCGGGCTGCTGACGAGCCACGGCGCCGACTTCCCCCTGGACGCGCTCCCCCCGCAGATCGAGGTCGTCACGGTGCCCGCGGGCGCGACGACGGCCTTCGAGCACGGCGCCCGGGACGGCGCCCGCACGCTCACCGCGCGCGCGGCCGCCCGCCCGCTCGGCGTGCCCGACCTGCCCGAGGACTGGGTCGGGGCGCCGGTCGTGCTGCTCGCTCCCGTGCTCGGCGAGGTGGACCCGCTGCTCGCCGGGGCGTTCGCCGACGCCGCCGTCGGCGCCGCCGCGCAGGGCTGGCTGCGCGGCGTGGACCCGGCCGGCGCCGTGGTCCCGCAGCGCTGGAGCCCGGCCGAGCGGCTGCTCGCCACGCTCCAGGCGCTCGTCCTGAGCCGCGAGGACGTCCGGGGCCAGGAGGACGCGGTTGCCGAGTGGGTGCAGCGGGTGCCGCTCGCGGCGCTCACCGCCGGGCGCGACGGCGCGCTCCTCTTCGTCAACGGCGAGCGCTACCCGGTGCGCCCGCGCCCCGCGCGCGAGGTGGACCCGAGCGGCGCGGGCGACGTCTTCGCCGCCACGCTGCTGGTCGAATACCAGCGCCACGGCGATCCGTGGCAGGCGGCGGCGGCCGCCGCCTGTGCGGGGTCGCTCGCGGTCGAGGGCGAGGGGTGGTCGGCCGTGCCCGACCGCGCCGCGCTCGAGGCCGCGCTCGCCGCGTACGCCTTCGAGGAGTGAGGCGCCGCGCCGTCCGCGCTTGACACCGCTTCGCGGCCGAGACTAGGCTCTCGATGTGGCCGACGGTCGTGCGATCCGCATCACCGCGGGGCAGGTTTCCGTCGAGGCGCGGCTGAACGAATCGAGGACCGCGACCGCGATCTGGGACCGCCTGCCGATCGAGGCCAAGGGCGAGACCTGGGGCGACGAGATCTACTTCGACATCGGCGTGCGCGCCGCCCCCGAGTCGCCGCGGGAGGTCGTCGAGTGCGGCGACCTCGCCTACTGGCCGCCGGGCCAGGCCTTCTGCATCTTCTTCGGCCCCACGCCGATGAGCCGAGGCGACGAGATCCGTCCCGCGAGCGCCGTGAACGTGGTGGGGCGCATCGCCGGCGACCCGGCCGTGTTCAAGCGAGTGCGCGCGGGGACGCGCGTGCGCATCGAACGCACCTGACGGGGAAGGAGACCCGATGAAGATCTTTCTCGACACCGCCAACGTCGCCGAGATCCGGGAGGGGGTCGCGCTCGGCGTGGTCGACGGGGTGACGACGAACCCGTCGCTGATCGCCCGGGAGAAGCGGCCGTTCCGCCCGCTCGTCGAGGAGATCTGCGCGCTCGTGCCCGGCGACGTGAGCCTCGAGGTCGTCGCGATCGACGTCGAGGGCATGGTCAAGGAGGGCGAGGAGCTGGCCCAGGTCGCGCCGAACGTCGTCGTCAAGTGCCCGCTCACCCGGGACGGCCTCAAGGCCGTGAAGCGCCTCTCCGGCAAGGGGATCCGCGTCAACCAGACGCTCTGCTTCTCGCCGGGCCAGGCGCTGCTCTCGGCCAAGGCGGGGGCGACCTACATCAGCCCGTTCCTCGGGCGCCTCGACGACATCGCGCACGTCGGCATGGACCTGGTCCGGGAGATCTGCGAGATCTACCGCGTCCAGGGCTTCCGGACGCAGGTGCTCGCCGCGTCGATCCGCAACCCGCTCCACGTCGTGGACGCCGCGAAGGCGGGCGCGCACGTGGCGACGATCCCGTTCGCGGTGCTCGAGCAGCTCACGAAGCACCCGCTGACGGACATCGGCCTCAAGAAGTTCCTCGAGGACTGGGCGAAGCTCGGCGAGAAGATCTGACGCTCGCGCCCCTCGATGGCCGATTGCGTCGAGCCCATCGGAGAATTTGTATGCTCGAGTAGACAAATCCAGCGCTTCCGGTGTATATACGTCGGCGAGCGGGTTCCGGCGGGAAGTCTGGCGCGGAGTGGGGGCCGGGATGAGCTGGGAGCGCGAGGTCGACGAGATCGCCCGCCGCAAGCGGCTCGCCGCCGAGATGGGCGGGGCCGAGAACGTCGCGCGCCACCGCGCGGCCGGCAAGCTCCCCGTCCGCGAGCGCATCGAGCGGCTGCTCGACCCCGCGAGCTTCGCCGAGATCGGCGCGCTCACCGGCGTGGCCCGCTACGACGAGGCGGGCAACCTCACCGGCTTCACCCCGGCCAACGTCGTCATCGGCACCGGGCGCATCGACGGCCGCCCGGTCGCCCTCGCCGCCGAGGACTTCACGATCCGCGGCGGCTCGTCCGAAGCGAGCGTCTCCGACAAGTGGGTCTGGGCCGAGAACCTCGCCCTCGAGATGCGGATGCCGCTGGTGCGCCTGGTGGACATGGCGGGGGGCAGCGTGAAGCTCGTCGAGCAGATGGGCGCGACCAAGCTCCCCGGCTATCCCGCCTGGCGGGTCGGCGACATGCTCGGCACCGTACCGGTGGCGGCGGCCGCGCTCGGATCGGTGGCGGGCCTCGGCCCGGTCCGGGTGATCCTCGCCCACTTCTCGGTGATGGTGAAGGAGACGAGCCAGGTCTTCGCGGCCGGGCCGGCGGTGGTCGCGCGGGCGACGGGCGAGAAGGTCACGAAGGAGGAGCTGGGCGGGGCGGCCATCCACGCCCGCGGGACGGGCGTCGTGGACAACGAGGCGGAGAGCGAGGAGGCCGCCTTCGGCCAGATCCGGCGTTTCCTCTCCTACCTCCCGCGGAACGCCTGGGAGCTCCCGCCGCGGCACGCGCCCGCCGACCCGCCCGACCGGCGCGAGCCGGACCTGCTCTCGATCATTCCCCGCGACCGCCGCCGGCCCTACGACGCGCGGCGGATCCTCGAGCTGGTGCTCGACCGCGACTCGCGCTTCGAGATCGGCCGTTTCTGGGGCCGGAGCCAGATCACGATGCTCGGGCGCCTCGACGGTCACCCGGTCGGCGTCCTGGCGAACGATCCGAGCTTCGCCGGTGGCGCCATGACCGCGGCCGCCGCCGAGAAGCTCGAGCGGTTCGTGGACGTGTGCGACAGCTTCCACCTCCCGATCGTCAACTTCGCGGACCAGCCCGGCATGATGGTGGGCACCGCGGCCGAGAAGCAGGCGACGCTCCGACGGGCCACGCGGGCGCTCTGCGCCATCGAGCAGAGCCGCGTGCCGTGGCTCGCGATCATCGTGCGGCGGGTGTTCGGCGCCGGGGGCGCCGGCTACGGCCGCCAGCGCGATCTGAACCTCCGCTACGCGTGGCCCTCCGGCTACTGGGGCTCGATTCCGATCGAGGGCGGCGTGGAGGCCGCCCACCGGCGCGAGCTGGAGGCGGCGGCCGACCCGAAGGCGCGCCTGGCCGAGCTGGAGGCGCGCTACCAGCAATTCACGTCGCCCTTCCGCACGGCGGAGCGGTTCGGGGTCCACGACATCATCGACCCGCGCGAGACCCGGCCGCTGCTCTGCGGCTGGGTGCGGCAGGCGTACGCGGCGCTGCCGTCCCAGCTCGGGCCCGTGCGACGGTTCATGCGGCCATGACGCGCGACCTCCTCCCGCTCCATTTCCAGCTCGCGAGCGCGCTCAGGAGCCGGATCCTCGCCGGCGAGCTCCCGCCCGGGGCGCGGCTGCCGACCGAGCACGCGCTGACGCGGCGCTACAGCGTGAGCCGCCTCACCGTGCGCCGGGCGAAGGCGCGGCTGATCGCGGAGGGCCTCCTCCGGAGCGTGCAGGGCTCCGGGACGTACCTGACGCCGCCCGAGCGCTGGCGGGCGAGCCCGTTCGCGATCGAGACGATCGACGATCTGCTCGCCGTGGGTCGGGACATGGCGGCGGCGTTCAAGATCCACGAGTTCCGCATGGTCCCGAACTCGGCGGCGATCGCGGCGAAGCTCGCCAACCCGGCGGACCGGCTCGTGCTCCGGATGTCCGGGGTCCGTTACGCCGGCGGGCGGCCGCTGTCGCACGCCGTCTACCACCTGCCGGCGGACATCGGCGCGCGCCTGGCGCCGGAGCTCCTGAGCGAGGAGGCGCTCATCCCGCAGCTCGAGAAGCTCGCCGGGATCCGCGTGGCGGACGCCCGGCAGTTCTTCCACGCCGGGCGCGCGGACCGCACCGTGGCCCGGCACCTCCGCGTGCGGCCGGGCGCTCCCGTGCTCGTGCTGGACACGCTCTACTTCGATGCGCGGCGCCGTCCGGTCCAGTCCGTGCTGACGCGGTACCGGGAGGAGTTTCGGTACCACGCCCGGCTCAGGCGGATGGAATGAAGCCGGGGCTGCTGATCGACTGGCCCGCGGCTTGCCACCCGGACGCCACCGCCGTCGTGTTCGACGGCGAGCCGACGAGCTTCCGGGAGTTCGACGCCCGCGTGAACCGGCTCGCCCACGGCCTCCTGCGGCTGGGCCTCTCCCGGGGCGCCCGCATCGGCGTGCTGCTGCCGAACCGCCCGGTCTGCATGGAAGCCTTCTTCGCGATCCAGAAGGCCGGGCTCGCGCTCGTCCCGCTCAACGCGCGGCACGGCGCCGCCGAGCACGCGTGGGTCCTCCAGGACGCCGGCGCCGAGGCGCTCGTGTTCGCCCGGGAGCTCGCGGAGACCGTGAGCGCGGTCCGCGCGCGGGTTCCGGGCCTGCGGACCCTCCTCGTCGCCGGCGGCGGCTGGCCAGGCGCGCTGCCGCTCGAGGACCTCGAGCGTGGCCAGCCGGACGGCGAGCCGGACGTGGACGTGGACGAGGACGACCTCGAGCGGATCCACTACACGTCGGGGACGAGCGGGCGGCCGAAGGGTGTCGTCATCACCCACGGCCAGAGCTACCATCGCCTCGTCCAGATCCTGATCAACCTCGACCAGCCGATCGGCCCCGGTGACGTGAACCTCAACGTGGGGCCGCTCACCCACGCCGCCGGCCTGATGTTCACGGCGTACTACGTGCGGGGCGCGACCAACGTGATCCTCGACCGGTTCGACCCCGAGGCCGTGCTCGCCGCCATCGAGCGCCTCCGGGTGACGAGCGTCCTCCTCGTCCCGTCGATGCTGGTGCGGATGCTGCGGGTCCCGGGGCTCGAGCGCCGCGACCTCCGGAGTCTCCGACGCATCTGGTACGGGACGGCGCCGATGCCGCTGGTCCCGCTGCGCGAGGCGCTCCGCATCTTCGGGCCGATCCTCCGCCAGAACTACGGGATGTCGGAGGCCTCGCAGCCGCTGACCTTCCTCGGCCCCGAGGACCACGTGACCGACGGGCCCGAGGCGGTCGTCCGGCGCCTCGCCTCCGCCGGCCGCCCCGCCCTCGGGGTGGATCTCAAGGTCGTCGACGGGGATGGCAGGCCGGTGAAGCCGGGCGAGGTGGGCGAGATCGTCTACCGCTCGCGCCACCTGTTCCGCGAGTACTGGAGGCGGCCCGACGAGACGGCGCGCGCCTTCCGCGACGGCTGGTTCCTCAGCGGGGACGTGGCCACGGTGGACGAGGACGGCTACGTGTACATCGTGGACCGCAAGCACGACCTGATCATCAGCGGGGGCTTCAACATCTACCCGCGCGAGGTGGAGGAGGCGATCCTCGGCCACCCCGCCGTGGCCGAGGTCGCGGTGGTCGGCGTCCCCGACGAGGAGTGGGGCGAGGCGGTGAAAGCGGTCTGCGTGCTCAAGGCGGGCGCGCGCGCGACCGCCGAGGAGATCGTCGCCGCCTGCCGCGAGCGCCTCGCGGGCTACAAGAAGCCGCGGATCGTCGAGTTCGCGGCCGAGCTGCCGAAGAACGCCTACGGCAAGGTCGAGCGGCGGAGACTCAGGGGCGCCAGGGGAGGGACCTAGCATGACCACGCAGCGAGTCGGATTCACGACGGCGGCCGTGGCGGCGATCGTGCTGGCCGTTGGGAGCGCGGCGGCGCAGGAGGCCTATCCACGCAAGCCCATCACCTTCGTCATCCCGGTCGAGGCGGGCAGCTCCATGGACTCGAGCGGGCGTCCGCTCGCCGACTTGATGCAGAAGGAGCTGGGGCAGCCGATGATCATCGTCAACAAACCGGGTGCGGCCGGCACCATCGGGCTCAGGGCCGTCCACGGCGCCAAGCCGGACGGCTACACCATCGGCCTCGCCCAGACCGCGCACTACGCGAAGCTCGTGGGGCTCGTGCCGTTCGACCACGACGACCTGACCGTCATCGGCGTGCCCGTCGGCGCCGTCCCCGGGATCATGGTTCCCGCGGACCGGCCGTGGAAGTCGGTCACGGAGCTGGTCGAGTACGCGCGCAGCCGCCCGGGCCAGCTGAAGGTGGCGACGACGGCGCGCGGCGGCTACTGGTGGCTCGCCACCAAGGCCTTCGAGAAGGCCGCCGGCATCAGGCTCAACGTGCTGGCCCAGCCCGGCGGCGGCGGGATGGTCGTCACCCAGGTGGCGGGCGGCCACGCGGACCTCGGTGTGGCGGGGCTCCCCGAGTCGCGTGCGCAGCTCCAGGCCGGGACCATCCGCTTCCTCTCCATGTTCGGCGACCGGCGCGTGCCGGGCTACGAGCAGATCCCGGCGCTCGCCGAGGCGGGCTACCGCGCGCAGGTCCTCGGCGTGATGGCGCTCGTCGCGCCGAAGGGGCTACCGAAGCCCGTGTACGAGGCGCTGGCGCGAGCGTTCGCGGTGGCCGTCAGGAGCGAGACATACGACAGGACGGTGGCGCAGATGGGGGGCGTGCGTCTCGGGCTGGTCGGGGAGGAGGCCCGGAAGTTCCTCGACGAGCAGGCCGGGGTCATGCGGCCGCTCCTGGCGGACGCCGGCCTGTTGAAGTGACGGCGTTCGCGTTCCTGACGGCGGGCGCCGGCGCGCTCGTGGCCGCCGTCTCGGCACTCACGCTCGGGTTCGGCTCGCTCGCCGAGCCCGGGCCGGGGTTCTTCCCGAGCGTGGTCGGCGTCGTGCTCGCGGCGGCGGGCGCGCGCACGGGCGTGTCCGCGCTCCGCCGCACGGCAGTTGCGCCGGGCACGCCCGCGCTCGGCGCCGCCGGGGTGCGCCGGATCCTCTTCATGCTGGCGAGCTTCGTCGCCTGGCTCCTGCTGCTGCCGTTCGCCGGTTACGTCGCCGCCACGTTCGTCGTCGCGATTGCGATGGGCCGCACGGTCGGTCTCGAGGGGTGGATCCGCCCGGTCCTCCTGAGCGCCGCCCTCGCGGCGGCGCTCTACCTCCTGTTCGACGTCGTCTTCTACGTGGATCTGCCGCGCGGGGTCTGGGGCTAGCGCGGCCGCGTCCGGGGATGCTCGGCTTCGAGGAGCTGCTGCGCGGCTTCACGATCGCGCTCCAGCCGGTCAACCTGCTCGCCGGCTTCGTGGGCGCCCTGGTCGGGACCGTGGTCGGCGTCATGCCCGGCCTCGGCCCGACGGCCGCGATGTCCCTCATGCTCCCGTTCAGCGTGACTTACGGGCCCACCGCGGGGATCATCATGCTGGCCGGCGTCTGGTACGGCGCGATGTACGGCGGATCGACGACGTCGATCCTGGTCAACATCCCGGGCGAGGCCGCGAGCGTCGTCACCTGTCTCGACGGCTACCAGATGGCCAGGAACGGCCGCGCCGGGGCCGCGCTCGCCGTGGCCGCGGCCGGCTCGTGGGTCGCCGGCACGCTCGGTATCCTCGCGCTGCAGGCGTTCGCGCCGCCGCTCGGCAAGGCGGCGCTCCGCTTCGGGCCACCCGAGTATCTCGCGCTCATGGTGTTCGCCTTCGTCGTCCTCTCGGGATTGATCGGCGAGGAGCAGGCCAAGGGCGTCCTGATGCTCGCACTCGGGCTCTTCCTCGGGCTGGTGGGCGTCGACCCGATTTCGGGGATGCCCCGGTTCACCTTCGGGCCGACGGTGCTGGTGCAGGGGATCGACCTCCTGGCGATCGCCGTCGGGCTCTTCGGCGTCGCGGAGGTCCTGGGGATCGCCGCCGCGCCCTACCGGCCCCACCTCGTCGAGAAGGTGCGGCTCCGCAGCCTCTACCCCAACCGGGACGAGGTTCGACGCTCGGTCGGTCCGACGCTGCGCGGCTCCGCGCTCGGCTTCCTCATGGGGCTCGTGCCGGGGCCGGCGCCGACCCTCTCGACGTTCATCGCGTACTCCCTCGAGAAGCGTATGTCGAAGCGGCCCGCCGAGTTCGGTCGGGGCGCGGTCGAGGGGGTGGCGGGCCCGGAGTCGGCTCTCAACGGCGCCGTGATCGGCTCGCTCGTCCCGTTCCTCGCCCTCGGCATCCCGTTCTCCCCGACGGCGGCCGTGATGCTCGCCGGGCTCCGCATGCACAACGTCGAGGCGGGCCCGATGCTGTTCCGGAACGCGCCCGACGTCTTCTGGGGCTTCGTCGCGGCCATGTACCTCGGGAACCTGATGCTCCTGGTCCTCAACCTGCCGCTCGTCGGCCTCTTCGCGCGGATCGCCACGATCCGGCCCCAGGTGCTGGTGCCGGTCGTGAGCATCCTGTGCCTGGTCGGCGCCTACTCGACCCGCGCGTCGGTCTTCGACATCTGGGTCATGCTCGCGGCGGGGGTAGCGGGCTTCTGGTTCCGGCGCTGGGGCTTCCCGGTGGCGCCCCTCGCGATCGGCATGGTGCTCGGCCCGATGACCGAGAACAACCTGCGCCTGACGATGCAGCTCCTCGACGGGGACATCACGCGCATCGCCTGGCGCCCGCTCGCGATGGCGTTCCTGGTCGCGGCGGGCGTGTTCCAGGTGTTCGTCCGCCGGCGCGCGCGCCTCACGCTCACGTCCGAGGAGAAGGCGTAGGGGGCGGGACCTTTACCTCGCCCGCCAACGGGTGCAGGACGTCGATCGCATAGCCGACGTCCAGGCGCTCTCCCAGCCAACCAGGCGTTGCCGTCCGCGGGTGGATGCCGAGTCCCTGCGTCTCGTGCCGCGCCCGGAGGGCCCGGACGGGATCGGCGGGGATCGCAGCGGGAGGCGGCACCGCGGGCAGGAGCCGCCCGTCCGGGCGCCGGAACCTGAGCTCGCCGTCGGGCTGGCGCTCGACCTGGTAGCCCTCCTCGTGGACCGCGCGGTGGTGCCGGCGACAGAGGAGCGCGAGGTTCGAGAGCGCGGTGGGGCCGCCGTGGGCCCAGTGGCGGAGGTGATGGCCCTGGCCGAACGGGAGCCCGCAGCCGGGAAACCGACAACCTTGGTCCCGGTGCTGGAGCGCCCGCCGCAGCGCCGGCGGGATGGTCCGGGTGCGGGCGCCGACCTCCGTGACGCCTCCGTCTGCGTCGTGGCGCATCACCACCCGACTCGCGTCGCACGCCAGGCGCCGGCACGTTTCCGCGGAAACGTGCGTGCCGTCCTCGAGGACAGACTGGCCGGGCGCCTCCGGATCCGCCAGCGCCGGGGCGTCGACGTGGACGACCACCTGATAGCGCTCTCCCGGGGCGCCGGGATCGATGCCTCGGTGGAGG
>Ga0209342_10007602_pt1 | contig 10912 bp, 11 predicted proteins | sample RifCSP16_2_FD_184023 | JGI IMG/M metagenome (GOLD analysis project Ga0209342, IMG submission 184023) | Soil microbial communities from Rifle, Colorado - Rifle CSP2_sed 16_2 (SPAdes) (version 2) | ecosystem: Environmental > Terrestrial > Deep subsurface > Rock core/Sediment | place: Rifle... | reverse complement strand
CAGATCAGCGAGCGCGCGCGCCCGCTGGATGGAGCGCTCGTCGAGCGGCTCGGAGAGCTGGCCGAGGTAGTCGTGAAGCAGCAGGGTGTAGCGCTGCTTGATGACGGGCCAGTGCGGATCGGTGGGCGCCGGGGGGTCGGCCATGGCCAGATGGTCGATGCCGGTCGCCTCGGCGAGCTCGCGGCCGAGGTGGGGGTTGTAGAACGCGCCGACCATCAAAGCAGCCATCAGCCGTCAGCTCTCAGCTTCAACGAGTTCCTGCTCCCGTAACTGGTCGACGAACACCTTGACCTGCGCTGCGATCATCGGTCCTTCACCCGCGTCCGTCCACGCGGCCGCGATCGCCTCGTAGGTCGTCGCCCCGTCGAGCCGCTCGACGATGAACCGCTCGCGGATACCCCAGCTCGCGGCGAGCGCGTGCGCCCGCTCGGTGGCGCGCGCGGGCCGGAACACGTCCGCCACGATCTCGTTGATCGCGGCGACTTCCTGCGGGGTGAGCCGTCGTGCGTGCGCCGCCGCGTTCTCGTCCACCTGCCGGGCGTCTCGCGCGCCCGCAAGCACGATCGAAACCCCGGGCTGCGCGAGCGCCCAGCCCAGAGCCAGTGCAGCGAGCGGCGCGTTGCGCCTCGCGGCGATCGGGCGCAGGCGGTCGACCACCCGCCGTCGCCGCTCGAACTCGAGCCCCTTGAACCAGTAGATCATGCGGCGGTGGTCCCCTTCGGGGAACTCGGGCGGCATGGCGTACTTGCCGGTCAGGAGGCCCGAGGCGAGTGGGCGATAGGCGAGGAAGCCGAGCCCGCGTTCGCGGCACAGCGGCAGCTCCCGCTGCTCGACGTCGCGGTCGAACAGGTTGTATGGCGCCTGGTAGGTGACCACCGGCGCGATCTCGAGCGCGTGGGCGATCTGTCGGGGGGTGGCGTTGCAGAGCCCGATGGCGAGGGTCTTTCCTTCCTCTTGCAGCGTATGGAGTTTCTCCAGCTGCCACTCCCAGCGGTCGAGTGTTTCGTGCAGCTGGACGAGATCCACATAGTCGCACGCCAAGCGGCGCAGCGACGAATCGAGGGATTGGCGTGGCTCGTTGTGGGGCCCGACCTTCGTGGCGATCGTCACCTGCTCGCGGTAGGGCCGGAGGGCCCGGCCGAGCAGGGTTTCCGAGGCGCCGTCGCCGTAGGTGGGCGCCGTATCGAAGAAGTCGATGCCGCGCTCGACAGCCCGCTCCACGGCGGCGGTGCGGTCGCGCTCGTCTGCTGGCGTTCCCCACCCCTCGCCCCCCACCGCCCACGCGCCGAACCCGAGACGGGGTTGGGACGTTATGAAACGCGGAGGGGGCCCGACATCAGTCCGGGCCCCCGGGCGCATTCAGCCGCACCCTCAGGAGTGGCAGGTCGGCTGCAGCTCGCTCGTCTCGATGATCTCGGGACGATGACAGCTGGGCACGAGTTCCTGCGTCTCGACGATCTGCATCTGATCCTCCTGCGTGAGAGTGATTCAAAGACGGCTGTTCGTACAATCCTACGGGTTGCCGTCGGGCCCGTCAACCACTAAGTCTGACCGCCTAATGCAGAGGCGTGGATGATCCCGATCGAAACGCTCGTCACCGAGAACGAGCTCGCGGACGAGTTTGTTGCTTCCTTCAAAGCGCGGCGCCTCGCGGAGAAGTTCTTCTATTGGTTCCCGCTGTCCGTGCGGGCCTGGCTCGCGCTCTGCTCGGACGGCGCGTACCGGAACTTCGTGCGCTCGCGCTCGCTCATGGCGCGTTCGGCGGCCGAGTTGGCCCGCCGCTTCTCGCCCGGTCTCCTCGAAGTGCTCAGCCTCGGCTCGGGACAGGGAGACAAGGACCTGATCTTGCTCGAGGCATTGCGCGAACACGGCGTGCGTTTGGCGTACGTCCCCGTCGATACGAGCCAGGCCCTGCTCGAGATGGCGTGCGGCGGCGCGCTTCGGGCCGGCCTCCCAGCCCACGGCATCAAAGCCGACTTCACGAAGCCGGAGCACCTCGCGGCGCTCGCGGCCGAGCCCGAGAGTGCGCCGCGCCTCGTCCTCCTCATCGGTAATACGCTGGGCGCGTTCGATCCGATCGCCGAGGCACGCCAACTGGCTGCCCTGCTCCGGCCCGGCGACCGACTGCTCGTGGACGGCGAGCTCTACGCGGGCGACGCGACGCTCGCCGGTTACGACAACCCGCTGAACCGCCGCTTCGCCTGGGCACCGCTGCACGCGGTGGCTATCCGGGACGAGGACGGCGAGCTCGTGTTCGAGGCCGCGGACGATCCCCGGCTGCCGGGTCTGCACCTCGTCCCCAAGCACTTCCGCGCGGCCCAGCTGATCGACGTGCAGATGGGCGGCGAGACGCTGCGGCTCGAGCGCGGCGACCGGCTCGACATGAACCACTCGTATAAGTACGCCCCGGACACCTTCCTCCGGATTCTTTCCGACGCCGGCCTGGGTGCGCAGTGGCAGGGCCGGAGCGACGACGACCGCTTCCTGATGGCCCTGGCCGGGCTCCGGTGACCGCAGCGCTCGAGGTGCAGGGCCTCGGTTATGAGCTGCCGACAGGGGGAGCCCTCGTGGATGGGGTGTCGTTCACGGTAGGCGCCGGGGAGACGCTCGTCCTGCTCGGTCGCAGCGGTTCCGGGAAAACGACCACACTCAAACTCATCAACCGGCTGCTCGAGCCTACGGCGGGAGACGTGCGCGTCGCGGGCGAGCGGACCGTGGACGTCCCCGTGACGCGGCTGCGGCGCCGGATCGGGTACGTGATCCAGGAGATCGGGCTGTTCCCGCACTTCACCGTTGGAGACAACGTGGGCCTCGTGCCCCGGCTCGAGGGGTGGCCCGCGCCGCGGATCGCGACGCGGGTGCGCGAGCTGCTCGCGCTGGTGGGGCTCGATCCCGAGGTGTTCGTCGGGCGCTACCCGCATCAGCTCTCGGGCGGGCAGCGCCAACGTGTCGGTGTGGCGCGGGCGCTCGCCGCCGACCCGCCGCTCCTGCTCCTCGACGAGCCGTTCGGCGCACTCGACCCGATCACGCGGGTGGAGCTGCAGCGCGAGTTCCGCTCGCTCGAGGGGCGCCTCGGCAAGGCGATGGTGTTCGTGACCCACGACGTGCGCGAGGGTCTCATGCTCGCCACCCGGATCGGGCTGATGTATGGGGGCAGGTTGGTCTTTCTGGGGACGCCAGAGGAGTTCCGCGCGGCGGACCACCCGGAGTGCCAGGCGTTCATAGCAGCCGCGTGAACGTATGAGGCTCTTTCAGTTCTATGCGCAGAACTCCGGTGAGGCGCTCGGCCTGTTCTGGCAGCACATCTACCTCGTCGCCATCTCCACGGGGGCGGCGACCGCCGTCGGCTTGCCGCTCGGTGTGCTGCTCACGCGCCGACCGGCGTGGCGGGGCCCGGTGCTCGGGCTCGCCAACGTCTTCCAGACGATTCCGAGTCTCGCGCTGTTCGGGTTCCTCATCCCGCTGCCTTTCATCGGCGGGATCGGCGCGCGCACCGCGATCGTGGCGCTGGTGCTGTACGCGCTGCTGCCCATTGTCCGGAACACGTACACCGGGATCGCCGGTGTGGACCCTGCAGTACGGGACGCGGGGCGCGGGATGGGCATGACGGACCGCCAGCTGCTGCTCATGGTCGAGCTGCCGCTCGCCCTCGGGGTGATCCTCGCGGGTGTCCGGGTCGCCACGGTGGTGAGTGTCGGCACCGCGACCATCGCGGCGGCGATCGGTGCGGGCGGCCTCGGCGAGTACATCTTCCGCGGCGTGGCGATGGTGAACGACACGCTGATCCTCGCCGGGGCGCTGCCGGCGGCGCTGCTGGCGCTCGCGGCGGACGGGCTGCTCGGCTTCGCGGAGCGGAGGCTCGGGTGGCGGCCGACATGAGAGGCGGTCGGGCGGACGGACGGCCAGGCGGTCGGTGGTTCCGGTTTGGGTGTGCCGCCCTGGTGCTGGCCGCCGGCTGCGGCCGCCGGGACCGCATCGTCGTGGGCGCGAAGAACTTCACGGAGTCCGATCTGCTCGCCGAGATCGTGGCGCAGCAAATCGAGCGCCGGACCGGCATGCCGGTAGGGCGCCGACTGCACCTCGGAGGCACGTTCGTGTGTCACCAGGCGATCACGTCGGGGCGGATCGACTTGTACGTCGAGTACACGGGCACGGCGTTCACCGCGGTGCTCAAGCACCCGCCCGTGCAGGACCGGGACAGCGTGTACCGGGCGGTCGCGGCCGAGTACGGGGAGCGCTTCGGGATCGTGTGGGGCAAGCCGTTCGGGTTCAACAACACGTTCGCGATCGTGGTGCGTCGCCGCGACGCCGAGCGGCACGGGCTCAAGCAGGTGTCAGATGTCGCGCGGGTCGCGCCGCGGTGGCGCGCCGGGTTCGGCTTCGAGTTCCTGGAGCGGGCGGACGGGTTCGCGGGACTCGCGAGGACGTATGGCCTCACCTTCGCCGCGCCGCCGACCGCGATGGACCTGGGGCTCACCTATCGCGCTCTCGCCGACGGACGGGTGGATCTGATCGCGGGAAACTCGACCGACGGCCAGATCGAGGCGCTCGATCTCGTGGCGCTCGAGGACGACCGGCACTACTTCCCGCCCTACGAGGCGGCGCCGGTGATCCGGGCCGAGGTGTTGAAGCGCTACCCCGGCGTCACGGCGGCTCTCGACGAGCTGGCAGGTCGGCTCTCGGATGCGGAGATGCGCCGGCTCAATGCCGACGCGGACGTGCGGCATCGCGGCATCACGACTATCGCGCGTGAGTGGCTGCGGGCCAACCTGCCGTGAGGGCTCAGGCGACGAGTCCGCGCTTCGTCCTCACCGCGATCGCGTACCAGTCGTGGGCCGATACGCAGGTGGCCGCCGCGTGAGCACGCGGATCATCCGCACCTATTTCGCAATCACCGCGCTCTTCAATTTCGCGATGTCGCTGATCTGGGGCATCGACACGCTGTTCAAGATGGGTGCCGGGCTCGACATCCTGCAGGTGATGCTCACCAACGCCGCGTTCACGCTGGGGTCGATGGTGTTCGAGATCCCGACCGGTGTCGTGGCGGACACGGTTGGGCGACGGGTGTCGCTGTTGCTCTGTCTCGCGACGCTCTTTACCACGACTCTGCTGTATGTCGCGAGCGCGTGGCGTGGATGGGGTTTCTGGGCGTTCGTGTGGGTGTCCGTCTTTCTCGGGCTCGGCTACACGTTCTATACGGGCGCAGTGGACGCGTGGCTCGTGGACGCGCTTAGGGCCACCGGGTACACCGGGCCGACTCGATCGCCGAGGCGTGGGTTTGGAGCGGGGCCACGCAGCTGCTCGGGCTGCCACTGTACTGGGTGGCGCGACGGCGCGACCGGCGGCTGGACGTGATTCTTACCGCCGATTGACCTTCGGCAGTTCCGACCGGTGGCGCTTGGCGAACTCTTCGTAGATGTGGCTGTCCGCATAATCCCGCATTTCGCAGATCTTGTCCCCCCTGAACCTGAGGACCGCGCAGGTGCGTTGGTCCATCACGTCCTGGGGAGCGCTCTTGAGCCAGGAGCGCTCGCGGATCTCCACTATCACCCGCTCGTCGGCGTCGTACCAGTTGCGCCACACGTCCTCGTAGCCCCAGTCGGCCGCCCCCAGGCCCGCTTCGCGCTTGTCGAAGCAGCGGAGCACCGCCGCGCGGCCGCTCCACTCGCCGCCGATCGGCGGAGCACCCGCGACCCAGTACACGATGTCTTCGGTGAAGTAGCCTGCCACCTCATCCATCTTGCCCGCGAACAGCGCTTTCTCGTATGCCTTGGCGATCTTCATGCGCTCGCTCATACCGTGATCTCCTCGATCTCCTCGGGCTCCGGGAGCGTGTTCGCCTTGCGACCCGCGCGTTCCATGGGCTTGTCCATCTCGGCCTTGTGGCGGTCGATGATCGTCCAGAAGTCGAGCGCCCGGTCGAGCAGCTCGTACGTGGCCTCACGCAGCTGCTCGCTGGTCTTCACCTGACGCACGTTGTTTTGCATGTCTTCGGCGTCCCAGCCGCGCGAGTGGGCGATGAACGGGAAGGGCGGGAACACGAATCCCAGCTCTGCCCAGAAGGTGAACATGCCGCCGGCCACCGCCTGAATGTTGTCCTGGCCGCCGGTGATGATGAATGCGGCGACCTTGTTCTTGATCAGCACCTTGTTATGGATCGTGACCTGGTTCTGCACGCAGTTCAGGCGCTCGATCATCTTGTAGTAGAGCGAACCCGCGCTGCCCCACCGGATGGGCGTCGCGATCAGCACCACGTCCGCCCAGTGCACGAGTCCCTCGTACACCGCCGTAAGCTGGTCCTCGGGATCCCGCTCGGTGATGGCGCATGGCCAGGTGCAGGCGTGGGCGGCCTTGGAGTAGTTCCCCTCGCAGTGGCGGAACTTGAGGTCGCGGAGCTTGATGTACTGAGTGTCCGCCTGGCGGCGCTTGGCCTGCTCCAGCGCGTGATCGAGGAGCGCGTCGGACGTCGAGAAGCGGGGGTTGACGTCGTCCATCGCGGTCGTCGAGATGAGGAGCACCCGTGGCGGCGCGCCGGGGGCTTTCTCGTGCGGCTCGAGCAGGTGGGAGGGCTTGTGCTTGAGGAGCCTGCGCGGCATCACGGGCGGGGTCTGCACGTAGACGCCGTCCTCCCGCTCCTCGACCGCGAACACGGGGACCTGCTCCTCGTCGAAGCCCTCCGGCCCCTTGCCGGTGATCACGCTGTACTCCCATGCGTGCCAGGGGCACATGACGAACTCGCCGTGGAGCCGCCCTTCCGAGAGCGGGCCGCCCTTGTGATTGCAGCTGTTGCCGATCGCCCGGAAGGCGCCGTCGTAGAAGAACACGGCGACGGACCAGCGATCCAGCCTGAAGGCACACGGGACTTGCTTCATGAGCTCGGCCCGATCGCCAATACGATGCCACGTGGCCATGAGAGCGCTCCTGTGAGAGGCAGGGTAAATTGTAGCCTTCATGCCCGCCGTGCGCTCCCGCTTCGCCGTCATCTTCTTCACGGTCCTGATCGACCTGATCGGGTTCGGCATTATCATCCCGATCCTGCCGTTCTATGCGCAGCGCCTGGGCGCGGGCGGGTTCGGCCTCGGCGCGCTGCTCGGGGTCTTCTCGCTGATGCAGTTCGCCGCCACGGCGTTCCTGGGCCGCACGTCCGACCGGGTGGGCCGCCGTCCCATCCTGCTCACGACGATGGTGGTCAACGCCTTCGGCTACTTGCTCTTCGCCGCGGCGCACTCGTATCCCGTGTTGTTCGTCGCGCGGATCGTTTCCGGATTTGCGGGCGGCAACATCTCCGCGGCGCAGGCCTACATCGCGGACCTCACGACGCCCGCCGAGCGATCGCGCGGCATGGGGATCATCGGCGCCGCGTTCGGGCTCGGATTCATCATCGGCCCGGCGATCGGGGGGCTCTCGGCGCACTATCTCGGGCCCGCGGCGCCGGGACTCGTGGCCGCAGGGCTGTCGCTCGTGAACTTCGTATCGGCGTACTTCATCCTGCCCGAGTCACTCCGGGAGGAACACCGCACCGTACGTGCGATGTGGGACCTCTCGCACATCGGCGACGCGGTCCGGCACCCGCGGCTCGCGCCTCTCATGGCGGCATGGGCGGTGGCGCCCTTCGCCTTTTCGGGCTACACGGTGGCGCTGCCGCTCTGGGCGGGGACGCAACTGGGCTGGCGGGAGCAGCAGCTTGGCTGGTTCTTCACAGTGATCGGCGCCACGGCCGCCGTGGTGCAGGGCTATCTGTTCGGCAAGCTCGTGGCCCGCGTGGGGGACCGCCGGCTGCTCATCGTCGGCGCCTTCGGCATGGCGCTCGCCATCGGGGTGATCCCCGCGCTGCACTCGAGCGCTGCCCTGTTCGGGTGGACCGCAGTGCTCGCGTTCTCGAACAGCGTCTTCTCTCCCGCGGCCACCGGGCTCGTGTCCGTGTTCGCCGATCCCACAGAACAGGGCACCGTGCTGGGCGCTGCCCAGGCCCTGTCGGCGCTCGGGCGGCTGCTCGGGCCGGTCGTGATCGGCAAGGTGTACGACGGGTCCCCGTCGGCGGCGTTCGTGGTTGCGGGAGTCGTGATGGCGCTCGGGGGGCTCGTGTGCCTCCGGGTGCCGAAGATCGAACGGGATCGAGTGGTCAGTGCACAGGTCTTCAAGGGCTAGGCGCCTAGGCGCACAGCGGTGCGCTGTGCGCCTGTGGGTCTAGGCTACGTCTAGCCCACTCCGTTTTTCGCCTCATATTTTCCTCACCCCCAGCAGGAGTTGCCGGCGCCCATGCGCGTGTACAAGACACCGGAGATCCGCAACGTGGCCGTCGTGGGCCACGGCGCGAGTGGCAAGACTTCCCTGGTCGACGCCCTCTCGTTCGTGGCCGGTACGAGCAGACGCCACGGGTCTGTGAAGGACGGCACGGCCCTCACCGATTACACTCCCGATGAAATCGAGCGCAAGTACTCCATCAACCTGGCCCTCGGCGTGGCCGAGTGGATGGACACGAAGGTCAACCTGATCGACACGCCCGGCTATCTCGACTTCACCGGCGAGGCCCTCGCCGGCGTGCACGCCGCGGACGCCGCAGTGGTGGTCGTGTCAGCGACGGGGGGAGTGGAGGTGGGGACCGAGAAAGTGTGGGATTACTGTGAAGCGCGCGGGATCCCGCGCTTGTTCTTCGTCTCCCTGATGGACAAGGAGCACGCCGACTTCCACAAGGTGTACCGGCGGATCAAGGACCTGCTCACGCCGAAGGTGATCCCCGTGGCGATCCCGGTGGGCGAGGGCTCCGAGTTCCGCGGGATCATCAACCTCTTCTCGAAGCGGTGCCACATGTACAAGAAGGGCACCAAGGCGGGCGAATACGAGGAGGTGGACGTCCCGGCGGAGTACCGGGAGCGCTTCGAGGAATACTCGAAGGAGCTGATCGAGCGCATCGCCGAGACCGACGATACGTTGCTCGAGCACTATCTGGGCGGGGAGGAGATCGGTCGGGATGAGGCCATCCGGGCGATGAAGGCCGGGATGCTCAAGGGCGAGCTGTTCCCGCTGTTCTGCGGCGCCGCCGAGCTGACGTACGGCATGCGCGCGCTGCTGTCCAAGATGGTGGAGCTGTTCCCGGCGCCGCACGAGCGGCCGCCGGTGGACGCGCAAAAGTGGGGGAGCGCGGAACGCGTGCCGCTCAAACCCGAAGACACGGGACCCTTCGTCGCCCAAGTCTTCAAGACCATGTCCGAGCCGCACGTCGGCGACGTCACGTACTTCCGCGTGTACTCGGGGCTCGTACGGAATGGCCAGGATGTCTACAACGCGCCGCGCGACGCGGTGGAGAAGCTGAACCACCTCTGCGTGAGCGTCGGCAAGGACCGCTCGGAGATCGCCGAGCTGCACGCGGGGGACATCGGCGTGGTGGCGAAGCTGCGCGACACGCACACCAATGACACACTCTCGGTCAGGGAGAAGCCGATGGTGCTCCACAAGATCCCATTCCCGGAGCCGGTCATCACGGTGGCGATCGAAGTGAAGCAGCGGGGTGAAGAGGAGAAGCTCTCGAACGGCCTGCACAAGCTGCACGAGGAGGATCCCACGTTCCAGCACGAATACAACGGCGAGCTCGGGCAAACGCTGATCCGCGGGCTGGGCGAGCGGCACCTCGAGATCATCGTGGGGCGGCTCGCGCGGAAGTTCGGTGTGCACGCCCTGATTACGAAGCCGAAGATCGCGTACCGCGAAACGTTCCGCGGGCGGGGCGAGGGGCAGGGGAAGCACAAGAAGCAGACCGGCGGGCGCGGTCAGTACGGCGACTGCTGGATCCGCCTGGCGCCGCTGCCGCGGGGCTCGGGGTTGGTGTTCGAGGACATGATCGTGGGCGGCGTGATCCCGCGGCAGTACATCCCGGCCGTGGAGCGGGGAATCCATGAAGCGGCGGCGCGCGGTCCCGTGGCGGGATATCCGGTGGTGGACTTCAGAGTGGAGCTGTACGACGGCTCCTACCACGACGTGGACTCGAACGAGATGTCGTTCAAGATGGCCGGGATCCTCGCGTTCCGGAACGTGAGTCCGAACTGCAAGCCGGTGTTGCTCGAGCCGATCCTGGAACTCGAGGTGTGGACACCCGACGAGTATCAGGGCGCGGTGATGGGGGACCTGTCGTCACGCCGCGGCCAGATCCTCGGCACCGAGAAGGACGGCCGGCTCACCAAGGTCAAGGCGCTCGTCCCCGAGGCGGAGCTCGACCGCTACGCGACGGTATTGCACTCGCTCACGCATGGCCGGGGGACCTACCGTCAGAAGTTCCACGCCTATGAGCAGGTGCCGCCCGAGGTGGCGCATAAAGTGGTCGAGACGCGGAAGAAGGAGCTCGAGGAGGCGAAGGCGTAGTATGCAGAATCTCCTGGATCGCCTGGGGAGTGCCCTGGCCGACCGTTATGCCATCGAGCGGGAGGTCGGTCGTGGTGGCATGGCGACGGTCTACGCGGCCCAGGATCTGAAGCACCACCGTCCGGTGGCCGTGAAGGTGCTTCACCCCCACCTCACGGCCAATCTCGGGCCCGAGCGATTCCTGCGCGAGATCCAGATCGCGGCACGCCTCCAGCACCCCCATATCCTCCCACTCTACGACTCGGGGCAGGCGAGCGGCCTTTTCTATTACGTGATGCCGTACGTGGAGGGGGAATCGCTCCGTCACCGCCTGGAGCGCGAAAAGCAGTTGCCGCTGGAAGACGCCCTCCAGGTGGTCCGGGCCGTCGCGGCCGCGCTCGATTACGCCCACCGTCACCAGGTCGTGCACCGGGACATCAAGCCGGAAAATGTCATGCTCCATGAGGGCGAGGCGATGGTGACCGATTTTGGGATTGCCAAGGCCATCAGCGTGGCCGGCAAGGACGCCCTGACGCAAACCGGAGCCGCCGTCGGCACGCCGGCCTACATGAGCCCC
>Ga0209342_10007601_pt1 | contig 10913 bp, 10 predicted proteins | sample RifCSP16_2_FD_184023 | JGI IMG/M metagenome (GOLD analysis project Ga0209342, IMG submission 184023) | Soil microbial communities from Rifle, Colorado - Rifle CSP2_sed 16_2 (SPAdes) (version 2) | ecosystem: Environmental > Terrestrial > Deep subsurface > Rock core/Sediment | place: Rifle... | reverse complement strand
GGCGAGCTCCGACCAGCGAGCGACGTACTCGACCTCGGGGAGCTGGACTCCGATCTTCAGCGGACGCGGCATGCCCCGATTATCCCGGATGCCGTCGAAGGAAGGCAGCATGCCGGGGGAGTAAGCCGGCGGTACGTGCACGGTAACGGCACGCGGCCCAGAGTTCAGGTGATCTGATCAGTCCGCGGGCACGCGTGCCCTGCGGCAGGCGGGCAGGTAGGCCGCCTGAGCTCACGGGACACTCCGGCTGGCGCGCAGGCGGAGCGCTCGAGCGGTCGCGAGTCGACCCCGAAGCCCGCGCCGCTGCATGTTGAGCGTCAGGCGACGTGTCGAGCCTCGTCTCAGGTAGGGAGCCGGGTTGTACTCGGCAGGTGCTTCGGCTCGACGTGGAGGGCCCGGCCGCGGTTGACCGGTCGGTCAAGCCGGCGCCCCTTCAGGGAGGGACGGGTACTCGGCGACGGCCAGCGCGACCGATGCAGGATCGGAGATGCGCCGTTCACCGAGTGCCGCCAGGAAGGTGGCGCGCTCCGAGATCTCGCTCTCGAACGACGCCGTGGTCATTCCGAGCGAGGTCGCCAGTTCCGCGTACCCGGCGGTGTCATGCAGGAGCGGCCGGCCCGACCGCCCCCCGTCGCTATCCAGCAGCGGCGGCAGCGGATCGCGCTGCGCCCCGGTGAGGCTCGGCGAGCGGCCGCCCTCGATGGCCGCCAGGCGGACCGGCGCCAGCCTGCCTTCAGCATCGGCCCGCAGGTGCCATGCCTCCTCGACGCGGCGGTACGTGCCAGCAGGCGTGCGGTAGGCCGAATACTGGAGATAGACGGTGAGGGCGGCCAGTTCCGCATCGGTCGCGCCGAGCTCACCGCGCAGGAGATCGGTTGCCTCGTCGAGCGAGTCCGCATGCATCGTCGCGCCGAGGCCGTAGCCGCGTGCAGCGAGTTGGAGGGCAAGGCGCGCATTGCGGCCCCAGACGTAGATCGGCAGGTGGTCGCTCATCTCGTTGACCAGCAGGTAGCCGCGTTCCGGGCCGATCTCGGTGGTCCACCCGTCGTCGGGGTGCCAGCCCCGCAGAAAGACGCCCACCGCGTCGTTGGGTAGGAAGTCGACGAGGGCCGAGAGCGTGGTGGTCTTGCCGGCCATCGGCGCCTCCGACGCCAGCATCACGCTGCGCCGTCGGTGCACCACCGCCCACAGGGTCGCCATCAGCCGAGCGTCCAGGCTTCCGCTCGCAGCAATCTGGACGGCGCTCATCGGCTCGGGCAGTTCCCGGTGGTAGCCCCACCAGCCCTCCGGGAATCGGCGATACCAGTCGAGGCGTGCGTCCATGCTGGCGGCCACGGTAGCGCGAGCGTTTCGCGCCACGCAAGCCGGAGATCGGCTGCGCAAGGCGCCTCTGGGGCAGGGCTCAACACGAGCCGACGACGCCAGGTTGGGACCTCTGTACCCCTCTTGCGATGGGCCATGGCCGTTGATCCTGCGCACCAGCGAGGGCGTTGAGTGCGGTGCGGTGCACTCCAGAGTAGTTGCCGAGTACCGGTACCCGTGTGTCCCATATGGGCCATGACTCGAGCTGCGCATGAGTTGTACCCCGCCGAGCGCGCATGGGATTCGCACCGCGCCTTCTCCGTCGCCGTCGACCAGATGCGGCAGGGGGAGCAGGTCGTTGCGCTGGTCAACCCCGGCGCGCGCCGGGTTGACCATGCCGCCTCAAGCACCTGGCTCAGCGCCCGGCTGTCGATCGGCGAACTCCCTCGCGTGCTGCTGCCGCACTGCGACGCGCGCTGCGAGAACGAGCTGCACGACCCGAACGACTTCGTCGTCCTCGCCGACCTGGCGCTGGACGAGACCGCCCTGCGTCGCACGTCGTGGTGGGAGTCGTGGACCGATAGCCTGCAGCGCGACCTTCGCGGGGCCCGCCTCTGGTACGCCGGCTCACCGGCGCTGCTCGACACACCCCCATCACGACAGTTGCGTACCGGCACGCGGCTCACCCGTGTGGCGGCTACCGATCCCTACTGGGTGCATTACGACACGGTCGAGCAGGAGACCCTCTATCGGATCGAGGCGGGGCCGCACGAGGGCGATGCCCTCATCGTCGCCTCGTTCGGCCTCTCGCCGCTCCTTCCCGGGCTCGCCGGCGCGCTGATTGCGCCGAACCACGCTCCGGCCCGCGACATCGACGTCGCGATGCGGCTGCTGACCGCCGGCTGGGCCGCGGTCGAGCGCGGCCTTCCCTTCGAGGAGTAGCCGCAGAACCTGGCGGTGACACACCGGGCTCCATCGGTATGATTCCGGCGATGTCCGAGCCCCAGCCCGAGCCCCAAGAGGCCGTTGCGCGTCCGCTGCCCATGCTCCGCGGTGAGCGCGTCTGGCTGCGCGCCGCGGTCAAGGCCGACATCACCGTAGGCCCCAACTGGGTCGCCGACGCGGAGATCGGCCACTTCCTGGGGATGAAGATGCCGGTCGGCGAGGACGGCGCCCAGGAATATGCACAGATGATGGCCTCCCAGCAGGGCAAGACGATGTTCTCGTTCAGCATCTGCCTGCTCGGGGAGGACCGCGCCATCGGCAACGTCACGCTGCGCGGCCTCGAGCGCGAGAACGGCAGCGCCGAGCTGTCGATCGTCATCTTCGACAAGTCCCAGCTCGGGCGGGGCCTCGGGACCGATGCCCTCAACTGCCTGGTCGACTTCGGCATCGGCGAGCTGCGGTTGGAACGCATCTACCTGCACGTCTTTGACTACAACGCGCGTGCCAAGCGCTCGTACGAGAAGGCCGGCTTCAAGACCGATGCGCTGCTGCGCCACAGCAGGTTTCACCGCGGTGCGTTCCACGATGTCCACCTCATGTCGATCATCCGCGACGACTGGCTCGCGCTGGATCGCCCGCGGAGCTGGGAGCTGGCCGGACCCTAGGCGGGTGCCCGTGGCAGGGTGATGGCAAACGTCGTGCCATCGGACCCGGTCCGCTCGACCGCGATCCGCCCGCCACTCGCCGCAAGAAGCTCGCGTGCGATGGTCAGACCGATGCCGCTCCCCGACCTTATCGGGCTCGCCCCGCGAACTTCGTCTGCGCGGTAGAAGCGCTCGAAGACGTGCGGCAGGTCGGCCTGGGAGATCCCCGCACCGCCGTCGATCATCCGGATCGTGACCTCGTGTGCTGACGCGCTGGTCGTCACCCGCACCACGCCGCCGACGGGCGAATGCTGGACCGCGTTGACGAGCACGTTGCGCAGCGCGCGGCTGAACTGGACCCGGTCGACGTCCACGGCCACCTCATCGGCCGGCGCTTCGACCGAAAGGGAGAGGCCGGTCTCCTGGAAGAGCGGCTCCAGGCTGCGCTCGAGCTCGTTGAGCAGCTCGCGCAGGACGTAGCGATCAGGGCGACGGCTGAGCGTCGCCGATTCGGCGTCGACCAGCTCGCGCAGCTGCACGATGACGCCGGAGAGAGCTCCGGCGGCCGCGCGCGCCCGATCGAGCTGCTCCCTGTCGGCCGGGAGCACGCCGTCCACCAGCGCCTGGAGCTGTGACTCGAGCACCGTTGCCGGCGTGGCGAGGTCGTGAGCCATGTCGCTGGCGGCTCGTCGCCGGAGCATCTCGGAGCGCTCGAGGCGCTCGCCCATGCTGTTGAAGGCAGCGGCCAGCTCAGCCGATTCGCGGTCCGGGCCGCCACTGGCCCGCGCCGATAGGTCGCCGCCGCCAAGCCGATGTGCCGCCGCGGCTACTTCCCGGAGCGGTCGCGTCAGTCGGTCGGAGAGGAAGAACGAGGTCGCGATCACGACGATGACGGACAGGATGCCGGCGATGATCAGGGTCGCGTTGAAGATTCGCAGGAAGGCGCGCTCCGGTTGCGGGACATGGAGCACCAGCATTCCGCCACCGGGCACCGGTTCCTCCAACTGCTCGGTGGCCACGTTCGGTGGCACCCTTCCGGCGCCGGCGATGAGCGTCCCGTCGGCGGCGGTCAGCTCGGCTCGGCCCCCGATCTGGGCGGCGATGCGGCCCAGGATCGCCTGGAGGCTGCGTTGGGCTCGCGGCACGGTGAGGTCGACCTCGCCGACGGCGGTGGCGACCAGGGTCAGCCGCTGGCGCTCGACGATGCTGAGCTCGTCCTCGACACTGCGGCTCACCACGCGGTTGACAACGAGTCCGGTCACCAACAGGACGATCACGACCGCGAGCGACAGCACAAGCGCCAGGCGCAGGCTCAGCGGCTGCCCCTTCATGAGTCGTCCCGGCTTGCCACCAGCCGGTAGCCGGTGGCCGGGATCGTCTCGATCAGCCACGGAGCGCCGGCGTCATCGCCGAGCTTGCGGCGCAGGTTCGCGACGTGCACGTCCACCACCCGCTCGTACACCTCGTCGGGTCGCCGCGCCACCGCCTCGAGCAGCACCTCCCGGCTCAGCACCGTGCCGGGGCGTCGCGCCAGCGCGACCAGCAGCGCCGCCTCGCCGGGGGTGAGACGTCCGGCAACCGGGACCGACTCGCCTTTGGCGTCACCGCTGGCGAGCGTGTACCGCCGGGATGCCGGATCGAGCACCAATCGCCCGCGCTCGAGCGAGAGGATCCCCTCCTCCGCGGCGATCGGCGGGCGCGTGCGCCGCAGGATGGCGGCGACGCGTGCGGTGAGCTCGTGCGGGTTGAACGGCTTGGCGAGGTAGTCATCTGCCCCCAGCCGCAGTCCGGCGATCCGTTCGGCGTCGGTCCGCTTGGCCGAGGTGATCAGGATCGGCACGCCGCCTGCTTCTCTCAGCGCCTCGAGGACCGCCTCGCCCTGCATGCCGGGCAGCATCAGGTCGAGGATCACCAGGTCGGCACCATCGGCGTCGAAGGCGGCGAGTGCCGCCTTCCCGTCACCGACATCGGTCACCGCATGGCCGTCGCGCTCCAGGTAGAGCCGCAGCAGCGAGCGCAACTGCGGTTCGTCCTCGACGATCAGGATCCGTGCGCCGGGCATGTGCGCATCCTAGTCTGGGGGCCATTCAGACGATGTGAAGACCGCCCCAACCGATCTTGACGCGTTCTTCACGACGCGAGCCCATGGTGAGCCCAACGCGATCGCATCAAGCGACGATCGAGATGACAAGGACGGACCGATGAAGACTCTCAAGACGTTCGGGATCGCCAGCGGCATGATCGCCGCGGCGCTCGTAGGCGGAACCATGATCAACGCCGTGTCGGCGGCGCCGGCATCCGCACCTGCCGGGGGGAGTGCCCTGGCCGTTGACGCTGAAGACACCGATGGCGCGCGCTACTGCGCGCTCTGGCAGGAGACCTTTGCCGATGAACTCGGCGTTGCGGTGGACGACCTGGTGCCGGCCGCCAAGGCTGCATCGATCGCCACGGTGAACGCCGCGGTCGCAGCCGGGGATCTGCCCGCCGATATCGGCGAGCGGATCATCGCGCGCATCGAAGCCGCCGAAGGCGACGGCTGCCGGCTCCTTGGCGGAGCATTCCATTGGACCGGGAAGCACGCGGTCCGCGCGGACGCCCGACATGACGTGGTCGCGGCAGCCGCAGAAGCGCTCAGCATGGAGCCCGGCGACGTGATCGAGGCGCTGCGCGGTGGCGACACGCTCGAGGAGATCGCGGACGCCCAGGGGGTCGACTACGAGACGGTGAGCCAGGCGATCCTGGACGCCGTGAAGGCCGACCTTGACGCACTCGTCGCGGCCGACAAGATCACCCAGGAGCGCGCCGACACGATGCTCGACAAGCTCGCGCAGTCGCTCGAGGACGGCAACTGGCCACCGATGGGCGGACCGGGTGGCGAGCGTCACGGACCCGGCTTCGACGGAGTCGGAGGGCGCCCGTTCGGCGGCTAGCTCTTCTCGACCATTCCCCCGAGGCCGTCCCGCTCACCGCGGGGCGGCCTCGTCGCGTACCCTGTGCGGCATGACCAAGATCGGCTACGCCGCCATGCTCGAACAGTTCCATCCCACCGATCTGCTCGACTGGGCCGAGCAGTCAGAGGCGGCCGGATTCTCGGCCGGCTTCCAGGTGAGCGAGCACTTCCATCCGTGGACCCCGCAGCAGGGCCAGAGCGCGTTTGCGTGGAGCTTCATGGGGGCGCTCGGGCAGCGGACGAGCCTGCCGTTCGGCGTGGCGGTCACCTGCCCCGGCTTCCGCTACCACCCCGCGGTGATCGCGCACGCGGCGGCCACGCTGGGGGCCATGTACCCCGGGCGTTTCTGGCTCGGGCTCGGTGCGGGCGAAGCGCTCAACGAGCACGTCATCGGCGGCGAGTGGCCGGAGATCGGGGTTCGGAGCGCCATGCTTTTCGAAGCGATCGAGGTGATCAACAAGCTCTTCTCGGGCAAGGTCGTGAAGCACGACGGCGAGTACTTCACCCTGGAGTCGGCCAGGCTCTACACGCGGCCCGAGCAGCCGGTCCCGATCTATGTCGCCACCGCCGGACCGATGAACGCGAAGCGCACCGGCAAGTACGCGGACGGCATCATCACCGTCGGCGCAGCCGACGAGAAGATCGCCATGCTCTGGGACAGGTTCCGCGAGGGTGCCCGTGAAGCGGGCAAGGACGCATCGGCCATGAAGACCCAGTTGCAGGTGCACATCTCGTGGGCCACTTCGCAGGAGGAGGCAGAGCGCAACGCACTGACCGAGTGGCCGAACGGCGGGATGGCCTTCCCCAAGCAGGACATCCGCAATCCCGAGGACTTCGCGAACATCGCCAAGCTCGTGCGGCTGGAGCACTACCAGAATCGGATGCTCATCTCCGCCGACCTCGACGAGCACGCTGCAGCCATCCAGGGATACGTGGAGATGGGCTTCGACGAGATCTACCTGCACAACGTCGGCCGCAACCAGCACGAGTTCATCGCCGCCTTCGGGGAGAAGGTGTTGCCGCAGCTGCGTCTGGCCTAGCTCAGGCCGCGTCCTCCGGGTCCGGTACCGCAAACACCTGCGGCCCCGAGCCGAGGCGGACGACCACCGCCTCCAGCGGCACCTGTCCCGGCGTCCCCTCGCGGTGCACCACGCCGGCCGGGAGATGGGCGAAGTCGCCCGCCCCAACTTCGACCGACTGGCCACCGGCCAGCTCGATCCGGGCCGCGCCCGAAAGCACGTAGAAGTACGTGTCGTGGCCCCCGTGGTGGTGCCAGCCGCTGAAGACTCCGGGCTCGGTTCGGGTGAAGCCGACCCAGCGGCCCTCGTCCGCGAACGCCTCCAGGCGCTCGACACCGGGCGTCGGCGGCCCAGCCACCAGATCCGCCGGTCGCCGCACCCGCGCGCCCGTCACTCAACCGACTCCCAGACCGAGGCGATCCCCTGCCCGACCCCGATGCACATGGTCGCCAATCCGAATCGCGCTTCGCGTCGCCGCATCTCGTGGAGCAGCGTCGCCACCAGGCGGGCGCCGGAGGCTCCCAGCGGATGGCCGATGGCGATCGCGCCGCCGTTCACGTTGACCTTCGCCGGATCGAGAGCCAGCTCGCGCATGCACGGCAGCGCCTGCGCGGCGAACGCCTCGTTGAGCTCGACCAGGTCCATGTCGTCGACCGACAGGCCGGCACGCGCAAGGGCGAGTCGGGAGGCGGGGACCGGACCGAGCCCCATCGTTGCGGGGTCCACGCCTGCCACCGCAGAGGAGAGCATCCGCGCCATCGGCCGCAGGCCGAGGTCGCGAGCACGCGCCTCGCCGGTCACCAGCAGAGCGGCCGACCCGTCATTGATCCCGCTGCTGTTTCCCGCGGTGACGGAGCCCGTGGCATCGCGGCGGAATGCCGGCTTGAGGGCGGCCATCTGCTCCGGTGTCGTGTCCGGGCGCGGGTGCTCGTCGCGGTCGACCCGGGTCGTGGCGCCCTTGGCCCCCGGCACATCGATCGGTGCCAGCTCATCGGCGAACCGACCAGCGGCGTCTGCTGCCGCCCATCGGCGTTGGGACTCGAGCGCAAACGCATCCTGGTCCTCACGGCTGACGCCGATCCGCTCCACCACGTTTTCGGCCGTTTCACCCATCGAATACGGGTAGTACGCATCGGCCAGGCGCGGATTGGTGAAGCGCCAGCCCAGCGTGGTGTCCTCCAGCTGCTGCTCGCCGCGCGGGAAGGCGGCCGACGGCTTGGCCATCACGAAAGGCGCGCGCGTCATCGACTCCGTCCCACCGGCAACGAACAGCTCCCCGTCGCCGGCGACGATGGCGTGGGCGGCCGCGATCACCGCCTGCATCCCGGAACCGCACAGTCGGTTCACGGTCTGGCCCGGGACCGATACCGGCAGGCCAGCCAGCAGCGAGGCCATGCGCCCGACGTTGCGGTTGTCCTCGCCCGCCTGGTTGGCCGCGCCGAGAATCACGTCATCGATCGAAGCGGGGTCCACGCCGGTCCGTTCGACCAGGGCGCGGATGACATGCGCTGCCAGATCATCGGGCCGCACCGCTGCCAGGGCTCCGCCGTAGCGGCCGAACGGCGTGCGCAGTCCATCGACGACGACGGGAGTACGGGCCGGATCGATCTGGCGCATGACGTGACCGATGCTAGCACCGCGCCAACGAGCTCCTGCCCCGGAGGTAGCATCGGTCGGTGAGGACCATCCATGTCTCGCGCCCAACCTTGCCACCCCCGGTACCAGGGGCGCAGCGCAGCTGGTGGCTGCGCGAAGCTCTGGCGGCCGAGGGCAAGGTGGCTGACGCTCCCCCGCTGTCGGCCGACGCCACGGCGGACGTGGTGATCATCGGCGGCGGCTATACCGGGATGTGGACCGCCTGGTTCCTGGCCGAACGTGCGCCGGGAACACGAATCACCCTGATCGAGCAGGACATCTGCGGCGGAGGGCCGAGCGGGCGCAATGGCGGCTTCGTCCATGGCTGGTGGGAGCAACTCCCCTACCTCGCCCGGCAGTACGGCACCGAGCGAGCGCTCGAGGCTGCGCGTGCCGCCGACGAGGTGGTCGACGGGACCGCCGCATGGTGTGATCAGCACGGGGTGGATGCCTGGTTCGTCAAGAGCGGCTACCTGCGGGTCAACGCCTTCCCGAAGCGGCCCCGGGACTGGGAAGACGAGCTGGTGCGACTGGCCGAACTGGGCGCCCCGGGGCAGTTGATCGGCCTGACCCGGGAGGAAGTCCAGCGCGTATGCGCCTCGACGGCGTTCGGCGAGGGGCTGATGATGCCCTCGGCGGCGTCGATCCAGCCCGCCCGCCTGGCCCGTGGCCTGCGCCGCGTCCTGCTGGAGCGCGGCGTAACGATCCACGAGGCGACCGGGGCGCAGCGGGTGAGGCGCGAGGGGTCCGGCATGGTGGTGGAGACACGGGACGGCCGCGTGACGGCCGACCAGGTCGTGCTGGCGGTGAACGCCTGGATCCCCGGCTGGCCTGGTTTTCGAACTCGTGCGCTGGCGTGGGGCAGCTACATGGTGATGACCGAGCCGATCCCCGATCGACTCGCGGAGCTGGGCTGGACCAACGGTGAGCTGCTCTCCGACTCCCGGTTCACGATCAGCTACTTCCGCACCACGCCCGATGGGCGCATCGCCTTCGGCGCCGGCGTCGGCGCGGCCGGGCTCGGCGGGCGCATCGGCCGAACCTTCACCCACTCGCAGGCCGCCATCGACCGAGTCATCGCCAACTTCCGCCATCTTCTGCCTGGCCTGGCCGACGTGGGATTCGAGGACGCCTGGGGCGGACCGATCGACATCACCGCGGACCGTTTCCCGGAGATCGGTTCGCGTCACGGTGGGCGACTCCACTACGCCTACGGCTTCGCCGGCAACGGGGCGGGGCCGAGCCGTTTGGCCGGCCGGATCCTGGCCGCCCTGGTCGACAAGCCCGACGACCCGGTCGCACGCCTCGCTCCGGTCGGTCGGCGGCAGCGTTTCCTGCCGCCCGAACCGATCCGCTTCATCGGCGCCCGGATGGTGCGCGAGGCCCTGATCCGCGAGGACGACGCCCATGACGCCGGGCGGCGGCCCGGGCTCCTCGTGCGGCTGATCGCCAGGCTGCCGACACTGCTCGGCTATCGCCTCGGCCACTAGCGACGCGGCGGGCGGCCATCGGTCTTTGAAGAAACTCGTTGACCGCACGGGTCGCCGGTCGTAGCATCGCCTCCATTCGGTCGCTGCCGAGCTCGGCGACCACATGGAGGAGCCGAACGTGCCCGCCCACAACCGCATTCGAACCTTGTTCGCGCTGTCCGCAGCCACCGTCCTGCTGCTCGCCGCCTGCAAGGGAGCTGAGCCGCAGAACCTCCTGGTCCTGGAGTGGAGCGGCTACGAGGCCGAGGACTTCTGGACCGACTTCAAGACCGCCAACGCCGACGCCCCGGTCACCTTCGAATTCGGCATCTCCGACGCCGATATCCTCGCCAAGATGGAGGCGGGCAGCCAGGCCGACCTGTTCCACTTCTATTCGGGCTGGCAGCAGTTCTACGTCGATGGGGGTCTCGTCCAGGAGATCGACACCTCCAAGCTGACCAACTGGGACAAGGTGCCTGACTCCTTCAAGGAGCAGGGCCAGGTCAACGGCAAGCAGTATTTCCTGCCGTGGGACTGGGGTTTCAGCTCGATCCTCTACAACACCGATGAGGTCCCCGAGGTCACCAGCTGGGACGCGCTGCTCAACCCCGATTACGCCGATCACATCTCGATGTGGAACGACGGCCCGGCAGCGGTCACCGTCTCGTCCTACATCCACGGCTGGGACGAGACGGCCATCACCGCCGACCAGCTCGCCCAGATCGAACAGGAGTGGATCGCACAGAAGCCGCTCAACGCCTTCTACTGGTCCGGCGAATACGAGGACCTCTGCCCCGCGGTTCAAGATGGCACCGTCTGGGTCGCCTACGCCTGGCAGGGCTGCTATGCCGCCGCCCTCTATGAGGGTGTCCCGGTGGCCTACGCCGACCCGGCCGAGGGTCGCAACTCGTGGATCGGCTTCTACGGGATCAGCTCCAAGAGCGACAGC
>Ga0209342_10007600_pt1 | contig 10913 bp, 15 predicted proteins | sample RifCSP16_2_FD_184023 | JGI IMG/M metagenome (GOLD analysis project Ga0209342, IMG submission 184023) | Soil microbial communities from Rifle, Colorado - Rifle CSP2_sed 16_2 (SPAdes) (version 2) | ecosystem: Environmental > Terrestrial > Deep subsurface > Rock core/Sediment | place: Rifle... | reverse complement strand
TTTATATATAATTTATTCCTGGTTAAATAAGAATGCCATTGCCAAATCCACAGACACAGCAACCACAACAACAAACGCCTGTGTTTAATATGCCCCAACCACAGCAGCAGATTCAACAACCCCCTATGGCTCAACCTGAAGGGCAACAGCCCGCGCAGCCCGAAAAGAAAGGCCACTGGAAAAAATGGCTTGTAATTTTACTCGTAATCATTGTTGCCACAGGCCTTGGATATTATCTTTTGGCATAATAAACTTTTTTATCAAGCACCAAATTTATAAGTTTACTTTTATAATATATCTTATGCCTCCAAAATTCTACAGAAAGGTTCTGAAAAACGGAATGACAATCATCTTTGAAAAAAGAAGCCTGCCTGTTGTAAGTGTTGCATTTGCTGTGAGGTACGGGGGGATTAATGAAAAAGCTCATGAGAGGGGAATAGCGCATTTTATAGAGCACCTTCTTTATAAGGGGACAAAAAACAGGACGCATAAGCAAATCTCAGAAGAAATCGAAAAAAACGGGGGAATTCTCAATGGATTTACAGAAGAGACAATAACTGCATTTTGGTGCAAGATGCCATCAAATAAACTAAAAATTGCCCTTGATGTAATTGGAGACATGGTAAGAAATCCTTTATTTGATGAGAAAGAAATGAACAAAGAGAGAAAAGTCATTTTTGAAGAAATGAAAATTTATCATGATTCCCCAAGACACTATGTACTTGATAAAATCCAGAATCACTTATACGAATCTCCTTTAGGAATATCTTTAATAGGGACGCAAAAAACCCTTAATGCAGTCACGAGAGAAAAAATGGCCAGGAAATTCAGAGAAGTTTATAATCCAAATAACCTGATTCTTTGTGTTGTCGGAGATGCAGAAATTAATGAACTTGTGCATTTCTGCGAAAAGAATTTTGGAAATAAAAAAGGAAAAATTCCAAAATTAAAAACAAGAGAACACAACAAATCAACAATTGAAAAGCGAAAAGGGATAGATCAAGCAAATCTTATCTTGGCTTTCCATGCCCCATTATCAAAAGACAAAAGAGCCTATGCTGCAAAAGTTCTGATGAATCTTATGGCCAATGGATTATCTTCAAGGCTTTTCCGTGAGATAAGGGAAAAGAGAAACATGGCTTATTCTGTCCTTGGAGATGTTGCCAGCAACAAGAATTTTTCTTATTGCTATGTTTATGCGGGAGTAATGAAGGAGAATGTGGAAAAAGTGAAAAAAATGATACTTGAAGAATTTAAGAAAGTTTCAAAAGAACTAACAGAAAAGGAACTTTCCCAATCAAAAGAACAGGCTGTTGGCAACTACAAAATCTCGATGGAAAGTTCTGATGGCCAGATGGCTCAGCTTCTTCTGTCAGAAGTTGATGATAGTTTTAAAGAATTCTACGAATTTGAAAAAAATATAAGGGCTGTGAAACTTGATGATGTAAAGAAACTTGCCAAGATAAAAAAGTACAGTTTCTTTGCTCTTGTGCCAGAATAATTTTAACAATAAAAACAATTGATTGAGATTAGAGTGGATTATCTTAAAGTTATATATTTTAACCGTAATTAAATAAAATTTTGGATTAGACAATTTTATAAATTAACAATCTTTAAATAAATCATGAACAAGAAACTTTTACTGCTGATATTGTCTGATGTATTGATATTAAGCAGTTTCGGACTTATTGGCCCGATTTTTGCGATATTCATAATTGAAAATTTGGAAGGGGGAAGCATAGTGGCGGCAGGACTTTCAACAACAATTTTCCTTGTCGTCAAATCAGCTGTACAAATGCCTCTTTCCAAGTACTTCATTGATAAGGAAAAGCATAAGACACGCTCTCTTTTATTAGGAACTCTTCTTATCATTGCCGTGCCTTTTATTTATATTGCCGCCAAAAGTGTTTACGCAATTTATTTGGCTCAAGCAATATATGGGTTGGGGGCTGCGATGGCATATCCATCATGGTTTAGCCTTTTTACAACATATATGGATAAGAAACACAAAGGATTTGAGTATACTCTCTGGAGCACAAGCATCGGTGTTGGAACAGCACTTACGGCATATTTCGGAGCGAAAATAGCAGATGTACTCGGATTTAAGACTCTATTCTTAGTTGTTGGCATTGTGGCTTTAATGGGGTTTGTTCTTTTGATTGTTCTTGACAGGATTGATGGCAGAAGCGGAAAACCAAACATACAATATCCCCTTAAACACAGAATCAAGAAATAAGATGAGGGTTTTTGTTTCTACAGACATTCCGGACAATATAAAAAAAGAAATAAGAAAAATTCAGGAGAAAATACCAGAATTTAAGGGAAAGATTACAGAGACAGAGAATTTGCATCTGACACTCAAATTTTTAGGATGGGTTGATGAAAAAGAAATTGATAAAATAAAAGAGAGGTTGAGAGAAGTTAAGATAAAAAAATTTGAGGCAGAAATTGATTCTCTTGGCTTTTTTTATCCGCGAATTATCTGGCTGCACTTAACCAATGTAGATTCTCTGCAAAAAGCAGTTGATGATTCTCTTGTTCCTTTATTTGATAGGGAGGAGAGATTTATGTCACACTTAACTATTGCACGAGTTAAAGAAGTTAACGACCGGAAAGAGTTCAAGAACATGTTGGGCAGAATTAATGTTAAAAATATAAAATTTGAGGTTAAAAATTTCAGGCTTAAGAAATCAACTTTAACAGGAAAAGGCCCTATTTATGAAACACTTGAAGAGTATTCTTTGATATAATAAAGGTTATAAATAAGATATTTCTTGCGATATTTTATGGGAGATTTTACTTTAAGGGATTTTGCCGAGACTTATGTTGGTGTGGCACTAGAGGCGGCCCGGAATAATCCTACGATGAATGCTTTCTATATTTATGTTTATACTGAGGTGGCTAAAAGAACAGGGCTCTCTTCAGAAGACGTCAAATATCTTCATCATCCTTTTCATTGGACTCTTTTTTTAGAACAAAATCACCCTCTCGAGATGATTGATTCCCCAAAATCAAATGGAGATTCCAGGGCCAGAATTAAAAAAGACGCCGATGTTTCCCCTGATTTAATTTCAAGGATTCTGGAAAAGCATGGCATAATGCTTGAAGAGAGATTCAGGAAAATTTCTGATAATCAAACAGCTAGTATTCCTGCTCGATAATCTTCTTGACTGTTTCTGCTTTTTTTCCAAGGATTTTTTTCAAATTATCAAAGTCGGAATTTATTGTGCCTTTTATTGTCTTGAATTCTTTCAGGAGCTTTCTCGCTGTTTTTGGGCCTATGCCCGGAAAACCTTCTAAGATAAACTGAAGCTGCTCTTTTTTATTCATCGATTTCTTTTTTGCATTTAATGGAATTTCACTTTGCTTTTTCCTGGAAAGAACAGAGAGAAACTTTGCAGTATCTTCATAATTTTTTGTGAAGATTATTGGAACTTTATATTTCAGAAGAATTGAGAGGAGAAAACCCCTGATAGAATTTGGATGCATGCCTATTTTTTCCCCAGAGAAATCATCCGAGTAAAGTTCCTGCTCATCAATGCCCTCTATTATTAATAATCTGTCTTTATATTGCTGAAGATCCTCGAGCTGGTTAACAAGCCTTCTTGATTTCATTGAATTAATAAAATCTGAAATGGTTTTCCTTTCTATCGCAACATTATTTACGATATAATCAGCAACTTTCAACTCTTTGGTTTCTGTTTCAATGCCGAGAGAAGCCAGTTCTGCAATGACAAGAGAATTTTTTTCACGGTAATCTGCTACAATCTTCGGCTTTTCCGGGATTTTTTGTTTTTTTCTGGAAAAAATGTTAAAAAGAGGTTTCATTTTTATCCTAATTTTTTTTGGAGTTCTGAAACTCCCTTGTTTTTTAAATCCTCTTTAATGGAACTAATTGCAGAATTCATTCTCTTTTCTTTTGCCTTTGAAGCATAGAAATATGCCTCGTCTCTTGTCTTTTTTGTTATTAATACTATCAGTTTCCCAGGCATTAATCTTGCTGTTCTTCCTGCTCTCTGGATTGCCCTTATTGCACTCGGGACAGGCTCGTAAAAAATTACCGCATTGACTTCGGGAATGTCAAGACCTTCTTCTCCTATTGATGTTGCACAGAGAACATTGATCAATCCATTAGAAAAATCCTCTATGGTCTGCCTTTGCTCTTTTTGGCTTAAGCCAGAGACGCCATCTTCGTCACTTTTTATTGCCTGCCCCACAAAAACCCTGGCTTTCATTCCGGGTATGCTGTTTAATGCTTTGCAAAGGGTTCTTCCTGTTTCCCTGAACTGAGAAAAGACAATTATTTTTGCTTTTTCATTTTCCATAAACTCTCTTATTATTATTTCTCTGAGAGCATCCACTTTTGGATGCTCATCACCTTGTGCAAGAAGCTCATTGGAAGTTACAAATGCAAAATTAAATTCCGGCTTTGTAACAAGCTTTACAACTCCTTTATTCTGTTTTTTTGCGGCCTGATTAAATAATTCCCTAAGATATTTATTAAAGCCATGAAGGGTCTGGGTTTCAAGAAGTTCAAGAGCATGCTGCAGTTTGACTGCCTGGGCACATGCACTCACGGCCAGGAGATTATTGAAATTCTTGTTTCCCTTGGCAATGCTGAGGAAAAGCCTTTTTTGAAGATTTATTAATTCTGTTTTGCTTGCCATTCCGTAAAAAACTTTTCTGTTTCTTAGTTCATCAACATATCCCTGAAAAAGCCTGAGAAGAGCGACCTTTATTCTGTTATGCTTTTCAGGCAGTTCCAGAAAAACCTTCTCAAAGGTAAGCTCCTGAAGATAAAAAGCAACGTCGGGGCTTTCCCTTGTCCGCAGTTCAACCTCTTCTATAAAAAGATTTTTGCATATTTCCTTTATTTTTCCCAATTCTGCGCCCGGGGAAGCAGTTAAGCCGAGAATTCTCGGATGCTTCGCTTTTTCCATATACTTATTCGCGACGTAATTGTAGGAATAATTTCTAAAACACCTGTGGGCCTCGTCTTCTATTAAAAGACAAACATCTTCAAGGCTATACAGCCCTTTTTCCACATCATTTGCAACACATTGCGGAGTTGAAAAGATAATATCTGAAGTTTCCCAGAGCTCTTTTCTTTTTTCAGGGGGAACAGAGCCTGTAAATAATTCCAGAGAGCCAAAAAGCTCTGTAAGATTTTGTTTAAAATAAAAAAGATGCTGCTCTGCTAAAGGCCTCGTTGGCGCCAAAAAAACAACTTTTTTCCCGGGAAATTCTTTCATGCGCTCGACAGCCAGCATCAATGCAATAAGAGTTTTCCCCAGGCCTGTAGGAAGCACAACGAGACAGTTTTTTTTAACGCATGTTTCAAATATCTTTTTCTGGTACTCTCTTGGCTTAATATTGGGCAAAAACTCATTCATTTTTTATCACCTTTTTTATTTAATGCTTTTTAATTAGTTATAGCTTATTTATAATATTATAATCTCGGCTTTTTCATATATAACATCATATTTTGCCTATTACACTTTACCATTAAATACTTTATGGGGTTAATGGAGAAGATTAGATCTTAATGAAATTCTTATTTGCTCTTTACAGCATATACTGCAAGAACAGCAGAGCAAAGGACAAGAAGAAGCCCGATGAGTGCAATGGGATTGAAAGAAGGCTGGCCGTTTAGGACTGCATTTCCCGTAAAACCTCCTCTGTCTACAAAGAGGAAACCTGTCAAGAACATAATAACTGCCAGTATGCCTGTTATACCCTTACTTCTTGCCAAACCTTTTTTTTCCATTATATTATTTATTCTTTCTGTTTATATTCTTTTTTACTTTTAACTTTTAATCTGCACAAAGGACAGGGTATTCTATATATCCATTTATTACTTCTGTGCTGCACTTAAAAGGGTTGTTGTTTTCTTCACAATAACCATTAACTTGTAATTTATCTCCTGATTTGTAATTATTAGCGAACTCTATATAGCCACTATTAAGCTCACCATCAGAGTTTCTTCCATCATATATACATCTTCCTTCACATTGAGAAGAATTTGTGCAAGACTGCCCCGCATCTTTATATGTGATAATACACATAGAATTTCCAGCAAGCCCAACCCGCTCATAAGATCCACCCCCGCTTTTGCATCTAATGGATGGAATTAAAAAAATCAAAGCGCTTGCAACTAAAATAACGAGCAGGATTAAACTAAAGACAACTGTTTTTTTCATTTTTTACGTCAGGAAAAAAGCATAGCCTAATCCTATTAAAACAAGAGTGGCGAGGAAACTCCACAAGACAATATTTCCGAAGAATATTTTGTTTCCATCAAGATCTGAAAAAGGGATCATATTAAAGAAGGCGAAGTATATGTTCAGCCTGGCAAAGGTGGGAAATCCCAGGAAATACCCTATTACAGATGCTAAAATATTAATAAAAACACCTGTGGCAGCAATTGCACCTATATGGGATTCTGTCATCTCTGAAAAAGAATATAATCCGTGCCTTTTAGCAGCCCGATAAACTTTTGGCTTCACATCGAAGACCATGCAAGCCATCCAAATCAAATTCCCAACAGAGGCAAGAGACACAATAAGAGGCAGAAAAATACCTACAGGAAATGGTTTTTTCAAAAATTGATGTTTTTTAAATCCATATCTTTCCATCTGCCAGGGTTTTATTTCTATCTCTGATTCAAGATAAAAAGCAGCCATCTTTTTTGAAACCACATTAAGGAGCAGGACGAAAAATATGGCTGCAAGCACACCTAAAAAAACAGATGTCTGCAAAAAACTTATGCTTACTGCAAGGACAAGAGCAATCAGAATAAAAGTTCCTATTTCTTTTTTCTCCAGCATGATTATAGCACGTTATTTTTTTTTATAAAGTTTGTTATTGTGTGCTTTTTGTTAATAGATGCAAATTTTTAATAGAAACCACATTAATTCCGGGAGCATGATGCCCAAAATTGTTTAAAACAGCGTATTTTCCATTAACAATCAAATATACAATAAATCATGGAAAAGTATTTAAAGAGGCACACATAATTTTTAATATGCGCGTTAAAAAAGTTGCTGACGTTATAGGACTCAAAGTTTATACAGATTCTGGAGAATTTTTCGGAGAAGTCGAAGAAGCAAATCTTGTTGATAACAAGGTAGATGGCTGGAGAATAAAAGTCGGAGGTTCTGTTATGGGTCTGATTGGCGGCGCAAGAGGAGTTATCATTCCGCACCAATTTGTAAAGGCGATAAGCGATGTATTCATAATCAACAAAGGAGCTTTGCCAAGCCAGGAAATGGAGATGGAAGAAGCTCCGATTGATTTGACCTGAAGATTTTGAAATAAGATTTTTAGAAGCGACCGGAGATATTATTTTATTTATGCAAGATAATTAGTTTAAGATTTTACATAGTTGATTATATCTAAATCAGGATTTTTTGTTTATTAACTCTATTAAATATTTTTTATATAACATAAAAATATTTAAAAGGCTCCTCGTATTATATTTAGCATGGTAGAGGAGACTATATTACAGAACTGGATTTTTACAAAATTTGCCTTTCCGTTCCTGCTTATCTTTTTCATATTATTCGGCATTCTTGAAAAAACAAAAGTTTTCGGAGAAGACAAACATAGGCTAAATGCCATGGTCTCTTTTGTTGTAGGCCTTGTTTTTGTCGGAGCAGTCTTTCCCAAACTCGTCGTTGAAAACCTGATCCTTTTCCTCACTATTGCAATAGTTGTTGTTTTCATAGCTCTTTTGTTGTGGGGATTTGTTACAGGAGGAGATGCTAAGATTCCTGATTGGATGCAAAAACCAGCTTTGGGAGTTATAATCCTTGCAGTAGTCATTGCTACATTGTGGGCGCTTGGTGTGGAGGGAAATGTGTTTGATTTATTATTCAGGCAAACATGGAGCACTACTTTCTGGACAAATGCCGCTTTTATTGCTGTTGTTATCCTGGCTATTGCTTTGGTTCTCAGGGGCGGAAAAAGCAGTTAACTGCTTTTTGTAATTTACAGAAAATTTTAATATAATCTTTAAAGGAAATTTATCAATTAACTATTAAGCGAACCTGGAGCGAGCAGATTATATCTCATTAACAACTACATTAAATTCCCGAAAGATATTAATCAAAAATAGTCGTTTTTTTAAGAATAGTTTTCTATACCCTACTCGCGAAAACTATTTAAAGAATATTTGGCAAAAGGTAATATGCTTGAACATATTCTTAGTTTCCAGTTTGGGGGATTTTACGGAGGCAGTGTAGGAGATCTTTTATCTTATTGGGAACAGGCAGGAGTTTTCAGTTATGTTCTTCCGTTCTTATTGATATTTGCTGTTGTCTTTGGAATCTTGATGAAGATAAAAGTTTTTGGAGATAACAGATCCTTGAACGCAGTAATTGCTCTTGTTATTGGGCTTCTCTCCCTGCAGTTTGAATTGGTTCCTATATTTTTCTCAGAAATCTTCCCAAGAGTTGGAGTTGCACTTTCAATAATTCTTGTGCTTCTAGTGCTTGCAGGATTGTTCCTGGATCCAAATAACAAAGCTGTCAATTACGGGCTTTTGGGAGTAGGTGTAATTGTCTTTTTGGCAGTTCTCGTCAAAACAGCAGGATATCTTGGATGGTATTCTGGATATTGGTGGTATGCAAACTGGCCCTCTATTTTAATTGGGTTAGTTGTCCTTGGCATCTTTTTTGCAATAATAAATTCTGCAGGACCAAAAACAAAAGTGCCTGATCTCTACGGGCTTTGGAGACCAGAACCTAGACCCTCTTAACAATAAAATAATTATTTTTATCTTTTAGAACTCTTTCTTGTCGTCTTTCTTGATTTGTGGACTGTGATATGGTGCTCTGAGTGTTGGGGATGTGTTTCGATTTGATGATGAGCTGCATGGTGTCTTGCTTCTCCGGCATCTGCAACCTGATTAACAACTTTTCCGAAAGATTCCTGCATCATGCCCATTTCTTTTCTGACTGTTTCCAAACCCTGGCCGTAAGAGCCAATTTTTTCAAGAATAGATGCCTGAAGCCTGTCAATAATATTTTCTATTCTTCTGAGCCTGTCTGAGATATTCTCTATTTTTGTCTGAGACAAAACCTTGAATTCATTTACCTCTTCAATCTTTTTTTGTATGGGCTTATTTTTCTCAGAGAAAACCTGTTCTGCAACTTCAATCATAGTATCTGTGGAATCCGAACCCACAGAAGGAACATATTCATAACCTTCCTGGGGAGGCGGAAATTGAGAATATTGTGGCTGTGGAGAATAAGTTTCTTCGGGTGTATATGCCTGATCTTGATTATATCCATTTGAAACTTCTTGAGTCACATGCCTTGGCATCATTTGCCCCTGGAACCCTCCTGGCACAGGAGGAGTTAAGTCTTCATCGCTTAAAGTTCCTCCTTCCAAACCTTCTAATGGAAGTCTTTCAGGCTCCTCTTCAGAACCTAAAATAGATGGCTGCATGCCTGCCTCCATTCCAGAATAAGAAACAGCGCTTTTTATTTGCGCCTTGCTGAATGCATCATTTATCTCTCCAGGAGAAATACCCTCTTCTTGCAGCCTTCTGAAAATTTCCCTGTCTGCAATTCCCCTGCTCCTCAAATCCATTACCTGATCTAAAACACTCATTTTTTATTTTTTAATATGAATTTAATTTTAATGTATGAAACCCCATCATATTTGTTCGAACTGTTTAATTTATCTGCACCTAATATGCCGTCCGTCCTTATTAACATTTCTTTGTTGCCCATCTTATTTAAAAAAATCATTTTTTTAAATCTTTTTTCCTGACAAACTCCAAAGGCTGAAACATCTTGGCTTGTTTGGTTAATATTTCAAGATCTTCTTTTCTCGCAAATTTTGAAAATTCCTGAGAAGCAGTTTCCAGAAAAGAAATCAGGCGCTCCACGTTCTTCTTTATTATTTCCAGATCTTTTCTTATTTCCAAAATGTCTTCAGAAGTCTTTTCTTTTGTTTCAATAAGATTCTGGCCTATGAGCAAAACCCTGTCACGCAGAATTTTGTTTTTATCTTCCAAATCACGGAATCTGACGCTCATATCTGTCCAGAAAGAACTCTCGCTCTGTTGTATTTCTGCCATAAACAGGATAAGTTTATGCGGTTTAAATTTGTTTGGATTTCTTGTTGTGTTTTATACAAAGGATTTTAAACTTCTTCGGCTTTTTGGGTAAATGGCAGGAGAAAGAGGAAAGGAAAGAAACCAAACATATTCTTATGAGGTTCGGAGAGAAGGGGGAGAGGATGTTCTTTATGTAAATTACCTCGGAGCTCCTTATGTTCCAAGCCTTGCAGAATCTCCTGATGTAATGGCAAGAACAATGGATGCGCTGTCTGAAAATCCTGGTGTGGCAAGAGTTATTTTTGTTCAGCAGAAAAATTACAATCATGATCTTGAGGAGACCTCCATGCTTCTTGAAATAGCCCAGCTTTACACCTATTTTGCCAAACAGGAAAAAATCCTATCCCGGGAGAAAATAGGAACTTTGGAGCAATTTTTTTCCCAAAGATACAATGAGCTTTTCAATTTTCTTCTTCTGCTTAAACAAGATCCATTATCAGCATATGCAGAACTGAGAAAGGTGTCAATAAATGCGAAAGTTTTTTTAGATAAGCTTGGCCTTGGATTCAGGTCAGATCAGGAAAATTATATAGGTTTTTTGGAAAGAATATACACTCTTCTTGAGAATACTGTTTTGATACAGAAAGCAATGCCCTATCTTGGCGATTATCAGAAAGGCAGCAGGGAGATCTATGAAAAAATCCTCAGACCGGATGTAATCCCCAATTTCACCTTTACCAGATTAATCTCTGATCTGCCCGAAGATGCGGAAATAGCAGACCAATATGAGATTTTTGGCGAGAATTTTGACAAATCATTAGTTACAATTCTAAGAAAAAAAGACGAG
>Ga0209342_10007598_pt1 | contig 10914 bp, 12 predicted proteins | sample RifCSP16_2_FD_184023 | JGI IMG/M metagenome (GOLD analysis project Ga0209342, IMG submission 184023) | Soil microbial communities from Rifle, Colorado - Rifle CSP2_sed 16_2 (SPAdes) (version 2) | ecosystem: Environmental > Terrestrial > Deep subsurface > Rock core/Sediment | place: Rifle... | reverse complement strand
TCGCATCACCATCACCCTCACCACCGCGCAAGCGGCTGCCCTCGCTTCCGAACCGCTTGACGTAGCTTACGAGCTACTCCCACCGGCCTCTAGCACTCGCGCCGACTCGCCCCCGGTGCCTTAAGGGATGACGGACTGCTCGGCGAGTCATCTGTGCGCGCCTTATCAGCACGACTTCTCAACTGAAGCGAGGTGGGCGAGTGTCTTCCCGCCAGGAATGGAATGTCGAAGGTGTGGCGCTGTCAAACGCACCAGTACTCACACATGTAAAACGGTTCATGGCAGCCCATATACCGATGAAGTATATCCGGTCTAGCTAATGACGACTGCTTCGGCGCGCTTGACGCGCGCCTTCTGCTTCTGCACCGACCTTCGCCTGCGCGGCCCGCGCCTTGCGCGCCTTGACGCCACCGAGCGTCCGCTTCCTCAGCCGCGCAGGCGCCCCATGACGCATCTTCGGGGCAATCAGCACTTCTGCCCCGCCTGCGGCCTCACCATCGACCTTCGCACCCATGACAGCGCCCCCCGCCTTTCCGACGACGCTCGCGCCTGACTCAAAAGAGTTCCGCGCGATCCGCGAGCGGGCGCTCACTGACCTCTTCTTCTTCGCGGGCGTCGTCCTCGGCTACGTGGACCTGTTCCCGTATGAGGAACGAACGCACCTACTTTTGACGAGGTTCCTCGAACGGCGAACGGGCGCTCCCGAGATCGACGAAGCGCCCATGCAGCTCGCCCTCTGGCCCCGCACCACGGGCAAGTCAAGCATCGGCACCATCGCGCGCAGCCTCCAGCTTGCGTGCCGCAACCCCAACACCGCCATCCTGATCGCGAACGAGAAGGCCCTCACGGCGCAGGACTTCCTCGCGACCATCAAGGGCCATATCGAGCGGAACGAGTTGCTGCGCGCGCTCTTCCCCGAGATCGTGCCACCCGACCTGAACGACACGACGTGGAGCGGCTCGCGGGCGACGCTCGCGCGCACGACCAATCGGCCCGAACCAACCTTCGACACCATCGGGGCGGGTGGCACCGTCATCGGCAAACACTACGACCACATTATCGTGGACGACATCATCTCGCGGGAAGCGATGGAGAACGCGCGCGCTGGTTCATGGATCATCATGGACCAAATGAGCCGCTGGGTCAACCAGCTTCGTCCGCTCCTCTCCAACTCCGCACAGCCTTTTCCGACCATCTTGTTCCTCGGCACGCGTTGGTGGCACCAGGATACGTACGACCACATCGAGAAAGCCTTCTCGCACCAGCAGGAGCCGCTCCGCATCCTGTTGCACGTGAAACTGAGTGACGGCACCACGATCTCGCGCGAAGCCGAACGCAAGGGCGATCTCGCCATCATGCGGATCGCGGCCATCGAAAACGGCGCGGAGGTCTTTCCGAAGATTTGGCCCATGACCGAACTCGCGAAGCAGCGGGAAATTGACCCAGAACTCTTCGCGTGCAGCTTGATGAACGAGCCCACGAATGCGGCCGTGCGCGTCTTTCAGGACGAGTGGCTACGCTACTGGCAGTGGACGCAGATCGGACGCGATCTCGTCTACACGGCGGACGACGGCTCGCGGCGCTTCCTCGCAGCGTCGGGCATCCCGAAAATTCTCGTCTGTGACCCCGCATTCACGACGACGCCTTATGCCGACCGTTCGGCGCTTGTCGTTCTCGGCACCGACACCGAGCGCTCGAAGTACCTCGTGCTGGACGCGAAGGCTGGCAAGTGGGAGCCACGCGACCTCGTCATCGAAACGCTGAACCTGGCGAAGCGCTGGAACGTAACGCGCATCTTCATCGAGATCGTGGCACAGCAAGCGGCCCTCCTCGCGCACATGAAGGCCGAAGCGCTCACGCGCAATCAAGCGGTCTCGCTGGAAGAGGTGCGACCTGGCGGGCGCAACAAAGATGTTCGCATCGAGGCGCTGTCGCCCGCGTTCAAGGCCGGACACCTTCTCGTCCATTCGAGTCAGCACGACCTCCTCGACGAATATCGGCGCTTCCGCCCCGGCGTCAAGCGCCGCGACCTCCTCGACGCGCTCGCCTACGCCGTTGAGAAATCCCCGATGTATGGGCGTTCCCCGTACGGGAGCGCCACTGAACGTTCTCGCGCCCAACTCGCGTCCTATTGGGCGCGACGCGATGGGCGCACATTGCCACAACCGCAGCCAACAGGAGTTTTCTAACATGCCCCAGCACACTCCCGCCGAGCGCCGCAAGCGCCAAGAAACAACCCTCACGCCGCCGCGTGTTGGCGCGCTCGGCGAAACGAGAGGACGCGTGCGGCAACGACGCACGCGCGAGGAAGAGTTTCTGATCGAGGACAAGCCCGGCGTGCAGGTGCGAAAGAAAGCCTTCGAGACAGCCATCGCCTCGGGCAATCGCGCGCGCATCGACGACGCTCGCGCCCGTTACCAGCGCACGCGCGAAGCCGCGCGCAAAAACCTCAAGTGAGGATGTATGCCCCTCAAGTCCGGCAAATCCAAGAAGGACGTTAGCGCGAACATTCGCACGCTGGTGCATGAAGGTCGCCCGCAGCGCCAAGCCATTGCCATCGCCATGCGGAAGGCAGGCCGCCCACGTCCTTCTTCTCCTCGCAAATCACCTTGACGCGCATCTTTTGTGTGAAGTGCGCCTGGTTCGGACGATTCCTCTCCGAGGACCCGCTGTGGGACAAGCTCGCGAAGTGCCCACGCTGTAGCAGCCCCACGGACGGCGTACCGGATCGTGGAGGGTTATGACCACGAAACTTCCCGTGCCGCGCTTTGACACGTACGGACTGATCGCGCGCGCCGTCGAGGAGGGCGCCACCATCGGCTGGCGCCGCGCCTTCAAGTACACCGCGACGCCCACCGATGAGGAAGCAACTGCCACTATCGCGAGCGAAGTGATGAACGCACTTTGCGAAGTTCTCACCTTCGACGCGGGATGCGGCTGCAATGGCTGACAGCGTCAAGTGGGGTCGCGGGCGCAAGGAGGACTTCGTCCAATGGGCCCGCTACGAGCTTGAGAGAGTGCGTGGCGAGCGTTCGCGCCTCGAAGCGCGCTGGCGTGACTGGTTGACACTCTATCGCGCGCCCCGCAAGGAGGCACCCGCCAGCATCCCCTTCGAGGGCGCCAGCAACCGCATTTATCCCGCGACGGCAATGGCCCTCGACCCGATCTGGGCGAACTTGATGCAGACCGTCCATGCGCCGCAGAACTTGTGGACGGTCTCGCCCTTGAACGAGCGCTGGATCGACGCGGCGAAGCCCTTGCAGGACTACCTGCAATGGCTGGACCTGAACGTCCTCAAGATGTGGGACACCGACCAGCGCGTCTTCCTCGACATGCTGAAGCTCGGCACCGGCATCTACAAGGTCTCGTGGCGCTTCGAGCAGACGCGCGTCACCGGCTACGACGAGAACTTGCAGCGCGCCCAACTCCTCCGCACGATCAATCGGCCTACGGTCGATCACGTCTCGCTCGCAGACTTCTACCTTCCGCCCGAGGCGCTCAACATCGACCCGGACGCGCAGGCCGGGGCGGCGTGGTGCGCGCACCGCTTCCGTCTCCGTCCGGCAGCACTCGCTCGCCTCGCGAAGGCGCAGGAGCCCTTCCTGCCCAATTACGATGCGGAGGCGACGGCAATGGTCCTCAAGTTTGAGGAGAGCGCGCCAACCGAGCAGACGCAGCGCCAACAGGAACACGACAAATTCGAGACCTCACATCCGTGGCGGCGCGAAGTCGAACTCTTCGAGCTGCACGCGCGCTTCGACACGACCGGCAATGGCATCGAGGACGATATCATCGTCGTCTACCATTTGCCCAGCGCAACAGTGTTGCGTGCCACTTTCAATCCCTACACGCACGGGCGGCGCCCTTTCCATGCTGTGCGGTATTTGCGGGCGGACGGCTTCTACGGCATTGGCGTCTGCGAGCAGGCCGAAATGTGGCAGGGCATCCTCACGGACGTGACGAATTCCGCGATTGATAAGGCCTTCCTCGCGAACGCGCCCATGTTCGCCTACAAGGAGGGCGCCAACATCCTCCCGAACGAGAGCATCTTCCCCGGTAAGTTCTGGCCCATGACTGAGGCGGACGACCTTCGCCCCCTCTTCCTGACGGACAATCGCGGCCTCATCGACTATCAAGTCCTCTTCGGGCTGATGCAGGACGGCGTCAAGCAACGCACTGGCGTCACCGACCTCCGCATGGGCAACGTTGGCGCGCTGCCCTCGCGCACGCCCGCGACCACGATCCAGTCGCTTTTGCAGGAGTCGAACACGCGCTTCGACCTGACGATCAAAGACCTGCGTTTGAGCGGCCTGAGCGATGTGGGTCTCCAGGTGCTCCAACTCATTCAGCAGCAGGCGAGCAACGTCGTCAACAATCCTGACGGTGGACGCTTTGTCGAGCTGGCGGCCATGGTGCTCGGCCAGCCCGAAGGCACCTTCGTCCAGCAGGCCCTCGCCCTTCCGCTGGAGCCGCTGGAGGCGGGCGTCGGCATCCAACTCACCGCCACGAGCGGGACGAACAACAAGGAGCTGCAGCGTCAGAACTTCTTGGCGCTCATGCAACTCCTGACGCAGCAGCTTGCGCCCTTCTTCGTCCAAATGGCGATGACGGCCCAGCAAGCGGTCGGCACGCCCACTGGCGAAGTCGCCCAATCCCTGCTCCAGGGCGGTGTCGAACTGACGACGCGCCTCCTGGAGCAATTCGACATCCGCAACATCGAGGACATCGTCCCCAATGCGAACGCTCTGGTCCAGGCTCTTTCAGCGCCGCAGGGCGCCCCAGGTGGCGCCCCTCTTCCCGGTCAGCCGCTCGGAGGCGGCCAGCCTCAAGGAATGGTGGGCGCAACCGGCGGCGCGCCAGTTTGAGCGCCTCCTCGATGACTACGCGCTGACGCACGCGCACCGTCTGACGACGCTGCAAAACCCCGAGCAGACGAATTTCACGCGCGGCGCGCTTGCCGCGACCGCCGACATCGCGGCGGGCTTTCACACCCTATTGACGAAAGTAGAGGACGAGCATGCCCGACGAGACCTCCAACGCGAACGCGAACGCCTCGCCACCGGCGGCGGGGACGGCACCTCCTTCTGGGGCAGCCCCCACCGGCGCGGCTGACGCCGCGCCTGCGCCCGCAACCGGCGCGCAGCAGACCGGCTTCAAGTTCACGGCAGGCCCGAACGTCCCCTCGTGGGCCGTGGGCCGCACCGCCGAGGAAGTCGCGACCATCGCGGGCCAGCTCTACTCGACGCTGCAGCAGCAGATGGCAGCGCCCGCGCCCGTCGTCGAGCCCTCCTATGTGCCTGCGCCGCCATCGGCCCCGCAGGCTCAAGGATATAGCGCGCCGAGCGCCGAGGACTGGCAGAGCGACCCAGCGGGCGCGACCCAGCGCTACCTCTCGCACGTCGAAGCGACGCGCTACGGTCCCGTCCTCATGAACCAGCAGATCGCCCTCGGCCAGCTCGCGCGCCAGAACGTCGCGCAGGAGGAGCGTGACGCCTTCCAGCGCTGGGGCCCCGAGATCGACCAGGCGCTTGCGGGCATCGACCCCAGCCTCCGGACAGTGGATAACATTCGGCGCGTCGTCAACATCGTCAAAGGCCAGCACGTCAGCGAACTCGTCGAGGATCGCCTGAAGGCCGAGATGGCGAAACTCGCGGGCCAAGCGGGCGACACGCTCGCTCGCGGCGGTGCCGCAGGCACTAGCGCCACTGGCGCGACTGTGCTAAATTCAGAAGGACTACCTCCGGGCACCGCCGCGATGCTCCGTGAAGCGGGCGTCGATCAGGCCGTGCTCGATGAGTTCCTCATGAAGACCGTCGTCCCACAGCGCAACATCACCTTGCAGCAAGCCCGCACCGAGTGGATGGAGAAAGCCAAGAAGGGGGACGTGGTGCTCGAACACCGTATGCCGAGAGCGGTCCATGCCAGCTAGCCCACGCAAGCAGGCGCCCATCGTGCGCGTCGCGGACACGCCCTGGGGCGATCTCCCAACCACCGAGAACGTGGAAAGCCTGGACGCGAGCATCTTCGCCCTTCCCGGCTACAGCGACGAACGCACGATCCAAGAACTGGACCGGGCGGCAGGCGAGAACCCCTCGCCGCTGCCCTATCGCTTCCAGTTCGTGCGCGTCCAACGCGTGAACGGCCAAGACGACAACACGAAGATCGCGGAATACGCGTCGAGAGGGTATCGCATCGTCAAGTGGGACGAGGCCGACGGGCTCGGTCTCAACCTGACGTCGCCCGACGGCACCGCGCAAGTCGCGGCCACGCGAGCCACGGACGGTACGGTGCGCGTGGGCGACCAGCTTCTCATGGTCTGCCCGGCCGAGAAGGTCGTGCGCCACGCACGCGCCCTCGCGGAACTCCAGCGCTCGCAGTTTGAAGCGCGCGTCAGCGCTCCCATGGAGCGTGCCGTCAACGAAGTGAACACTGCGTCCGGCTACGATGGTCGGACCGCAGGCGCGTCCTTCCAAATCGTGGAAGACGACCCCACCGTGAAGTAACGCGCGCCAACGGGCGCGCGTCCTCGCAGTTCCTCTGACCAACGCCGCGCATCGACGCGGTGCGTCGCCCTCCACGCACAGGAGTTCCTCACAATGGGTCGTGTCATCGGCGGTTTTGAGTACCGCTCGGGCCCGTTCGAGACCTACCTGAGCACGATTTCGAGCACGGCGACGTTCCGCAGGAACAATCCGCTGACGCTCTCCGACGACCGCACGCTCATCGAGGCCGCGTCCGACACAACGGCCTTCGTGGGCATCGCCCTCAGCAACGCTGCTGACTCGCTCAGCGGCTCGCTCTCTGGGCGGGCGCTCGTGCTCAAGCTCCTTCCGGGGCAGGTCTTCGAAACCACGGTGCAGACAGGCGTCGCCTCCAGCGCCCTCTCTGCCGGGCAGTCCTACAATCTGGAGAAGAGCGGCAACTTCTTGCGGATCGACCCCGATTCGCAGGCGTCGCCGCGCGTCACCATCGTTCCCTATGCTGACGGGTCCACCGTGGACAGCGCGAACAGTTCGGTGCAGGTGAGCTTTTTGCTCGACTTCGTCGCCCCGTTCGTGTCCACCGCCTCTATCGGCATCTTCGCTCAGGACTAAGGAGATACTGCCATGACTGTCACCAGAGCGCAGTTCATCTCCTTGCTGGAGCCGATTCTGCGCGACATCAAGGCCGACCCCGACTACCCGCGTCGGCCCCTCATCTACCAGCGCTTCTACGAAGTCGGGTCGTCGAAAAAGGCGACGGAGACGCGCTTCAACTGGGCAGGCCTTGGAACCTTCGAGGTGAAGGCCGAGGGCGGCCCTGTCACGTACAAGGACCCCATCAGCGGCTCCGAGCTGAAGTTCACGCACGTTCGGCGCTCGCTCGGCTACAAGATCACGCAGGAGATGATCGACCACGAGCAGTACAACGAGATGCGCAAGCTCGAACGGGCGCTGCAGCTTGCGGGCGAAGACGATCTCGAAATCGCGGGACACCTCCTGCTGAACAACGGGTTCGGGACGACCGACTCGGGTGGGTTCGAGGCGAGTGGTTTCGACGGCCTCGCCCTCTTCAGTACGGCGCACACGCGGCTTGATGGCGGCACGACCCAGGCCAACCGGCCTTCGACGGACGCCAACTTGTCGTGGACCAGCCTCGCGGACGGCATCATCCAGTTTGCACGGTGGCGCGACCACCGAGGGGTGCCGCTGCGGAGCACGCCGCGTCTCCTCATCATCCATCCGAACGATGTGATGACGGCGCGCGAGCTGCTCGGGTCGCCCGACAAGCCGAACACGACCGACCGTGCGATCAACGCGCTGCGCCAGGACAACCTCGAATTCGTGTCAAGCGAGTACCTCACGGACACGAATGCCTGGTTCCTCCAGGGCGACGTGCGGGACAGTGTCTGGTACTGGGACGTGAACCCGCGTACCGCGATGGACGATGATTTCGACAGCGAAATCATCAAGCGGAAGCGGGTGCAGGGCTTCAGCCTCGGGCATGGAGAATGGTACGGGTGGTACGGCACTAGCGGGACCACCTAAGGAGCGTGCGACATGCCCGTTAACACGCCTCTCCTCAGTGACGCGACGAGCCACTTCGGCTCGGACGTCAGCGTTCGTGGGCTCGTGATCGCCGGAGGGGGGACTGCCCCCCTCCGCGTCTTCTCGCGGCAGACGTTTGCGGTCGTCGCCATGACGTTGACGGCGACCCGCTCGATCGAGACCACACTCAACTACAATGCGGTGACGCCTGCCGCCAACGACCTCTGCCTTATCGGCGCGCCCAGCGCCTTCTCGCTTGGGATCGCCGTCAATGCGTACGTCAACTCCTCCAACAGCGTTGTGCTGCGCTTCAGTAACGTCTCCACGGTGGATGCGGCGCAGACGGCGCAGACCTGGGGTATCGCGCTTGCACGCTTCAGCGTGTAAGGGGGCCTGATGGCCTACGGCCCCGTCAGTTCGCGCGTCGTCCTGTTCGATGGCCTGAGCGCCAATTCGAGCGTTTACACCTCGAACGCGCTGCTTGTGGCGGACGCGCGCCAGCTCACCGTCAGCGTCGTGACGGTCGGAGCGGGTGCGTCACGAACGACGATTCAGGGCAGCAACGATGACGGCCTGCGTGCCGCCATCGACAACTTCTCTGTGGTGACGACGATCACCCTCCAAGGTATCTACACGGTCGATCCTGGCGCCCGCTGGTTGCGGGCGCTTCGCAGCGCGCTCGATAGCCAAGCGAGCGTCACCTTCCAACTTCGGAGTTAGCATGCTGGTGCTGGTCGTCGCCCTCGGCGTCCTCGTCGCGGGCGCGGCGGCCCTCCTCCTCTACCTGCGCGTGAGACGCCGCCGAGCCGCCCTCGAAGCGGCCCGCGCGGCGTTTCGCTTTCGGGTCGTCGCATACACGACGTTGGGCGCACGCGCTCGCCAATGGTATGAGGGCGTAGCCCTCAAGCGCGGCGAATGGATCGAACTGGTGGACGGCAAGGCCGTCCGGGGCTTTCGACAGGGACGGGACTAACGTGGCGCTCGAAGTTGGGGTCGGCACGTTTGAATCGCTGACGACCGACTCAGTTGGCACGACGTACACCGTGACGGTCGGGTTCCAGCCCGTCGCGGGGATCGTGTTCACGGTCGGCCGGGGTGGATCGGCCGATGCGAACGGTGTTCTCACGTCGCGGCGGTGCGTCGGGTTCTTCACCTCGACCACAAACCGCGTGTGCGAAGCGACGATGTCCGTGCACGGCGCGGCAGCCGGGAGCGGCGGGCTGATCCACGCGAACGACGCGGTCGTCAAGACGCAGGTTACGGACTCGACGACCGTGGACGGTGCAATTGACGTGGATGCCATCCTCTCGACGGGCGTGCGGTTCATCGTCGATGATGTGCTGCCGGTCAATACGCGGATCGGGGTCATGTGCTTCGGCGGTGCGGACCTGACGAACGCGACGATTGTCGAGTTCAACGCGGGCGCGGCCGGTTCGCAGCAAGTCACGACCATTGGGTTCCAGGGCACCGTGCTCTTCTTGCTCGGCGCGCCAAACGGCAACGTGGCGCCGACCGTCCGCAGCGACCGCGCGACGATGTACTTCGGGGCCGCGACGAGCGCTGCCGACGAGCACGTTCTCAGCAATGGGATGGACCAAGGCTCGGCGGCGGCCGACACCGGGTCGTACTGCCGGGCGGGGGAGGTGGCGGCCGTGCTCCCGGCTGGCGTCGGGTCCCCGAGCGCAACCGGGATGGAGAACCGCGCCACGTTCACGCAATGGCTCTCAAACGGGTTCGAGATCAACTGGGTGGAGATGACGACCACGAACTACAAGCACTTCGCGATGGTGCTGCAGGGGGGTTCGTGGACGGTCGGGGACTTTCTGACGCTCACGACCGTCGATACCATCGTCGAGTCAGGGTTCGGGTACACGCCGAAGGGCGTGATCGTCCTGAGCGACGGCAAAACCGAGCCTGCCGCGGACGACCTGACGGTTGATGATCGCTGGACGTTCGGTGTGGCGGACGGATCGACGCAGCACGCGCAGGCGATCATCGACGACGACGGCCCGCAGACGATGAATGTTGCGACCGGGACGGACTTCGACAAAGTCTACAAGAATATGACGGTGGGAGGCTCAATCGAGGGCCTGATCTCGGTCACGACGTTCGACTCGGACGGCATCACGTTTACCCAGGACGACGCGGACGTGAGCGCGTACTTCGCGTGGTACATCGCGTGCGGGAACGCGGCGGCCGCCGTCGCAAGCTCGCCTTACTACAGCTCGTACTACTCGCGTGTGGTCGCAGGAGCACATTAGATGACGCTCATCATCGAACGCGACGAAGGCACGGCCGCGAGGCGGCGCGTTCCTTTCCGGCTGTTCACATCGAACGGGACGGCGCCCGACACCGGCGCCCTCAATGATGCTGTCATCGTCGCCGTCAACTCGTCGCAGACCTTCAGCGCCGCCTCGACCGCTCGCGCGCTCGAAAGCGCACAAGGCATGTACTGGCTCGAATTGACCGCCAGCGAGGTCAGCGTGCTCGGCAACTGCGCGCTTTATCACACGGTCGGCGATTTCCCACAGCACGTCGCGACGTTCAGCGTCGTCAACTTCAACCCCTACAGCACACAGTCGAACCTCGATATTCCGGCCGCCGAGACCGCGATCCTCGCGGGCGCCAGCGCCGACAGCGTATGGGACGAGGCGCGCACCGACCACATCGCGCAGACGAGCTTCGGCGGCATCCTCCAAGCCTCCACCGTTAGCCGCCTCCAGATCGCGGGCACGACGACCGAAGTGCGGCTCGGCAGCGGCGAGACGACGCTCGACGACTTCTATAACAAGCGTGGCATCGCGCTCCAGTACACGAGCGGCGACTGGATCACGAACATCATCAGCGACTACACCGGATCAAATCGCTCGGCGCGGCTCGTCTTCAC
>Ga0209342_10007594_pt1 | contig 10919 bp, 7 predicted proteins | sample RifCSP16_2_FD_184023 | JGI IMG/M metagenome (GOLD analysis project Ga0209342, IMG submission 184023) | Soil microbial communities from Rifle, Colorado - Rifle CSP2_sed 16_2 (SPAdes) (version 2) | ecosystem: Environmental > Terrestrial > Deep subsurface > Rock core/Sediment | place: Rifle... | reverse complement strand
GCGTGAGGAACTGCTGCGTGACGGGCTGACTGCTCTTGCTCCCTCAGCCCGTTCGTCGGAGAGACTGCCCACGAGCGGAGACCTGACGCCTCCTCTCGGGGCGCCCGGTCGGAACCGGACGGCGGCCGCCGGCTTCGCCGTCGTCGACGAGGTCGAGCGTGGCTCGACCGGGGATCGCTCTGAGGAGCCTGGAACTGCGTTTGGGAGCGCGAAGAGCGGCGAGAGGCGAGTCAGACCAGCAGGAGATAGACGAGCAGGGCGATCGCCAGGGTCACCGCCGCGGTCACCGAGACGACCACGCTCGCGCTCCTGCGCGTCCGGGGATCCTCCCGATCGCCGTCCCCGGCCTTGGCTCGCGTGCCGGTCCGCGAGCCGGCCCGATGCACCACCTCCACCGGCTGCGCGTCGTCGAGCAGCTCGTGGATCTCCAGGAGACCGGTGAGCCAGGCGTGCCCGTCTTTGGGACGCGCCTCGGGACTCGCCGAGAGCCCCCGCCGCAGCAGGGCGATGAGCTGCGGCGGCGTCCCCGGCGCATCCAGGTTGGGCCGCGCCCCCGGCTCGAGGACGGCGCTCCAGTCCTCGGTGACCCGGTAGGGCAACCGGCCCGTCACCATCTCGGCCAGGGTCGTCGCGGCGCCGAAGACGTCGGTGCGGGCATCCTGCGGCGCCTCCCGCCATTGCTCCGGAGCCATGTACGCGGGCGTGCCGACGGCCTTCCGGGTTCCCGCGCCGAGCACGTGCGCGATGCCGAAGTCGAGCACCTTCACCGGACCGCTCGCGCACAGGAAGACGTTGGCGGGCTTGAGATCACGGTGAACGACGCGCTCCGTGCGCGTGGTCGAGCCCCCAGGCGATCTCGATGGCGATCTCGAGCGCCTCCGGGAGAGGCACGCGGCCGCGCCGGATCCGCTCGCGCAGGTTCTCTCCCCTGAGCAGCTCCATGATGAGGTAGGGGCCGCTCTCGCACGTCCCCACGTCGTAGAGGCTCACGATGTTGGGATGGTTGAGCTGCGCCGCTGCCTCGGCCTCCTTCTGCAGGAGCTCCTGGCGCAGCATGACCTGCGACTCGCGCCCGGGCTTCACGGCCTTGAACGCCACCAGGCGACCGAGCTGGCGGTCCTTCGCCTCGAAGACCAATCCGAAGCTGCCCCGGCCCACCTCCTTCTGGAGCTCGAAGCGGCCGATCACGGCTCCCGGCACGAGGACGCGCCGCCAGGCGCGTTCGAAGTTGTCCGTCGGCACAGCGGCGAGCTTCTTCATCATCGCCGTGATCCCACCAGGCGCCACGAGCGGTGAGGGAGCGGCCCGGCTTGCCGTCGCCCCTCCGCAGATCGATGGAGCCCTCTCCCCGACGGTGAAGCGCAGGAAGCCGATCGCGACCTCGGCCCCCGGCTCCAGCGGCACGACCGAGCGCGACTCCACCGGGGACCCGTTCAGCAAGGTGCCGTTCGTCGACCCGAGGTCTGTGTAGCGGACGCCGTCCGTGTCGAAGTCGATGCGCCCGTGCCAGGCCGAGACGAACCGTTGCGGGAGGCAGAGGTCGTTGCGGGAGCTGCGTCCGATCCGCACGGGAGACCGGACGAAGGCGTGCTCCGCCGCGGTGCGGCTCTCGGTGTCCTCGACGTGGACGATGAGCGGTTCCAAACCGCGTCCCTCACACGGCTGACGTCGCAGCGGGGCGTCGCAACGGAACGTACGTGCGCCTTCCGGAGATGGTAGCCGCGCTGCCGGTGGACCGCTATCTTCCCGTCATGGACAAGAACGCGGAAATGTCCGTTCAGGGCCGCGTCCAGCAGCTCGTCGACGCGGGCGACGTGTCCGCAGGCGCGACCGAGGCGCTGCGCGCCCTAGGCCCCGAGATCCTTCGCTTCCTGCGCTCCGTGCTCCGCGACGAGGAGGACGCCGCGGATGCCTTCTCGCACTTCGCGGAGAACCTCTGGAAGGGGCTCCCGAGCTTCCGGGGGCACTCGTCGCTGCGCACCTGGGCCTTCCGCGTCGCCTGGAACTCCGCCATGAACCTCCGCACCGACGCGTGGCATCGGCGCGGGCGCCGGTTCGCGACCGGTGAAGCCTCCCAGCTCGCGGAGGAGATCCGGACGAAGACCGCCGTCCGCGTGGAGCGCCAGCGCGACGAGCTCGAGAAGCTGCGCCAGTCCCTCTCGCCCGAGGACCAGTCCCTGCTGACGCTGCGGCTCGACCGCGAGTTCTCGTGGGAGGAGATCGCGGAGATCCTCTCGACGGGCGGCGCGCCGGTCCAGGCCCTCACCCTCATGAAGCGCTTCGAGCGGCTGAAGAAGCGCCTCGCGGAGATGGTGAGGAAGCAGGGTCAGGACGGGTAGCGCGTCCCGGCCCCCAGGGCCCCGCCCTCACTCCTGATCCGGTTCCGGCGGCTCCGGCTCCGGCGGCGGCTCCGGCTCGGCCTCCAGCATCTTCATCGCCGCGGTGACGCTCCGATGCATGCGGTTGAAGGCCGCGGCCAGTACCGAGATCTCGTCCTTGCCGCGCACCGCCAGCTCGGGGACGTCCAGCTGACCCCTGCTGATCTCGTCGGCCCGCCTGGCGAACAGGCTCACCGGCCGGATCACCGTCGCATAGAGCACCAGGTCCAGGACGACGAGCGTGAGGATTCCCACCAGGACGAGGGACACGAGCAGCTTCCGGAACGCGTCGTTGGCCATCTGGACGGGCAGGGAGACCGGGACGGAGACGATCTGCGCGGCGATGACGTCGCCCTCGGTCCAGCCGAATCCGTTCGCGGTCCCGTAGAGCTTCAACATCTCGGGAGGCGCGGCGGAGGGGGTCGAGTGGCACTCCAGGCAAGCCTTGGGAGCGCGCATCGGCCGCGCGAGGAACATCGAGCGTCCCAGGGGAGTCTCGCGCTCGCCCTGGATCACCTTCGTGTCCGGGCGGTTCTTGAAGGCCTTGATGAGGTCCTCCTCCCAGTCCAGGGCGCGATTGCGCGGGTTCGTCGGGTTGAGGGTGGCCTCCTTGTAGAAGTAGTCAGGGTAGTTCTTGCGCAATTGCACGAAGAGCTCCGTCGCGGCAAATGCCGGGACGGTCTGCGGGCGGAAGATTCGCTTCGCCACGAGTCCCCGCTTGGCGCAGAGCTCCCGGAAGACCTCGTCGGTCTGGTCGCTGCTCTGCGCGCGCTGTTTCTCCATCGTGTCCGTGATCACGGGCTTGACCTGGTCGATGGTGTAGCTCCGCATCGCGAGCGCGGTCTCCATCATGAGCTGCGCGTTGTAGAGCACCTGCTCTCGCGCGTTTCGCTGGAGGAGGCCGTAGAAGAGGTACGCGGCCGCACCGAGGCCGACGCCGAAGACCACGACGAAGATGACGCTGAATTTCGCGAGAAGTCGCATTCGCCCTCCCGACAGAGTGCAGGGCCCAAACCTTTGTGACGCGAGCTTCGTCGATTCTGTCCCCGGGGGACCTGCACGGCCGGAACGCAGCATTGGATTCCGCTCCATGCGCGATCTGTCAGGGCCCGGATGGGTTTTGCCCGAGTTCCTCGAGGCCGAGACGGACACGAACAGGGACGCAGGCGGCCCCTTTGGCGGGCCCGACATGGGCTGGTCTCTCTTCTGTGAGACGCGACGGCGATGGAAACGCTCTATCCATTCCCGGCTCGCGAACCCCAACGGGAGGAGATGGACGATGCGTACGCACCTCGCCCCGGCGACCGTCCTCGCAAGACGCCGTCCGATGACGCGCTCAATATGGTCGATCGCACTCGTCCTGCCCATCGCGGCTTGCTGGTATCCCAAGGAGCGCGGGCAGCGGCTCGAACAGAGGCTCGAGCGCATCGAAGGCGACGGGAGCACCAGGCAGCCCGACCAGACCCAGGCGGCCACTCAGGAGCAGGCCGGGCGCGTGGACGCCAGGCTCGCCGAGGTACAGCGCAAGCTCGACGCGCTCCAGGCCACCACCCAGGAGACGCGGACCGATCGCTCGGCGCGGCAGGACAAGCTCGACAGGCTCGCCGACGAAGTGAGCCGCCTCCGCGCCGGGTTCGACGGGTACGGCCGCCGGCTGGACTCCGTGGAAAAGAGCGTCGCCGCGCTTCATTCCAGCGCGAACCGGGCCAGCGCGAGCCGGCCACCGGCCGAGCGCAAGGCCGCCGCCCCAGCGGAAGAGCTCATGAAGCCCGAGGCCCCGCAAGCTTCAACGAGCAAGCCGGGGTTCCTCGCGCTGGCTCGCGAGCAGGAATCGAAGGGCCAGAAGGCGGTCGCCCGTGACCTCTATCAGGAGTACGTGGAGAAGTTCCCCACCGATCCCAGCGCGGCCCAGGCGCACTTCCGCCTCGGCGAGCTCGCGTTCGGAGAGCGCCGCTACCAGGACGCCATCGCCCAGTTCGGGAAGGTGGCCAAGGACTTCCCTCGCTCCGCCGAGGCGCCGGATGCGCTTCTCCGGACCGCCGCCTCGATGACGCAGCTCGACCTCCACGACGAGGCCGTGGCCGTGCTCTCGGAGATCCCGAAGCGATATCCTGCCAGCCCGGCCGCGGCTCGAGCCAAGCAGCGCCTCGCGGAGCTCGCCGGCTCGGCGAGGAAGAAGCAGAGGTGATCCCCCGCCGCTGACCTGGCGCCTCCACCGTCGCAACAGCCGCGGAGCCCTCGAATGGCGCGCGCCCCGACCGCGGCTCCGGATTGGCGCGAGCCCCGAAGCGAGCGTGCCATGTCGAGCGTTACCAGAAAGGGGCACGCGGTCACACCGCGGCCGGTCGTCGCCTCCTTCTCGTGGGCTCGACGATCGAGCCCGCCGAGGTCCCAAATTGCTGACCTGTCGCACTCCAGAGGGCACGGCGAACAGCGAGCGCTTATGTACATCGGCCGCGATGTCGATCTGCCCGACCTGCAGTGAGGAAGGTACTCCGGGCGCGCTCTTCTGCGGCTCGTGCGGCACGCGCCTGGTCTCCCCGCCCGTGAGCGACAGGGCGGCGGCCGACCCCTTCCTCGGGCAGACACTCAACGGGACGTACTTCATCCAGCAGAAGGTGGGCTTCGGCGGGATGGGCGACGTCTACAAGGCCATCCACAAGAAGCTGGAATCTCCGGTAGCGATCAAGATCGTCAAGCGTGAGCTGCTCGCCCATCCGGCGATCGTCCACCGCTTCCAGCGGGAGGCCCGCGCCGCCTCGAAGCTGCGGCATCCCAACGTCGTCGCCGTGACGGACTTCGGGCAATCCGAGGACGGTACGCTCTTCATGGTCATGGAGTACGTGGCCGGGAAAAGCCTGGCGCGCGTGATCGCGGACGAGGCGCCGCTGCCGGAGCGCCGGGTCGCGCGCATCGGAGCCCAGATCCTCGCCGCGCTCTCGGTGGCTCACGCGAACGGCATCCTTCATCGAGATCTGAAGCCCGAGAACGTCATGCTCGAGTCGAGGCGCGACGCGCCCGATTCGGTGAAGGTCCTCGATTTCGGCATCGTCAAGCTCTTGGCCACCGAAGCGAGCGCATCCACGCTCACGCAGGTGGGGCTCGTGTGCGGCACGCCGGGTTACATGAGCCCCGAGCAGCTCCGAGGCGACGATCTGGACGGGCGAAGCGACCTGTTCTCCGTGGGCGTCGTGCTCTACGAGATGTTGACGCACAAGCTGCCCTTCGACGTGCAGACTCCGATGGAGATGCTGCACAAGCACCTGTCCGGGCCCGTCACGTCGCCCAGCGAGCGCAGGGGGCGACCGGTCTCGCCCATGCTCGAGCAGGTCGTCATGCAGGCGCTGTCGGCGAGTCGCGACGGGCGCCCCGCCAGCGCCGAGGCGATGCGCAAGCAGCTCCTCGCCGCCTCGCTCTCCGCGGCGCCGGACGGCGACGACGTGGAGCAGCCCGGCTCGACGGAGATCCTTCCCCGCAGGGACTCGCGACCACAGACCGCGGCACCCGGGCGAACGACGCCGCCGCGAACGGCAGGATCCGCTCCGAACACGCCTCCGGCTTCTCCGTTGGGCACCGGGATGAGGCAGGACGTCACCGGGGGGCGCAGGGCCCCGGGAGCCCAGCGCACCAGGTCCGGCACGGTGCGCGGCCTCACCAGCACGAACGCCGTGACCGCGACCCGGCGGGCGAGCGGCTTCGACCCCTCGCTGCTGAAGCGCATCGAGGGGCGCCTCTCACCCCTCCTCGGGCCCGTCGCGCCGCGCCTCGTCAACAAGCTCAGCCGGACCGCGACGAACCTGGATGATCTCTGCCATCAGGCCGCGGCCTACATCCCGACGCGTGAGGATCAGCGGGGATTCCTGACCTGGAGCAGCGCCGAGCTCCACGTCTCGGCCACGCGCGAGAGGCCGCGCACCCCGCCACCTTCCACCACGCCGCCGACCGTCTGGGATCCCGCCATCCTCGATCGTGCGCGCGCCGACCTGGCGGTCCACCTGGGACCGCTCGCGCGGGTGATCGTCCGGCGCGTGTGCCCCCGGGCACGCAATCCAGGAGAGCTGTACGAGCTCCTGGCGCTCGAGATCCCGAGCGAGACCGACCGAGCGGCCTTCCGGCGCCGGGCTCCGCAGCTGTAGGGCGGTCGAGCCGTCCCCGGAGCGTCCGCCCCGTGCCGGTGGGTCAGCCCGGAGGGCGATCGTTGGCGACCGCGGGCGAACGTCTGCTACGATCGCGCTAGCCTCCGACCTTCCAGGGATGAGGAGCTCGCCGGATGACGGTACGACTCGAGGACCTGAGCAGCGTCGTGCGCGAGGCCCAGTACGCGGTCCGCGGGCCGATCGTGGCTCGCGCCCAGGAGCTCGAGCGGCAGGGTCGCGAGATCGTCTACTGCAACATCGGCAATCCGCAGGCCTTGCAGCAGCGCCCCCTCTCCTGGGTGCGCCAGGTGCTCGCGCTGGCCGAGTACCCCGAGCTCCTCGAGCGGATGCCCGCCGGCACGTTCCCCGACGACGTGGTGGCGACGGCCCGCCTCGTCCTCCGCCAGTCCGGCCACGGGCTGGGTGCCTACACGGACAGCAAGGGGATGCGGTTCGTGCGCGAGGCGGTGGCCGACTTCATCCGCCGCCGGGACGGCATCGCGGCCGATCCCGAGGCCATCTACCTCACCGACGGCGCCAGCAAGGGGGTCCAGACGGCGCTGCGCATCCTCGTCGCCGGCGCCCGCGACGGCATCCTCACCCCCGTTCCACAGTACCCCCTCTACTCCGCCAGCATCGCGCTCCTGGGCGGCGCGCAGGTCCCCTACCAGCTCGACGAGGGGTCGGGGTGGAGGCTCTCCCGCGAGGCGCTCGAGCGCGCCTGCGAGGGCGCGAGCGCCGGCGGCGTCCGGGTGCGCGCGATCGTGGTCATCAACCCGGGCAACCCCACCGGCGCCGTCCTCGACGAGAAGAACGTCGAGATGGTCCTCGGCTTCGCGCGCGAGCACCACCTCTCCGTGCTCGCCGACGAGGTGTACCAGGAGAACGTCTACCGGCCGGGAGATCGCTTCGTGTCCTTCGCGAGCGCGCTCGAACGGCGCGGCATCCGCGACGTCTCGCTGTTCAGCTTTCACTCGGTGTCGAAGGGCATCCTGGGGGAGTGCGGGCATCGCGGAGGCTACTTCGAGTGCCGCAACGTCCCGGAGGACGTGCTGGAGGAGATCACCAAGCTCCAGTCCATCTCGCTGTGCGCCAACTCCGTGGGGCAGGTCGTCACCTACCTCCTGGTTCGGCCGCCCAGACCCGGCGACCCATCTTTCGCGCTCCACGAGAAGGAGCGGAGCGGGATCCTCGACGACCTGCGGCGCAAGGCCGCCATCGTCGCCGACGGGCTGAACGCCGCGAATGGGATCACCTGCCAGCTGGTTGCGGGCGCCATGTACGCGTTCCCTCGGATCACGCTCCCGCCTGGCGTCACCGACTCCGCCTACTGCCTGGCGCTGCTCGAGGAGACCGGCATCTGCGTCGTTCCAGGCTCGGGGTTCGGGCAGGCGCCCGGCACCGCGCACTTCCGCACCACCATCCTCCCGCCCATCGACAGGATCGGGGCGGTGGTGAAGAAGATCGCCGAGTTTCACGTCAGCTTCTGCCGGAAGATGACGGCCGACGGCGGGCGGTGACCTTGATCGCGACGAGCTCGAGCTCGAAGCGGAAAGAGAACCGGGGAGGGAGCAGACAAGCCTCCCTCCCCGTTCACGACCGTTACAGCCCCGTGCCGCTCAGCGGTACGGTCTGAGACGTCCCAGGAGCAGCGACGACCAAGGTCAGCGTCGCGCTCCTGGGGCCGAGCGCCGCTGGACGGAACGTCACGCTGATCGTGCAGGTCCCGCCCGCGGCAAGGATGCCGGGGAACGGTCCGCACGTCGTGTTGAACGCGAACTCACTTCGGTTCGCTCCCCTCCGCCTCACCTCGTTGATCGTGAGCGGGGCGGTGCTCGTGTTGGTCACGGTCACCGTCTGGGGCGCGCTGGTCGTCCTCAGGGTCTGGCCGCCGAACGCCAGGGCAGACGGCACCATCGTGAACGTCGGCACGACGATCGTCCCCGTCAGCGAGACGGTCGCGTTCGTCGCCGGAGCCGCGACCACGACGTTGAGCGTCGCGGTCTTCGTCAGCGGATTCGCCGAGGTCGGCCTGAACGTCACGTCGATCGTGCAGCTCGCGCCCACCGCCAGGCTGGCGGGGCAACCGCTCAGGTGCGCGAACTGGCCCGGGTTCGCGCCGGTGCGGGTGACGTTGTTGATGGTGAGCGGCGCCGTGCCGGTGTTGGTGACGGTCACCGTCTGCTGCGCGCTGGGCACGTTCAGGGACGTGCTGAAGGCAAGCGCCGCGGGCGCCACCGAGGCAACTGGCGCCAGGCCGTTGCCGTCCAGCGCGGCCGTGTGCGGGCTGCCCGGATCGGAGCTGGCGATGCTGAGCTGGCCGACCGCCGGACCGCTCGCCGCAGGCCTGAACCGGATGCCGATCGTGCAGGTCCGCCCGGGGAGGAGACCGCCGCCGCACGAGCCGCCGCTCCGCGCGAAGCTACCGGTGAACGTCACGCCGGTGATCGTCACCGGCGTGATGCCGGTGTTCGTCAGCGCCACCGTACGGACGATGCTGTTCGTGCCGACCAGCTGATCACCGAACGACAGCGACGTCGGGCTGAGGATCAGCATGGACGCAGGCACGAACGTGATCGACGCGGTGCTGGACGGGCGCGAGTCGGCGGTCAGGGTCGGGTAGCCAGGCACCGCGCTGCCCACCGTGTTGGTGGCCAGGACCCGGTACCAGTACGTCTGCCCCGAGACGACGGCGCTGTCCGTGAACGTCGTCACGGGCCCAACGAGTGGCGTGGTCACCAGGCCCGTCGTGAAGCCGGCGTCCGTGGCCCTGTCGACCTTGAAGCCGTTGGCGGTGACGGACGGGTCCGTCCAGTTCAGCACCACCGAGCCGCCGCTCAGGCTGGCCACCAGGCCTTCCGGCGCCCTCGGCGGGACGGCGTACACCACGGCGCGCATCATGTCGTTCTCTTCGTGGCTCAGGATGTGGCAGTGCCAGACGTACTCCCAGCCGAAGTTGGCCATCTGGTTGGTGATGCCGGGCACGATGGGGTTACCGAGCGGATCGATGTTGGTGAAACCCATCGTGGAGCCGATGGGCAGGGCGGGTTCCAGCGGGCGGAAGCTGTTGGGAACCTGGAACGGGAGGGTCTCGGGCCTCGGTGTGATCGGCCTGAGCGCAACGTACGTGTCCTCGAGCGGGCTGACCCTGACCGTGTCCTTCCACCCCAGCTCGGTCGGGTGAGGCAGCCTGTAGGCTCCGTCCCAGCCGACCCGGTTGATGAGCTGCACGCTCCACAGGTGGAAGTGGATCGGGTGGGTGTCCACGCCGTTGTGGTTGATCCTCCAGATCTGCGTGCCATCGGCCAGGGGGCTCCCGATCGGAGTCGAGACGAGCTTGACGAGCTCGGTGGCCGGATCGGCGTAGCCCTGCATGATGAAGTTGGCGGTGTTGGGGGTGGGGTTCGGCATGGCGAGCCCCAGCGAAGCCTTCATCCGGCCGTAGTCGTCGAAGGTGGCGCCCATCTCGTCGTGGATGGCCTTCTCCTTAGCGAGCATCGTCACCCTCTCGCCGCCGACCGTCTCGAAGCTGAGGTTGCTGTTGAAGATGGTGCCCAGGCCCCACCACGGGTAGGTCGAGGGGAAGGTCTTGCCGTAGGCCTCGTTGTAGGCGGACTGCCCCACGACGATCTCGTCCTGCGACGCATCGAAGACGCCGATCGTCCCCGCCGCGGGATCGGTCTTGAAAGCCGCCTGCAGCCTGGCCAGGTCGAACGTCATGGGGGTCCCGGTCGCAGGCACCACAGTGACCTGCATGAGGGTGCGGGTGTTGGGCCCCATGCCCGGGAGCGTGGGGACGGTGCCGCCGGTATCCCTCTGATCGGGATTGCCCGTGTAGTAGTCGTTGCGCGGGTCTAGCGCCGGGAACGCGGCGGGCGCGTCGCTGTAGAGAATGAACGTCTTGCCAGCCATCCTGGAGAAGTCGACGATGGCATCCGCCCGCTCCGCGGGTCCGAGGAGGAGCGAGAAGTCGGACACGTTCCCGAAGTTGAAGGTCAGGGGATCGCCGTTCCAGACCACCGGCTGTGGCGGGACCACCACCGGCATCGGCAGGAAGCCGCCCTCCGAACCGATCGCGATGAAGCTGGGACCGGCCGTGGCCGGATCCGGCACGCCGCCCTCTCGTCCGTCCTGCGGCCAGCGCGCAGGCAGGCCGGTGTTGACCGCCGCGGGGACCATCTTCACCTCGGTGCAGTTCGCGAGAGGCACGCCTGTCGTTCCGTCACACAGCACGGCCGCAGGGCCAGTCCCCCCCGCCGTGGTGTCGGTCCTGTTGTCCGCGGCCACGTACCACTGCAGGTTGAAGAAGCGGTCGCCACCCGCGTTCAGGATCCGGAAGCGATAGGGCTTGGCCTCGACGGTGAGAGTTGGATAGGCGGTGCCGTTGATCACCGGGGTATCGAGG
>Ga0209342_10007593_pt1 | contig 10919 bp, 9 predicted proteins | sample RifCSP16_2_FD_184023 | JGI IMG/M metagenome (GOLD analysis project Ga0209342, IMG submission 184023) | Soil microbial communities from Rifle, Colorado - Rifle CSP2_sed 16_2 (SPAdes) (version 2) | ecosystem: Environmental > Terrestrial > Deep subsurface > Rock core/Sediment | place: Rifle... | reverse complement strand
CAAGAGTGAGAGCGAGACGCTCAGCGGGCGTGCGACAAACATGAGAAAGCCGGATACAAGCAATCCGACTCCGATCACCGGAATGATGCGGGACGGATACACGAGCAACCCGAGCGTGAGAAACATCGCAATTTGACTCAGCCATGCAAGTCCGTCAAAGAAACGCAGCAGGCTTTTCTTTTGAATGAATTCACTGTTGCCTGCAACCATTCCTGCCACATAGACCGCGAGAAATCCGCTTCCCCCGATACTTGCAGTTACGCCATAAATGAGAGCTGCAAACGCCAGGGAGAGAACAGGGTAAATTCCCTCGTAGGCGACTCTCAGGTGGTTGATGACAAGCACCATGGCTTTCCCGAGAGCCAATCCGAAAACTGCGCCGAGTCCCATTTGAACAAAGAAGAGCAATACAACGGAACCGATGGAAGCATCGGCGTTGGCAAGCAGCTGGATCAGCCCCACGGTGAGGAAGACTGCCATTGGATCGTTGCTGCCGGACTCAAGTTCCAGCAATGGCTTGAGTTGCCCGCGAAGGCTGACGTTTTTCGAGCGAAGGACACTGAAGACCGCTGCTGCGTCCGTCGATGAGACAACTGCTCCAAGCAGCAAGCCGGTCAGGAGAGAGAAGCCCAGAACCGCGGAAGCGAAGAGTCCGACGGCCAGCGCCGTGATGAACACACCGAGTGTCGCGAGACTTGTTGCTTGCCAGAACACAGGCTTGACCTGAGGCCAGCTTGTGTCGAGTCCCCCGGCAAAAAGAATGATGACCAGGGCGAAGATACCGACAGACTGCGCCAATCCTGCATCGTCAAAAAAGATACCGCCGGGCCCTTCCGAGCCGGCAAGCATTCCAATGCCGAGAAACAACAGGAGTGTCGGCACGCCAAGGTTGTCAGAGAGTCTCGCGAGAGCGATACTGACAAGAATGAGCGTGGACCCAATGAGGAGTATGGAGTCAATGGACAGCATGGTTGTCTTACCGAAGCATTACGACGGGTCAGGCATTCAAGAAACTCGGATTGTCCCGGCAACCAAAAGCCAATATACTCAAATCCGCCGTTAGCCGGAATTTCTAATTTTGTTCTGACGCAGAATCCCAGGATGCGGCCCAGTGACTCAATGCCCGTCTAACCATGATGTTCTGGTATGACAGATGAGGCGCGGTACAAAGCAAACAGCCCGCAGCAACATTGTGTTGCCCGGGCTGTTCAAGGTTCCCCGACGGGGGATCATGTTCCGCGAGGTTAGGCAGCTTTCACGGCACTTTGCACTCTATTGAATTCGGCGAGGATCTCTATTTTTACTTCGTTGCTCACGACCACACCGCCCGCTTCCGTCATGGCACTCCACTGCAGGCCGAAGTCAAAGCGGTTCAACTTGCCGTTGATTTCAAATCCGGCGACTTGATTTCCACCGAACCCGGCAACCGTCCCGTTGTAAACGACGTCAAGGATGATCTCCTTCGTAACGCCCCGCATCGTCAGATTCCCGGCCACCTGCAATTCGTAATCGGAGACCTTCTTCACCGATGTTGAGACAAACGACATCTTCGGGTGTTTTGCGGCATCGAAGAAGTCCGGCGACTTCAAATGCCCGTCACGCTGTTCGTTCTGTGTGTTGACGCTGTTGACATCCGCCTCGAATGAGATCTTCGCATCGCTGAAGTCCTCGTTGGCAGTTTCGATCGATGCGTCGAATGTGTTGAAATGTCCCCTGACGGCCGAGACAACGAGATGCTTCACTTTGAAGTTGATCTCGGAGTGTGCAGGATCGATTTTCCAGATTGCCATGGTAGTATCCTTTGTTGATGATGTTGGTGCTGATTCAAAAATGACATCACCAATATACCATGGAGAGGATGTTTCTGCGTTCACGCGTGATAAGAAATGGGATGAACCTATGGTAACGGCTCAGTCACCGTTTTGTGGGAAGTTCCTTGCGGATGCGGCTCAGGGATTGGGGCGTGATGCCGAGATAGGATGCGATGTGACCTTGCGGGACCTGTTCAACCAGTGCCGGATACGTCTTGATGAACTGAAGGTAACGCTCTTCCGCCGATGCGCTCAGAGAGTTGTTGATGCGCCGGTGTGTTGCAATATAATTCGCTTCCTGGAGCAGGCGGAAAAAGCGCTCGATCGAAGGAACGGCTTCCAGCAACTTGTCTCTGGCCGATTTCTCGAGAAGCAATACCTCGGAGTCCTGCAATGCATCGATGTTGTACGTTGCCGGCGAGCCGGTGAGGTAACTGTTGAGGTCGGAAATCCACCAGTCTTCAATTGCGAACTGGATGATGTGTTCTTCTCCCTTGTGGTCGACGGTATACGCGCGAAGACAGCCGCTGTTCACAAAGGCAATGTGTCTGCAAATGTCCCCCTCCTGCAGGAGAAACTGCCGTTTTTTGACTTTCCTGGGTATGAAGAATTGGGTACAGCGGGAGAATTCCTCGTCGCTGAGGTGGATTCTCTTTTCGATGTGTGCGCGGAGTAAATCAAACATAAGGTTGTTTATTATACCCCTTCTCGCCGAAGGGCTGAAGCTTCTCCAGCCAGATCTGTTCCAGCAGTGTCACCTCGTCCTGCAGATTGAAATCGGGATCATCTTTGATCTTTGCCACTTCGAGGATCTCGAACGAGAACTTATCGGGGCCGTACTCGTTCCAGTCCTTCTGAAGCGCTTCGTTGGGATGCCGCCCGCTCAAGAGCTGGAACTTATGTCTGTTGAGGGGCCCCTCAAGGTTTATGCTGCTTCCGATCAGGACTCTGCCGTTCGCGAGATTCCTGATCTGATAAACACCGGCCGGTTTCTGCCGTTCTTTATATTCTCTGTTGATATCACTTTGAGATTTGCCCACACCGAGTCCTTTCCGAGACGTGCAACATGGCGAAAAAGGCGGCGGTGCCTCCTTCAGCCAAGGCACCGTTGGAAGAACCTTACGTTGTCGACTCGTTCGCTCTGAGCACTGCGTCCAAGCCATTCAGATCGCCGAGCACCCACAGACTGGTGATCTTCCCATCCCCGAACTGAAACAGTGCGGCGCCCGACCAATGCACCGCTTTTCCGGTTGGATCGTATCCCCGGAATTTCTTCACGTGCTGGCCCGAGAAGTGCATCTGCGCAAACGCCCGGTCGGATTCGGCGACACACGCCAGAAGCTCACAATGGTACTCGGCCAAGGCGTCACGCTTTGTGCCCGCGTAGCTGCGATCCAAGCGACCCGCGAAATGCAAAATCAGGGGAAAGCAATTCCGGAATAGCAGCGAGATCTCCGTCATTCCAAATGCGGCTGTAGAAGTCCTCAACAAGTCTCGGCGTGCTCATGGTGATTTGATGGATATTCGTACGGGCATGTCAGTTCTTCAACATTGATTCAAATGCCCGGATGTTCATGCTTGGGTCATCTGTATAAGGTTGCCGCATGTTTGCTCCTTCTGTCACTTGCAGCTTCAGGATTTGTTCCCGCGTACGCGGGAATACGAGTTGTGCCGCCTGCCACGGGCATGGGTTTTGAGTTCCAAGTTTCAAGGTTTATACATCAAAGCTCAGGCTTCGAGGTTCACGATGATCCGATGTCCACACGATCCGATCACCAATACTGATGCACCTCCTCCCGCACGAGGCTGTCATAGATCGACCTGATCTGTTGCATCGTCGCCTCGGAGAGCGGCGGCATGTCGGACGCCTTGACGTTCTCTTCCACCTGCGCGGCCCGCTTTGCGCCGGGAATGGCGCACGCTACTTCCGGAAACATGAGGATCCAACGCAGGGCCATTTGAGCCAGAGTTGAATCCGGCGGCGTCAGCGGGCGCAGCACTTCGACCGCTTTCAGGCCAATATCAAAATCGAGGCCGGAGAATGTTTCACCACGATCAAAGGCCTTGCCTTTTCGATTGAATGCCCGATGATCATCCTTCTCAAACCTGGCCCCCGGTTTGAACTTCCCGGTAAGAAGCCCCGAGGAGAGAGGGAGCCGGACGAGAATACCGACCTTTCGGCGGCGCGCCTCGACGAAAAAAAGTTCCGACGGCCTTTGACGGAACATGTTGAAGATGATTTGAACAGACTGTACTCCCGGGTATTCGATGGCCTTCAGTCCTTCTTCGACCTTCTCGACGCTCACACCGTAGTGCCGAAGCTTGCCATCCCGGACAAAATCGTCAAGCCAGCTGAAAACCTCGGGGCGATAATAGACCTCTGTCGGAGGGCAATGAAGCTGAAGCAGGTCAATCGTGTCTGTCTTGAGGTTCCTCAGGCTTCGGCCGATGAACGAGGAAAGGTTCTTTCTCGTGTATCCCGCGGCCGTATGGGGATCGAGTCTCCGCCCCGCTTTCGTGGCCACGTAGAAGGGCTCACGCCGTTCCTGCCTGAGTCGCGCCAGGAGCTTCTCACTTCGCCCGTCGCCGTAAACATCGGCCGTGTCGAAGAAATTGACCCCCAGATCGAGTGCGCGATGGAGAGTCGCCATCGATTCTCTGTCATCCACAGCTCCCCACGTCCCGCCAATTGCCCAGGCGCCGAAGCTGATTGCCGAGACGCGCCATCCGGTGCGTCCAAGTTCACGATAGAGCACGATCGGACTAATCCTTCAATGGTAGTGCCCAAATGTATGGCAACAAGGGGTTGGACGCAAGGGGCAGGAGGAGCGTTACGAGTTACGAGTCCGGGTTGCGGTTTAACGTTTCAGGTTCCAGGTTTCGGGGTTGAGCACCCTTTTGACTTCTGACTTGATCTTCTGATTCTGTCTCCTGAATTCTGGATTCTGCTTCTATGTCTCGGCCTCTCCTCGCGGCGGCTGAAGCACGCCATTCCCATTCTCCCCGGAGAACTCCATCTGTCGAATCACCATCTCATGGTAGGCGCCGCGGGCCTTCATGAGCTCCTCATGTGTTCCCCGCTCGATAATGCGCCCATCCGCCATCAGCAGAATCAGATTGGCGCGCCGAACGGTGGAGAGCCGGTGAGCGATCACAAAGGTGGTTCTCCCGGCAAGCAGCGAGGCCATCGAGGCCTGAATGAGCTGCTCGCTTTCGGTGTCGAGGTTGCTCGTGGCCTCGTCGAGAACCAGAATCTGCGGCGACGCCAGGATGGCCCGCGCTATCGCCAGCCGCTGCTGCTGGCCGCCGGAAAGCTTGACCCCGCGTTCGCCGACAAACGTGTCATACTGATCGGGAAGTTTGACAATGAATTCGTGCGCGTTCGCCCGCTTTGCCGCGTCTTCCACCTCTTCGTCCGTCGCTTCATGCCGCCCGTAGGCAATATTGTCGCGGACGGAGCCATCGAACAGAAAGACGTCCTGTTGCACGATTGCAAGAAGATCGCGATACGTGCGTAGACGAAAATCCTTGATATCCCTGCCGTTCAGCAGAATACGCCCGCGCGTGGGATCGTGGAATCGGGCAACGAGGTCTGTAACAGTCGTTTTCCCCGCGCCGCTGCGGCCCACGAGGGCCACCACGGACCCGCTCGGCACAGTGACGTCGAAATCCCGCACGACGGGCCGGCCTTCCCGGTATTCAAACTCAACGCCTTCGAAGCAAATCTCATCCACGATCGCCGGAGCATCGATTGCATCAACCTTGTCGGGCTTGTCGTTCTCCATCGCCATGATCTCAAAGACCCGTTCCATGGCGGCGAGCGAACGCTGAAGCTCGGAAAAAGAATTGACGATGTTCCATACCGGGTTCAGCAAAAGGAAGGTATACCACTGGAACGCCATAATATCGCCAATGGAGGCGCTGCCGGCAATATTCAAATATCCGCCGTACCACACGATTACGACATTCACGCCGCTCAACAGCAATCCCCACGACGTCCAGAGAATGAGCTCCCGGCGATGAGCAAAGAGTTCTTTCCTCAACACGGTGTGCCGGCCGCGCAGGTACTCGAGCAATTCCCCGATTTCCTGCCGGAAGGCACGGACAACCCTGATACCCGAAAACGTTTCGCCAACGCGCCCGTCGATCTCTTCCGCATCTTTGCGCATCGAGCGGTAAATGGGCCTCACGCGCTTGGCGAGAGTGAAGCTCATGAGCACAATGCCCGGAATAATGGCAAGCGCCGTCAGCGCAAGCCGCCAGTTGAGAGCAAACAGGATTGCCACTGCGATGATCAGCCGAATGAGCGATACGGCGGGGGAGACTACGGCCATCTGCAGGAGTCCGGTGGTCGTATCAACGTCGCCCGAGAGACGGGATAAGATGCCCCCCGTCTTCATGTCCCAGAGCTTGGGCAGCGGAAGGTGAAGCAGGCGATCGAACAACAGCCGGCGGAATGACAACATCACGCGCACGTTCAGGATGCGCTGGCGGTAATCTTTGAGGACGCCGATAAGGCTGGAGAGGATGATCACACCGAGGAACGCTGCGCCGGCCATGTGCAACAGGGAAAGCCGCGAAGACGAATCCAGGCTTGTTGTCAAAAGGACGTTATCGATGATGAACCGCATGAACAGCGGCTCGATCATTTGCAGTCCAGCGCCGATCAAAGCAAGAAGAAAAACAATTCCGACCGCGTAACGATAGGGCTTGAGCCAGCGCAGATAGTCGCGAAGGTATTCGCGCCTCTTGCTCCGGCGCTGGCGCTTGGATTCGGCCGATTGGCCGTCGCCGCCTTCAGCGGAATCGTCGAGTCGTCGGTGCCTGTAATCCTGAACGAAGGTCCGGTATCGCTGATGAGAGGAGGGAGAGCGGCTCATGTGAATGCAGCATTGTGAGTGATTCGTACCGTCATAGTGCCACTATCATGCAAGCCCGGCGTTGGAGGGGTAACTGCTCGTGAAAGAACAAATGTATTGCCGTTAGAGTTCAAAGGCAAGGGGATTACACGGTTGTGTCTCGTTTTGGCAGGCAAATCTCTGGATAAGAACTACAATCAAGTTGAGACTCAACCCTGGCCTTGCTTGCACGATGGAAGCACGATGCGCACCCCAACCTTTCCGCCTGTGACCGAGTCACATCATGTAGCCTCATTTGCCAAAGGAGCCCATATGAGCCACCCTCGAATCACACGCCGACGTTTTCTGAGAAGAATTGCCGCTTTCTCATCATTCGCCACACTCGCCCCAATCAGACTGAAGTTTCCCGATGAAGGTTTACATTCGGTTCTGAGCACAAAGATCCCGGAGGTGATAAAGTTGAACGGTGTTCCGGGACTTTCGATTTCCCTGGTTGAGGACGCGCGCATTGTGTGGATAAAAGGATTTGGGGTGAAGAAGAATGGCACACTGGATCCGGTTCTGAGTGACACTGTGTTCGAGGCTGCATCGCTCAGCAAGCCGGTCTTTGCTGCCATTGTTCTTGGGATGGCTGAGAGGAAACTCATCGATCTGGACGCACACATCGGAGAGTTTTTTCGATTTCCTGATTTCATGGACGATCCGACTGTAGACCTCATCACCCCAAGGATTGTTCTGTCCCATCAAACAGGACTTCAGAACTGGCGGCCGGCGCGTGAGAAGATGAAGTTCCAATTCAAACCGGGGGAGGGTTTTTCCTATTCCGGTGAGTCGTATGTCCGGCTGCAACGTGCCGTGGAACGAATCGCCGGAAAATCGTTGAACCACCTTGCAGAGGAATACATCTTTGAGCCGCTGCAAATGAAAGAAAGCAGCTTTGTCTGGCGACACCCGTACCTCGCGGCCGCCGCCGAAGGGCATGAAAGCGACGGGACCGTTCACAGGACTCGATTATGGGAGTATTCTTCCGACTCTCCGGCAGCCCGAAGAATGCCTCCGGGAGTTGACATCCCGTTGTTTGCCGTTCCGAATGCTGCCGCAAGTTTGTATTCCACAGCGGGTGACTATGCCCGGTTCCTTGCAGCCCTGTTGGAATCGGGGAAAACGAGTCGGTGGCTCTCGCCCGAAACGATCGACCGGATACTCCAGCCTGTTTCAATCGTGAATGAGAGGATCTCCTGGTGCCTGGGGATCGGATTAGAAAAGGGAAATCGTGGCGAGTACTTCTGGCAGTGGGGAGACAATGACATCTATCAGGGATTCGCAATCATGAATCGGAAACAGCAATCCGGATTGGTCATTCTCACGAACTCTGCACATGGCCTTCGCGTGTGCAAAGAAATCGTTCCGATTGTCTTCCCCGACGATCATGCAGCGTTCTCATGGAGAATGGTGAGGGCCGGATAGCGCGGGATTCTAGAATTGCCGATTCCACGGAATCTGCAATTGTTGAACGCATGTTCAGCTTTACAAATACCTCAACCACCACTCCGTTCGTCTGGTCTTAAGGTCTGCAAACCAGCGGCATGCATAGTACAGCATCACAATCGCAACGGCCCAGACGAGGTACAACATTCCGAGCCCCCAGGTATACCCTTCGGGGGGAGGCGGATTCCCCATGGGATGATTGGCAAACAGCCAGGGGCTCACTTCACCGAGGGTGATCAATGAAACGATCAGCGCAAGGGCATGGATCAGCGGAATGTGAAGCATGTAGAAGAAGAAGGGAACGCGGCCGAAGAGGGCTATCCACTCTGTGACGGCGCCACGGGCACGCTCAAGGAGAGGAACCAGAGCGATGACGGGGCCCAGGGTCATCAGAAGAAACGACAGCGAGGCCGGATACTTGGTCGTATTCAGGAAGGAGAGGAATGCCAGTATTCCGGAGTTGGGATTGTTTTCAGGAAAACTCCATGGTCTCGGATCCCCGTAGAGATTGAATCCCCTCAGCACGACAAACAGAACGATCGCGCCGAGCCCGATTTGCAGACAGAGCTTGTTGCGTTGGGCGGGTTCGAGAATCAGAATACTGCCAAAGGCATATCCGGCCGCCATGACTCCGATCCAGGGTACAATGGAATAGAGAACGACGAGATTTGGCCCGTCGGGACCAAGAGATACGGGTCCGGCAAAGAATGCGACATAGAGGATCTTCCAGAGGGCTGAGCCGAGGTCGTTGCTGAGTGTTGGGACCAGCGTCCGAACATAAGAATCCAGCAGATTGTGGCCTGCAATAATAACCAGACCGATGGCTGCAATGGCGCGCAGAGGCAGTTTGACAAGGCCGGCCATGAGAATCATGCACCAGCCGATCGCCCAGATGACTCCGGCCAGCTCATAGTGAGCAAAGTCGAAGTTGAATGTCCATGCGATGCGGAGAAAGGTGAGTTCGAGGAACACGAGCCAGGCGCCGCGGACGAGGAGAAACCGCGAGAGATCCTCATGCTTGCGGCCGTAGAAGAAAGCGCTCGTTCCCGCGAGAAACAGGAATGCGGGGGCGCAGAAATGTGTGATCCATCGGGTGAAGAAGATTGCGAGCGATGGTCCACCTGCAGGGACACCTGCAAAGACCCGCACATGGTCGATGGCCATGAGAATCATGACGGCACCGCGGATCAGATCGATGGATGGAATACGGGAACTGCGCGGGTCGGGCAACTCGTTCATCGGCGTGCCTCCTGGCGGTTTAGAGGATAAGGACGGGGAAAAGAAGGAGAAGTTGCACAACCTGAACGAAGGAAAAAGCATTGCATGGGAGAATGCCAAGGACCACAAAAGACACAAGAAATAGCGTTCTCAGCGATCCCTGTGTCTTCTCTGTGTTCTCTGCATAACTTCATAGGCTGACTTCTCACCAATGATCGGAATAGCGTCCTTATTTCAACAGAAGCATCTTTCGCGAAAGCTGCTTCCCGCCAAATGCAATTCGAAGGAAGTAGGCCCCGCTTCCCAAACGAGATGCATCGAAGAGGATCTGATGATACACCCCCGCCTTCCGTTCTTCGTCGACCAGGTTCGCCACCTCGTGCCCGGCTACATCGTACACTTTCAGGAGCACATGCCCATCCTCGGGGAGGGTAAATTCAATGGTGGTGGTGGGATTGAACGGATTCGGGTAGTTCTGCCCGAGTGTGAATTCCTTTGGCGCCAGTCCCACCTCTGTTTCAACCGCCTGCGTGTAGGCAAATGAGCCATTCTGGTCGATTTGCTTTATCCGGTAAGCGTAGCGGCCGGGCGGCAGGCCGCGGTCAACGAATGAGTACTCCGTTGGTGAGGAGGAAGTTCCAACCCCCTTGACAAATCCTACATTGTTCCACGTTCCAGGTTCAACGTTCGAGGTTGTTGAACCTTGAACCTTGATCCCCGCGTGCGCGGGGACTGAACCCTGAACCATTCTTCGCTCCACCTCGAAACCGTAGTTCCCCGTCTCTGTTTCCGTTCTCCACGTTAACGTTGCGTCCCGCGCCCCGGCTATTGCCGTCATGGACGTAAGCTCAACCGGAAGAGCGCCTCCGCATTGCGTTCCCGAGCCGGAGTAGGTGCCACTAATGATGACGTTATCGGCGCAGATGTCAGCGCCTGATGTGACTTCGATATTTGTGCCCGACTGAAACTCCATCGTGCTTTGACTTTGAGCCAAGAACGAAGCAAGACAAAGCACTGATGTCAAATGCAATGTTCGTTTCATAGAATTCTCCTTTGGGTTCCCTCAGTCGTTGATATCATTCAATGGGTCGTCCACGAAATGAACAACGCATCAAAAGTCACTGATGAGGTATCCGCTGAAATACCCCCCTTCCGCGGAGAGGCTGGTGGGTGCAGAGAGTGATGTGATGCGCAGTGTCACCGTTTGCCCCGCGGTTAGTTTGAGGACACCTGCAACGCTCAGCATCGCTTGCGTATAGGTGTAATCCGTGGACTTGTATTCGATCAGTCCGGAGGCTGTCCCATCGATCATCACTTGGAGGGACGGACCGGAAGCCACCGCATAATTCAGTTCTATGTGGGCTGAGAGAAAGTAAAGTCCGTCCCGGGGAACAACAAACTCACCTGTTGATGGATTGAAACTGGCGGAGTTGTCGTGCGCCCCGACAGGTGTGAACTCGTACCAGGAGGCAAGCGTGTGGGGTGTGCTCAACTCTGTTTCGGAACCGTGCGAGGCAAAGAATGAGGGGATTCCATCAATCTT
>Ga0209342_10007591_pt1 | contig 10920 bp, 11 predicted proteins | sample RifCSP16_2_FD_184023 | JGI IMG/M metagenome (GOLD analysis project Ga0209342, IMG submission 184023) | Soil microbial communities from Rifle, Colorado - Rifle CSP2_sed 16_2 (SPAdes) (version 2) | ecosystem: Environmental > Terrestrial > Deep subsurface > Rock core/Sediment | place: Rifle... | reverse complement strand
CGGGAGCGCGGCGGCAAACGCGACGCGGAAGCCGAGGCCCTTCACGAGGCCGGGCAGGTTGGAAAGGACGGGAGAGGTCAAAGTGCGGGCCTTCTGGACAATCGCCGCACGTGCCCCCGACGGTATTTCAAGGTATCCTGAGGGTGTTCGGAAGGCGGGCCGGTGGCGTGGAAGCGAGGCATCTGGCTCGGTCATTTGGCGTCAGGGAGGGGGCGGCTTGGACGATGTCTTCCCTTCCGCTACAAGGGCCTTCAGGAGCTTCTCGTATTGGTCGATTGAGTGTCCGAAGCTGAACACCTGCTTGGCGCGGGCCGCGATTTGGGCGCGGTCGAGCGTGAGGAGGCGGGGGATGGCTTTCGCGGCCTCCTCGACGGTGCGGTAGGTGGCGCCGGCTTCGGGGGGGACGGCTTCGGGGGCGCCGCCGACTCCGCGGGAGAGGACGGGCAGGCCCGAGGCGGCGGCCTCGACCATGACGTAGCCAAAGCCTTCCCACAGGGCCGGGAAGAGGAAAAGGTCGCAGGACGCGTAGAGGAGTTGGAGTTCGCCAAAGGGCACGTTGCGGACGATGCGGAGGCGGGGCCCGACGCCGAGCTTTTTGGCAAGCCGGACCATGGGCCCTTCTTGGTTGCCGGCGCCGACGACAAGGAGCGCAGCGTTGCCGCCCGCGCGGTTGTAGGCGGCAAGGACTTGGACGGCCTCCTTGGGGTTCTTGCGCCCGGCAAGGCGCCCGACGAAGAGGAAGAGCTCGCGGGCGCCGTCCGCGTAGAGGTCGTGGAGGCCCTTGTCGCGTTTGGCCGGGTCGTAGGAATCCACCTCGACGGGCCCATAGATGCGCTCGACGTGGGGGCGCTCGCTGAGGTAGCGGCCGGACGAGGCCTTGGCGGGCTCGCGGCGCACGAGGCGCGCGTTGACCGCGCGCTCTTCGGCGTCGGACTCGACGACGACGCCGTCGGAGAGCATGAGCGCGAAGTCCTCGTATTTGTCGTAGAGGGGCGAGAGCCACTTGACGGCGAGGTCGTTCACGCCCGAGACGGAGAAGGGCTGGATGTTGGAGAGGCGCAGGTGCGAGCGCTCGCCTGCCCAAGTCCCCGACATGTGTGAGAGGATCGGGCAGGGGAGCCTCGCGTAGGCGTCGCGCGGCAGGAGCGTCATGTTCGACTGGACTTCGACGGCGTCGAACGCGTCCGGCCCCTTCGCGAGCACGGCCTTCACGGCGTTTTTCCCGAAGGACTTGGCAAAGGCCATGGGCGCTTTGAGCCACGGCACCTTGACGAAGCGGATCGAGGGGTGGTTCTCGATAGGCGCAAGGTCGTGGGCGCGGGTGAAGACGGTGACCGAGTGGCCGCGGCGAGCAAGGCCGTTTGCAAGGCCCCAGGCCAGCGTGCCCACGCCGCCCCAGTGGAAGGGCGGGTACTCGGCGGAGAGGAGGGCGATGCGCGTGGGCTGCACCCGGGCTTGGCCAAGATGGGCGGCTCTAATCTAGGTTTGCAGGGGCGTTTTGGTGCGAAGGCGACGCCTCACGCGCGCTGCTTGAGGATCCACCGTGACGCCTCGTCGAGGTCGGCGGCTTTGTGGTCGGGCGCGGGGCCTTCGCGGGCCTGCGCCTCGACAAGGTCGGAAAGGCGCGACGGCGAGATTCCGAGGCCGAAGGTCGTGTCGACGCGCACGGTTCGCACGCCGGCGGCCTTGCCCGCGCCGACATCGACGGCGCTGTCGCCGACCATGTACGAGCGACGGAGGTCGATCCCGCGCTCGCGGGCGCCTTGGAGGAGCATGCCGGGCTGGGGTTTGCGGCACTCGCAAGGCCCCCTGTAGGGGCGTTCGCCTTCGGTGGGGTGGTGGGGGCAGAAGTAGACGGCGTCGAGCTTGACGCCCTCCTCGGCAAGGAGCGCTTCGAGCCGGCGCTGGCCGACCCAAAACTGCGCTTCCGTGAAGATGCCGCGCGCGATGCCGCTCTGGTTCGTCGCGAGCACCGCGAGGAAGCCGGCGGCCTTGAGGCGGCGGATGGCGCCCGCGGCGCCGGGGATGAGCTGGATTTGGTTCGGCTCCCAGAAGTGGCCGTACTCGCGGATGACGGTGCCGTCGCGGTCGAGGAAGACCGCGCTCTTGAGGCCGGACATCAAGGGCCTCCCTTTCCGGCCTCTTCGACCGTTAGGACACCGAAGGCGCGGCACCAGGCGGCCGAGAATCGGTTGAGGCGGCCGTGCCACCCCTCGTCGAAGGGCGTGAGGCGGGAGGTCATGGCGAGCGTGACCTCGCTCTCGGGGCCCGTGCGCGAGGCGTCGACTTCCCGGTGCTTGCCGGCAAGCTCGCCGCGGCGGGCGAGCGCTTCGAGCATCGCGCGGATGACCGCGCGGTAGAGGGCGCCGCGGGGGCCGGAGGGGGCCGCGTCTTGGGCCGGCGGCGCGCTGGCGCGCGACCCGTCGGGAAGGACGCGCGCCGGCCGAGGCAGGGCAAGCGCGAGGACATCGGCGGCAAAGACGGGGTGCAGGAGCCAGCGGGTCCGAGTCGTGTAGTGGATGTAGAGCGTGAAGAGCCGGTTGCGCTCCCAGAGGTAGAGGATCTCGGGCGTGGTCGGCCGGCCTTCGGGGGGGAGCGCGTGGTGGATGGCGGCCTCAGGAACGAGGCGGACTTTGCCGCCGCCGATGCGCAGGCGCCAGCCGAGCGCGAGGTCTTCGGCGTACGCGATGTAGTCGGGGTCGAAGAGGCGCTCCCCCGCGGCGCTCTTGCGGATGGCCACACCGGCGCCCGAGCCGTAGAACACGTTCCAAAGTGTGAGCGGGACCGTCGTGCCGCAGTTTCGCCCGGCGACCGTGAGGGTCGAAAGGCTCCGGCCCTCGAGCGCGAAGCGGGCCGTCGAGTGCGCGTAGGTTTCGCCTTCGTTGAGGATGGGCGCGTGCGTGCAGGCGACCGCGCCCGAGGCGTCTTCGAAAAGGGGCGCGAGCAGCTTCTCGAGCCAGTCGTGGTGGACCCAGGTGTCCTGGTTGAGGAGCACGACGATCGGCGCGCGGGCGCGGGCGTACGCCTCGTTGTTCCCGCGCGCGAAGTGGAGGTTCTCGGCCATCTTGAAGAGCGTGACTTCCGGGTACTCACCCTCCACGATGGCGACGGTCTCGTCCTTCGAGGCGTTGTCGACGAGGACCGTCTCGAAGTCCTTGAAGGTCTGCGAGCGCACGGAGTCGAGGAGGCGGCGCACGAAGGGCGCGGCGTTGTAGGTCACGATGAGGAGAGAGGCTGCCGGCGTCATGGGGCGGCCTCGGTTGTCGGCGGAGGTTCAGGGCCCTGCGCCTCGGTCTCGCCGGCCTTCGCCCACGCGCCCCGCTGGGGCGCGGGCACCTCGACGGGGACCTCAACGGAGGGGGGGACCCCGATCTCGAAGGCGCGCGAGGGGTGGGTTTTCCGCCTGCGCCTGAGGAAGAGGGCGAGGCCGACGGCAAGGACGCCAAGGAGCACCGCGCAAATCTGCAGGCCGCCTCCAAGCAGCGCCTGCGCCTGGCTGCTTGCCTGGAGGGGGGGCGAGCGACGGAACTCGACCTCGACGGGGCCCGCGGGCTGCGCATCCTTCGACCTGCTGTTGTCCAGGTTGTCGATGAGCACCGTGTAACTGTCGAAACGGTTCGAAGGCGAAAACGTGAGGGCGGAGGAAGTCGTGTTCTCCGAGCCCTCGAGCGGAACAAACGCGCCGCTAGGGTACGTGCCGAGGGTGTCGACCGTGCGCACGATGTAGAGGTCAATGGCCTGCGAGCCGTTCACTACGCGCACGCTGCCGGTCCAGGGGCTCCCGTCGGGGGGAAGGAGGATCGTCTCCTGGTAGAACGCACCCGCTTGGACGACGAGCGTGTCCTGCTTGGGGGCCTCGGCCCCTGCCGCGGCCTGCGGGAGGACCAAAAGGGCAAGGAGCGCAAGCGTTCCAGCGCCCCGGAGCGGCCGCCCCGCCAGCTTCATAAAGGGGGTCAAGGATCGGCGGCCGATGTCCCGCCCGAACCCGACGCCGCCAGCCGCCGCAGAGGCGCCGGACGTCGTGACGCCGCTCCAGCAGATCCTCACGGGGACGCTCCTCCTCTCGCTCATCCTTTCGCCGATCCTTGCTTGGGGCCTCTACCTTTCGCCGCTCTACAAGGGGCAGGGGGCGCTCTACCGCGGGGACTACTTCCTCCTTGGGCTTGCGGCAGGGGTGATCATCTCTGCGGCCTTTTCGTACCTGTGGATGGCCGTGATCCCCGCGTACCTTGTGAGGCGCGAGGAGCGGCACGCGGCGCGCGCCGTTGAGGAGAAGGCCCTGAAGCGCGCGGCCGCACGCGCGCAGCGCGACGAGGCCGAGGAGACCCTGAAGGCCGCCCGCGCCGAAGAGGAGTAGGCGCCACAAACGCGCCCTCGGGCTCCTCGCGGGGCTTGCGGACCTTGCGGCCGGCGATCGCCTCGCAGGCGTCCACGATGTCGAGGAGCTGGACGCCCCAGGGGAAGACGAAGGTGTTCCCTTCGCGCTTGTAGGGAGGCCGGACTTTGCAGCACTTGACGAAGAGGTAGGTGCCGCGGGGGGCTTCCGGGTGGTGCGTGGCCGGGCAGACGTCCGTGAAGGCGGCAGGCTCGGCGGCGAAGACCTCGCGGAAGATGCGCACGGAGAGCTCGCAGCCCACAACCGCGGCCTGCGAGGCGCGCGCGTCGGGCACGGGCGGCTGGTCGAGGTAGCGCGTGAGCGCGGGCTGGCAGGCGGAGAGCCCCGCGGTCTTGCAGGGGAAGTAGACGAGGGGGTGGGTCGCGAGCTTGTCGCCTTCGGGGCCGAGCGCGCGCTCGGCGTGCCCGGCGAGGATGGGCCGGCCGAATTGGTATGCGCCAAGGGCGCGGCTCACAAGCGCGTTGAGTTTGGCTGGCGAGGGCGGCGAGAGGTCGAACACGAGGACGCGCAGCGGCTTCTCTTCGTGGATGAAATTCACGTGGCCGAACTCGCCCTCGACGACGACGGTCTTGCCGGGGTGCGCGTCGGCGACCGTCGCGAGGCTGTTTCCGTTCATCACGTCGACGGAGGGGTCGGTGACCCACATGGTCGCGTCAGGGAGCGAGAGGACCTCGACGGCGCTCACGGGGTTGAAGAGGCGGTCTTTGCGCGACTTGCGCACGCGCGCGACGGCGAACGTGGCGCCGCTTCGCAGCACCGCGAAATCCGTCCGGACGTACGCCCGGCGGCCGGCGAAGGCCTTGCGGACGGAAGGCTCGGTGAGCTCGAAGTCGACCTCGATGACGGCGACGTTCGAGCAGTGCTCGGGGATCATCGGTGCGCCTCAACCGGGGCGGGGTCGATAAAGGTTGGTGGGGGGCTTTCCTCCCTGCGAAACCTACTTGGCCCCCGCCCCCCGGTTCCCAGCTCGCGCGAAGCGGTGGGGGGGAGGCACGCGGCGACGCTTGCGGACATCGGGGAGCGGCAGGCGATCCAGCTCGTGCAGAAGATCCTCGGGAGGCGCGCGCGCGAGGCGGCAAGGCTCGACGACGCCGCCGTCGTGCGGCTGAAGGACGCGGCCAAGGTGGAGGTCGTCACGACAACCGACACGCTGTCGTTTGCGACCCACAGGCTCGCGGGCGCGCCCTTGCGCCTGTTCGGGCAGTTTGCATGCGCCGTTTCGATCAGCGACCTCGCGGCGATGGGCGCGAGGCCGCAGGGGATGCTCATGGCCGTGGGGCTGCCACCCGAAACCGCCGTCGGGGACCTCGAGGACCTCGCGCTGGGCTTCCGCTCCGCGTGCAACCGGTGGGGGTTCGACATCTGGGGGGGCGACCTGAAAGAATCGCCCTCGCCGTATGTGACGGGGACGGCCGTGGGGACGGTCGCACGCGGGACGGCGCTTCGGCGTGCGCGCGCGATTCGCCCTGGATGGACCGTGGGCGTCACGGGGTTCGTGGGGCGAGCGGCGTTCGGCGCGGCGATCGCAAGGGGCGGCGATGCGGTGGGCCTCGACCTCGTGTACGGGTTCGAGCCCCGCGTGGAGGCCGGCGCGCGCGCAAGCGCGCTTGGCGGCGCAGTTGCCTGCATCGACAGTTCGGACGGATTGGTGGCGAGCCTCCTTCACCTTGCGGCGGTCAACCCCGGCGTGGGATTCGACGTGGACGCGGGGGCGCTCCCCGTCTACCCGGGGCTCCGCAAGGCGGTGGGCCCCGACAAGGCCCTGCGCCTTTGCCTCGAATGGGGCGGAGACTACGAGCTCGTGTTCTGCGCCCCTTCGCGCACGTTTGAGCGGCTGAGAGAGGCGCTGCGTGGGACGGGCGCGCCGCTTTGCCAGGTTGGGCAGGCGACGCGGGAGGAGGGGCTTTTCCTTGTCGAAGAAGGGGGCCGCTCGCGGATCGAGGGGAGAGGGTGGGAGCACTTCACGGGCGCCCCTGGCGAGATGGGATAAGCGCCTGATGGAGCGAGCGGCCCATCAGGAAATCGAGGATTGTTGAAGGAATTCGAAAATCTGGAGAACAATACAGGATTCGCATTCATGGATGCCGCAGTTGAAAGCGCGTGTGCCACTTCATGGAAAAGGCCCGGGCGTGCGGCCTAGTTGCCGGCCGGACGTGGCTCTTCGCGCCGCCGGACCTCGCCCCGCGGTTGCTCCTCGCCAAACACTTCCGCCTCGAAGGTGAGGACACGCGCGGCCTCCTCCTTCCAGAAGTCCGGCGCAAACCCTCCCTTCTGGCAGGTGTGCGCGAGGAATTCCTCCGCGCCCCACGCCCACTCGACGGCGACCTGGGGGAGGAGGAGCCCGCCCTGCCTCCCACCGCGGATGATGAGGCCGTGGCGGCCGACCTCCACGGCTCTGAGGACCGCTTCCGGGCTTCGGGCATCCACCCGCACGGGCGGCGTGAGCAGGGAGACCTCGACCACGATGTTTGGGAGCTCCTCCACGGTGAGCGGCGTGAAGCGGCCGTCCTCCAGGGCGGCCGCGACCGACGCGGCCTTGAGCGCCTCGGCAAGCGGCATCACCGGCTCGGCGAAGCCCACGCAGCCTCGGAGGTCGCCCTCGGGGAACTTCGAGAGCGTGGTAAAGAGGCCCGAGGGTTCTTTGAAGCGCGCGGGCAGCTTGATAGACGGCGCCTGGCTTGCACCCCGCACCGCCGCCTCAACGAACCTGCGCGCGGCCTTCACCGCAAGCGTGCCCTCCTTTAGGCTGAAGGCGTGGCCATCGCCTCGGCGGGCGGGAGGCGGACCGCGGACGGCCATCGGGTCGCTATTCCTCCTCGCCGGCCCCAAGGCGGCGCTCGGGGCGCCGCTCGCGCAGCGGGCGCGCCTCGCGGCCGGCAAAGAGGTCGACGGGCGGCGGGGGGCGCCCGTCCGCGTCGAAGGGCCGCGTCATGAAGATCTGGATCGAGGACACATTCGCCGGCTGCCCGTCCTCGTCCTCGAGGACCTCGGTCGCGATCTGGATGTCCGTGACCTTCGCGTCCTTGATGTACCTGCGCCTCACGATCTCCGCGACATCCACGGCCTGCGAGATCGACTTGCCGCGCGCCTTGAGGATCACCTCGCCGGCGTCGTTCATCTGCTTCGACGCGGCGATCACGTAGGTCATCCGGGGCTTGCGCCCGATGTACACGGTCTTGTCATCGGGGGCGCGCGCCACTGCAGATCAACCCAGGGGGCAATCGACGGGGCCCCATCTTCAACCTTGCGAGTTTTTTGCCTCGCGGGAACGGGCAAAGGGCGCGCCCGGACGCACTAGAGGTTCACGGCGACGAGCGTCTCCGTGGCCTCGATTCCCTCGACGGCGCGGATGTCCTTTACGACGACCGCGAGCGCGTCGGTGATGTAGTCCTTCTCGAGGCGAACGACGATGTCCCAGGCGCCGGTAACCGCGCGGGCCTCGGCGACACTCGAGATCGCCTGGAGCGCCTTGAGCACGGGCTCGATGAGCGTCGGTTTCGTCTTCACAAGGACAAAGACCGTCTCCATGCCGCAGGCCGCCTTGCGCCTTCCAGCCAGGGGTTTGCCCTTTTGGGAAGCGGGCGTCGATCGCCCGAACGCTTGATAAGGGTTCGCGTGAGGCCTGCGGCCCGCGGCGGATTGCCTGTCCAGAGCCGCCCGAAGAGCCGGGGAGGCCACGTGGTATTTCTAGGGGTGAGGGGCGTGGCCGGGCTGTTGCCCGTGGCGCCCCAATCGTTCCTCTCCGCCTATGCGAAGATTTGCCGGCTCGAATACATCAAGGGCGAGGCGCCCGCGGTCTTCCTGCCCGCGCTCCTTACCGCCTCGAGCTTCGCCTCCCTTGCCTCGCCGGCGGTGCTCGAGGGGTTCGCGGTCTTCGCGCTCCTCTACGTGACGGGGTTCATCGCAAACGCGCTCACGGACCGCGAGCTCGACCTCAAGTACGACTCATTCAAGCGCGAGATCGGCGAGGCGGCGGTGTACCTCGGGCCCCGGCGGATGACCGCGATCCTCGCCCTCCACCTCGCGGCCGCGTTCGCGCTCACCGTCCACCTCGCAGTCAGCCTGCGGATGCCCGAGCTCTTCGGGCTCGTTGCGCTCGGCGTTTTCCTCGCGCTCGCGTACTCGCTGCCGCCCTTCCACCTCAAGGTGAGGGGGCTTGCGGCCCACGCCCTTGCCCTTTCGCTCTCCGCCTTTGCGGTCCCATTCGTATTCCTCTACCTCGTGTCGGCCCGCACCCTCGACTTCCACGGGGCGTCGATCTGCGCGGCATTCACGCTCACGCACTACGGGCTCACCTACACGAACCAGGCCTACGACTTCGACGAGGACCTGAAGGAGGGCGTGCGGACGCCCCCCGTGCGCCTGGGGCTGCAAAGGGCGCTCAAGGCTTCGGCGGCTATGGTCGCGGTCGGGCTGCCGGCCCTCAGCTTCGCGCTCGTGTCGCTGGCCGCCTCGCGGGACGGGGTCGCCTCAGCCTTTGGCGCCGGGGGCCTGTGGGCCTTCGCGCTCGGCGGCACGGCGCTCCTGTGGCTCGGCTACTCCGTGCCGCTGCGCGGGCTTGCGCGGACCCTCTCGATCGTGCGCGAGCACGGTGTCGAGGCGGAGGCCGTCCCCGAGCTCCGCCGCGCGGTCGACTACGCGCGCTTCCACGCCTCGGGGATCCTCGGCGTCGCCGCGTTTGCCCTCCTGCTCTTCGGGACGACAATCCAGGGGCAGGTCGTGCTCGAGAACGACGCGGCCGAGGGCCTGCAACTTACCGCCAGCGCGCCCTCGGTCGACCTTGCCGCGCCCCAGGGCCCGAACGCGGACTTCACGTTCAGCGTGGCTTACGGCGGTTCGCGCGCGGTCGCGACGGGGACAGCGTTTGTGCGCGTGGAAGCGCGCGAGGCCGGCAACGAGCAGGCGTACGACTCCGTGTTGGTGCCGGTCGCCTCGCGGCTCTCGCCGGGCGGGTCCACCCAGATCGAGCTTCGCGATGTGCCCCTGCGCCTTGGGGGCGCCGGGTGCACGGTGACCGCCACGCTCTTGGTTGACGGCGACCGGGACGGGGCGGCCCTGCGCGTCGCCGACACGCAGACCTTTGACTTCCCGTGAGGCGGGCCGCGAGCGCCCCGCCCTCGGCCGCTGGCACGTCCACACTCCCCGCCTGCCGGCTTGTGAACCGTTATATAGGGTGGATCGGCTCGCCCTTTCCCCTTGGGAGGCGGCGCGCTGCAGTTTCTCCCCGCGTACCTCAAAGTCGCTCGCACGGAATACCTGAAGGGCGAGTTGCCCGCGGTCTTCATCCCCGCGCTCCTCACGGTTACAGCCTTTGGCGACCTCGCCTCGATAAACGTGGTCGAGTCGATCATCGTCTTCTCGCTCCTCTATGTGACGGGCTTCATGATCAACTCGGTCACGGACCGGGAGATCGACCTGAAGTACAGCACCTTCAAGCGGTCGGTCGGCGAGGCCGCGGGCAGCCTCGGCGAGCGCAAGGTCCTCGCGCTCATCGCGCTCCAGCTTGGCGTGGGGCTCCTCCTCGCGCTCGACCTCGCGGTCCGCCTCCAGAACCTCTTCCTCGTGCCCCTCGTGCTCCTCGGCGTCTTCTTCGGGCTCGCCTACTCTGCGCGGCCCTTCTCGTTCAAGACGAGGGGCCTGTGGGCGCACGCCTTCTCGCTCTCGATCTCGGCCTTCGCCGTGCCCTTCCTCTTCCTCTACATCGCGGCGCGGGGGTCGCTGGACCTGCAGGGGGTCGTGCTCATCGGCTCCTTCAGCGTGACGGCCTACTCGCTCGAGTACGCGAACCAGGCCTACGACTTCACGGAGGACCTGGCCGCCGGGGTCGCGACACCCGCGGTGCGCCTTGGCCTGCGCAAGTCCTTGCGCCTCGCCTTCGGCATGTGCGCCGTCTCGCTGCCGCTGCTTGCCTTCTCGCTGGCGTACCTTGCGCTCTCGCGGCCGGCGGTGCCGCTCGCGCTCGGCGAGGGCGGGCGGTGGCTCTTTGCCATGGGCGCGGTGGGCGCGGTGGGGGGCGGGTACTTCTTGCCGCTCCGGGGGCTCGCGCGGATCTCGCGGGAAGCGAAGGCCGCCGACTCGGACTCGGCGGACCTTGTCGCGACCGTGCACCGGGAGTGCAACTACTCCCTTTGGCAGGCGTCGGGCGTCACGGGCCTTGCGGGCTTTGCCCTCGTGCTTTTCCTCGTGACGAGCTCGACGACGGGCGCGCTTACGGCGACCGCCTCGGGCGCTTTCGCCTTTGATGGGACTCCGACGGCTTCCGTGTACCGGTTCCCCGGGGGGTCGCTCGCGGATGTCGAGGGCGGGGTCGAGGGTCTCGAGGACTGGGGTGGGCTGCCTCCAGGCGCCCTTGTCCGGGCGGAGCTGTCGCAGCAAGGCGCCGGTGCCGCTTACGCGACCGCGGCGGTCGCCATCTTGCTGCCGGCGCAGGGGGCGCGCGCGCCTTTCGCGTTCCACGGCCTGCCCTTGCGCTCCGGGCCTCCAACCATGATTACGCTTACGCTGCTTGTCGACAGCCACCTGCG
>Ga0209342_10007590_pt1 | contig 10924 bp, 15 predicted proteins | sample RifCSP16_2_FD_184023 | JGI IMG/M metagenome (GOLD analysis project Ga0209342, IMG submission 184023) | Soil microbial communities from Rifle, Colorado - Rifle CSP2_sed 16_2 (SPAdes) (version 2) | ecosystem: Environmental > Terrestrial > Deep subsurface > Rock core/Sediment | place: Rifle... | reverse complement strand
CCCCAGGGCGCCCGCCCAGCCTCTACGCATCGGTGGATGTACATACGTTCGGTTTGGCACGAGAGTTGCATAGGAAGGAAACTTGGCAAAAAAGACATAATGTCTGACTTGACAGCTGCAAGATTCACGATCTCGTCAGACTTCAGGTAGGGTAGTGCATTTGGAATGCAGTGTTTCAAATTACAGACGCAGCTTGATTGATGCGTTCGGACCGTTTACAATCCGATGAACAGCTCGCCCTGGTCGATCCCACATGCGAGGAGGTGGAGCGATGAAGGACCCCGGCAAGGCCGCGCAAAAATGGGCGCGCAATCTCGCCGCCGCCGGCGACACGATCCGCGAAGGCGTCCAGCGCGTGACGGTCTCTCCCGGCACGCGGGCGGCCGCCGCAAAAGAGGCGTACAAGCAAGGTGTCGCCAACAACGTCGACAAGTGGGCGCGCAACGTCGCGGCGATAAGTTTGCCCGACTGGCAAGCGGCGATCCTGGGCAAGGGCCTGGAGCGGATCGCCTCTGGTGTCGCTGACGCCGAGGCCAAGGTGAGCAACTTCCTCACGCAGTTGATGGGCTATCAGGCCAGTCAGCTCGGCCAGCTCCCGGCACGCGGCGCGACCGGTTCCGACGCCAACAAGCAGCGCATGGCCAAGTGGTTCGACATCATGAAGCAGTTCAAGCGCCGCCCGTAACGCTTCGTCTTTCCCGGAGTCCAGACCATGAAGCCGGAAGAGCTGATCGCCTGGCTGATCGCCACCATGAAGGCGGAGATGACCGAGGAGCATGCCGGTCGCGTGCTCGATCGCGCCATGTCCTATGCGCGCGATCCCAGAGAGGCGCCGACGGAAATACAGGCATGCTTCGGGATGCTCATGTCCGGTGCCGGTCTCTCCGCTGGGGACAATGGAGCTGTCCCCGTTGCGGGGCGACGAGGACGGCGCGCCTAGCGTGGTATCACACCGGGCGCTGCCCGGATTGCGGCGAGCTGACGGACGGCTCGTTGCGCTACTGTCCGCGCTGCTGGTGGACCTGGTATCACCGGCAGCACTGGTGTTCCCAGTCACTCTCACGGGAGGTTTCACCGTGTTCCATCTCGCCGTCTTCTCTCAGTCTCAGGGCATCGGCGCCGTCAACGACCAGCTCAACGCCGTGCTCGACCAGGGCATCACCTTGACGCAGAACAACAATTACGTGTTCAGCCAGGAGGTCGAAATCAGGCTGGCTTATGCGTTGGGCACGGGGATTAGCCGGACGCGCATCAACGCGCCGTCTCTGCGCCGGCTGTTTTTGCCATCGATTCAGCCGCTGGACACGGCGACGGCGCCGCCCGATTTGCCGGCGATTGCGGACCTTCGCAACGCCGGGTTAACGATCCCACGCATGGATGAGGTCGGGATCGAGACCACCAACACCGACGCGGGCGCCCAGCAGCATACCGTCGGCCTGTGGATTGGTGACGGCCAGTACAACAGCACGCCCGGCCCGATTTTCACGGCTCGGTTCACGGCGGCGATCACCTCCGTTGCCTTCGCCTGGGTGATTGGTGCGATCACGCTGGAGCAGGGCTTGCCGGCGGGCGTTTACACCGTGGTTGGCTTCTCCTGTTGGGTGACATCGTTGCTCTTCGCCCGGCTCCAGTTCCCGACGCAGGTATGGCGGCCTGGCGTGGTCGGGCGCACGGCGGAAGGCAACGATGAGCGCTTCTTATTCCGCATGGGTGGCATGGGCGACTTCGGCACGTTCGTCAACATCGCGCTGCCGCAGCTCGAAATCTTCTGCAACGCGGCGGCGGCGATCACGCCGGCGGGCTACCTGGACCTGGTGAAGGTGGGCTGAGATGCGACCACTGCGCACCACCTTCAACAGCCTGCGCGTCAACGCGATTGTGGCCGGGGCGACGCGCATCCCGAACAATCCCAGACGGGTTGGCCTGACCTTTTCCGAAGGCGCATTGACCGCCCCTGTCTATCGGATCGTCGGCCAACCCACGAGCACTGGCATCTCCCTATTTGGCTTGGCCAATACGTACTGGACGATCCGCTCTCCAGGGAGCAATCTGGTCACGACCGCCTGGGAGGTCCAGAGACAAGTAGGCGTCGATGGACCTGTGCAAGTTATCGAGGAGTTAGCCGTGGGAGAGCTTATCAAGCCGACCAAAAGCTTCCGGGTTCGCAACGTTGCTCTGGCTGCCGGAAGCGATGTGGTGATTTGCGAGGCCAATCCCTGGCGCCGTCGCCTGATCTTTGGACAGGGTGGCGTCGCGGGGGTTGCGTTGCTGAAACCGTCCGGATCGCCAACCGGAGACTACGGGATCACGCTCTCCACGAGCGGCCAGTCTAACTGGGAGGTTTTGGGAGATGACAGTTTGTTGCTACAGACGCAGTGGATCGGCCGCGAAACTGGCGGCGTGGTGAACTTGATGGTGATTGAGGAATTCTGGATGCCGGAGGCAGACCGTGGCCGCGATTGATCAGGCAGTGTCATTGACGGACCGGGACCGCAAGCTCATCAACGGCGCCCTGGCGTCGCTGTCCAAGGCGGTCCTGGAGATTGACCGCGCCGAGCAAGCCGGCCGCGACGTGAAAGAGTACCGGGACCGGCTGGCGGACATTCGCCACAAGCTGCTAACCTTAAAGCGGGCTTACTGGCCGGCGGGAGACTGAGCGTCATGGCGGGTCAGCAGTTCGACTACCGGGCGCAGGAAAACACCGTGCCGGCCGGGGCGTTCGCATACCAGTCGATCGCGCCGGCCGACGCCCGGCGCTTCATTTTGATCCTCGCGGCTCAAGGCGGTCGTTGCTTCGCACGGCCCAAGGGACTCATGACCGGCCTGGCGGTCGGCACGATTGCCCTGGAGGATGGGGCCAGCGAAACCTTGACCTGGCGTGACTGGGGCGATCTGGTTGGCTGGGAGTGGGAAGGCGGCCTTCTGGGCGGCGCCGGCGGAACGATCACCTGTACGATGGGCACGTGTGCTTGACCATGCCGCAAACCTACACCTACGCGATTCGCAACCTGGCGTCCCTGGCGGTGCCCAACTTTCAGGCCATGTGCGAGGCGGACAATCAGCGGTTCTTGCTGGTGTTCACTTGCGGCGGCGGCGGTCCGTTTTTGTTCCGGCCGGTGGGCGTGCCGGGCTTGCTGACCCTGGCGCCAATCGTCGTCAACGATCACGAGCACAAGGTGCTCAAGTGGCGCGACTACGGCGCGCTCCTGGGATACGCCTGGGAAGGCGCCGCCGCGATTGGCGGCGGCGGCATCACTGCCACGTGGGGGGTTTGCCGTGCCGGATAGTCCGTGCGCACCTGGCGAGAGCGGCTATATCGAGCCAACGGCCGGCGGCGATCTGACGCTGCAAAATCCGGCCGGCGCCGGTCCCGAGTATCCGACCTTCGTTCCCGGCGGCGATCAAGGCGGCGCCGGTCTGCCCTTGCCTGGTGATGGCGCCATGCCCGCCGCCGGCGGTGCCATCCCGGCGCCCGGCGGGGAACTGACGCAGCGGACCGACCGCACCGTTTTCCCCACCATGCCGGCGCCCTCCCAAGTGCCCACCTGACCGTTGCCCGAGGTGACCCGTCAGTTAGACGCGGCCTTCGCGGTCCTGGACGATTGCTGCAAGCGGCGCGATGAGTGGATCGAGGCGCACTTGCGCACGGCGGAAGAGTGTCATTGCGAGTGTTGCGCGGTCAGCTCCGGCCAGATTGAGCGTGAGCTGGAGCTGGGGCAGGCATGTGTCGAAAAGCTCTGGCTCAAGCAGGACCAGTACATCCAGCTTCAGATCGGCGCCGCTTACCATGCCTGGCGGGAGCTGGGCGGCACGATCCCCGATGACGTGACGGTTTCGGCCAACCTAGACTCGCCGCCGTCGCTGGCGGACATCGTAACCGAGCTGGTGCAAGGCCGCGTTTCTGGTACAATGCCCGAGCAAGACGCGGGTTCCTTTTCGGTCCGGCCTGCACCACTATCCTTTCCGGGCCAACCTGGCGTTCCCGTGGGCCCCGAGCTGGTAGCCGAGCGACGACCAGCGGAGGGCCCACGGCCTTGCGCTGTCCCCGATAGCCGACTTTTGGGCGGGCTGATCGACCAGGAGCTGAAAGCCCAGCTCGCCCGCAATGGAGACCTGTTACCGCCGGAGAAGGAGGCGCTACGTCAGCTCGCCGGGATTCTCGGCCGGCCGGATGGCGCCGCCTTGCTGGGGCGGTTGGCAGGTGACGCGCTCCGGCGAGCGGGAGCGGAAGGGGCTGGACCTGGCCGACCTGGACAACCCGCCGGCCAGGCGGGAGCTGTTCCGGTGCCAGCGCCGCCGATCCCGCCGCCGGTGCCGCGTTTTCCGCCGCGCGACCCAGCGGCCGAGCGCAAGGCCAAAGAGGAACAGGCCGACCGGGACCGCCAGGAGCGCGAGGCCGAAAAGCAGCGGCTTCAGCCGGGCGCCGTGCCCGACTGGTGCCGAATCCTCGACTATCGCACCGCCCACGGCGCCGCCAGCAAGGTGACCGCGCCGGGCTGGACCGATGCAGTCTCCGCCTTCCTCAAGTCGCTGCCCTTGGGCCTGGACCGGATTATCCAATCCCTGGATGGACTGGTTAAAGCGGCCGCTGGATTCACCCCTTTCGTGGCCGGCTGCAAATCGCAAGACGCCACCGGCATTGCCCGCTTCGCGGCGCTCGCCAATGGCCTCTCCCAGTGGCTTGGCATCGAATACCCTGGCGTCAACACCTCGCTGCGGCAAACGCTCAACGCGCTCTGCCCCCAGCAAGTGCCGACCATCGACCAGGCGCAGCAGCTCTATCTCCAGGCGCCAGGCGGCAAGCGGTTGGCCTCGACCTGGTGGGCGGCCAACGGCTTCTGTCCGGACCTCCAGGCGCAGATCGCCGATCTGGCGCGGACGCGACCCAATGTCGGCGAAGCGATCTCGCTCCGGTTGCGCGGGACGATCACTGAGGGCGAGCTGGACCGCAGGCTAGCGGCCTTGGGCGTGTCCGAGCTGGATGACCGGCTCGGCTTCCGGGCGCTGGCCGACTTCATCCCGCCGCCGACGGATCTGGTGTCGTTTATGGTCCGCGACGTGGCCGATCAGCGCGTGGTTGACAAGTACGGCTATGACGAGGAGTTCCATGCCAAGTTTGCCGGCAAAGTCAAAGCATGGGCCAACGCGCAGGGCATGACCGAAGAACAGTTCCTCTTCAACTGGCGGGCACACTGGCGGCTGGTGTCGCCGACTCAAGGCTTCGAGATGCTCCACCGGCTGCGGCCGGGAGCGGTGCCCCAGGGCATCGAAACTACCGAGGCCGACATTCTCCAGCTCCTGGAGATCGACGACTATCCCCAGTATTGGCGCGAGCGGCTCATGGCGATCAGCTATGCGCCCTTGACGCGCGTGGACGTGCAGCGTGCTTACTTCATCGGCGCTCTGAAGCTGCCCGAGGTCACTTCGGCGTACCTTGATCTCGGCTACGCCAAGCCGAACGCGGATCGGCTGACGGAGTTCACCCGTCGCTTGCGGGTCCGCTGGATTCGCGGCCAGCTCGGCATGCCGGGGCCGGCGGCCTTGGCCGGCATGTTTGCCGAAGGGATCATCACCCATGTCGAGCTGGTCCAGGAAATCAGGGATTACGGCTTCGACGCCGTGGATGTGCAGCTCGCTTCCGCCGAAGCGCAGAAGAAGCAGGAGCGCGCCTTCAAGAAACGGCTGATCGCGGCGGCGCGGAGTCGATTCCTCACCGGCATGGTTCTGGCCGGTGATGCCAGCGCCGCCTTGCAGCGCGCCGGCGTCGATCCGGGCACCGCCCGCGCCCTGGTCAGGCAGTGGGAGGCGGAGCGCGAGTTGCTCGGCCGGCATGTGACCGCCGCCCAGCTCTGCCGGATGGCCAACTTGGGCGTGGTCAACGCCGAAGAGTATCAACTGGCGCTCATGCGGCTCGGTTTCCGCGCCCGCGAAGCCGGCCGGCTGGCGGCGCTGTGCCGGGGAACTAAGGAAGCGAAGGACAAGCGGGCGGTCCGCAAGCTGTCGCCGGCCCAGCTCTGCGAGGCGTTCCAGGCCGAGCGCCTGACCATGCCGCGATTCGTCGCCAAACTCCGCGAGCTGGGTTTCGACGACGAAGGCGCGCTGATCGTCGCCAGCGCGTGCAAGGCCGCGAAGGAAGCCGATCCCGACGTTCGCCGCCTGACGCCGGCGCAACTGTGCCAGTCGTTCGCGGAAGGCGACTTGGACGCCGCCGGCTTGCGCGCCAGTCTCAAGGAACTCGGCTTCGCGCCGTCGGCCCGCGAGCTGCTAGCCAAGCAATGCGAGCGCCGCAAGGATCTCGACAGCAAGCGGCGGCGGACCGAGCGGCAGCTTTCCGGCCCGCAACTGTGCAAGGCATACAAACAGGGTCTCTTGGGGCCAGCCGCTTTCCTGGGAGGGATGGCCGAGCTGGGCTACTCGGCCGAAGACGCCCGGCTCCTGGCGAACGAATGCGCCCTCGACTTGGGCAAGGAGCAACGTCAGCAGCTCGCCGCTGCCGTGAAAGACTTCCTGGCGGGGGCCGAGAAGGGGCGCAAGGAGAAAAAGGCAGCTGTCAAAGAGGCAGTCGCGGCCGACGAAAAGGCCCGCGCTGCCCAAGAGAAACGCCTTAAGGAGCTGGCAGCGGCCCGGGAGAAGTCCCAGAAGGCCCTCCAGAAGGCGATCAAGGAGCAAGCCGACAAACCGGCCGAAGAAGACTTGCACGAGGCGTAACGACGATCGTGGAGGCCGGGCGCATATAGAGGGTTGCGGCGGGAGGCAGGTTGGGGTAGGTTTAGCGGTGGTGCAGGGCAATCCAGAGGGTGACGGTTACTTCCATTCCTGCAATAACTTCACGGGCCGGGGCGTTGCCCTGCCCGCCCCGGTTCCGTCTCCCCTCTGGCCGAAAGGAAAGTGAGTCGCTCCCATGTCGGACAATCTGCCTGTGCCGGTCGACAAGCCGGCGGTCCTCCCCGCGCCGGTGCCGGAATTCGGCATCGGCGACAAAGCCCTTCTCACCGAGGGCGCCAAGTTCTTCACCTGCCTGGACCCGGCCAAGGAAGGCGGTCTGATCGCTTCGTGCCTGGACGGCGAAGACCTGCACTTTGACGAGGCCATCGGTCAACAAATCAACCTGGTCGCCTTCGTCATGCACCAGTGGGAATCTACCGACCCCAAAACGGGCGAGGTCACGGACGGCATCCGCGTGGTCCTGATCGACGACAAGAGGCGGCGGATCGGTTGCTCCGGCAACCCGGTCCGGCGCACGCTCGGCTACCTGGCGCAGTTCTGCGGCCGGCCCCCCTGGAATCCGCCCCTGGTCTGTCGGCTGGAGCTGGGCAAGAACCGTTACAACTTCCGGTTCTTCAAGCTGTCCTACCTGCCCTCTCTACAGGCCAACGGCGCCGCCCTGGAGCCGGGAAAGAAGGGTGGCAAATGATCCAGCAAACTCCGACCCAGCATGCCGAGCGCGGCCACCTGGGGACGGCGGAATGTCCGATGGATTGCGGCCTGGAGTTTGGCCGTGACTACGGGCCGGTGGCGGACCTGCTGCTCAGGCACGGCGTCAAGATTGAGGCCGCGCGGATCAATCCGCAATCGAATGTCATTCGCCTGACCTTCACTGACGAGGGTGGCACAACGATCTTCTACGCTTCCGCCGCCGGCCTGGTCTGGCTCGGCGAAACGCTCAGCGAATTCGGCCAATGGGCCATCCCCGTCAACCTGGCTCATCCCGACGCGCAGGATGAAGCGTCATGATCCGCCGGTCCCCGGTCCGCACGGTAGGACGCCGGCGGGCCGGGGATTTGCTCGAGGAATCCAACCATGCTGCTCATCACACTGCATGAAGAAGACGGCAAGGTCTATGGCAGCTTGGGCCTCAACCGCAAGGCCGAGCTGGATTTTTGGGCCATCGTCAAAGGCTACAACGCGGCCCGCTTGCGCAAGGGCGAGCCGGCTGCGAATCCCGCCGAGGTGATTGACTACCTCCTCATGCTCGGCATCAGAATGAAGCAGCGCGTTTTGAACGGGGTGTGACGATGGCCGTCCGCACCGTCATCGGCGCCATCCGCCAGGGCGCACGCGAAGTCTACGGCCGGCTGGTCCAGGCCAGCATCCACGGCGCCGCCGCCGTCAGCTCCTTCATCGGCCGCTTCCCCGAGCTGACCAGGGCAACCGCCCGCGAACTCTACGACCGGTTGCGTGGCGAGATTACCACGACGCGCAACTTGCTCCAGGCCCGGCCCAATTCACGCATTCCCGCCGCCGGCATCCCCACCAGTCAACGTCATGCCAGCGCCTACCGGGCACAGGTCAGCATCACACTGCGCGACCCGTCCAGCGGCTATCAACGCAGCTTTGTGGTGCGTCAGGGTTTCCCCGCCAACCCGACGATGAGCGAAATCAGGAAAGAGGCATCGGATATTGCCTTCTACATCGTCGAATCCCACCGCTCGCCCGACGCGCCGGCCGAACCGGATTACCAGATCAGCCGCATGCAGCTCCTCAACCTGACGCGGAGGCGAAATTGATGTCCTGGTCTCCCACCGTCCGCCCCTGGCGAAGGATGCCCGGCAACGCGGGAAACTCGCTGGGATCAATCCACGTCTGCCTCGATACCGAGTCAGGCGCCGTCCGCGAGCATGCCATCGGCCAGATGATCCGGCAGCGCCTCACGGTCGGCGTGGCGCGCTCGTTTCGCTGGGAGGCCGGCAAGCCAACCAGAGCTACCGAGCTGGTCTTTCGCACGCCCGCCGCACTGTGGACCTGGCTGGCGAAACTCTGCGGCCCGCGCCGCTCCGTGCGCGTCTGGTGTCACAACGCAGGCTTCGACGCCACACTCTGCGACGCCTGGGGAGAGCTCGAGCGCGGTAACTATCGCCTTGACTGGTGCTGCCTGACCGACCCGCCGACGATCATTCACGGGCGATTGGGCGGCGGCAAGCTGATCTGGCTCGACACGCTGGGCTGGTGGCGCTGCCCGCTGGCCGAGCTGGGCCGAGCCGTGGGCCTGCCCAAGGGCGACATGCCCGGCGCCCAAGGCGGCGAAGGCCAATGGATCGACTATTGCCGGCAAGACGTGTGCATCCTGGAACGCGCCGTGCAGATGCTCTTGACCGCCGTGGCGGAATTGGACCTGGGAAACCTGTCCTACACGGCGCCCGGCCAAGCTCTGCGCCACTTCCGTCACCGGGGGTGGGGCCGCGACCTGGTATTGCACGGCCACTTGCACGCGCTGACCTTGGAACGCGAGGCTTACTATGGTGGGCAGTTCGAGGCGTTCTACCAAGGCGAGGTGCGTCCCTTCGCCTTGGCCGATGCGCGGGACCGGACGCAACAGTATGCCTTTGGCCACTTCCCCGACCTGGGGCCGGTCCATGTCCTCGACCGCAAGAGCGCCTACCCAACGACGATGCGCGATGAGCAATTCCCGGTCGCTCTGACGGATTACCAGGAGCAACTATCGCTAACCGAGCTGGAGCGCGCCTCCCGCGACGCATACATGATCGCATCGGTTAAGCTGGACACGCCGAAGGAGACTTTCCCCAAGCGGCAGAAGGCCAACGTCGTCTACCCGGTGGGGAAATACTGGACCGTGCTCTCTCACCCCGAGCTGGTCCATGCGTTGCAGCGCGGCTATGTGCGGCAAGTCGGCCGTGTCGCCATGTACGCGGCCAAGCCGATCCTCCAGCGCTACGCGGATTTTTGGCTGCGGCAGCGAGAGATTTGGGGAACCGAACGCGGGGTTTGCTGGGCCGACCTGGCCAAGCTCTTTGGCAACGCGCTACATGGTAAGCTCGGCCAGCGCGCCTATCAGTGGATCGACGTCCCCGACGACACGCCGCCGGTCACCTGGGGTTACTACTATGATCGCGAGACGCCAGACGGGGCCATCGTGCGTTGCCGGTCCATCGCCGGCCATGCCCAGCGGGAGCAAAAGTATGAGACGCCGCTGCCCGAGGAAGTAGCCGAGAAGGACGCGGACGCGGAGGAAATCCGCAGGCGTTTGGGCGAGGCGCCCTTCTCGGCGCCGGCCGTGGCCGGCGCCGTCACGGCCTACAACCGGCAATGGATGAGAGAAGCCCGCGACCAGGCCGGGGCGCGGACCGTGTATCATCAAGCGGGCGACGCGCTCTGCCTGAACCAGGATGGTTACGACCGGCTCCAGCTCGCCGGCCTGGTGCGACCGGGCCAGGCGGGATTCCTCCAGGAGAAGGGCCGGGCCGAGATTGCCACCTTCTGGGGCTTGAACGATTACGAGCTGGACGGCAAGGCGACGATCAGCGGACTGCCGAGCGGCGCTACCTGGCAAGAACGCGGCGCCTGGACCTGTCGGCAATTCGAGCGCGTCCAGTCGATCATCGCTGGCAGCAACGGCAATGGACACGCGGGACCGAATGGCACCGTGGGCACCGTCGATGTGCTGGTCCGCAGACAGCGGCCGGTCGGACCGGCCGGCGGGAAATTCGATGGCTGGCTCAAGCCTTTGGAGCTGGAGGAGTGAAGACGATGGGCACGCGGAAAGCGAAGCGGCCGGAGCGCCGGCTCAACTGTGACATCGCGGGCTGCCTTTACTGCCCGCCGATTGGCGACGATCCCGATGAGCGCGCCGCCGCCGGCGAACAGCTCGCCGGCGATCTGGCCACGGTCCTTGACCTGTACGCGGACGCGGGACTGCCGACCAACACAATCACGCTGGTGTCGACAACGGCTTGCGAAGCCTTCCACTTCGCGCGCCAGGAGCTGCCCAAGTTGGCACGGCGCCAAACGAGCAAATAGTGTGACATAGCCATGTCACACGTTCACGATCTAGACATTGCTGCATACGTCATATCTGTAGACTGATTGACAGCTTGTCTTACATCTCTTTCGTTCACTTGCAACTCTCGTGCCAAACCGAACGTATGTACATCCACCGATGCGTAGAGGCTGGGCGGGCGCCCTGGGG